>Ga0315298_1000184_pt1 | contig 125390 bp, 134 predicted proteins | sample WHS_1_MG_FD_203077 | JGI IMG/M metagenome (GOLD analysis project Ga0315298, IMG submission 203077) | Extremophilic microbial mat communities from Washburn Hot Springs, YNP, Wyoming, USA - WHS_1_MG | ecosystem: Environmental > Aquatic > Thermal springs > Hot (42-90C) | place: USA: Wyoming...
AAGGGGAAGGGGAAGGGGTGGAAGTTGGGGGAGGAAGAGTTGGGGTAGGGGAAACATAATCCCAAGGGACATTCACCCCAATTTTTATTTCTTTTTCGCCAACATTTCCTTTATTATCATAAACTCGAACTTTTATTGTGTGCGTTCCATCTGTTAAAGACAAATCTCTTTCATAAGGAGGGCTAGATAAAGTTTCTTTAAGATTGCCGTCTATAAAAACCTCAATTTTTACTATTTCATTTACCAAAACTGGCTCAATTTTCAATTGAAAATTTTTTCCGGTCTGAGAACGATCTTGAGGATTAGTAATTCTTACTTCAATCTGATTTTCTGTTTCGCAATATTCGGTCGGCGGATGATATCTTGGATCTGACTGGACAATAATCCATTTATCTATCGCCTCTTGCCATTTATTTGGTCCCCCTTGTGGAGCAGTCGGGTCGTCTTCTTTAAAAACAAAAAACTCTTTTTCTTCATAATCGCCGCGAACAATATCAACAGGCGTTGCCAATTTTCCTGAAGAACGACAAACTTTAAGTTTTAAATGGACAGGGTCGTCTCCTTGTGGCTCTGTTCCTTTTATAAAATATTCAACTGTTGAAGGAAAACCGTCGTGGGATTTATAACCAGAAATAGAATCAATTTCAGTGGTAACAATGTTTGGAGGAGTTTCAAAATCAACCACCGGCTTATCTTTAAGAAAATCCATAATTATTTTTCGCCAAATCGGAGCCGCCCCGGAAACACCTGAAGCTAATTCTTTCATCTGAGAATTATCGTTGTTGCCGACCCAAACTCCAACAATTACTTGCGGTGTCCAACCAATCGTCCAGTTGTCTCTTTTGTCATTAGTTGTACCGGTTTTAACTGCCACTGTTCTTCCGGGAATAACCAAAGCATTGTTTTCTGAAAAAGTAAGTAACCGGGCAGTATTGTCTGATAAAGCGTTAGAGATTAAAAAGGCGTATTCTGGTTCAAAAATCCTTTTTTTATTAAAGTTAAAATTTTGCTCTAAAACATTTCCGTTTCTGTCGGTAACTTTCAATATAGCCAACGGCTCAACTTTCAATCCGCCGTTGGCAAAAGCACAATATGCCGAAGTTAATTCTAAAAGGCGGACTTCGCCTCCTCCTAAAGTTACTGATAGCCCCAATTTTTTTAAATTTTCTTCTGTTGGCTCTAAGGTAGAAATTCCCATTTCGTAAGCGGTTTCCAACATCGACCTTATTCCTACTTTGGCCAATAATTTCACCGCCACTATATTTATTGAACTTCCCAATGCGGTTCTCAACCTTAGGGGTCCGTGTTCTTTTCCGTCGTAGTTGCTGGGTACATACTCAGGCTTGTCGGCGCCTCCCGGAAAAACGGTTTTAACATCCATCAACATCGAGGCTAAAGTATATCCTTTTTTTAAAGCAGTCAAATAGGTAACCGGTTTAATTGCGGACCCGGGTTGACGCAGTGATAAAGCGACATTAACTTTACCGTCATAATTTGGATCATCGTAATTTTTTGATCCGACCATCGCCAGAATTTCTCCTGTCTGCGGATCCATTACCACTGCCGCTCCATTAGTAATATGAAGCTTTTCCACTTTAGCAATCTCAGCCGCAATTGTAGCTTGAACTTTCTCCTGAAAGTCCAAATCAAGAGAAGTAACCACTCTTAATCCTCCTTCCTCAACCATTCTTTCCCCATATTTTTCTTCAAGCAATTTTTTAACATACATCACAAAATGAGGAGCTTTAAGCGTTCCCGCTATCTTGTTAAAACCAATTTTAGGCAAAAGCTCAAGCGCTTCTTTTTCTTGCGAAGGGGTAATATATCCGTCTTCTCTCATTCTCCTTAAAACATCTTTAGTCCTTTGGATATAAGCAGTGGGGTTTTTTCCAAAAGGAGAATAGTAAGACGGCCGTTGAGGCAAACCGGCTAAAATCGCTGATTCCACCAAGTTTAAATCGGAGACACTTTTACCAAAATAGGTCTCCGCCGCTTCCTCCACCCCAGAAGCGGTTCCGCCGTAAGAAGATTCGTTCAAATACATCTGTAAAATTTGGTCTTTGGTATATTTTCTTTCAATTTGCAAGGCCAAAATGAACTCCTTTATCTTTCTGGAAAGGGTTCTTTCTTGTGTCAACAAAACATTTTTTACTAACTGCTGGGTTATTGTCGATCCGCCAGCCAATCTTCGATAGCGGACTATCCAGTATACAGATCTTATCCACCCTCGAATATCAAACCCTTTATGCTTATAAAAGTCTTTATCTTCTATCGCCACTGTAGCCTGACGCAAATATAAAGGAATTTTTTCTAAATCAACCGGGGTCCTTTTTGCTTCTTTATAGACATCATAAATTAATTTCTCATTTCGATCGTAAATTTTAGTGGCAAATCCTTCTTGACGAACAATTTTATTTGGTTGAGGCAGGTCTTTAGAAAAAAAGGCAATCGCTGCCGTTCCCGCCAGAAAGCAAAAAATAAAAAGAATAGTAAGTGTTTTGACCCAGAAAAGAGGAGAACGAATGGATAAAGATCTCTTACTTTTGGGCAAAACGTTGTAAGAAAAAAAGGGATTAAATCGTCTTCTTTGCCAAATCTTTTTCCACAAGGGATCCATAAATTAATTTAACCACAAAATCTTGACAAAAGGCAAGTCTTATGCTATAAAATATCCAATAATTTAGAAAAAGCTAAGAACCAGTGAAGTAGGTAAAGAAGGTGACAAAAGAGAGTAGGCGGAAGGTGAAAGACCTACCGTACTTCTTAAACCGAAATACCCTGGGGAGCTGTCCGACAGAAAAGTCGAGACCGGGTTTGCCCGTAATAGCAACAAAGCGTGTCGGAAACGGAGCGCTTGAGAGGCCAACATAAAAATCGCCTCAGGCGATTTTTTTGTTGGCAATTAGGGTGGTACCGCGAGTCAAACGACCCGTCCCTAGGTCACGTTAAACGTGATTTAAGGACGGGTTTTTGTTGGCCAAGGTAGCAGGGGTGGTCAAATGCAGCAGTCTGTAAAACTGCGGTCCGAAAAGACTACAGGGGTTCGAATCCTCTCCTTGGCACCTATGATGGGATGGGAAAAAATATTTAATAAGAAAACAAAAATATTAATCTTAAAATCCGGGAATCCCGGAAATAAAAAAGTGGTTATTATTTCCTCTCTTCATGGAAACGAACTGTCTGGATTCCTCCTTCTGAAAAAGTTAAAAAAGGCATTGCTACCAATCTCGGAAAAAAATCAATGCCAAATTATATTAATTCCTTTTTTAAATGTTGAAGGCATAAGAAAAAAAACGAGAAATGATCCTATTTCAAATCAAGATCTTAACCGATGCTTCGAAAAGAAAAACCCGCCATCTTCGATATCATTTTTAAAATTAATCTTAAAAAATTCTTCATTAGTTTTAGATCTTCATTGTTTCCCTGAAACCAGACAAACACTCACCGGACTTCTTTTTACGAGCAAAAAAAACGAAAAAATATCTTCAAAAAACAAAGCTCTGCTAAACATTTTTAGTCCAAAAATCATTTGGCATTTAGATTTTGATGATCTCGACAAATCAAAAATTGGCTCTCTCGGGAAGTGGTTAACCGAAAACAACATTCCCAATCTTGCCATAGAGACCGAATCGCCAGAATTTCTCAAAACGACGGAGGTTATAAGCATTTGTCAAAAAATTAAAAAGTTGATTATTTCCACTCTATCAAAAAATGAAAATCCAAATACTTCATGTTTGCCTATCTTTAAAAGAAAGGTAATTTTCTCCCCAAAAGAAGGAATCTTTACTCCTGAGGTTAAGAAAATGGAATTGGTCAAAAAGGGAAAAATTATTGGATCAATTACCGATTTAAATTTTGGAGAAAGCAAAGTAGTTACCAATTTTACAGGAAAAGTTGTTTTTATTAGAAACACTGTCTTTGTTAAAAAAGGAGAAAAATTAGCTGGAATTGCTGTAAAGGAGGAATAATGACAAAGGAATCAAAAAGGTTTGTTGACACTCAACGCGCTCTTCGCCTCTTTGAAGAAATCGCCTACGTCACCCATGAAGGAACAGTTTTACCAATGGATATTTGTCCAAATCCTTTAACGATGATCAATGGGGAGGCAAAAATACGTCAACTTGAACATCTGTTACCCAGGTTATCGGAAGTCATTTGTCTTGCTCAAGCAAGTTCTAATGAATCGTCTTTGGCCAAGCTTTTAGAGGTTGATTTAGGTTGCCCTGAAAGTAACCAATTTCACCAATTATTACTTAGTCAAGCTCAGGTCCCATTATTTGTCCGTTTCGATGGGGCTTCCCTTTCAAGCAAAAATGGCGAAGACAAACTCTTCCAAGCAGTAGAGTTTCAATTTAGAATTGGAGGGCTTGGTTTCCACACGGCTATTGATGAAGAAGTTCTTGGCCAAAGTAATCTCCCTGGCCAGTACTCTAAAACTCTTCAAGAAATATGTAAAGAAACCTGGGGTGAAGACGTGCCTAGGGTAGTCCTAATGGCTCCCGCGGAAAAAATGAAAGAGGTTATTTTTTGGGCAAATAAACTTAAATCTAGAGGGGTAGACGTTTCCGTCATTTCTCTTACCAACAATATTCAATCCCTCGAGGAACTCGTTAAATTAGTTCAAAAAGGGGCGAGAGTTATTGTCCGACGGGAATTAAACTTACCAACACTGCTCGCCGCCGGAGAAACGGGAAAATTCCTTATACGGCTAGCCTTAGAAAATCAAGTTAGATTCGAACCACCATTACCATTACTTTTTGACGGGAAGGCTCTTTCCGTTATTTTAAGCCGATTAGATTCAATAGACAAAGAAGTTTCTGATTTGTCAGTTCCCACCACTCCTATTTTAGACGAAGGAACAGCTAAAGAATGTATTAATGCCAAAAGAGGAGTTTTAAAGTTTGGCTCCGGAAGAGATTTGCCTCGAAGCTTTGGAGGAAGAGGGGTTTTCTTCCTAGAAAAACTTTCGATAAAACAAAGGGAAGATTTGGAGCACACAATTGTTAATGATCTTAAGCGAGGATTTTTTTGGATTTGGCAACCAGATGTTGGCGGAGAAAAAGTGACCGCTCAAGTCTTAAATCATTTTGGTGAACAAAGAGAAGAAACGGGAAGAATAAGATCTATGATATTTACTGATTTATTTCATGGAAAGGTAATTTCCGGAGGATTTAATCTTACCTCAAGTACAAGAGTTGTTAGAGGCGGTCATCCAATCGGCACTCTTGCGATTAAGTAAGTTATAAAATATTCTTAACATATGAAGTTAGTCATTCAAAGAGTTAAAAAAGCTTCTGTCAATGTTGAAGGAAAAATTGTTGGTCAGATTGGCCAAGGGTTAGTATTGTTTTTGGGAGTTGGGGTAGGGGATAGCGAAAAAGAAATCGAGCCAATGGTTAAGAAAATTTTGAAATTAAGAATTTTTGAGAATCGAAATAATAAATTTGATAAATCAGTTTTAGATATCAAAGGAGAAATTTTGGTAGTTCCCCAATTTACTTTATTTGCCGACTGCTCAAAAGGAAACAGGCCTTATTTTGGCCAAGCGGCCAGACCAGAAATCGCCAAACCCTTATTTGAAAAATTTATCCAAGAATTTAAAAAATCGGGGTTAAAAACGGAAACGGGAATTTTTGGGGCCAAAATGGAAGTAAATCTAATTAACAACGGCCCAGTCACAATCCTTTTTCTTTAACAACTTTTAAAATTTTTAAATCTATTTTATAATAAAAAAAATAAAATAGTTTTTAAAAATGCTTCTTACCAAAAAACAAAAAAAACTTTTAATGATCATTATTGTTATTGCCAGTTTAGCCTTAGTTATAACCTCTTTGGCTCCCTTTTTGAATTGGTAGCATGGATATCAATGATTCGGTGGAAAAATTGCCCTTTGTCGGGCAAACTTTTGCCAAAAGACTGGCAAAGTTAAATATTAGAACTATCCAAGACTTAATCAATTATTTTCCTTTTCGCTATGACAATTATTCCTTAATTTCAAAAGTCATTCGGGTCCAAGCGGGAGAGACAGTCACTATCAAGGCAAAAGTAGAAAGTATTAAAAACGAATATACCAAACTTGGGAAAAAAATTCAAAAAGCAACAGTTAGCGATAACACCGGATCAATTGAAATTGTCTGGTTTAACCAGCCTTTTTTAATAAAGACTATCAAGGTCGGGGAGTGGTATAACTTTTCCGGAAAAGCTGATTGGTTTGGTAAAAAAATTGTTTTGGTCTCTCCCGAGTATGAACCTCTCAAACTATCAACAATTCACACCGGTCGTCTTGTTCCCGTCTATCCAGAAACTCAGAATATCACCTCCAAATGGCTTAGATCCAGAATAAAAACTGCTTTAGATATTGTAGGCAATCAGATAGAGGAGTTTTTACCCCCAGTTATTGTTCAAAAGGAGAATTTATTAGAGGAAAAACAGGCTATTTTTCAAATTCACTTTCCCAATGACTTACCTGCTGCCCAAAGAGCCAGGCAAAGACTGGCCTTTGATGAACTTTTACTTATTCAACTGACCGGACTTTTGAGAAAAAAAGAATGGCAAAAAAGACAACTCGCCAATAAATTCTTTGTTGACCAAGAAAAAGTTTTAGAATTTGTGGGAAAACTCCCTTTTGAACTCACTGGAGCCCAAAAAAAGGCGATAAAAGAGATCTTGGCCGATCTTGCCAAAGAAAAACCAATGAATCGTCTTCTTCAAGGGGATGTTGGCTCGGGAAAAACGGTAGTGGCGGCAATTGCGATGTACATAAGTTTTTTAAACGGTTTTCAATCGGTTATTATGGCCCCCACAGAGATTTTGGCCAATCAACACTTTCAAACCCTAAAAACAATTTTGTTTCCATTTGGAATTAATATTGAACTTATAACCGGTTCCCAAAAATTAACATCAAACCCCCGATATTTAACCCCTGACATTATCGTTGGCACCCATGCCCTTTTGTACCAAAATTTTGGCCAAAAGGTTGGGTTGGTGGTTATTGACGAGCAGCATCGCTTTGGGGTTGAACAAAGGTCTGAATTAATTAAAAAATTCATTCTTCCCAATAAAAAAATTCCCCATCTTTTAACTATGACCGCCACTCCTATTCCTAGAACCATTGCTCTCACTTTATATGGTGATCTTGATTTTTCGATATTGGATGAAATGCCTTTTGGCAGAACCAAAGTTAAAACCTGGGTTGTCCCCCCGCAAAAAAGAAGTTCTGCCTACGAATGGATAAAAAAAAGAGTAAAAGGAACGCAAGAACAAGCCTTTATTGTTTGTCCTTTAATTGAACAGTCGGAAACCCTCGCTTCTTTAAAAGCGGCCACGATAGAATTTGAAAAACTCAAAAATATTTTCCCAGACCTACGGCTCGGTTTGCTTCATGGAAAAATGAAATCAAAGGAAAAAGACAAAATCATTGAAGAATTTAGAAAGGGAAATTTAGACATTCTTGTTTCTACGCCGGTGGTAGAAGTAGGCATAGACATCCCTAACGCTACCATTATGATGATCGAGGGAGCAGATCGTTTTGGTCTTGCCCAACTCCATCAACTTAGAGGAAGAGTAGGAAGGAGCAATTTAGAATCTTTCTGTCTTTTATTTACCGAAAACCAAAACCCTGAAGTTATCAAAAGATTAAAATACCTAGAAGATATTTATGTTGGGTTGAGGTTAGCAGAGATTGATCTTAAAATCCGCGGTCCTGGGGAAATTTATGGGACTAAACAACACGGTTTTCCTGACTTGCGGGTTGCTTCTTTTTTGGACACAGCTTTAATTGAAAAAACCAGAAAAGTCGCCGAAGAAATATTAAATTTTTATACTGAATTTTTAAATTCGAAAGATTCCCCCTTGCACAAAAAGATGGAAAAATATAAAATATTGCAAGTTAGTCCTAATTAATTTTTAATTTGAATAATGACTCCCTTACCTAAAAGATGCTGGTCAACACAACGACAAGGAAAAAAGAGGGCAACACAGAAAATAAAAGACCCCCAGATTACTTATTGTCAAGAGTGTCACCAACCGGTTTTGCCCCATACCGTTTGTCCAAACTGCGGGTTTTACAAAGGACGTCAGGTTTTAAAATTAAAACAGAAAAAGAAAGAAAAATGAAAACCCCTTATGATCCAAGACACCAAAGGAGAAGAAAAATTGTTAAAAACCTTTTTTCCCAATTTTTTTTAAAACAACCATTTGTTGATCAGGTTGAGGAAAAAATTTTTGAAAACAAAAACGAAATTCACCAATTAATTCAACAAGCCGCCCCGGAATGGCCATTGGAAAAAATAAACAAAATCGATTTGGCCATCCTTGAACTGGCAGTTTGGGAATTAAAATTTGCCAAAGACCAACCGCCAAAGGTAATTATTGATGAAGCTATTGAATTAGCTAAAGAATTTGGCAGCGAATCCTCACCGGCTTTTATTAATGGGACCTTGGGCTTTCTTCTAAACTCCAAAAATGAAACCAAACATTAAAGATTTCCAAAAAAAATTAGGTTTTTCCAATCCTGATCTTTTAAAAACGGTTTTTGTTCACCGGTCATATCTTAATGAGCATAAAAATGAAAATTTAACTTCAAACGAAAGACTAGAATTTTTGGGTGATTCAATTCTCTCATTTTGGGTATCCCAAAAGCTCTATCTTTTATATCCTCACCTTCCCGAAGGAACTCTAACAAATATGAGAACAATTTTGGTGAGAACTGAAACCTTGGCAAAAATTGCCGAAGAATTAAAATTGGGTGATTTTTTGCTTCTTAGCTTGGGTGAGGAAAAAAGCGGGGGAAGAAAAAACAAGTCCTTACTCGCTAATACTTTTGAGGCTTTGGTTGGCGCCATTTTCCTAGATCAAGGGTTGGAAAAAACAGCAAACTTTTTGGCTAAACAGTTTGATAAACTAATTTTCTCTTTAGACGAAAAAGATTTAAAAGATTATAAAAGCCTTCTTCAGGAAAAAGTTCAAACAAAAGAAAAGGAACCGCCTCAATATAAAGTCTTAAAAGAAGAAGGTCCAGATCATAATAAGCTTTTTGTCGTTGGAGTTTTTGCTTTTGGTAAATTGATTGGGACCGGAAAGGGCCGATCAAAACAGGAAGCGGAAGAAAACGCCGCCAAAAATGCTCTTGTTAATTTTTAAGATTTAAACTAAAATATTCCTATGTCGTTGGTCGTTAAACTCAAACAAAGAGGAGCAAAAAAAAGCCATACTTATAAAATTGTCGTAGCTGAATCCCGGTCAAAAAGAGACGGAAAAAGTGTAGCGGAAATTGGCTACTACAATCCTTTGGTTAAACCACCAATAATATTTGTAGATAAAAAAAACCTTAGTTATTGGCAGGAAAAAGGGGCAAAATTAAGTCAAGGAGTAGCCAAAATTTTAAATGAAAGATCTTCTTGAATTTATCATTAAATCGATTCTTCCGAATAATAACTTTACCATTCTACAAGAAGATTCTTCAGATCAAATTGTTTTTACGGTTTTAACCGAAGCGGAAAACTTAGGCAAAATAATAGGAAAAAAAGGTAAAATTATAGGTGCTATAAGAAGGCTGTTGAAAGTCAGGGCTTCAATTGAAGGAAAAAAGGTATTTTTGAAAGTTGCCTCTTTTGATCAAAAAGAAAAAGGATTCTCCCTTTCTTCGGAAGGAGAAGAGGGAGAAAAAACAAAATTGGCTGAATAAGATTCAAAATCGCCAAGAATTTTGAAAATCTTTTCTTCCTCGTCATCAATTTTTACCAGCGGAGAATCAATTTTTCCAAGAGTTTTTGGCAAAAAAGAACTATAACTTTCAAGCGCAATTTCCGCTCGACTAACTCCAGCGGTTTTTCCAAATTTAAACGAATTGACAAAAATCAAAGGAAGTGATTTTTCCAACAACTCTAAAAATTCAAAAATTTTTTCGTTTTCTCCTTCAACTACAACATGGAAAGGAAGGGTCTCTACTTCTTCCAACTTTTTCATCTCTCCCGATTCGGTGGAAATCTCTCCGGGGGAAACCTGTATTGATTCCACTTTAATCTGGGTTTTATCTGCAAGACCAGATATTAGATTAACAACATTCATCACTTCTTTTGACCGGGGAATTGCCTTTAAAACAAGATCTCTTTTTTCTGCCAATCCTACAGCATCTAACCCTTCAAGGTCAGAAATTTTGGCAGTTAAACGAACTAGTCTTTCTTCGGTCGCTTTTGCTTTCACCTTCAATTGTAAAATAATTTTTATTCGGGGAATTAAAACTAAAAAGGCAAGAACCAAAACCAAGAAAAATATCCCCAACGGAAGAGAAAATAAACGCCAATTGTCGATTATTATTCTAGCTTTCTTCATTTTTAAAAAATGCATTCAAGATTGAAACTATAATTTCCTTCTCCGTCGCGAGAGACGGCTGAAATCTCAATTTTCTTAAAAATCTTTTCTATTTCGGGAGTGCTAATACCCTCAATAAAGCTTTTAACCATTCTAAGGTTTGAGGAAGTAACAGAAATTTTTAGTTCTCTTGACGATGATTCAATTGACCGGAAAACAATTTCTGGGGGGGAAACTTCCTTAATTTTTTTAAAGGCTTCTATTTTTCTTTTTTGGGTAGAAAAAATTTTTTTTATCTTAACCAGCCGGTCTTTAACAAGAACTAAATCTGACTCCAGGGGTTTATAGGAATTAATTTTTGCCTCTGCTTGAGAAATTTTCTGGGAAAGACTTTTCAAGCGAGAGTTCATTCTTAAAAAGGCAACAAAACAACTAAAAGTAACAATTAAAAAGACAATAAGGAAAAATAGGGCATAAGTTTTAAATTTCTTGGCCAAAATAATTACTTCAAAAGAAGCTTTTTCTTCACCTGGAATTAAGTTTATTCCCGATTTTGGCATTTTAAATCTCCTTCATTGCCAAACCAACGGCAACAGTAAAACTTGGAGAAATCTTCTTAAAATCGGCCATCATCTTTTCTTCTCCAACCAACCACGAAAAAACATCGGCAATTTGAACTTCAACCCCAAATTCCTTGGCAAGAATTCCAGAGAATTCCGGAAGAGTTGCTCCTCCGCCGGAAAGAACTATCATCTGCACCTTTTCTTTCTTTTTTTCGACTACAAATTCTAGAGATTTTCTCACTTCGGTCATAATTACATCAAGAATTGGTTTTACCGCCTCCTGAATTTTTCCTCCAAATTGATCTTCCATTAAACCATAAGCTTTTTTGTATTCTTCCGCCACTTCTTCTTCCAACGACAATCCTAAAGAAATTGACCTAGTAAGCGCTTTACCGGCGCTTGATAAGGAGCGGGTTAAAATAATTTCTTCGTCTTTGGCTACCACTAAATTTGTAGATCTTGCCCCAAAATCAAGAATTAATTTTACCTTCGATGTTCCCAATTTCCTTAAAGCTCTTACCAAAGAAAGCGCCTCAGTTTCCAAAAAAATTGGTCTGATCTCGGCAATTTTCAAAACCTCAAGATATTTTTCTACCAATCTTTTTGGAGCAACCGCTACCAATACTGCTATTTCCGCGGAATTCTTTCTTACTATTTGCCAGTCATAAATCGCTTCCGAAAGGGGAACGGGAACCACTTCTTCCAATTCCCAAGGCAAAGCCTGGGCAATTTCCTCCTCGCTCATTACTGGAAAATCAATCACCCGGGTAAAAACTTCACTCTCAGGCAAAGAACAAACTGCTTCAAACGGAATAATTCCGGTATCCTTTTTAAGTTTTTTAATTGCTTCCGCTACTGCTATCAAATCCTTTTCCGCCTCAGAATCCAATCCCGGGGAGGGAGTTTTAACGCTTCCCGCTTTTAATAAACGAAATTTTTCCTGCTCCTTTTGAAGCTGAACAATTTTAATGGTGTTTGATCCAATATCAAGTCCAAAGAAAGCCATTTCTCCTATTTTGCCAAATCGCCTCCAGATAATAACCCATAATAAAAAGTCTCGGGAAGATTTTTCCATAATTGACATTGTTGCACTCTTTTGGTAATTCCCGATTCGGGAACAGTGGCGGTAGAAGTGAAACAATAACCTTGGCTAGGTAAACTTCCTCCTCCTTTTATCCCAAGGAATTGGGGATTGCTGTTATAATACAAGGTTAAAATTAAAAAATATGGCTGGGAACCGCTACCTCCCGGCAGGGAAGTGATCGAAGCAGAATATTTTAATATTTTTCCCCCAAGCGAATATGATCCGCTCGAGGCTGGATCAAAATTGTTTGAATTTCTCCTTTCTACATCCGGATCAAAATTATAACGCGACAGATAATATTTTCCATTTTGAAAATAAACATAAGAAACGCCTAAAGCGGGCTTTTCTTCTGTATCTTGATTTCCCCAATAAAAATTCAACCGATCTTTGTAACTTTGGGAAAAATTTATTTCTCCGTTTTCATTGTGTCCTACCAACCAAAAAATTTGCGGTTCTCCGGAATTAACTTCATCTGGAAACAAAAATTCTTCGCCTCCCAAATCAACCTTTGTTACTTCATAGCCAATACCCCCAATACTTCCTGTTGGCGCAGCTTCATAAGGCAATAAAAGATGTTCCTCTAAAGCCGACTCCGCCACATAAAAGGCCCTTGAGGCCTCTTCGGTTTGTTTGGAAATTTTAATATCAGTAACAGAAGAAGAAATTACGGAAAGACCAACGGTCAAAATAATTGCCAAAATCAATAAGGTAACCAAAAGAGCTTGACCGCTACGACAGGAGACAATGGGCAGTTTTTTCATCCTAATCTAGAGTATAAACTGAAGAATTTTTTAAGTCAATAAGTGAAAGCGCAGACATAAATTGAAATATTGACAGAGTCTTTCAACTGTGATGTACTTTTATTAACAATTAATTTTAAAAAGGAGGTGATAGCGATGAAAAATAATAAAATTTTTTGGTTAGGAATTGGGTCGATTTTAATCTTCGGGGCGGTTTTATTATATGGCTCTCGTTTAATTTCAAAGAAAGAAAAAGCTGTCATAACTTTACCCCAAAACGAGGAAACTGGTATCTTGAAAAAAAGATCGGGTCAAGTAACTCTCACCCCGGAGGAAGAAAAAATTATTGCCCAAATCAAAACCCATAAAGTATTAATCGAGAACGGAAAATTATCGCCGCCAAATTTGACTATAAAGCTTTATGACCAAGTTGAATGGGAAAATAAAGATGAAAAAGCTTGTCAACTTGAAGGTGAAGGTTGGGGCAATATTCCTCTCCAACCAGGAAAAAGGTTTACTCAATCTTTTGAAAAAACCGGTCTTTATCCTTACTCTTGCGGTTCCGATCCGCAGCTAAGGGGCACAATTACTGTAGAGTAATTTTGGCTGATTTTAAAAATTAAAAGTCAATAATTTCTCATCGTCGCTACCGCAGAGAAAGATAGAGAAGCTTTTTTTTCCGGCCGATCGGTTTCTTGGGCCTGACTGACAGTAAAATTTATTCCTATTGTCGGGGGTGAGCCAATTTCTTCCTCCGAAGGGCAAATAAAAGAAAGGTTGGTAATTTTTACTTTATTTGAAGTAAGATAGCTGCTATTTGAGGCAAGTCGGGGAATGTTGTTTTGATCATTTATAACCTTAAAAGTAATTGTTTGGTTGTTTTGGTTTTTAATTGTCAGAGTTTTTGAATCACAAAGCTCAAGTTTTGAGGCGTTAATTATTGAATCATTAATTATCTTTAGGGCAAACTCTCCGTTTTGTTTCACTTCTTTTAAAATCTCTGATTTGCTGCTTCCCAAAAGACTTCCAAAAAGTAAATTACCGCCAGCAACCATCAACAATGCAAGAGCAGTAACAACTATTAGTATTTCGATTAAAGTAAATCCTAAATTTTTCTTGCTTATTGCCATTTTGTTAAATAACCAGAAATTGAAGAAATGTGAGTTCCCCGAGAATCGTCCCAAGAAACTTCAATAATGATTTTAACTTTATCATTGCCTTCGGCCAAAAAAGAGGTTTTTCGTTGAAAAATCCCTTCCAATCCTAGCCCAGACTCAATTAAAGGTGAAGAATTGATATATTTTTCCTTAAAAGCTGTCCAACTTGAAGAATCTCTATCGGAACGCAATTGTTCCATTTTGGTTTGCGCCAAATTCAAGGCAACACTTTGATAGCGAGAAAATTCCGCATTTTTAAGGGAAACGACCACTATTTTTACCACTCCCGTCAAAATTATGCTAAGAATAACCAAGGCAAAAATTATTTCAATTAAAGACTGACCATCAGAAAACTTATTCTCTTTCATTTTATAAATTGGAAATTTCTCCCGCCGAACTGATAATAATTGTTTTATCTATGCCAAATGCGGTCAAAATTAAAGAGTATTGTCCTGGAGGATTCACTTCCACCCCCTCTCTTAAAGTTTTAAATTTTATCCAATTAAGACCGCTTTTTTTGCTAACTCCCACCGGAAAATTCACTGTTTTTATTACCACTGAATTTGGACAATTTGCTTCTATTTTATAACTGTTCGTTTGAACGGTTACCTGATAATTAAAAAGGGTTCCCAAACATTCTGAAGGTTTTTCGTTGTTTTCTGCTTTACTTTGAGCCATTCGCAAATCACTTGTCAAATTTCTAATTGCGGTAGTAAGAATTTGACGCCGATTAAATTGGCCATAGGAAGCAAGACCAATTGCCGAAAGTAAACTAATAACCGAAATGCTTACCAAAAGTTCAATTAAGGTAAAACCAAAACTAAAAACTTTCATTAGGGATTGGTGACTTTATAATTACAACTCTGCCCCCCACAACTTCCACAACCTGCATCTCCCGAACCGGTTTCTAAATAAGCACAAAGGAAATAAGAATTAGCGCTTGGCCGGGAATAAACATAATTGTAATTCGGATCAAGGGGATCTTTTGGTACTAAAGACATATAAACATCACTTCCATAGGAAAGCGAACCGCCAAAAGTAAGATTGGCTGGATAAGACCCAACATCAGAACGGTACATTTCCAAAGCCGATCTTATTTGTTCCAAATCAGCTTTCCTTTTTCCGTCCCGAGCTGATTTTCTGGTAGAGCTGTAGGCCGCCAAAGAAATACCAATAATAATTCCTATTAAAGAAAAAACCACCAAAAGTTCAATTAAAGTAAAAGCTTTGTTTTTCATAAATCACAAGAGCTATCAGTAGGCGCTGAACTTATTTTTCCTGATTTTCCGTTTGCGCAAATTTCCCAGTAGCCTCCTGTTTCCAAAGCCGCTCCTAAAACCCAAGAGATTCGGTCTGCGGAAACAAAATAAAGATAATCAGGAGTTGTTCTTGGGTCATGCAGGCAACTGGCAATAAAATTTCCCAGGTTGGTGCACAAAGTGCCAATTTTTCCTGTAGCATCGGACAAGGGATATAAAGAACCATTTACCGTGGCATAATTTTCCAAAGCAATTCGATATTGAGCCAAGTCTGATTTTCGTTGGGTATCTCTGGCTTGCTTTTCTGAAGTAATATATTTTGCCGCGCCAAAAGAAACCAAGATTCCAATAATGGAAATAGTCACCAAAAGTTCAATTAAAGTAAAACCTTTTTTCTTAATATCTTTATATCTTAATATCTTTATATCTTTCATTTTTAGTCTGAGCAAACATAGTAATAAGGCTGACTACCACCAACTTGGCAGGCAGCTTTTGATTTGGCTATTTCCGGATCGGAAATATTTTCTAAAACCGCCCAAAGCCGAAAATTATCGCGGTCAACCCAATCATAATGATAAATATAATCACCGGTATTTAAAGGATCAGTCGGCAATTGATTCATATAAACCGTTCCATTAGAACTCGAAAAGCCTTCTCCCCAAGAACAATTGGCCGGAGTATCGCAAGTTCCACAACCCTGAATAACATTTCCGTCGTTTGCATCCGGAGGATAACTATCGCAATCATTATGGTAAAGCCTTAAAGCTTCCTTAATTGCTTTAAGATCAGCCTTTCTTTTAGCGTCTCTAGCTCTTTGCCTTATTCCTGAGATATTGGCCATTAACAAAGCTGACAAAACCCCAATAATAGAGATAACCACTAAAAGCTCAATTAACGTGAATCCTTGAGTATTAATTGAAAATTGAAAATTGAAAATTGAAAATTTTTTTTTCATGGATTTACATTAGAACTGGAAACTCCGTAATTGCAAAGAGCACCTCCGCCGCAATCCGTTCCGGAAAATCCGGCGCTCTTGCAGTTATCAGGTTGGTTAGTAAAACAAAGGTCATTGCCATTTTCTAGTCTAGCATAAAGTTTATACCAAGAGCCATCGTTAGATTTATAAACATAATTTTGGGAGGAAACCGGATCGCTGGGCAATTCTTTCATATAAATTGTTCCTTTTACATCTTTAAACTCTGCTCCCCAAGAAGGAAAAGAGGAAGTCAAAGGATAAAGTCCATAATCATTTTGATACATTTCCAAGGCTTTCTGGATATTTCCCAAATCGGTTTTTCTTTTGGCATCCCGACCTTTTGCCTGGGAAGAACGAAAAGAACTTAAACCAATAGTCGAAAGAATCCCCAAAATTGTAATCACTACCAAAAGCTCAATTAGGGTAAACCCCTTATAATTTTGAACTTTGAATTTTGAATTTTGAACTAATTTACTCATTTGCATTCGTTTGCCGGATTACTACAAGCACCATAACAATTTTCTGATTGATAGTTGGGAGAGCAAATTGGACCGGGCAAAGGCTGACAAACCCCGTTAAAACAACCATAATATTGACCAGAAGGGAAAGATGTAGGTGAAGGGAAAGAGGTAGGTGAGGGCAAAGCTGGTGTAGAAGTGGGTAGAGGAGAAGCACCTATTTCAAGACTCGCATTAGAACTTGTTACTCCATAATTATAAATCCCTCCCGGACCACAACCGTTTTGACAGCCAATTTTTTCAATTTCCGGATCAAAAGCATACTTTAAACTGGAGTAAATTCTGTAAGATTGGGGACAGGTTCCTTGAGCTTCATAATAGTAAGAACCCCCATCAGGATCGCAGGGAATTTTTTCAAGATAAGGAGTAAAAGGATCGTTACATTTCAAAGCAGTAGGGTAGCAGTTGTGATCATTATAATAATCTTCCACCGCTATTTGAATTCTTTTTAAATCAGATTTTCTTTTGGAATCTTTGGCTTTATCCAACTGGGCTTTAGGCTTCAACCCCCCTAACATCAAAACCGCCAAAAGGCCAACAATCGCCAGACCGATTATCAATTCGGTCAAGGTTAATCCCTTATTTTTTTCTTTTTTTAAAAGAAATTTTTTAAGATCCATAAAAATTGATCTTGAAAAAATAAAGTTAAAATGCTCCCCGATGCCAAAAAAGGGCCAAAAGGAATCGGCTGTCCAAATCTGGCTTTTTTTACTAAAATAAGTATGGATCCAACAATCGCTCCTGTCAAGAAGGCCAAATAGAAAGCTACCAATGCCGAAGGAAACCCAAAAAACAAACCAATTAAAAAAGCAAATTTAACATCTCCCAAACCCATACCTTTGCCTTTGGTAACAAAGTGAAGAAAATAAAAAAAGAGGGCAAAAATAACGGCCGAAGGCAAAAGATTAGTAATTAGTAAATAGTAATTAGTAATTAGGGCATTAAAAAAAAATGTCAAAGAAAGAGGAAAAACTATCTGATCGGGAATAATTTGATGTTCCAAATCTATAAAGAAAATTACTAAAAGACCGGCAATTAATAAATAACCTAAGTTACCTAAGTTCCCTAAGTACCCTAGTTCAAACAAAGTCCCTGTTAGCAACTCCACCAAAGGGTATCTTAAAGAAATGCTTTTTTTACAATACCTACATTTTCCTCTCAAAAAAATAAATGAGAGTAGGGGAATGTTATCATGCCAAGAAATCTTCCGTTTGCATTTGGGACAATAAGATCTTCCTTTTGCTACCGGAAGATTTCTCGGCAACCGGTAAATCAAAACATTCAGAAAACTGCCAACACTTAACCCCAGCAAAAAAATAATCAGCCACATCTTTAAGGAACACAAACAAAACAAGCTGAATCTAACGTTCCCCAAGCATCTGCTCCTGTCCCCGACAATGGAGGACACGATCCCGTCGAACCCGTATTTCCATTAGCCTCGCTCATTCCTGAAGGAACTCCTTGGGTAAATGTCAATAACCATAAAGGATTAGTGTCAGAATCCGTTCTAAAAGTTTTTGACTTTGGCACAAAACAAACATGAACACTGGCCGAAGCCCCGGTATCTTTATAAAGATACACCTTTTCAACATCTGTATCAGTCGTCAAAAAAGATTTATTTCTAAAAGCCGGCTTAAGCTCATCGGCATCTATTAACTTGCCATTTGTGTTACAGTTTGCGCCGCAAATCCCAACATCCTCTTGTTCTGCCGAATAGCCAACAGCGCTTTCTAGGGTAACACCATCTCCCACCCAAGGATAAGTTGATTGGCTAGCATAATACCTTTCCAACGCTCCCAAAATTTCTGAAGCATCGTTTTTCATTGCCGAATCCCGAGCTTTATTCGTCTGTTCAATCGGGTTGATGGTTGAAAGAACCGCCACTGACAAAATTCCAATTAAGGCAATAACAATCAAAAGCTCAACCAAAGTAAAACCATTATTAATTTTCAATTTCCAATTTTCAATTTTCAATTTTCTCACCTCCTTCTTATTAAAATTGGCTTGTTAAATTATATATTGGCAAAATTATGGCAATTATCAAAAAACCAACACCAACTCCTAATAATATCATTATTAACGGTTCTATCGCTGCTGTCAAGCCCTTTAATGTTTGGTCGGCTTCGGTTTCAAAAAAACGAGAAATTTTTCCCATTACTTCATCCATTTTTCCTGTTTCTTCTCCAACAGAAAGAAGTTGGCTCATAATTGGTGGAAAATCTTCGTTTTCCGCTAAAGCGTGAGAAAGAGGAAAACCTTTTTCCACTCGTTTGGCCGCTCTTTTCATTCCCTCGACAAAAATTATATTTGTTGAGGCGTCGGCCACAATTGTTAACGCTTCCACGATTTGGACTCCCGCTCCCACTAATAAACCTAAAGTTCTTGATAACTCAGCCAAAACAATTTTTTTTTGCAAATCGCCATAAAGAGGAATTTTTAATTTTAAACGGTCAATCTTTTTTCTTCCAACAGGAGTTTTTTGAAACAAGCGAAAAAAATAAAAAGCGCCCAAAAAAAGAAAAATCAAACCAAGCAAATTTGAAGATAAAAAATTTGAAATAGAAATCAAAGCCTGCGTCGGACCAGGAAGTTTTGCCCCAAACTCTTTATAAAGACCGGTCAACTTGGGAATAACAAAAATCATCATTATCAAAGCTACTCCTCCCATTCCGGTAATTACGATTATTGGATAAATCATTGCTCCTTTAACCTTAGCCTGAAATTCTTTCTGTGTTTCTAAATTATCAGCTAAACGATTCATCACTACGTCAAGAACCCCGGCCGATTCTCCGGCTTTAACTAAGGCAATATAAACTTTTGAAAAAACATTCGGATGACGAGCCAGGGCTTCGGAAAAAGATGCCCCCGCTTCGATAGAAGTCAAAATATCCTCAACAACAGGAATCATTTTTGAGGACATTTGATTTTTTAAAATAGCGAGAGCTTCGGTTAAGGGCAATCCGGCGGTAATCATCGTGGCAATATTTCTGGTAAAGTTTGCCACATCGGTCAGAGAAATTTTTTTAAAAAATCTCAAAACAAGATTTTGAAAAAAATTTGGAGAAGAAAGAGAAATTTTGATAGGAACAAACCCTCTTTGGCGCAAAATTTTGGCAGCCTGTTTTTCGTCAACCGCCTCCACAATTCCTTTTTGGACAGTTGATTTGGGGGAGTCGTTTCTGGAAATTTTAGATCGGGCAAAATAAACAAACTTAGGCATTTAATTCATTTTGCTTTAACTAATCGAATTAATTCTTCCGGACGAAGAGAAAAATTTTTTGCCACATCTAAAGAAACAACGCCATCATTAACTAGTCTTGCTAATGACGACTCAAGACTTATCATTCCCACTCCTGAGGAAGTTTGAATTATATTATCCAAAAGGTGAGTCTTTCCTTCTCTTATTGCTGTTCTTACTGCGGGGATTCCCAACATTACCTCGGTCGCTACCACCCTTCCCCCTGTCAAAGCAGGTAAAAGCCTTTGGGAAACCACCGCTTCCAAAACAGAAGAAAGTTGCATTCTTATTTGGGCTTTGGAATACTCGGGAAAAACATCAATAATCCTATCAATAGTTTGAGAGGCGGAATTAGTATGAAGAGTAGAAAAAACAAGATGACCAGTTTCTGCTACTGTCAAAGCAGCGGTTATTGTCTCTAAATCCCTCATCTCTCCAACCAAAACCACATCCGGATCCTCTCGCAAAACTGACTTTAAAGCTATTTCCCAAGAATGAGTATCCTGTCTTATTTCTCTTTGGGAAACAATTGACTTTCCGTTAGGAAAAACAAACTCTATCGGGTCCTCAATGGTGACAATATGAGACCGTCTTTTTTGATTAATCTCGTTAATAATTGCCGCCAAGGTGGTAGACTTTCCGTGACCGGTAGGTCCAGTAATCAAAATAAAACCCTGTCTAAGATCGGCAAATTTATGACAAATAGCCGGAAGGCCTAGTTGATCTATTCCTCTAATTTCCGTTGGAATCAATCGGAAAGAGGCGGCAATGGTTCCTTTTTGGGTATAAACATTTACTCGAAAACGGGCTTTGTTACCATAAGGAAGGGAAAAATCTATTTCTTTGTTTATAAGCAAATACTCCTTTTGTTCCTCTGTTAAAAAAGAGAAAATAAGATTTTTCACCATTTGGTCAGATAACGGCGGTTCGCCCGGAAGGAAAGAAAGCTCTCCGTCAATTCTTAATATAGGCGGACTTTGGGCCAAAAGATGCAAGTCTGACGCCTTTTTGGCTAAAACAAATTCAAAAAGTTGTTCTATAGACATTTTAATCTTGGGCAACTCGCAACACTTCTTCAATAGTGGTAATTTGCTCTAAAGCTTTCAAATAACCATCTTGTTTCATTGTAATCATACCTTCTTCACAAGCCTGTTTTTCAATTTCCACCGCCGGTTCTCTCTCTAAAATTAATTTACCTATTTTTTCTGTGACCGGCAAAACCTCAAAAATTCCAATCCTTCCAAAATATCCAGTACCGCTACAGGCTTCACACCCTTTTCCTTTAGCAAATTTTATTTCTTTATCTTTGGGTAATAGATTCCCCAAAACTTTCTTAACATCGGCAACAACTTCAGGATCGGGGGCAAACTCTTCTTTACACTCTTGACAAACTCGTCGGCAAATTCTTTGAGCAACAATGCAAGTCATAGAGGAAGCAAGTAAAAACGGTTCGGCTCCCATATCCAAAAGTCGAGGCAAGGCTTGGGCAGCACTTTTGGTATGAAGAGTAGAAAAAACAAGATGGCCAGTTAAAGATGCCTGAATAGCCAACTCGGTAGTTTCTCTGTCCCTTATTTCTCCTACCATAATAATATTCGGGTCTTGTCTCAAGAAAGCGCGCAACCCTGAAGCAAAAGTCAATCCTGCCTGGGGGTTGATTTGAACTTGATTAACGCCAACAATTTGGTACTCAACCGGATCTTCAATAGTAACAATATTGACTCTCGTCGTATTTATTTTTGACAAAACAGAATAAAGGGTGGTTGTTTTTCCGCTTCCTGTCGGTCCGCAAACCAAAATAATTCCGTGAGGTCTTAATATTGCTTCCTCCAGAGACTTCAAGGCATTACCTCTTAACCCAAGTTCCTGCAGGGAAGGAACCAAACCAGACTTTTTCAACAACCTCATTACCACTTTCTCTCCATGAACCGTAGGCAAAGTGGAAACACGTAAATCAACCTCCTCTCCGTCGGCTCGGAAATTAAATCGGCCGTCCTGGGGAATTCTTTTTTCGTCAATTTTCATTTCTGAAAGGATTTTAATTCTGGAAACCAAGGCTTCATGAACTTTTTTAGGTAAAACCAATTTTTCGTGGAGAATTCCATCAATCCGATATCTTATTCTTGTTCTGTCCTCCCAGGGTTCAATATGAACATCAGACGCTCGCGATTTAATTGCAAATTCTAAAATAGTGGAAACAATTTTTGCAATTGGCGCTTCCTTTATAACTTCGCCCAATTTTTTAATATCAATCGGTTCTTTTTTAGAAACTTCTGTTTCCTTAAGGGCAGCGGAAACCTCCGCCGACAAACTTTGGGCATATCTTTCCCTAATTGCTTGTTTGATTTTTTCGGCCGGGGCAATAAAAACTTTTATTTTTGCTCCCGACTTCTTTTCTGCAAATTCAATTGACTCCAAATCTAAGGGATCGGCCATCGCCAAAAAAAGAAGGTTATTTTTGGAATCATAAGAAAAGGGGATAAAATTAAACCTCTCTGCTACTCCTTGAGGAAGAAGACGCAACGCTTCAGGAGAAATCCCTTTTTCGGACAAATTGACAAAAGGAACTTGATAAAGTTTCCCTTTTGCCTGGGCCAAATCATCCTCACTAACCAACCCGCTTTCTTCAACAAGATCCTCAATCTTTCTCCCGCTATTTAAACTCTCCAATCTAATCTTTTCCGCTTGTTGAGCATCTATCTTTTTTTCTTCTAAAAGAATATGAAGCAGGTCTTTAATTTCGGGCATTAATTAAATTATTAAGTAAATATGATAGAATGTCAACAAGATGTCCGGGTGTTTTTTAATCGTTGGCGGAAATTTCCAATCAAGACTCAAAAAAGCTGAAGACCAATTCGGACCTTTTTATAATAATCCTGATCTTTTAATTTTGGAATCAGAAACCCTGATTGGAATCGAACAAATTCGCCAACTCCAAACTCAACTTTGTCTAAAACCATTTGGGGGAAAATTTAAATTAGCAATAATCCCTAAGGCGGAAAATTTAACGCCTGAGGCGCAAAACGCCCTATTAAAAACCTTAGAGGAACCCCCAAAAAACACCACCATTGTTCTTTGCGCTCCTGATCCAAGCTGGCTTTTATCAACCATTGTCTCCCGTTGTCAAATTATCCAACTTCCCTTAAGCCCTCAAGTTTCTCTTTCGGAAAAAGAAGAAAAAGAATTTCTGGAAATTTTTAAAAAAATAACCCTTGGAAAAGTAGGGGAGAGATGGGAAGTTTTGGAAAAGCTTGGTATTTATCAAGACAGAAATAAGGCAATTGAGTGGGTTGATAAAATGATCTTTTTGGTTAGGAAACTAATGATTGAAAATTATTCAAAAAACCCAGAATATTTTAACATTTTAAAATCCCTCCTTCGCACCAAAACCTATCTTCAAGCAAACACCAACATCAGATTAACTTTAGAAAATTTCCTTCTCACCATCTCCGACACCTCGGGAGTGTCATAGGTATAACACATCGGGTACTCAAGTTTAAGTCTCCAGAAGCAAATGTTTTATCCGTTCCAATTCTCTTTGATAATTCGCCTGATCAAAAACAAAATTCTTATATGATTCAGCATTTTTGAATTGACATAGGACAATCTCTTTGGCACAGACAGAAGATTGAGTTTTACCTAAAAACTCTAAAAAAGAAGAGTATGGATATACCTCCAACCCAGAAAGCGACTTAACAACAAAAGAAGAAAAAGGATTAAGATGAATATATCTTGATAAGTGAATTAATTGATTATCTGATTCTACTCTTATTGCTTTAAACCTTCCCTGAAATAAAGGCCCATTTCTTTTGTATTTAACATTAAAATAACGAGTATAACTATCTGCCCAAAAACGCATAAATCTTGAAATCCCGTCTTCTTCAAGTTGCTTTAAAAGAAAATGAAAATGGTTCGGCATAAAACAGTAGGCAATTATCTCCACTAAAAATTTTTTCTCTTTGGCTAAATTCTCTAAAATTTTCTTTCTTTTATCGTTTGCAAGCGTAAGAAATACTGAATAACGGAGGGGGGCTTTTATGTTTTGGTAGTACCTTAATATTTCAAATGCCCAATTATAATCCCTTTTATTTACAAAAGTAGTCTGTCCAGAAATACCTCTATTTAATACGTGGTAAATCTGGCCAGTTACCAAGGGAATTTTTCTTCCTGGCATATTTCCAAATTACTTAAAAATACCCAATGTGTCAATAGTCTTTCACTCCCGAGGTGTTAAAATTTTCTCCTTGATTTACCATTTTTAAGTTGATAAAATTAAATTAGTTTGAGGGCGGTTTGGCCCTCGCTTTTTCTGTTTCTTCAAGATGCAAAATAAAAATATACCTAAAGAGGAAGAATATACGGCCAAAAATATACAAATTTTGGAAGGTTTGGAACCAGTCAGGAAAAGGCCGGGAATGTATATTGGCTCGACTGATGAAAAAGGTTTTCATCATCTTTTGATGGAAATTATTGATAATTCGGTTGATGAAGCCTTGGCTGGCTATGCCAAAAATATTTGGGTAACAATTTACAAAGACGGGAAAGCTCAGGTAACTGATGACGGTCGGGGAATTCCCGTTGATATTGTTCCTCAATACAAAAAAAGCGCTTTAGAACTTTGTATGACAAAACTTCACGCCGGCGGCAAATTTGATGGAAGGGCATACAAAGTTTCCGGAGGTCTTCATGGTGTTGGAGCAAGCGTAGTCAACGCCTTATCTTCCTGGATGAGGGTAGAAGTTAAAAGAAATTCCCAAATTTATTTTCAAGAATACCAAAAAGGAGAACCCTTATGGCCAGTTAGTCCTCTTCCTGAAAAAGAAAAAAAAGACTCTTCTTTTGAAAAAATGGAAATTTCTTCGGGAACCTCAACTGTTTTTCTTCCCGATGAAAAAGTTTTCCCTAATATTGGATGGAACCTGGAAAAAATTGAAGACTCGGTTAGAGACAGAGCTTATTTGATTGCCGGAATCAAATTTCATCTTCAAGACGAAAAAACAGGACTTAAAAAAACTTTTTATTTTGAAGGGGGAATCCGTTCCTTGGTAAACCATTTAAACCGCAACAAAAAAACTCTTTGTAATCCCATTTATTTGGCAAAAAGGATTGAAGATACAGAAATAGAAGTAGCCCTCCAATATAATGACAGTTTTTCCGAAAATGTTCTTTCATTTGTTAATGTAATTAATACGGTGGATGGCGGCACTCATCTTACCGGTTTTCGCATGGCTCTTACCCGCGCCATAAACGATTATGCCAACAAAATTGGGGCTTTAAAAGAAGGAAACGAAAGTCTCACCGGGGAAGATGTAAAAGAAGGTTTAACTGCTGTTATTTTTGTCAAAAAACCAGCTGATACGGTTCAATTTGAATCCCAAACTAAAGCAAAATTAAACAATCCGGAAGTTCAAGGATATGTTGCTGCTGTTGTTAAGGAAGGTTTAGACACTTATTTTGAAGAAAATCCGGCAGACGCCAGAAGAATTTTAGAAAAAGTAATGCTTGCCGCCAAAGCCAGATTGGCCGCCAGAGCCGCCAAAGATGCAGTCATCCGCAAAGGTGCTTTGGAAGGAATGACTTTGCCAGGAAAACTAGCTGACTGTCAAGAAAAAGATCCAGCTTTATGTGAACTGTTTATTGTCGAAGGTGATTCTGCTGGAGGAAGCGCCAAACAAGGAAGAGACAGAAGATTCCAGGCAATTTTACCCTTGGGAGGAAAAATTTTAAATACCGAGAGGGCTCAGTTGGACAAAATTATTGAATTTGAGGAGTTAAAAGACTTAATTATTGCTTTAGGAATGGGAATAGGAGAAACAACCAACATTGAAAAATTAAGATATCACCGAATTATTATTATGACTGATGCCGATGTTGACGGAGAGCATATCGAAACCTTGCTTTTAACCTTTTTTTACCGCCATCTACCTCAAATTATTGCCAACGGTCATCTTTACATTGCCCTTCCACCTTTATATAAAATTCAGATAGGAAAAGAAATTTTTTATGCTTATAATGATGCCGAGAAGGAAAGAATTTTGCAAGAAAACAAAGGAAAACCGGGCCAGATAAATATCCAAAGATACAAAGGTTTAGGAGAAATGAACCCTGAGCAACTTTGGGAAACAACGATGAATCCCGAAAATCGAATTTTAAAATTAGTAACCGTTGCCGATGTTGCTAAAGCAGACGAAACTTTTAATATGTTAATGGGTGAAGATGTTCCCCCAAGGAAAAAATTTATCCAAACCCACGCTAAACTGGCAACTTTAGATATTTAAACCTATGAACATTGGAAAAGTTCAACCAGCAGAAATAACTCAGGAGATGGAAAAGTCCTATCTGGACTACTCAATGAGTGTAATTGTCGCCCGAGCCCTGCCTGATGTCCGCGATGGATTAAAACCTGTTCACCGCCGAATACTGTACGCTATGTATCAAATGGGTCTTTCTCATACCTCTCGTTTTGCCAAAACAGCCAAAGTTGTAGGAGAAGTTTTAGGAAAATATCATCCTCATGGCGATATGGCTGTTTACGACGCTTTGGTAAGAATGGCTCAAGATTTTTCGATGAGATATCCTTTAGTTGAAGGCCAGGGAAATTTTGGTTCTATCGACGGCGATCCTCCGGCCGCAATGAGGTACACCGAAGCTCGGTTGGCAGCAATTTCTCAAGAATTATTAGTAGATTTAGATAAAGAAACTATTGATACTACCAGAAACTTCGACAATACCTTAGATGAACCAATATTTTTGCCGGCAAAATTACCCAATCTTCTTCTTATGGGATCAGAGGGAATTGCTGTTGGGATGGCAACCAAAATTCCTCCCCATAATCTTTCAGAAGTCGCCGATGCCATTATTACTTTGATAGATAAAGGAGGAGTTTTTTCTAAAGAATCGTCATTGCCGGAAATCAAAAAAATCTCTTTGGAAGAAAAAAACCAAGAAATCAAAACAGAAAATCTTAGAAATTTTGTTTTTGAATCTCAGGCGACCATTGACGATTTGCTCCAACATATAAAAGGACCGGATTTTCCCACCGCAGGAATGATTTTTGATAAAAATGCTATTAGAAACACTTATACTGACGGCCGGGGGGTTATTACCATAAGAGGCAAGGCAGAAATTGAGGAGGGAAAAAACGGCCGATTCCAAATTATAATTTCCGAGCTTCCTTATCAAGTAAACAAAGCAAGACTTGTCGCCAAAATCGCCGATTTGGTAAAAGACAAAAAAATAGAAGGAATTTCCGATTTACGAGATGAGTCTGACAGACACGGAATTCGAGTCGTAATTGAACTGAAACGCGACGCTAAACCAAAGGCGGTTTTAAACAATCTTTATAAATACACCGAATTGCAAACTACCTTCCCGGCAAATTTTGTTGCCTTGGTTGACGGCACTCCAATGACTTTAAACCTAAAACAAATTTTAACCGAATACGTCCGTCACCGGCAGTTAATTGTTACCCGTCGATCAGAATTTGAACTGAAAAACGCTAAAGCCAGAGCCCATATTTTAGAAGGGCTAAAAATTGCCTTAGATCATTTAGACGAAGTCATTGAAACTATCAAAAAGTCAGCTGACGCCGATCAGGCAAAGAAAAATTTAATAACGAAGTTTGGCCTAACCGATATTCAGGCAACAGCAATTTTGGATATGCAACTGCGCCGGTTGGCTGCTTTAGAAAGGCAAAAAATTGAGGATGAGTACAAAATGATTTTAGAAACAATTGCTTGGCTTGAAGATCTTTTGTCCCATCCGGAAAAAATTATTGGGGTAGTAAAGGAGGAAGTTATAAAACTTAAAGAAAAATACGGAGACGAAAGAAGAACAAAAGTCTTTTCTATGCCGGTGGGAGAATTCTCTGAAGAAGACCTAGTTCCCGCCGAAGATCAAATTATCACTATTACCAAAACTGGTTATATTAAAAGAGTTGCCAAAAATATTTATCGCACCCAAAAAAGAGGGGGTAAGGGCGTTGTCGGAATGACTACTAAGGAAGAGGATGAAATAAAATCTCTTTTGGCAGCTAACACCCACGACCATATTCTTTTCTTTACCAACAAAGGAAGAGTCTTTCAACTGCGGGTCTGGGATTTGCCCGAAGGCTCCCGTCAAGCCAAAGGACAAGCGATTATTAATCTTATTAATATTGAGCAAGGAGAAACTATCCAGTCAATTCTTACCCTTCCAGCCCAAAAAGATCCTAATATAAAATATTTATTTATGGTTACTAAAAACGGAACCGTCAAAAAAACGGAAATAGAAAAATTCGCCAACATCCGTTCTTCCGGTTTAATTGCTATTAAATTGGAAGCAGGCGACGAACTTTCCTGGGCTAAAACCACCTCTGGAAACAATCACATTCTTTTAGTCTCCTATGAAGGAAAATCAATAAAATTCCATGAAGAAGATGTTCGACCTACAGGAAGAGACACGATGGGGGTTAGAGGAATCAAATTACAAAAAGGGGATTGGGTTGTGGGAATGGAAGTCCTGCCTTCAAAAATTGAGCAACCTAAAGATAAAAGAAAAAGAGTCTTTAAGGATATTTTAGTGGTAATGGAAAACGGCATTGGCAAAAGAACTGATATCTCGGAATTTCCGCTTCAAAATCGGGGAGGGCAGGGAGTAAAGGTGGCAGAAATTACCCCCAAAACAGGAAAGGTGATGTGTAGCCAATTAGTTACCGACGAGATAGAACAAGTAATTTTAACCTCAAAACAAGCGCAAATTATCAAGCTGCCATTAAGAAATATTCCCCGCTTGGGTCGAGCAACTCAAGGCGTAATCTTAATGCGCTTAGACAAAAATTCAAAAGATACGGTGGCAGCTGTTGCCTATCTAAAAAAAGAGGAAGAAACCGACTAAGCGTCTAAAAATAAATCTAAATTGATCTCTTAACGAAGATAAACCTATTCTTAAAAAGGAGACCTGCCTGACAACCACCCCCTTTGTTTGACAATGACTAATGGCTTTCAGCACATCTTGGGTATTTTTTATTTTTGAATTAAAAACCGTCCTTCCATATCCCACAAAATCCAAAACATGGGAATCGCTTCCTCCGATAAACGCTAGCCGGCGGGAATTTTTTTTACTTTTGGTTAACGCAATCCGATTACATTTTGGAGAAAGACCGGCATTTGCCACCTCAACTCCATCAAAAGGAAGTTTAAAAAGCAAATTACCTACCCCAATTCCATTAGCGATTCTTGGCCTTTTGTGAAACGGGTGGGCTGCTACCGCCAAACCTTTTTGGGCATGAATCAACTGAATTGTTTTTTCAGCGCTTAGTTTTTTGGGAATTTCTTTTTTAATCCCGTAGGCAAGAATATGACCATCGGCACTAGTAATTTCGCAGGCTGGTATTACAATAATCCCAAAATCGCCGGCGATTTTTTCCGCCTCCCTTGATCCTTCCAACGAATCATGATCGGCGATGGCTATCACTTTCAAACCATTCTTTTTTGCCTTTTCTAAAATTTCTTTGGGCGTGCTTGCCACCCAAGGGGGAAAATTTTTAAAATACCCATTAGAATAGCAAGAATGAATATGCAAATCCCCATAAACCATAAGCAAATTTTACCACATTTTAAACCTAAAAATTCCCAGAATAAGTCAAGAACGGTTTTTAATACATCAAGAAGTAATCTGAATCGGTTTTAGATCCTGTCTTTTTGCCGAAGTTAGAAATTTAAAAAACCTTGCGGAAAATTTTGAGCATTCTTAAAAATTTTTTAACCTCTCCCCTGCCAGAAAATTAATTTTTTTTAAAATAGGTAATATTATCTCAAATAGGGAAGTAGTACCGCAAAAAACCACAAACTACTCATTGACAAAATAATGCACGTGCATAAATTTGTCAAAAATAAAATTTAATATCTTATATCCTATAAGAGTAGGGGGTGGGGTTATTTTTTGAATTGAGACAAAGGATGAAATTTACGATGAGTTTCCTCAGCAAACCTATCAGAAGCATGAACATATCTAGTGGTTGTGTCCAAGGATTCGTGTCCAAGCAAAATTTGAATCGCTGCCGGGCTAGCTCCAGCTTCGGCTAAATAAGTGGCAAATCCGTGACGCAAAGAATGAGCCGAAGTGGGAACGTTAATTTTTAATTTTTCCCGGTATTCTTTTATTTTCATTTGAATATAATTGGGGGAAATCCTTTTATTGCTTGATTTAGCATTCGGTCCGCCATAAGGAATAAATAAAGCCTTGGCCCCGTCGGTTCTGGTAGAAAGATACCTTTCCAAAAAATTTTTTGCTCGGGGAGTCAGATAAACAAATCTTTCCTTTTTTCCTTTTCCCATTATAAAAATTCTTCCAGTTTGATCAATATCTGAACGGTTTAATCGACAAAGTTCGGAAATTCTCATTCCCGTGGAAAACAAAACTTCAAGAATTGTTCTGTTTCGTAAACCAACCAAAGGATCACTTTCCAAGGTTGTCGGCGATTCAATTAATCTTACCAAGTCTTCAAATTCCGCTACCTGAGCGTGCTTCCGTTCTGTTTTAATCAATTTAATCGCTTCGGGAGGAACTGGTACTTTATAATCCATTTCAATCAAAAACTTCAAATAGCTCCTTAAAGACGAAAGCATTCTATTTAGGCTACGAGAATCAAGATGGTCCCCAATTTGGCCTTTTACTGGCGTTTTACGGTCTTTTGAAGCCAAATATGCCTTATATTGAGCCACTGCCCTTTTGTCAACTTTTTCAAAGGGGAGACCAATCTCGGAAAGGAAGCTAGAAAAGACCATCAAATCGCGTTCATAGTTATAAACCGTTTCCGGGGAGTAATTGCTTGTTTTAAGATTCAAAAGAAAATCATCAATTAAAGGTAAATTCATATTTTTTTAAAAACTCAATTATTAATTTTAGCAGAGGAGACCTAAAATAGGGTAGACCTCTGTCATAACGTATACTGAGTGTAAGAGTAATTATACTCAGTATAAATAGGAATGGCCTTTTTGTCAAGAAGACAATTTTTAATAAAAATTGACCACCCTCCCAAAAGGCTAGACAATAATAAATTAAATAATTATTTTAAATTTTATTTATTCTCTTTTATCTTCAAAAATTTTTAAAACAATCTTAAAATTCCTTTAAGTCGGACTTTATTTTTAAAAAGGAGTGTTTAGACAAGGCCAACTTTTAAGTTATCCACAAAAAAGAAGGAGGAAACTCTATCAAACTATATCAACTAAAATGGAATTAATTAAAAAAGGGCGTAAAATAGGCACAAATTAAATAAATTAAAAGATGGCAGCAACAAGAAAGAAATGCTAATTCGTGAAAATATCCTATAATTTTTGTGGAAAGGTCTTATATTATTATAGGATATTTAGTGGGGTTCTCCCCTCTCCCCGACCTTCGTTGACTTAATTTTTTTTGAAGAATTATTTATTTTTTAAAAAATTTTTTATCCCCAGGGAGTATAAAAAAACATTATTAAAAAAACAATTAATCCTACCATTAAATATTCAAATACGGTTTTTTTAAACAGTCTCCCACTCCGATATATCTGAGCTAAGCCTAAAAGTACATATAAACATCCGGTTAAAAAAATTGAACCGACGGTAACTGTTACCGGCCAAAAAGAAATAATCGCCGCCAACTCACCCAAAAAAATGGCAATAGTTAAAGAGCTAATAAATAAATCCCAAGATAATTTCTCCTCTAGATTAACAGACCAAAGACTGTTCAAGCACAACGGAAAAGAAAGAAGAAAAACCGCCAAAAAATTTTGCCAAAAAAATAACTTCAAAGAAATAATCGTATTGTTTAAGAAAAAGGAGGTAAACAAAGTCAAAAGAAATCCCACCGCTGAAGCTGAACGAAAAAGATTAATCGTCCTTAGAGCAGAAACAGAAAAAATATTTTCGGTTAAAAAAATTGCATACATTCCCAAAAAATAAATTATAAGAACAGGAATTATTGCTAAAAAAGTGGAGGGAAGCAAAAAATAAAACATTCCTATTCCGGCGGTAAAAAAAACCGGCAAAATCGGGGTCATCCATCTTGCCAAATTAAAAGCCGATTCCTTCAAAGACCAAAACGTCAAAATTCCCGCCAAAAGAGATAAACCGCCAATCGCCCAATATTTTGCTTCTAAGCTAATCCGGGTAAACCAAAAAAGGCCGACAGAAAGCAAAAAGGAGCTTAAAACAAACTTTCGCCTTTTGGTTAAAATTCTCATGAAGCTGGTTCTTGCTCAACTTTTTCTAAAACTTCGGTGGGGATATCAAAATTAGCATAAACTTTTAAAACATCCTGTTGGGAATCAAGTTTCTCCACCAAATTCAAAACTCTCTGAGCTACTTTCGGATCAGAAATCTGAACAAAATTGTTCGGTTTAGACATCAATTCGCTCTTTTTGATATTTAAGTTCGCTTGAGCTATCTTTTTTTTAATTTCTTCCAATTTTTCCGGCTCAACATAAACTTCAATTCCATCTTCCACCTCTTCAATATCATCTGCTCCAAGATCTATCAACTTTAAGGTTGTCTGTTGAGCGTCTTCTCCTTTCTCTACCACGACCAAACCAACTTTTTTGAACAAAAAAGAAACAGCTCCCGGAGATCCCAAAGACCCCCCCGCTCTATCAAAAATATTTTTTATTTCCTGAACTGTCCTTTGGCGATTATCAGTCGCCGCCTCAATCATTACCGCTACTCCCCCAGGACCATAGCCCTCATAGGTTACTTCTTCTAAAGCTTCTCCCCCGCCAGCTCCAACCGCTCGGTCAATCGCCCTTTGAATGTTTTCCTTGGGCATATTAACTTCACGGGCCTTCTCCAAAGCGAGACGAAGTTTAAAATTCAATTCCGGATCGGTAATTCCCTTTCCTTCTCTAACAGCAACAATTATGGCGTTAGCAATCTTGGTAAACAGCTGTCCTCTTTTTTGGTCAGTTGCCTCTTTTTGTCGATGAATGGTTGCCCATTTAGAATGTCCTGACATACCTCTATTTTACCACTTTTCATTTAGTTTTTTCCAGTAGTCTTTTCCAAGATAAATTCCAATATCTCCTCTTCCCCCTTCAATTTCTCCCTCTTCCCATCTTGCCTGAAATATCTTCTTGAAAATTTTTACCGTATACGAATCGGCTAAAGAAGAGCGGGAAACAATTAAGGTTTCATCTTTCTCGTCAGAATTACCAAGACGAACAACTCTACCACCTAGATTGGTAACAAACCTCGCTCCCTGATTGGCTAACCCCGAAAATCCAGTCGAATTTAAAACAAAAACAGCGTAATTCTCTTTATTAACTCCTTCATCCCAAAGGTTTTTTGCCATTAAGCTATCAATAGTTGCTGGTTCCAAATTTTTCATCTTAATCGTTTTAAAATTAATTTGCGGCGTCTTCTCTACCTTAAACCACAAATAAAACAATTCTGGAAAAGAAAAGTCGGTCTTGTTTTTTTTCTTAATGCCTAAAAAAATAATTTTGGCCAGACATCTTTTTTCTTCTATTGAGCAATCCAAAGAATTTTCCAGATTAATTACCCCCTCAATTGGAACAGCAAAATATTCCTGAACTGTTTCTCTTAAAAGTTGAGGGCCTTTGTGGTCCAACTCCCCTAACTTAAAAATTGCCGAAGGCGGATATTCTCCGTATCCTCTTGTTAATTTTATCTTCTGCTCTGGATCATCGGGAAATTGAAGAAAAACAACCTCTTTTCCACTAACCAAGGAAACCAGGTAAATTTTTTGATTATTGATAACAAAATTTACTCTTTTTTGACCAAGAAATTTTAAATTCTTTATACCCGAATAAAACCTGAAAAAAGAAGCAAAAAACAAAACTAAAAAAACGGTTGTTAAAAAAAACAAAATCCCCTTTTTTTGTTTCTTAAATTTCTCCTTCTTCAAATTCTTTTTCCACTGAGGAAAGTCCATAAAATAAGTTTATTTCTTTTTCTCGCATTTGGCGCAAATAGTTGCTTCCGGCATTACCATCAATCGGTCAGTATCGATCATCTGTCCACACTTTTCGCAAATACCATACTTGCCAATCTTCATTCTTGTCAGAGCTTTTCTTATTTGAATTAGTTTTCTTTCAACTTCCCTTTTCAACGCTTCACTGGTAGCGTGGCCAAATTGCTCTGTGGCATCAGCATCAGGAGAAGCATTATTAGTTAGCCTCGATGGATCTGAAAAAGGATCCTCTTTCTCTAGCTTCTCTTTCCTTTTTTCAAGCTTCTTTTCTTCCAAACGGAGAAATTCCCTTATTGGTTTAAGGATATCCGGAGGAAATTTTATTTTATTAGCCATGTTTAATTTTTTTTAATAAATTTAGCCTATCCTGGTAAATATCTCTTCCCGATCTTAGATAAAGAAAAAAAATTGCTCCGCCAATTATTCCCAAATCAATAAATATTCTTAAGTATAAAACTTTATAAATAAAAATTTCAAGTATTAAAAAAAGGCTAAAAAAGGACAAAGTTGAAAAGCAAATGAGGAAACCGACTTTTCCGCTTTTATACCAAGAAAAAGATCGATAATTTTCTTTTGCCCACCATCCCAAAAATCCAACAATTGCCAGCAAAAAGATTTTTAGCGGTTCCTGAAAATTAAACGCGGCCCCGGCAATCAATAAAGGAAAAACTAAAGCATCGGCCGCCAGCCAAAAATCCCATTTTTTTATTCTTGAAAAAAAGGCCAAAGGGAAAATCGCTCCCAAAAAAGCTCCCTGCAAAGAAAAAACTCTTTCTCCCAAAAAAGAAAAAATAAAAATTAAAATAGAAACAGAAAAAATTTCCTCGTCAGAATAATCTTCTTTAAGATTCCTCCAAAAAACAAAAGAGGCTAAAATAATAGCTAAAACTTTAAAAATTGTCAAAATAAGAGTCATAGTTGAGAAATTATATCATCAATGGTAGACTTAAAGAAAGCCAAGGGCGAGTGCTGGAACGGAAGACAGGCAAGTCTCAAAAACTTGTTCCGCCGAAAGCGGAGTGAGGGTTCGAATCCCTCCTCGCCCACTTACCCACTTATTTTTCCCTTTTTAATTCCATCGGATAGAAGGAAACGCGGGTGGGAACAAATCGGAGTTTAATTTGACCAGTAGGACCATTTCTATGTTTGGCAATCTCCAAAGTAATATTTTCCGGATTTTCTTCATCCTCGCGATATAGAAACATAACCACATCAGAATCTTGTTCTATGCTTCCCGATTCCCTAAGATCAGCCAGCCTTGGTCTTTGGCCTCCCCTAACCTCAACCGCTCGCGAAAGCTGGGAACAAGCTAAAACAGGCACTTTTAATTCTCTGGCCAAATTTTTTAAACCCATAGATATTTCTGAAACTTCCTGGACTCGATTTTCTAAATTTCTTCCCTTCACAAGTTGAAGATAATCAACAATAATCAACTCCAATCCCGCCTCAACCTGTAATCTCCGCGCCTTTGTTCGCATCTCCAAAACTGAAATTGCCGGCGTGTCGTCTATATACAAAGGCGCTTCGGCTAAAATTCCCATCGCCTCAGAAAGACGAGAAAAATCGTCCTCTTCAAGCCTTCCAGTTTTTAGTTTCCAGGCGTCAATTTCCGCTTGTTTAATTAAAAGTCTGTCAACCAATTCTTCTTTGCTCATTTCCAAAGAAAAAATACCAACAGGAATTTTTTCTTCCACGGCTACATGCCGGGCAATATTCAAAGAAAAGGCGGTTTTTCCAACACCAGGCCTTGAAGCCAAAACCAACAGATTTGAAGATTGCATTCCCGCCAACATATTGTCAAGTTCTTTAAAACCGGTAGGAACCCCCCTTAATCCTCCAGCCTTTTTATGAAGTTCGTCCAAACGATCAAAGCTCTCTGCCAAAGCATCCTTAATCGGAACAAAAACCTGTTTTAAATACCTTTGGGACAAAGAAAAAATTTCTTGCTCCGCTTTATCTAACACGGCAGCTGCTTCTTTTGATTCGTCAAAAGCCTGCTCGGCAATTCTTCCTGAAGCAGAAATTAATTCCCTTTTAGTATAATTGTCCTTAATAATTCGGCCGTATTCTTCAATATGAGCCGCCGTGGGAACTTTTGTCACTAATTCCGTCAAATAAGAAGCGCCGCCGATCTTTGTTAAAGATTTCTGTTTCTTAAGCTTTTCGGTAAGAGTAACAATATCAATTGGCGCTCTTTCTTCATACAAACTCATCATTGCCTTGAAAATTAATCCATTAATTTCATTGTAAAAGTGTTCGGGTCTTAAAAACTCAAGCACCGAAATAATCGCATCTTTGTCAATCAAAATTGAACCTAAAACACAGGCTTCTGCTTCGTCGGAGTGAGGAGGAACTTTTATATCAGCCATTTTTTCTCTCAAGTAAAATAATTTGCCTTTCTTCAGGTAATTTATCTTTAGAGATTACCAGTTTGGGCAAAGGAGAAATTTGTCCAACCCCCATTACTTTAAAGAAATCTTCAACCGAAATCAAATTTTCAAAAGCTTTTCCCATTTGAGGAATTTTAAAATGCATCGGAATTACAATTGTTGGTTCTATTTTGGCGATTAGCTCCACCGCTTTTTCCGGATCCAGAGTATAAAATCCACCAACTGGTATCATTAAAATGTCTACCCCGTTTATTTCCTCAAGAAGCTGATCATTTAAAATTTCTCCCAAATCACCCAAATGACAAATTCTTAAAGAGTCTATCTCTATCAGATAAATAATGTTTTCTCCTCTATCATTTCCTTGTTTTAAATCATGAAACGTCTTAAAACCAAAAATAGAAACCCCTTTAACCTCATATTCTCCAGGTTCAGAAATTAAAAAGGGTTGGCCTTCAACTTTTTGGTAAGCATTATGGTCGGAATGAGAATGGGAAACAGTAACAATATCGGCTTCAACTTTAGGAAATTTTATCCCCAAAGCCGAATCATCATAAGGATCAGTTATTAATGTTGCTTGCTTGCCTTTAATTTTAAAAGAAGAATGGCCAAAATAATAAATCTCCATCGCTTTTCATTTTATCAGTTTCTTTTTTCCTTGACAAGAAGAAATTTTGCAGCTAAAATCTTAACACGGATGCAAAAAGAGGTTTTTCTCGCAATTTTTTTTGGATTTATAATTGGAATTTTAGTCACCTTTGGTACTTGGCAGGCAAATAAAGCAATAAAAACAACTTCAACCTTAACCCCAACCCCTACAATCTTTGAAACCGCCCAACCAGTTAAACCATCTTTGCATATTCTTTCCCCCGCTAATGAGTTTTTAAGTAAGGAGCCAAAAGTAGTTGTTAGGGGAAACTATGTCCCCGACTCTCAAATTGCAATTATTTACGAGAACGGGGAAAAAATTATTAAAACAAGTGGCGACGGTTCCTTCGAAGCAGAAATTAGTTTAATTTTAGGAGAAAACCAAATTGAAATTTATGGTTTTACGAAAGAAGGAGAAGAGACAAAACAGATTCTCACTATCGTTCATAGTACTGCTGACATTTAAGCCATGACAATTCAAAATTACAAGTTAAAATCAAAATTTATTTTATTTATTCTCTTAATAGCTTTTCTTAACCTTTCACTTTTAATTTTTAATTTAAGTTTGGTTAAGGCGGCAACAGTTACAACTAAGGCTGCCGTTGGTACTCCTTCAGCAATTCCAACGGACGAAGAAGTTAAAGAAATAAGAGAGGTCGTTCAGGAAAAAGTTAAAGAAAAAATTCAGGAAATCAAAGATAAAATTGAAAAAAAAGGATATGTGGGAATTTTGAGGGAAATGACAGATTCCACTTTAACCTTGGAAACTCTAAATGGGGAAAAAATAGTTCAAATTGCCACCCAAGCGGCAATTATTGACGCTAATCGAAAAGAAATAAAAGCCAAAGAATTAGAGATTGACCAAAAAATTATTTGTATGGGAACCTTAGATGAAAATAAAATTTTACAAGCTAAAAGAATCGTTGTTGTTCCTACCCCCACCAAAATTCTTCCAAAAAGACAAGCTTTTACCGGCAAAATTGAAAAAATAGATTTTAAAACAAAAATCATTACCCTAACCCACCTTAAAAAATCCACCCAACAATATATTATTAAGGTAGAGAAAAATACAAAATTTTTGCAGGGAAAATTTGAAGATTTAAAAATTGGCAATATTTTAGTGATTATTTCCTCCCAGACGAAAGAATCTGAAACCCCCACTGCCCTTTTAATAAATCCCCTCTCAGACTAACACCTCGGGAGTGAAAGTCTATTTACACATCGGGTAATTTAAAATTTGACTTTTTAAACTAACTTTGCTGGTATAACTTCAATGACCAAAAGTTTCTCAAAATTGGTTCATCATGACAACAAACACAGTAGAATAGGGCTTAATAAGCCCTTTTTTTATGAAAAGGGTAGTTCTCATTCAGTTAAAATCGACGGAAAAAATCTTACCATTGAAAATATAGCTGCTGTAGCAAGAACGAAATGCCGTGCTGTCCTAGATGCACAATCTATCACCAGGATTAAAAAGTCAAGAGACACCATTGAAGAAATTATAAAAAGCAAAAAAATCGTTTACGGGTCACAACGGGATTTGGGGCATTCAAAAATAAAATCATTCCCAATGGAGACGTGGAAAAACTTCAAGAAAACTTGATTCTTTCTCATTCTACGGGTGTAGGTGAGCCATTTCCAGAAGAGGTTGTTAGAGCAATGCTTTTAATTAGGGCGAACACCTTAGCTAAAGGCAACTCAGGGGTAAGAAAAGAAATTATTGAAACTCTAATTGAAATGGCAAACAAGGGTGTTTATCCATTAATTCCCGAAAAGGGTTCCGTAGGCTCAAGCGGAGACTTAGCTCCAATGGCCCATCTCGTCTTGGTCATGCTTGGAAAAGGAGAAGCATTCTATAAAGGAAAAAGAATTTCGGGATTAAAAGCCTTAAACCTTGCCAAAATTAAACCTATTAAGCTTAAAGCAAAGGAAGGTTTAGCCTTAATAAATGGAGCTACAGCAATGACCGCCATAGGAGCACTGGCTGTCTTGGATGCTGAAAGACTCTGTGAGATAGCCGATGAAAATGGAGCCTTATCGGTCGAGGCTCTTAGGGGTACACCTAACGCTTTTTTCCCTAACATACATGAAGCCAGACCTTACCCTGGCCAAATTATCTCCGCTAAAAATATCCTTAAACTTCTTGAAGGAAGCACGATGATAGACAAAGAAAAAATACAAGATCAGTACTCTCTTCGCTGTATGCCCCAAGTTCATGGAGCAGTTCGTGACGCAATAAATTATGCCAAAAGGATAATTGAAATAGAAATAAACTCGGCAACAGATAATCCGTTGATTTTCCCCGAAGATCTTAAAAATCCTGTAATCTCAGGAGGTAACTTCCATGGAGAGCCGATTGCTTTTGCGATGGATTTTTTAGGTATCGCTGTTTCCGAATTAGCAAATATTGCGGACCGCAGGCTAGCCGCAATGCTTGATCCTAATCAAAATAATGGCCTCCCAGCATTTCTCACGGAAAATGGTGGATTAAACTCTGGTTTAATGATCTTACAATACACCACGGCAGCATTGGTCTCAGAAAATAAAATCTTAGCTCACCCCGCCTCTGTTGATTCAATTCCTACTTCAGCTAATATAGAAGATCATGTCTCAATGGGAACTATTGCAGCAAGGAAAGCAAGAGAAATCATAGAAAATGTAAAGAATGTTCTGGCCATTGAAAGAATAGCTGCCTGTCAGGCCATTGATTTTAGATTAAAAGGCAAAAACAAATTAGGAACTGGTACAGAGAAGATTTATAAAGAGATAAGAAAAATCGTTCCTTATTTTAAAAAAGATGCCATCTATTATCCTTATATTAAGAAAGTAGTTAAAAAAATTTTTGAATAATAGCACAACTTTTGTATATATAGTAGTATAGAAAAAGTCTGATTTATTTAGTATAATAACCCTATGTCAAAACTTCAGCCACATATAAAATGCAAAAAGGGAGACATAGCAAAATATGTTTTAATTCCTGGTGATCCTGCAAGAGTCAAAATGATAGCCTCTTTTTGGGATGAATCTCACGAAGTAGCAAACAACAGAGAATTTCTTACTTATACCGGCAAATATAAAGGGATTCCTGTCACTGCTACATCAACAGGGATAGGATGCCCTTCAACCGCAATCGCAATCGAAGAATTAGCAAATATTGGTGCAGAAATTTTTATAAGGGTTGGCACCTGTGGGGCTCTTCAAAAAGGAATTAAAACTGGAGACATTATAATCCCCTTTGCCGCAGTTAGGGCTGAAGGAACAACTAAAGAATATTTACCCCCAGAATTTCCAGCTGTATCTTCCCCTAGGATTTTCAATGCCTTAGTCCAATCAGCGAAAAATCAAAAATTTATCTTTTTTACAGGAATTAACAGAACTCATGATGCATTCTATGAGCATATTAATAATTTTTTGAAATGGGGAGAAATATATTTGGATAAAAGAATGAGTTCTTGGAAATATCCTTTAGTCAGCTCAGAGATGGAATGTGCAGCAGCTTTTTTAATCCCTATGATAAGGGGTCTTGAGGCTGGCTGTGTTTTAGCTGTAAATACCCCAGAATCGCTAGAAGAAGCGGTAAAAAATCCTGATATACTTTATAGATTAGAAGAATCTAAATCTAGCAAATCAGGTATAGAACGAGCCATAAAAACTGCTCTTGAAGCAATTGAAATTTTAGAAAAATGAAGGCAGGAAGAGTACCTCCACCGGAGATTCTCCTCCCAAAGGATAAATTCTTGTTAATAGACCTAGACGGAACTCTAATTAACAAAGCATACGAAATAACAGACCCTGATATTGAAAAAGAAATTGGCAGGGTCCAATCTTTAGGCTGGACAATAATCATTCACCTCGGGAGTGTTACAGATACGACACCTCGGGTATTTTTAAAATTTGACTTTTAAAAATAATTTTGCTGGTATAACTTCAATGACCAAAAGTTTCTCTAAATTGGTTTATCATACCAGCCACTAAGAAAGTTGGCTAGTTAACCAGTGAGAAACTTTTGAATTATTTTAAAAAAATAGCTTAACCAGCCAACAGGCTGGTTTTTTGGTGGTTTATCCAAGGTGGCTGTAGCTCAACGGTAGAGCTCTGGCCCGTGGAGCCAGAAGTTGGGGGTTCAAATCCCCTCAACCACCCAAAAGGAAATGAGAATTCGTGAAAGAAAACCAGAGAAAATCCAAACTATTACCTTGACCTAGAGAAGATTTTATCTAAAAGGAGAAAAATGGAAGTTGTTAAATTAACGAAACAATTAGTCTCTATTCCCTCCTGGGTAGATGAGAAAACCGACGAAAAAAAATCGGCGAGTTCGTCTATGAATATTTAAAACAATACAAATGGCTAGAGGTCTAAAACAGCCAGTTATTAGTTATTAATGGTCGCTTTAATATTATTGCCACCGATAACTTACCTACTCGACTGCTTTTATGCGGCCACATGGATACAGTCCAGCCTAAAAAAGGTGGAAAACAGATTAGCTTAGAGAAGCCGTCAAAAGATGAAGAGATTAAGGATGTTATTTCGGTCATTAGAAAAGAAGTGCCAATCAAATTCTCTAATCCAGGCAAAAGGGGATTTATTGACATTCAAATGTTTTGGGATGCTTTTGGGAGAACACCCTGCCTAAGTTTTGGTGCTGGCGAAGAGTCTTTGGCCCATAAACCAAATGAGTTTGTCAAAATAAAAGAACTTAAGAAAACAGGACTCATATTTGAAAAAATTATTAGAAAATTTGCTAGCTAAAATATGACACCCGAAAATTGTCGACCAACAGAAATATTATCGCCAAAGACCCTGAGGCAATTGGCACATTTAGATGAATTATCAAAACCATCTGCCCAGCTAAGGTTAGTAATTAATGATGCTACCGGAGAGTTGGAAGCTTTTGCCTGGGGCTATCAATTCCCCGAGGTGAGAGTTTCACCCCCTTTAAGGGGAAATGGGCTTGGCTTCAGGCTAACCTTAGACCTCTGGGAATACGCCCGAAAAAATAAACTACCGATAGTTTTTAGAACAAATTGGGCTTCGCCAATGATGAGAATTGCCCAAAGACTGGAGATGAAGCAAATTATGGGACCAAGAATTCAAGTCGTAGATAACCAAATTACAAAAACTAACGAAATTTCTGGATTTCTTGATAGAATTAACCCCGATAGAACTTTATTTATAAATTTACCTTGAATTATGATATGATAAAAACTATGAATAAAATAACCATTCCTCAACCCCCAAAAGGTTTTAGGGATTTTTATGGACCGGAAGCTAGATTAAGAAAACAGGTAATTTCTGTTTTTCAATCTGTTTTTGAAAGCTATGGCTATGAACCCTTGGAAACCCCAGCAATGGAATATGCGGAAGTAATTTTAGGAAAATACGGACCGGAGGCAGAAAAATTAGTTTATCAACTTGAGGATTTTGGGGGAAGAAAGCTTGCTTTAAAATACGAAATGACTGCTTCCGCCTGCCGCTTTGTCGCCCAAAATTATCAAAATTTTGTCTTTCCTTTCAAAAGATACCAAATTCAACCCGCCTGGCGGGCAGAAAACCCTCAAAAAGGAAGATTAAGGGAGTTTATTCAGTGTGACGCCGATGTTTGGGGAGTAAAATCAATGACTATCGATGCCGAATTTATAGAGATGGGAACAACTGCAATGCAAAAACTTGGCTTTAAAGATTTTGTCACTAAAATTAATAACCGAAAAATTATTAATGCTATTGCCAAATATGCCGGCGCTTCCCAAAATCAGTTCTATGATATTACTATTTCCGTTGATAAATTAGCCAAAATTGGTTTAGAAGGGGTGAAACTTGAATTAAAAAAAAGAAACATTTCTGACCGTGTTGCCGAAAAAGTATTGGCAATAATCAGCCTTCAAGGTGAACCAAAAAAATTACTTTCAGAAATTAAAAAAATGCTGGTGGACTATCCCGAAGGAGTTGATGGGGTCAAAGAATTAGAAGAAATTTTTTCAATTTTGGAAGAATCTGGTTTTGACCCTAAATTTTTTAAATTTGATCCTTCAATCGTTAGAGGTCTGGCCTATTATACCGGCCCGGTTTGGGAAATAGAGATTATTGAAGGAGGGGTCGGCTCAGTTGCCGGCTGCGGTCGGTTTGATACTTTAACCAAAATGCTTTCTGGCATTGATATTCCCGCCTCCGGTGGCTCTTTTGGAATAGAAAGACTGTGCGAGGTAATAAAAGACAGAATGATGATTAAAATTCAAAACTCAATTACTAAAGTTTTAGTAACCATTTTTTCTCCTGACCTTGGAACATATTCAAGAGACATTTCAAGAAAAATAAGAAGTGAAGGGATCAATACTGAGGTTTTTGCCGATCCCCAAACCAAAATTGATAAACAAATTAAATATGCCGATAAAAAAGGTATTCCCTTTGTTTTGATTATTGGACCAGAAGAAGTTGCTAAAAATTTAGTTACCTTTAAAAATTTGGCAACTGGCGAACAAAAAACGGAAACTTTGGAAAAAATAATCGCCCTCTTAAAATGACCAAGAGACGTCTTACTGCCTATTCCATTTTAACCTTTGTTTCTCTTTTATGGGGAATTGCTTCTCCCGTCATTAAATACACTTTAAATTTTATTCCTCCCTACTCCTTCTTATTTTGGCGTTTTTTAATTACTTCAATAATTTTTTTGCCATTTTTTCTTTTTTATCTTAAAAAATACCCACTTCATTTAAATGAAGTGCCCATTTTGACTTTATTAGGTTTTTTAGGCACTCCCCTGACTTTAATTTTGCTTTTTGTCGGTTATACAAAAACAACCTCTATGGATGGTGTTTTAATTTCCTCCACCGCCCCAATTTTTATCACCATTGGTGGGGCAATTTTTCTAAAAGAAAAAGTCACTTTTAAAGAGAGAGTCGGTCTTTTAATTGCAGTTTTAGGAAGTTTAATAACTATCTCCCAGCCTTTGTTGGAAGGAGGTTTTTTAAAATCCCAAAATTTGTTTGGAAATCTTTTAGTCTTCGGTTCGGTAATTTCCTGGACCGCCTTTACTTTATTATCAAAATTTTATTTTAGAAAACACCACCCATTCGTAATAACAGCGTTCTGTTTCTTTGTAGGGCTGATTGTTATCTTCCCTCTCGCTATTCTTGAAAAAGGCTTTCAAATTTTCAATTTTCAATTTTCAATTTTCAATTTCAGTGCCTTCATGGGCATTTTATATATGTCCATTTTTTCTTCTGTAATCGCCTATACCCTTTATGAATATGGTCTTTCTTTAATTGAGGCTTCAGAAGCGACCCTTTTTGCCTATTTACAACCAATTTTTGCCGCCCCATTGTCTTTGTTATGGCTAGGAGAAAAAATCACTTTCCCTTTTTTAGTTGGTGCTATTGTTATTACTTGTGGAATTTTTATTTCTGGAGTGCTAAAATAAATACATTATGAAAGCGGGAATTCATCCTAAATATTATGATAACTGCAAAGTAACCTGTGCCTGTGGAAATACCTTTACCATCGGGTCAACTCTTCCGGAAATTAAAGTAGAAATCTGTTCAAAATGTCATCCCTTTTTTACCGGAGAAATGAAATATGTTGATACTTTAGGAAGGGTTGAAAGATTTAAACAAAAACAATCAAAGGCGATTGGAAAAACTTATTTGAAGAAAAAAGAAAGAAGACTTCTTAAGAAGCTCGAGGTGGAAAGAAAAGAAGCCGAAAGGCCAAAAACACTAAAAGAAATGCTCTCTAAAAAATCTTAAATTTCAAATGTTAAACCTCAAAACTAAATATCAAAAAATAATTTTTTTAGATTTTCAGATTTAAGTTGTGGTTTGGGGTTTTAACTTCTAATTTTTAATTTTAATAACATGAATACTTCAATTGTAATTGTGGAAATTCGACCGGGGGTTGGCGGAGACGAGGCCAAAATTTGGGCCACTGATTTGTTGCGAATGTACACTAAATTTGCCGCTTCCAAAAACTGGAAAGTTCATTTTATAGATGAAGGTGTCCTAAAAATTTATGGTCAAGATGTTTTTAATCTTTTAAGAAACGAAGCCGGGGTTCACCGGGTTCAAAGAATCCCAGCAACCGAAAAGAGGGGAAGAATTCATACTTCCACCGCTACGGTGGCAGTCTTGCCAGAAATTACCGAAAACCAAATTTATATAAATCCAAACGACCTTGAATGGCAATTCTATCGAGCCTCTTCCCATGGAGGTCAAAATGTTCAAAAGGTTGCCACTGCTGTTAGATTAGTTCATAAACCTACAGGAATTGTTGTTACCGCCCAATCAGAAAGGTTCCAAGAACAAAATAGGGCCAATGCTTTATCAATTTTAAGATCCAAGCTTTGGCAAAACGAAGAGCTTAGAAAAGAAGCCACAATAGCAGGTTATCGTTCCCCTATTGGCCGAGGAATGCGTTCAGAAAAAATAAGAACGTATAATTTTCCCCAGGATCGTCTCACTGATCACCGTCTTAGTAAATCTTGGCATAATTTAGAAAAAATTATGGACGGTGAAATCAGCGAAGTGCTAGAAGCCACTAAATCAATTCTATAAATTTTAAACTTCGTTAGTTAAAGATTTTTTTGAAATCAACAATTGACATCTTATTATTTTAAATCTCATACCTTCACCTCAAATCCAATTTCTCTAACCTTTTCCTTATCGGCAAATCCTTATTGACAAATTTATGCACGTGCATTATTTTGTCTAAAGAGGAAGAAGAAATGTTTAAAGCGAAAAATAAAACCAAAAGAAATAAGATAGAAGATATTCCTCTTTTGCCTTCGATGGAAGAAAAGATTGAAAAACTTGCTCAAACCTTATCAAAACAAATTGATGAAGAGATATTCAAGAAAAAGTATGCACCGGTAGCTGAAGTTTTAAAATTGGTCGGCGCCGGAGCTTTTATTGCCGCTTCATTTACAGCCCCCAATCTTCCCCGAGTTTTAAAACCTTTTTATTCCGATTCCGCAGAATATGAAATCTGGAAAAGATTTAATATCCCATACCTTAAAAGAACCTTAAAAAGACTAGAAAAACAAAAACTAGTGGAGATAAAAGAAAAAGACCAAAAACAAGTAGTGGTAATTACCAACAGAGGAAGAAAAAAAATTTTAAAATATGCTTTGGAGGAAATTAAAATAAAAAAGCCAAAAGAATGGGATAGAAAATGGAGGCTTGTATGTTATGATATTCCTCGCAAGTTGAGCAAGTTAAGAAATGTTTTAGGGATTATCTTGAGTGGTGGGGTTTTTATCAGTTTCAAGAAAGTGTTTTTATTCATGCTTATCCCTGCGAACAAGAGGTTGAATTTTTAAAAGAATATTTGGGAATTGGCGAATATGTGCGAATTATTCAGGCAACTAAAATTGAAAACGATAAACCTTTCAAAGACTTTTTTGGGGTCTAATTAATTTATCTTAATCAACCTAAAATAATCAGCAACAATTGACAAATTTATGCACGTGCATTATTTTGTCAACGGGTATAAAGAAAATTTGGGGAAATAAATAAATTGAAAATAAATAAATTGAAAGTATTTTATAAGAAAATTTTATGAGAAAATTTTATAAGAAAAATATTTTATGAGAAAATTTTATAAGAAAAATTATAGTAACTTATTGGTTAAATTCTTTTAAAACCACGGTTAGGCTTTTTTCTTCCCCGTCTCTCCAAACAATAATATTCAACTTATCCCCAACTTTTTTGCCAGAAATTATTTTTGCCAAACCGCCATCTTTTTCTGTTACTTTTTGGCCATCAACCTTTGTAATAATATCTCCTTCCTGAATTCCTCCTTCTTCTGCCGGAGAACCAGAAATCACCTCCACTACTCCCGCTCCCTCAACCCATCCCTTGCTTACTGCTTCTTTCATCGAAATCATTTTGTATCTTACTCCTAAAAAGGGACGGGAAAATTGGCCGGTTTTGTTAAATGTCTCAATCATTTCTTTAACAACGTTTATAGGAATGGCAAAACCAATATTTTCTGCCCCTGCGGCCATTGCCACATTAACTCCAATCACCTGACCAGCGGAATTTAAAAGCGGCCCGCCAGAATTTCCTGGATTAATTGCCGCATCGGTCTGAATCACATTATCAAGTCTTTCTACATATCCCTCAAAAACTGATCCGGCGGAAATTCCCCTTCCCAACCCAGAAATAATTCCTGTGGTAACTGAATTGGGAAATTCTCCCAAAGGAGTGCCAATAGCAATAACCAATTGGCCAACTTTTAAATTTGATGAATCTCCTAGTTCTGCCGGTTTTAAGCCGCCAGCAGGAGGATCGATTTTCAATAAAGCCAAGTCGTTAACTGGATCCCGATATATTTTTTTCACCTCATACTCTTTTTGATCCGAAGTCATTACTTTATATTTAGCGTCGGTGTCGGAAACAACATGTTTGTTGGTCACCAGCAAACCATCTTTGGATACCACAAAACCAGTGGCAATGTTTTGCTCAATTTTTTGTTGTTTAGGTTGAGATCGGCGAGGATTACCAAAAAACCAGAAAGGATCAAAAAAATCTTCAAAAGGATCATAAACTGTCTGCGTCTTTTTGATTCCAACAGTTACTACCGAAGGAGTAGCTTTTTCTACCACATCGATAATTACTGACTCCTCTTTTAATATTTTTCTTTCAACTACTTGACCTTCAGGGGTAAATCTTGGTTTTATAAACCTGTCAAGAACTTTGTAACCAAAAACTCGATCAGAAACAGCTCCTCCCAAAACCGAAACAATTATTACCAATCCAATAGCAACTCCAATTAAAAACTTTTTAATTTTTTTCATTCTAGAAAGATTATAAAACCTTAACAAAAATTATTGCAAGTACAATTTTGCAAAAAAAACTTAAAAAAACCTGAGAATTAGTCAATTAAGATCTCTATCGCCTTTTCCAATTGAGGATCTTTAGTTTCGTCTTTTCCATCCATTTTAATCTCAAAATCCGGTTTAATTCCTTCTTTATCAATTGATTTTCCTGAAGGCAAAAGCCAGCGGGCGACAGTTACATGTAAACCTGCTCCTCCAGCCAAATCTTGAGCTTCCTGAACTGTTCCTTTTCCGAATGTTTTTTCTCCTACTATTTTTGCCCTCTTTTTTTCCTGTAGAGCCCCGGCAACAATTTCCGAAGCAGAAGCAGAGCCGCCATTAACTAAAACAATCAAAGGATCTGCCAACAAATTACCTTTTCGGTCTACAGAATAAGTCTCCTTTCCGTCTTCCCCTTTATCTTGTTGAACCACCACTGTCCCTTCGGGTAAAAATTCAGAAGCGATAAACACCGCTCCATTCAAAAAACCACCCGGATTATTCCTAACATCCAAAACAACTCCCTTAAAATTTGGATTTTGGGATTTTGATTTTGTAATTTGTTTTATCGCTTCTTCCCATTCTTGATAAGTTCTTTCTCCAAAACGAGTCAACTTCAAAATTGCTATCGTTTTTCCATTTTTTTCCTCAAATTTAAGTTCAACGCTTTTTACCACGATAGTGTCTCGTTTAAGACTAATTTCAAAAGGCTTTTCCACTCCCTCCCGGCTAAAAGTTAATTTCACCACCGTTCCTTTTGGGCCTCTAATCAAATTGACCGCTTCAGGAAGAGAAATTCCTGTCGTATCTTTTTCTATTCCTTTTTTCTCATCAACAATTTTTAAAATTAAATCGCCAGCTTTAACCCCTGCTTTTTCTGCCGGAGTTTGGGCTAAAGGCGAAATTACTGCCAGCCTTTCATCTTTATATCCAAGCTGAATTCCCACACCCTCAAAAGCACCACTTAAATCTTCTTTGGTTAATTTGTTTTCCGGAGGGGGTAAAAAGGCAGTATAAGGATCTTGCAAAGAAGCCACCATTCCCGAAATTGCCCCATAAACCATTTTGGCAGGATCCAGATTTTTTCTATCAAGATAAGAGGCATAAAGCCTATCCCAAACATCCCAAAAAAGAGAAAAATCAACATCCAATTTAGTTGCTGGAATTTTTCTTTCTATCTTAACCTGGGGAATATTATTGGAAATTTCAAAAGAAACTTTTCTTTGACCAAACCAATACCCTACTCCACCACAAACCAAAGCGAAACAAATCGTTAAAATTAGAAACCTAACCTGTTTTAAGGTCAATTTCATGAAAAGTTTATTTTAATGAAGGAACATAAGGCAATAAGGCCAAGTATCTGGCTCTTTTTACTGCCCGGCTTAATTTCCTTTGGTGTTTGGCACAAACCCCGGTTTTTGTTCGGGACAAAATTTTTCCCCTTTCACTTAAAAAATTCTCCAATATTGAAGTCTCTTTGTAATCGGGGTTTTTTCCTTCTTTGCAAAAATAACAATTTTTAGGGATCTTTACCTTTTTAACCTTCATTTTTTAAATTAGAAAGGAATATCAGAATTTAAATCTCCACTGTCACCTTGTTCCTCGTTTTTTTCGTCTTTCTCCTCCGACTTTTTTGACGACTTTTTTGGCGGCTGTGTTGTTGGCTGAACACTATCAACCGCTTGATTAGCCTGAGCCGAAGTTGAATCAGCTCCGGAAATTTCTTCATCTAAAGAAGGCAAAGAAGGTTCGACTGGAATTTCATCAACAGGAGCTTCTTCGCTCTTTATCTCTTCTGGAGAAACTTCCGGCTCAGCACCCGGCGCCCGACGACTATCAAGAATAATCATATCTTCTATCACGACCTCTGTTACCTGTCTTTGGGAACCATCCTGACCGGTCCACGTCCGAGTTTGCAATCGACCTTCTACAAAAATTCTTCTTCCTTTAAAAAGCAATTGGGAACACAATTCTGCCAGTTTATTCCAGGCAACAATCCGATGAAATTCTGTTTCTTCTTTTTTCTCTCCCGCTTCGGTTGTCCATGAACGGTTAGTTGCTAAACCAAAAGTGCATACCGCTGTCCCCTGCGGTGTGTATCTCAATTCTGGATCTCGGGTTAAATTTCCTATTAGTTGGACTTTATTTAAAGATCTTGAAGACATTTTATTTTCCTCCTTCGCAAACTAATAAATATCTTAATATTTTTTCTTCAAGTTTAATTTTTTTGGTGATTTCAGGCAGGTCTTGGGAGTCTATTGCAAAACTTAACCAATAAAAAATCCCCTTCTTTTGTTTTTTAATGGGGTAAGCAAGGTCTTTAATCCCCCAATCTTTTTCTTCGGAAACCTTTGCTTTGCTCAAATATTTTTTAATTGCTTCAAGAAGTTTTTCTTTCTCTTGTTTGCTCAGCTCCGGCTCCAAAACCAAGGTTAACTCGTATTTCCTTTTCATTTTTCTTTATTCTCTTTATAGATTTTATTTTCAATTTAAATTTTTGTCAACTAGTAAATTTAAACTCAATTACATCTCCATCAACAACCTGATAATCTTTCCCCTCAAACCTTACTTTTCCTATTTCCAAAGCATTTTGCCAACTTCCAGCCGCCAGCAACTCCTCAAAAGAAATAACCTCGGCTTTTATAAAACCTTTGGCCATATCAGTATGAACTTCTCCGGCGGCATCCAAAGCAGTTTTTCCCACCGGCAAACTCCAAGCTCTTACTTCCTTTCCTCCTTTAATGGTGTAAAAAGTAATCAACCCCAACATCTGGTAAGCTTTTTTAATCAATTTGTCCAAACCGCTTTCTTCAATTCCCGATTGTTTCAAATATTGCTTTCTTTCTTCGGCAGAAAAATCCGCCAAATCGGATTCCAGTTTGGCACAGATGGGAATAAACTCAATTTCTTCTCCTCCGACTTTGACTTTCGGCGGCCAATTTTTATCTCCCAGTTGATCTTCGGAAACATTCAAAACATAAATTGCCGGTTTTTTAATCCCGCCTAATTCTAATTCCAAGTTAACAATTTCGGCATCTCTTACCGGATCCAAATCTTGATAATAATGAGGAACATCGGGATTAGCAAAAGCCCTAACTAAATGGACTATTAAAGAAACCTCTCTTATTTTGGCCAAAAATTGATTTCCCAAACCTTCTCCCTGATGGGCACCTTTAACTAAACCGGCAATATCAATAAATTCAACTGTGGTCGGAGTTGTTTGTTGAGGCTTTATAAGTTGAGAAAGTTTCTCTAGTCTTTCATCAGGAACTGGTACTTTACCCACATTTGGCTCAACAGTGGTAAAAGGATAATTGGCCACTGCGGCCAATTGCCTTGACAACAAAGCGTTAAACAGCGTCGATTTGCCCGCATTTGGTAATCCTACTATTCCGACACTTAAAGCCATAACAAAGCTCCTTTCTTAACCAAACTTTTTAAAACAGAAAAATTCATTTTGATTTATTAATTTTAATAATTCAATTATAATACAATTTATTAAAATGACCAAAAAGATTTTAAAACCACCTTTATATATTTATGAAAGGTTTATTAAAAGACAAAAAGAAGGAGTTTCTTTTGTAATTTTTTCTTTCTTTTTGATAACTTTTGCCATCTCAAGAATTTGGGTTTACTTAGCTTTAAGGGGAATTGTTCCGGAATCTTTTACGGAAAATGTCCGCGGGGTTCATATTCATCATTTTGCCTATGGAATTTTGACTACCGCTACCGTTGGATATTTGGCTTTTGCTTTGCCAAAAGAAGTTTTTGAAAAATGGAAATTAAAACTGGCGGCAATTTTTGGCATTGGATTAGGTTGGACTTTTGACGAGTTCGGTATGTGGTTAAGGTTAGAGGATGAATATTATCTTCGGCAAACTTACGACGCCGTTGTTGTCTTAAGCATTATTTTTATCAATATTATTTATTTGGGAAATTTTTGGAAAAAATTGTTAAAAAAATTTTTAAAAGATAATTTTCAATTTTGCCTCTTTTAGCAAAACCTGAGTTCCGTTTTCCGATTTTAATTGGACAGTGTACTGGTTGTTTCCCCGCCAGATAGTGATTCCCGAAGATTCAAGCAAAGTATAAGAATCGTTTTGGGTCTCAAGTTGGCTGTAATCAACCGCTCTTTTGTTTGTCTGGTCATAAAGTCTGGCGTAAACTTTGGCCGATCCGTGAAGAGCCTGAAGATAACAAATAAATCTAACTTGGGTTGCTCCAGGATAATCAGCCAAGTTGAAATAAAATTCCGAAGGAACAATATCTACCCAGCTGGTACTTACCGTTGTTCCTTCGGTAACTAAAGGAATATAGATCGCTTTTGCTTGTGTTGCCGGAGCTGAAGTAGGAACAATTACTGACATAGTTTTCTCTGGCTTTTGGGTAGGGATTTTTGCTAAAGCCTCGGAAATTTTTTGGTCAATAATTTTTTGGCATTCATCCAAGCATTGCGACTCTAAAATAGGAGTTGGTGTAATTGAGAGAAGTGGTTGGTTTAAAGCAGTTTTTTTTCTAAAGGAAACAAAATCTAAAAACAAAAGATTGGCGGTAATTAAAAACAAAAACACCCCAAAAAAAATTTTTTCCGACTGTTGATTCATTTTAAGACCGGCTTTAATCTCGGTCCTTTATCCGTATCTTCAATTATATAGCCTAATTTATTTATTTTCTTTCTGATTTCATCCGCTTCCTGCCAATTCCCCTGTTTTCTCAATTTTTCTCTCTCGCTCACCAACTTTTTTACTTCTTCACTTATTCTTACTTCTTGCTTCTTACTTCTTGCTTCTGTGAAGCCTAAACCAAGCACCTGATCCCAGTCCAAAAGCAATTCTTTTTTGTCATAACTGGGAATATTTGATTTAAGCATCTTCCAAACAATGGCAACTGCTTGAGGCAAATTTAAATCGTTGGCCAAAGCCTCCCTAAAATCCTCCTGAAATTTGTCAATTTTTTCAAGCTTTTGGCCTGAAAGCACTTCCCTTTCCGGGCTTTGTTTAAGCCCTTCAAAAATTTCATAAAGTTTATCCAAAGTTTTTTGGGCCGCTTTTAAAGAATTCCAGGTAAAATTAAGTTTGGTCCTGTAATGAGTATTTAAAAAAAGATAGCGTAAGGCAACCGGATTGTAACCTTTATTTTTAAGATCCTCCACCCGGTAAAAATTTCCCAAACTTTTTGACATTTTTTGACCTTCCACCTCCAAAAACTCTCCATGAATCCAATAATTCACCACTTGATGGCCGGTAGCTGCCCAGTTTTGGGCAATCTCGTTGGTGTGATGAACAGGAATATGATCAATGCCTCCGGTATGAATATCAAATCTTTCTCCCAAATATTTCATAGACATTGCCGAACATTCAATATGCCAACCAGGAAATCCTTTTACTTTACCCCGAGCTTGTCGAGGGGCCCATGGTGAATCCCATTCCATTTGTCTTTTTTCTTCAGGATTAGAAAATCGCCAAAGCCAAAAATCGGTTGGATTTTTTTTCTGGGGATCAAATTCAACCCTAGCTCCCTTTTTCATTTTTTCCAAATTTAATCTAGCAAAATCAGGATAAGCGGGAAATTTTGAAGTATCAAAACAAACTCCCCGGTCAATAATATAAGTAAAACCGTTTTTTTCAATTTTTTTAATCAATTCAATCATCTCTCCAATATGCTCGGTTGCTTTGCAAACTACTAAAGGCCGAATTATATTCAAATCGTCAATCATTTTAAAAAAGTCGTCGGTATAAAATTTGGCAATATCCCAAACGGTTTTCTTCTCTTTTTTGGCCGCCATTTCAATCTTATCCTGGCCTTCATCGGAAATATCTGCCTCGGTTAAATGACCAACATCGGTAATATTCATCACATGTTTAACCTCAAAACCAAAATAAGTCAAAACTCTTTTAAGAATATCGGCAAAAACATAGGTCCGGGCATGACCTAAATGGGCATAATTGTAAACCGTTGGGCCGCAAGAATACATCCCAACTGTTGGAGGATTGATAGGTTTAAATTCCTCAACTTTTCTGGTTAGGGTGTTATAAAGTTTAATAATCATAATTTGATATTACCATAAAACATCAATAAACTTGATTATGAGCACCAATATCAAGAAAGTAAACTGTTTTTTCTTTAACATAATAAACAACTTCAAAAAATCTTTTTTTTACCTCTGGAAGTTTGGAAAAAATATGGCGTTACTCTTGCAAAACAGAAATAAACTTGCTAAGATTAAATTTATGAAAGACAAGACACTAAATTACACGGTAATTTTTCAAAAAGAGCCGGAAGGAGGTTACACTGTTTTCGCTCCCCTCTTACCGGGATGTGTAACCTATGGAAAAGATTTGGACGAAGCAAAAAAAATGATAGAGGAAGCAATCAGGCTGTACTTGCAAAGCCTAAAATTCCACAAAGAACCAGTACCGGAGGAAAATGAGGTCTTTTATGCTAAAGTCAACATCGACCCGGTGACTTTCAAGCTTTCTTATGCCTAAATTGCCAATTCTAAAACCCAAAGAAGTTATTAAAAAATTCGAAAATTTGGGTTTTGTTAAAGATCGGCAATCAGGCAGCCATGTAATTTTGTATCGAAAAGATGACCGAAAGAGAGCTGTTGTTCCTCTTCACTTAAAAGATCTTCCCAAAGGAACACTGAAAGCAATTTTGAGAGAAACAGGGATAAATGAGGTAGAATTTCTCAAGGCTTAAATTTCCAAATAATAACTGGTGTTACCAAAAGCAACAAAAATCCAAAATATTCCAAAAGTTGAGGCCAGAAAAAGATATAGATAGTGGTTAGTGATTGGTGATTGGTGATTGGTAGCTTCCATCCATTAGCCCAATTGTTAACCATAACATGATCCTTTAATATTTTAAAAGAAAATCTGCCATTTTTTTCAAAAGCTAACCAGTCACTAGAATATGACTGGGACAGGACAAGATATTTAGGGTTGTAGGGATTTAGGGATTTAGTAGGAATTTCTACTTTGTAAAAACTTTCGTTAGGATGGGATACTGTGAAATTAGTAATTAGTAATTGGTAATTAGCAATTAAGGGCTCTTTTATTATTTTTATTCCAGTTAAAAATTTATAGGGAATGGGGTTAACGGTAATTCTTACCAAATCGTTAACCGACTTTACTCTACCAATGGAAATATTGTTAAAATGCAAAGAATAACTCAAGCCGTCTTGAGCCATTGGCGGTTGGATAAAATAAGAAGTCTGCAACACCTCGGAGGAGTCATAACCTCGCAAGCTCGGCCTGCCACCGTCCGAAGTGTATTTTGGTAGATAAGTCTCAATATCTGCTTTTCTGCTTTGTAAATTTTCTAGCCAAAAAAGTAAAGACCTCCCTTCCTGGTATCGGCTTTCAACTGTTATTAAATAGCTATATCTGTTTTCCAAATTGGGTAAATATAAATCTAGGCAGCTTGCTTGATTTAAAGCGGAAAGTCGCCAGCCCTCCTGACCGCCAATCTTAATTTTTTCAAGGTCCAATTGACCTCTGTTAAAAGCGTCGCAACTTTGCGGTTGTTTTTTCAACCAGTCTTTATCCAAATTTAAATCATAACTATAGATTCCTTTTATTTTGGGAAACCTAACCTCAACAATCCCATTTTCAAAATTCGCTTTTGGCCAAAATTCTTTTTGCTCACCTAAATTTTCCGGACTTATTTCCACTAATTCTGCCGCTCCAGAAGCAATTTCCAATTTTCCATCTTCAAATTCCTCAGGAACCTTCGTCCAAAAAACAAAACTATCTTTTTCCTCTTTTACTTTAAACTCCAATTCTTCCTGTCGACGGCCGGTAAACAAAGAACGAAAAGGATAATAAATTAATTGATGATCGGCAATCAGGGATTGGCGATCAGTGAAATAATTTCCATATTCTTCGAAAGCTTTATCATAATTTCCCCATTTATAAACTGGCTCAATTTTGGGCAGATTTTGGATCAGAAAAACAAAATCCTGAGGTCTTGTTGTCAGGTTAACCTGGTAAATTTTAATTTTTCCAAACTGGGCGGCTAGGGAAATTTTTGAAGAACCGGCAATTAACTCCTCCAATTCATCCAAATACAAAGATTTAGGTGAAGTATAAGAAACAACATTTCCATCAACCAAAAGCCAATTTATCTGATATTTTTCCAAAACATTCTCAAACAAGGGTAGATTTTTGGAATATAAAGCATAAGAAACTTCATTATAATAATTTTCATTCTCCCGGCTCCAAGGAAGAAAGGCCCCATCTAAAGTCGGCTGGGGAATTCCAAACCACAAAAAACCAGATCCGCGATAACCCCAATTTGTATAAGTCCAGCCCCAAAACGAGGGCTGAGGTAAAGGAGAAACCCTTGAACTTTTATTTCTCCCATTAAAAAAATTAATTGTCTCTAAATATTCTTGGGGAATTTTCAACTGCAAATTGTCATACAAAAATTGTCCTTTCCAGATAGGAAAAGAATATAAAAAAAGTAAAACAATGAATCCAAAAGAAAAAGAAAGCAAAAAAGGTTTTTTGTTAACTTTCTCAACCAAAAACAAAACCCCTTTCCCCAGTAATAAACTAAAAGAAAAAGCGTGCAGAATTGAAAATTTTGTAAAACTAAACCTGAATATTTGAGAGAAAAGAGGTATTGTTTTTGCAAGAGTCTGTGGGAGTAAATTTAAAACCGGTATTTCTTGTCCCAGCATTGAAAAAGAAATAAAAAATAGAAAAACTGCCGAGTAAAACCTTTTCTCTTTTTGGAAAATTGCACTTAGAAAACCAATCAATCCTAAAGAAAAAAAGAAAAATCCAATATATTCCCAAAACGGTCTTTCCAAAAAGACTCTCCATTCTTTCATCATATAGTCATTCTTAAGATTTCCTTGGATTTCCACAAAATTAAGATTTGAGCCTTTTAAAAGAACAACATTTTTAAAGTCGCCAAAGGCTTTGTTTTTTAAAATTATCTCCTCGGTAGACATCAAATTAATTTTTGACTGGGAAATAACCAAAGAATTGTCTAGAGCTGAATAAAAATAAGGAATTCCCCAAAAGGAATTAGTAAAAATGGCTATTAAAATTATAAACAAAACTCTTTTGAACTGTTGTTGGCCACTCCCCAACCAGTGAAAAACACAAAAAACCGCCAAAGCCAGAAAATAAACAATAAATAAAGTAGGCACATGGGACTGGGGCGTTGCCAAGAAAGAAACCAATGCAAACAATCCTAAAGTCTTTTTATTCCCTTTCTCCAAAAAACTTATGGCAGCAAGAATCAAAAACGGTAAAAAAGCAAAATGGACAGCAAACACCTCAAAAGGGGCAAAAAACATCTGAACGGTGGCAAAATTAAAAAGGTAAAAGAGGCTAACAATAAAGGAAATTTCTTTTTTGTATCTTTTCTCTCCCATTAATTTGCCACTTAAAAAATAAATTCCTAACCCACCCAAAAAATGCATTAAAAAAACAAAAAAATAGCGAATTAAATTTTTGGGTAAAATCAAAGAAAGGAAACTAACAAAAACCGTGTGGGGCAAATTAGCAGCAAAAGACATTCCGTCTAAAAGTCCTAGTCCTCTATATTGCTGCCAAATTGAAAAAATATTTCTTTGTAAATTTTCTTTCAAATTCAATTCTGGAAATAATGCATCCCAACCAACCAAAAAGGTTCCCGATTTATAATTTACCCAAAAAAGAAGTATATCAACAACAAATATAAAGAAGATAAACATTTAAAATAATAATAGACTAAAAAGCCTTTATTTGGCAAAAGAGAAAGAACCAATTCCCCTAAAAGTTAGATAAATTGAGGTCAAAAATTTCTCCGGGATTAAATTTACGATAAAATCTTGGCAAAAAATAATTAATCTATTAACTGGGGAAATTTTATAACCAAGTTTGTCAACTGCCACTTTTCTAATTGCTGAAACAACCGCATATTTCTCTTTTAAATTTTGGAGGGAAGCGTTTTTACCATGAACACGATAATCAAGCAAAAATTCGGGTAAATTAGCAAACTTCCCATATTTTTGGAGGCTAAAAAATGTAAAATAATCGTCGTTTACCCCAAAACGTAAACGATACAGCTTGTTTTTATCAGGCAACATTGAACGTCTAATCATGCAAGTAGGGTGGATAATTGGATGAATAATGGCGTACTTTTCTTTTATTTTCTTATCATCTGTAGGATAAACTTTTTTGCCTATAATTTTTCCTTCTTTATTAATTACCCTTGCTTGAGACCCAACCAAAATTACATCTGGATTGTTCTCCAAAAATTCAACTTGTTTTGCCAGTCTTTCCGGCCAAGCAACATCATCAGCATCCATCCGGGCAAGATATTCTCCTTTGGCATACTTCAAAATTTTATTAATAGCTCCATTGCCAGCGGCATTAGTATTTTTCTTTAATCTGAAAGCCCTAATTAGTTTCGGGTGTTTTTTTTGATATTTTTGAATAATTTGCCAAGAATCGTCAGTAGAAGCGTCATCAACAATCAAAAATTCAAAATCCTTATAAGTTTGTTTTAAAATGCTTTCTATCGCCTCCACTAGAAAATCACCGGCATTCCAAACCGGCATTAAAACAGAAACCCTAGGTTTTTTGATTGTGTTTTTCATCGCTTTATTTTTAACCAGAAATTTCTTTCTGATTAAGAAAAAAGCGGCGTGTCAAGTATGAGCGATTCTGTTAAGAATCTCCTTGACACGCCAAGGGGGCGCGACCTTACTTCCGAAAGTTAACTTCGAGACGCTTCTCAAACGTCTCTTTACTTGGTCCCTTCGGCGCAGCCTTTACCACAGTTAGGGTCCCATCCCAGTTAAGAAGGTAAACCCCAATTTCCTGTGCAGGCCGATGGCCTTGATCGTCTTGAGCTGTAATCAACATGGCGTCAACGTGCGTTGGTGCCCACTCCTGGACTGCTTCCATCGTACCACAGTACAAAACTCCATGGACAGTCTTGGCATTCAAGACATGAACTGCATACCGCGTGTCCTCCACTTTGGGCACGATTATCACAGCCCGATCAAATCCGCCGAATCCTGTCCCTATCCAGCTCAACTCCCAAACAGAGATCCCCTCTTTAACAGCTATGGGAACTCGGGTCAGGGAGTTGGCCTGGTTGGCCAGAATCTTTCCATCCTGGCAAGCCGCCGCCATTGGCATAGCCATAGCCGTTGGCACGGGCGTCGGCGTGGCCGTCGGCTCTAGCGTGGCCACGGGCGTTGGCGTAGCTGTTGGCGGCTCAACCGTAGTACCCGCGGCTGCGGCCGTAGAAGCGGGCTTGGTCGTGGTCGGTCTAAAAAAGGTTGTTGCTGCTGTCACGGTTGCAACGGACTGGGGCGACGGTTTTTTATGGGAAGCTACTAAAATTCCCACCGTCATTAGTCCGGCAAACAAAAGAACCGCCAAAGCTACTCCTGCCCATAAGAATCGGCGGTTTTTTAAAAAATCAATAATCATAGGTCGCCCTTTCTTATCATTCATATCCCCTTCCATCTCCCAACCTCCTAGCTGATTTTCAAAGTTCCCTGAAAAGTTCAGACGCAATTGTCTGGTTTCCTTGTCAGGAAACAAAAGACTAATTTAGCCTCCTGTTTTCTGACAAAGATCTTGTTGACAAACTTTTAAAAATAACTTTTAATAATCTTATGACTCTAACTCAAAGAGACCTTGATGAAATAGAAGAATTGATGGATCAAAAACTGGATGAAAAACTAAAAATTCTGCCCACTAAGGACGATTTCTTCACCCAAATGGGCGAGGTTATGGGCGAACTGAAAGCTATAATTTAATTTTTAAAGAGCTTTTCTTTGAGCAAAAGCTAATTTTGCTCCCAAAATAGTAGTAACTAACAACCCTAAAGACAAAGTCCAAATATTAACTCCCGTTGGAGGCAAAACTTTTACCCCCAAAACTTTTTTTTCAAAGCAAATCTGAGTTTGATCAGAATCGGTTTTTCCGTCTGCTTCAACAGAAGCATTATTCACTACACAAATCAGGTTTTTATCAGCTGGCAGTCTTTCTTTATCAAAAACTTTTGCCATTACCTCAAATTTTCTTGATTCACCAGCCTTTAAATCATAAACATCAAATTGCAAAGTTCTTGTCCCGGAATTCCACCCTAAAGGTCCCCAGGAAAAATCCAAATATGAAGGAAAAATATCTTTGACTGTTACTTTAGAAAAAGTTCCCTGACCATTATTTTTAATCTCAAGCCTGTAAGAAACTTCTTGTCCGGGAGCAAATTTTGGATCATTGACTCCCAAATTATCAACATATTTGTCGGTTTCCGGATTTTTAACGGTTTTGTCAATTAAAATCTCACCAGTCCCCCAGCATCTTTCTCCGCCGCCGTAAACCGGCTCACAATACCATGAAGCCCTAGCGGGCTTATTGAAAATTGAAAATTGTCCTCCGAATCGGAGGATGAAAATTGAAAAAAATAATATGAGTTTTAAAAGTTTCCTGTCCATATTTTGGAATTATAACATAAAAAAACTATTTGTCAAATTATAGGACAACTCCCCCACTGGTTTGGCAAAAATTAGCAATCTTTCTTTAGTAGTACCCGGTGGCCAACAAGTTTGCAAAATTAACAATTTTCCCTGCTGATTTTTCAAAAAAGAAGTATCGCTGGGAGCAACAATCCTTTTTTCCACCACCTTGTAAAAATATCTTCGGCCATTATAAAAAAGGTTTATTTCATCCCCAATTTCTAAATCTTTAATTTGGTAAAAGAGGGCGTTATACCGAGTAACATTCCAAGCATAATCTGTTGAATGACCAAAAATAAAAACAGTTCCTTGCTCATCTGGTAAAGAACTGCCGGCGGCATGAGCAACGCCAATTTTCAAAGCTTTGATAAATTCTTTTGGGATATTAGGGTCAACATTGGGAACAATTTTGCTATTTACCCCAATTTTAGGAATCACTATACCAAAACCGGCATCAACTGGCGCCGGAACTGGTTCAAATCCAACTTTTCCCAGCAAATCGGCAAATTTAATCTTCTTCTCAACCGGAGGCTTTTTCTGGACAATCCTGACAACTTCTTTTTTAAACTGGCTTAAACGGAAACTAATTTCTTTACCTAATATTGGCCCAATTGTTAAAAACAAACCAATAAATGAAACAATAAAAACTAAAAAACCTAAAAATCGGCTTAAGGACGGTCTGTCATATTTAGCCTTAACTTGGGAAAAAGAAGGTAAATCCTGTTTGCCCAAAGCAGGATACAAAACTACTTCATTTGAATTATTAGGAAAAATCATAACGAAATAATAACATAAAAACTAAAGGAGGTCAATATTATAGGGTTGGATATTACCCTGCCACGCCTCTAAACATCTCCGCTTTTCTTTTTTCTTTTTTAAGTGGTAGAGGTTCTTTTCTGGCTTGTTCGGCTTTTCTTTCAGCTTCAGGTTTTTTCTCTTCTTCCAGTTGTCTAATCATTTTTTCTTCAGAAAAACCCGGTTTTCCGGTAATCTGTTTTGGTAATTCCTGTTGTTTTCGATGAACAATCGCCAAAATTTGTCGCTGAATTTCCAAATAACGCTGGGCTGCTTTTCTTTTGGCGATTTCTTCCATTTTCTGGATTTGTTGTTGTTCGGCAATATGAGTCTGGTTGTTTTCCAATGGCTGGCTTCCAGCAGGTTTTTGACTACCAAATCCAGTTTCCAAAGATTTTTTCATTTGTTTGGCAATTTTTTTTGGTACCTGCTTGGCTCCTGAAACCGCCTGACTCCCCAGTTGTTCTAGGATTTCAAAAGTGTCTGAAACGATTGGTGGAACCATAATTGTTAATTTTCAATTTTACAATTTTCAATCAATTTTTAAATTTTTTAATTTTCAATTATTTAATCATTGAAAAAATTGAACATTCATTGAAAATTGGTCATTGGTAATTGAAAATTTAATATTCTCTTCTCCCTTCTAGCGCTCTTTGTAATGTTACTTCATCAGCATACTCCAAATCCCCCCCGGTTGGCAATCCTTGACCTAAACGGGAAATTCGAAATTCCTGCCCGTCCGGCAGGCGGGCGAAATTCGAAATTCGAAACTTTTTAAGTTCATTATTTATGAACATCGCTGTCGCTTCGCCTTCCATATTGGGATTGGTTGCCAAAATAACCTCCCGGACTTTTGAACCTTCAGACTTTATGGACCTTTGAACTCTATCGATCAATTGTTTAATATTAAGTTCATCTGGACCAATATTGTTAAGAGGCGAAATTACTCCTCCCAAAACATGGTAAATCCCCTTATACTTACCGGTTTTTTCAATCGCCAAAATATCCAAGGGCTGTTCTACTACGCAAATAATTGAATGGTCGCGATTCTGGTCAGAGCAAATTGGGCAAGGATCTGTTTCCGAAACATTAAAACAAATTGAACAGGTAACGGTATCTTTTTTTAAATTTTTTAAAGCTTCCCCAAATTCATCCAGCCTCTCCTGAGGCACATGAAGCAAATAAAAAGTTAATCTTTGGGCAGTTTTGGGTCCAATTCCCGGCAGTCTTTCAAAAGAATCAATCAATCTTTGAATCGCTTTAGGTATGTTCATAAAAACATTTTAATAAAAAATTGTATTTAAATGAAGAGTTAATTTAAAAAATACTTGAACACAAACTTTATAATATAACAACAGTAAAAAAATTAATGGGAATAGAAAATTATCATTTGCATCATCGTCCGGAAAATCCTGCTTATTTGGCATTAATAATGTTGCAGGAATGGTGTCGAGTCAATGGTCTTTCTCCAAAAACAGTTAAACCAATTGAGGATTTGGCTGAAGTAGAGGAAAAAACCGCTTTTGGAAATCTCTCGGGGAGGAATCTGAGTAATCCCAGCTCGTTAACCCCCCAAGAAGAAAGGCTAATTGCTGAGAAAGAAATTTCCAAAGTTCCAAAAATTTTAATAACCGATATTGACGGTGTTTTGGTTTCAATCTGGCCACCCTTAGAAAAGTTTTTTGCCAATTTAAGTTCTTCCGAAAGTTGGCAAGATAGACTAAACGAGGCTATTCAATCAACTACTTGCTGGACAACATTATTACCGCTAGCCAGACTGGCACGATTATCAGATAGAGTAATTTTTTGGACAAACCGGATTCTGGTAGATAGAGGAGTGGTAGATGGAGGGGGTTGGGCCCCTTGGAAAAATTCTTTCTTTTTTTGACGGCTCGGGAGTTCTTGAGCGATTTCCCATTATTTCCACCAAAGCGAAAGAAGAATTTGAAAAACGTTTTGCCGGAGGAAAAACTTTGGTTTTAGCCGGACAGAAATCTCCCAAAAGAATTGTTGATGAAATTGAAAGATTTCGGGATCCATATGTTGTTTTTTTGGGCAGCAGTATTCTAGATATTCTTTGTTATATGGGGATAATCTTGGATTTAAGAGGAAGAAAACTCCCAGATAATCAGGTAGTCTTTTGCAGTACTTGTCACCTGATTGTTTAATTATCTTTTTAAAAATCCAGCTATTCCCCCAGACATCTCCTGGAGTTTTTTGGCGGCAATTTCTTGGGAAAGACGAATTGCTTTATTTAAAACCTCAACTAAGGTTTGGTTGGAAATATTTTCGCTAGACAATTCTTTGATTTTCTGATCGCCAGTTATTACTACTCTTACTCCCTTCTCTTCCACCACCACTTCTTCATTTGCCAACTGACGCTGAATCGCCAGCGCCTGATCACGCATCGCTTTAAGATCGCCCAAATTTTTAAATAAATTAAACATTTTTATCTAATTAATTTGGTTTTTTGAGGGTTCAATTCCGAATATTTCCTCGGCTATTTTAACAATGTCTTCGTCGGCGTTGGGAATTTCACAAGAAACAGCAGAAAAGGATTTTCCCTTATTTAAATTTTCAATTGGCTTTTGGCTTAAAATAAATTTTAATTTGATTGGAAAGCCAAAAACTTGAGAACAAACCTTTTCTACAATCCTCCGACATTTATCTTGTTCAAGTTGATCTTTATGAAATTTATAAAAAACCTCTAAAACAAGGCAATCTTTATCTAAAGAAACTGGCCGGCTGGCTTTTAAAAAAGCCTGGAGAGAATGATTCAAGGGTTTAACCTTTTCCAAAACCTCCGGCCACTTAGAAAGAACTTCCTCTAACCGAATATTGAATTTTGAACTATGAACGAGGGAGGGCTTTTCTTCTTTTTCATTATTGTTACCTTTATTACCGCCCTCCATTATTTTTGGTTCATTGTTCATACCCCACTCAATCACTGCCATTTCCAAAGGCAACTGGGGAACAACAGCATTTTTTAAATCAAAAGCTGCTTTGGAAAAAAGCTCTATTAGAAATTTTAAATCTTTCTCGCTTAATCCCTCAATCGCTTCTTTACTTTCTATTCCTTCCTGTTCTACTCCAAATTTCGCCAACAAATTTTGCCTCAAAAGCATTAAAATCTCCTCGATTAAAATTCTCAAATTTGCCCCCTGTTCAACCGCCTTATTCACCCACAAAATGGCTTGTTTAATTTGTTTTCCCGCTATAAGGGAAAGAAGATCTCTTGGTTGAAACTCCCCTAAGGTTCCGATTACTTCGTCAACCGAAGAAATCGCCGCTTGTTCCAAAATTTTAATCGCGTCTCTAAAACTTCCTTCGGCCGCTTGGGCAATTTTTTTCAAATCGTTATCAGAAAAAGAAAACCCTTCCTTTTGGGAAATGTATTTTAACTTCTCCACTATTTCCTGACCAGTCGCTTTTTTAAAATCAATTCGGGTACAACGAGAAACCACAGTTTCGGGAATTTTTTTTGGGTCGGTGGTGCAAAGCACAAAGAGAGCGTGACTCGGTGGCTCTTCTAGGGTTTTTAGCAAGGCATTAAAGGCTTCATTTGTCAACATATGCACCTCATCAATAATATAAACTTTAAATTTGGCTGAAGATGGAGCAAGACGAATCTTTTCTCTCAACTCGCGAATGTCATCAATTCCCCGATTGGAGGCAGCATCTATTTCCAAAACATCCAAATTGGTTCCGGTATTCACCGAAATGCATGATGGACATTCGTTGCAGGGTTCAAAACCATCGGGTTTCTGGCAATTAACAGCCTTAGCCACAATTCTTGCCGCCGAAGTTTTTCCAATGCCCTTTGGCCCGCTAAAAAGAAAAGCCGAGGGAATTTTTCCGCTCTTAAAAATTTTTTCCAAACTCTCTCTTACCGCCCGGAGGTCTAATTCCTTAATTTTTTGTGGTCGATATTTTAAAGTCAGAGTGGTTATCATGATTAAACCCCAAAAGATGTTTTAATCCGTGTTCTACCAACTCCAAAATAACTTCTTCAACAAACTTATTTCTTTCCTTGGCCCATTTTCTGGCCTGAGGATAAGAAATAACAACATCGCCCAGTCTTAAAATTCCATCCTGCCCCCTTGGTTCCTCCAAGGGAAAAGATAAAACATCTGTTACTTCGTCAAGATGCCGGAAACAGCGATTTAATTCCTTTATTTTTCTGTCGCCAACTATCGCTAGCGAAACTTCTACCTCGTCCATCCCCATCTTTTCCAAAATTTCTTTTACCTTCTCCTTTATCTTTTTTCGTTCTACCGGATAACTTGACTTTGAAGATATTAAAACGGATATCATAGCCTTTCGTCAACTAGCACTTAAAATATATTTAATATATCAAATTCCAAACGCTTCTTTAACTATTTGCGACACTAAACCACCTTCCGCTCTTCCTTTCACTTTCGCCATCACTTGCCCCATTACCTTTCCAAAATCTTCCCGGGTCGGTTTCAATTCAGCAATAGTTTCTCTTACAATTTTTTCCAGCTCTTCTTTATTCAATTGTTGAGGTAAATATTTACTCAAAATGTTAATTTCTTCTCTTTCTTTTAATACCAAATCACTCCGCTTTCCTAGCTCAAAAGCGGCAATTGATTCTCTTCCTTGCTTAACCTGTCTTTGAATAATTTGAACAATTTCTTCATCGCTTAAGTCTCTTTGTTTTTCTATCTGAAAATTTTTAATCGCCGCCAAAAGGAATCTTAAGGTAGAAACCACCACTTCGTTATGGCTTTTTAATGCCGCTTTAAGATCTTCTTCAATTTGCTTTAATAAGTTCATTTAAATTCCTCGAACGCCTTTTTTTAAGGTCTTCATTTTTTCATACTTTATCCTTGACGGTTTTAGATAGAACTCTCTTCTTTTAATTTCGCCAATAATATCCTCTGCCAAAACTTTTTTTCGAAAAGCGGCAATAAGCTGATCGTCAGTCTGTCCGGGTTGTTTTTTGACAATAGTTGCCATTGGGACATAAACACCTCCTCCACAAAAAATTTCAAATTTCAAATTTAAAATTTAAAATTTTAATTGCTTCTTTTAACCCCAATTTAGTTGGTTTCATTTCTGGGTTGCTGGTTGAACCATTCAAAACCAAACATCCTGATTTATGGTAAAACCAGTCGGCTCCAGAATCTTTCTTTTTTAAAGCCAAATAAACTTTATACAAGTTTACACCATTTATCCAGTTGCCGTAAATACCCAAATGACCGGTCTTTCTTTTTTTTCTGACAACTATCGCGTAGCCTTTCTTCAAAGCCAAATAAGTTGCTTCGGAATTATCGGTTTCAAGAGCAATTCCTCTTCCCCATTTTGTTTTAAATCTCAAACCGTTTTTCAAAATTTCTTCCGCCTCAATTTTCTCCCCAAAAATTTTAAACAAACTGTCAATCAGCGGCAAACAAATTTCCAAAATTTTTTTCTGATCATCCTTTAAACAGGAAACTAAACCTCCAAAAATTTGGTACAAGGAAAAATCCCAACGGTCGGAATCAGGCTGGGGCCAAGCTAAAAACCGGGCATGGTCAATTTCTCTGACAACCACTAAAATTCTTTCAATCGCCTTTTTTTGCCAATCTTTTAATTTTGTGTTCTCCTTTAAAATTTCTTGCCAAACCAGGTCTGAGGCGCAAATAAATTTTTTGGTCTGGTGATGGTCAAATCTTCCCAGACCAGTATCAACATGGAAAATCTCCGGATCGTCATCAACCAATTTTCCAGTCAAAGTTTTACCAGCGGGAACAAATTCAACCCCGGCTTGGCTCCATCCTGGAAAAAAACGCTTTATCAACCAAATAGCAAATATAGCGTCCAAATCGGGATTTAAGTGGGTTACAATTGTTTTCATAAAAGTTTCAAAATCTCTTTGGCTAGCTTTTTTGAATCGTGTCTTAAAATACTTCTTTTTAAACCATCCCCAGCCACTTTTTTTATCTCTATTGGCAATAAAAGATCACACCTTATTATCTTAAAATAACTGCTTTTTAAATTGTCTTCAACCAGCTGGGCTTTTTCCTGCTTATATCGCCATAAAATTGACTTCGGAATTTTCTGATTGGAATTAATCAATACAAAATCTATTACTTTCTTTCCTAAATATTTTTCCAGTTCGGAAATAAAATCTGAGGCTTTAAAACCAAAAGTTTGTCCATATTTAGTTGCCAGGTTCATGACAAAAATTTTTTTTGCTTTTGATTTTTTTATTGCTTCTCTTACTCCCTCAACAATTAAATTGGGAAACAAACTGGTATAAAGATCTCCGGGTCCTAAAATGATTAAATCTGCTTCTAAGATTGCCTTTCTGGCTGGAGGATAAATTTTGGCTTTGGGGATTGTCTCAATTTCCACAATTTTTAATTTTCCATCGTGTCTTGGCTCGTCAATGTAGTGCTCCCCTACCACCTGATAACCATTTTCATACCTGGCAACCAAATGAACATCATCCAAAGTTACTGGCAAAATTTTTCCTTTGGTATGCAAAAGTTTCTGAACTACTTCTAAAGCCTTAACTTGGTCTTTATAAATATCGCTCAACGCCGCCATAAAAAGATTACCAAAAGTCATCCCGGAAATACCTACTCCCTGGTGAAAACGATAAGTAAAAAGCTGACGTAAAATTTCCCTGTCGCCCGAATCTTGAGCTAAAGCGACTAAACATTGTCTTATATCTGAAGTGGGCAAAAGGCCAAATTCATCCCGCAAAACCCGATTTGAACCACCGGAATCCATCATAGAGATAACAGCGGTTAATTCCACTGGTTTATCCTTTAATCCGGAAAGAACAACAAAAGTTCCCGTTCCTCCACCAATAACAACTATTTTTGGTTTTTTCATTAAAAGGCCATCCTTAATTTTTCAAAAAGGTTTCCCACCGTAACGATTCTAACAATATCATTTATTGTAATCAAAAGAACCAGCAAAAGTAAAAAGGCCATTCCTAAATTGTTTATCCATACCTCGACCCTTGGAGCAATTTTTTTGCCAAAAAAAGCCTCAATTCCTAAGAAAACCAATCTTCCTCCATCAAGGGCGGGAAAAGGCAACACATTTATTATCGCAAGATTAATAGATAAAATTCCCAAAAATTCAAAAATCGCCAATATTCCAGATTTGGCCACTGTTCCTGTCGCCTGATAAATTCCAATTGGCCCGGCCACATCTTTTGGAATTTCGCCTTTAAAAATTAAGTTTTTAAACATTTCTGCCAATGATCTACCAATCATTTTTCCCCAAACTAAAGATTCTTCCAAACCCTCTTTAATTCCCAAAATCGGCATCTCCCATCGAGAATAAAATTTAATTTCTGTTTGGGAAACAGCGATTCCCAAAGGCCCTTGACCTTCGGGTGGAGCAACTCGAGGAACCAAAGCTAATAAAAGATTCCCATTTTTACAACTCACCTCAAGACCCGGAGCGATTTTTCCTCCTAAGACCAGATCGCCAGCACAGGGATTATCTTTTTCTCTTTTTATTTCTAAAAAAATTACTTTACCTGCTTTTTCCCTAGTTAATTTAACAAAATTGTCGACATCTTTAATTTCCTGTCCATCCAAAGAAATTATTTGATCGTCTAATTTTAATTGGGCCGCCTTGGCTGGCGAATCTTTGGCAATGCCAACCACCTTTACCCGGTCAGTTTTAACAGGAATTCCTGTTATTGTATAAATAACGGCGAAGACAAAAATCGCTAAAATCCAATTCATCGTCACTCCCGCCAAAATGACTTTTAATCTTTGAAAAATCGATTTTTCAAAAAACGCCCTACCTGCGAATTTTGAACTTTGAACTTTAAACTTTGAACTTTCAATACCTTCTTCTCCATATAATTTCACAAATCCCCCAATTGGCAATAAATTTATAGAATATAAAGTTTCGCCTATTTTTTTGCTCCAGATTCTTGGAGGTAAACCAAAGCCAAATTCCTCCACCAAAATCCCCGCCCTTTTGGCCATCAAAAAATGACCAAATTCATGGACAAAAACTAAAATAGAAAGAATTATCAAAAACAAAATTAAAGTCATCTTGTGATATTTTACCAAAATTATGATATGATCTAAATATCCATGCCCGAAAAACAAGTCAATCTAGTTTTATACGAAATAAAAACTCCAAAAACAAGCGAAAAAACGCCCGAAGCGGCAACGCAATTTTTTGCCGGCCTTTCAATTTTACCAAAAAGACCTCTTTTTACCTTTAAAACCCCTGTTTCAATCGCCTTAGAAATTGTTTGCGTCCAACAAACAATCCATTTCCTCCTCGTAGCCCCAACAGAGTTAGCCCCCCATTTAGAAAATCAACTTACCGCCCACTATCCGGAATCAGTTCTTCAAAAACTTCCCAAAGACTATCTGCCCGCATATTTAGCCGCCTTACCCAATTTAAGCTATGGCCAACTAGTTTTGGGCGCTCCTTTTTACCTTCCTTTAAGAACATACAAAGATTTACAAGATGCTGATAGTTTGGCGGGGGTTCTGGGAACTATGTCAAAAGCTAGTCCAAACGATTTTATGCTAGTACAAATTTTAGTTGCCCAAGCGGGAAATTGGCAATCTTACGGCCGAGCTTTAATTGAAAAAGGAATTCCTCTTGATGCCACCCATTCTAAACCTCATCCTTTTGCCAAACAAATCCAGGAAAAAATTCAGACCGCTGGTTTCCATACGGCAATTAGGTTGGTTGCCTCCAATTCTCAGCTTTTGGCTAGTTTAGTTGGTTCTTTTGGAACCTTTACCAACGGTGAGGGTAATTATTTAAAATTCCAAAAACCTTCTCTTTTTTCCAAAAATAAACTTTTAAAATCCATTGAAGAAAGAACTTTTAAAGTAGTTCCCAAAAATCAAATTCTAAATCTTGAAGAACTAGCGTCAATCTGGCATTTGCCGGGAAAGTCATTGTCAGGAATAAAAAATATTGTCTGGGGAACAAAATTAAGCGGTGAACCTCCGGCAAACCTGCCAATTGCCGAAGGACTGGAAGAAGCAGACAAAAAACAAATTAATTTTATCGCCAGAACGGAATTTAAAAATAGAATTGTCACTTTTGGAATTAAAAAGGCTGATCGACGACGTCATCTTTATATTGTGGGAAAATCCGGAACCGGAAAATCTTGGCTTATCGCCAATATGGCAATAAACGATATGCGCAACCGAGAAGGGCTGGCGGTAATTGACCCCCATGGCGATCTTTCAGAAATTCTTTTGGATTATGTTCCTTCTTATAGACTTAATGATGTTTGTTATCTTGACCCCTCTGATACTAATTATCCTTTTCATTTAAATCCTTTGGAGGTTAAAGGATTTGCTGATTCTCGAGCGCAAAAAGATTTAGTTGCTTCAGGAATTGTCAGCATTTTCCAAAAACTTTATGGCCACTCATGGGGACCAAGATTAGAATACATTTTGCGAAATACAATCTTAACCTTAACCGATATTCCCAATTCTACCTTTCTTGATGTGCCCAAAATTTTAACAGAAAAGAATTTTCGAGCTCAAGCCATTGAAAAATGCAAAGACCAAATAATGATTAATTTTTGGCGCAATGAATTTGAAAAAATGAGCGATAACTTGAGAAACGAAGCTATCTCCCCAATTTTAAACAAAGTTGGCCAATTTATTTCCTCTTCCATAATAAGACAAATTGTTGGTCACCCCCGGTCCACCATCGATTTAGAAGAAATTATGAATAAAGGAAAAATTTTGATCTTGAACTTGCCCCAAGGAAAAATCGGAGAAGATAATGCCGCCTTGTTGGGCGCAATGTTTATCACCAAAATTCAGTTAGCGGCAATGAACCGGGCAAATTTACCCGAAGAACAGCGTCGGGACTTTTTCTTGTTTGTTGATGAGTTTCAAAATTTTGCTACCTCTTCTTTTATCAAAATTCTGGCGGAAGCAAGAAAATACCGACTTTGCCTTACCTTAGCCAATCAATATGTCGGCCAATTACAATCCTCAGAAATTAAGGACGATTTGTCTAAAGCAATCTTTGGCAATGCAGGAACAATTGTTTCTTTTATTGTCGGAGCAGAAGATGCTCATCTTCTCGCCCGAGAATTTGGACAAACATATACAGAAGAAGATCTGGTCAGCCTGGGAAAATATCAAATAATCATTAAACTTTGTATCGATTCTTTAACTTCCACTCCTTTTTTTGCCACCACTTTACCTTTGCCCAGGTGCCGCAATCAAAATAGGGAAAAAGTTATCAGAGTTTCTCGAGAGAAATATACCAGACCTGTTCTTAAATCTGGACCAACTCGGCCTCCTTTTTTTCCTCGATCTCCCCGACCATTGTAACATACTCATCCGTAATTTTCTGCAATTCCTCTTCAACTCTAAATTTTTCATCCTCTGTTATATTTTTATTTTCAAATTCTTCCTTAATTTCCACCATTTTGTCCCGCCGAATATTTCTAATGGCAATTCTGGCTTCTTCAGTTTTCCTTTTTAAAAGCTTTACGTATTCCGCTCTTCTTTCTGCAGTTAAAGGAGGAATAGATACCCTGATAAAACCTCCTTCAATCACCGGGGTTAATCCCAAATTGGCCGCTAAAATCCCTTGCCTTAATTCCCCAATGATAGAACTATCCCAAGGTTGAACAATTAATGTCTGAGGGTCGGAAACAGTTATTGAAGCTAATTCTTTTAACCGAAGAGACTGGGTCCCTTGATAAGCGTTAACAACAATATTTTCAATTAAAGCCGGTGAAGCTCTTCCTGTCCTAATTGTGGCCACTTCTTCCCTTAATACCCCTATACTCTTTTCCATTCTTTGCCGAGTGTCGGTAAAATCCACCATTAATTTATCTTAACAACAAATTAAAAAAATTTTCAAGAGCCAAATTAAATTGAAAAATTATTCCCCCAATTCCAATCTGACAATTCTTCCTATTTTAATATTCTCTTTAATCTTTCCAATAAGCTCATTAAGCAAATCCCTAACTTTTTTTGATGGATCTCTAATATATTCCTGTTCTAATAATTCTTCGGAATTTTTGGGATTCATCGCCGCCACCTGCATTGCTAATTCATGGGCCAAATTTTTGAAATCCTGATTGCGGGCAACAAAATCTGTTTCACACAAAAGCTCCACTATGGCAGCGATTCTTCCTCCTAAATGAACATAACTTTCTATTAATCCATTGGCAGTTGCTCTATCTTTCTTCTTTTCTGCCACCTCTGCTCCTTTTTCTCTTAAAATTTCTAATGCCTTACCTTTGTTTCCCAAGGCAGACTCCAAAGCTTTTTGACACTCTAAAATTCCCGCCCCCGTCAATTCCCTTAATTCTTTGATTTGGTCTAAATTAATTTTCATCAAAATAATTAATAATTTATTTTTTTATTCTTTTCTTTTTCTCCTTCTTTTCCTCTGCCTCTGTTTCCGTTTTTTTCTCTTTGTTTAGGTGTTTTTTCCCCTCCAAAATAGCATCGACAATTGCGCTTGTAAGCAAACTTATTGACTTAATGGCGTCATCGTTGGCGGGAATTATATAATCAACAGTGTCAGGATCCGCGTTGGAATCAACTATTCCCACCACCTTTACTCCTTTTTTATTTGCCTCCTTAATAGCTCCTTGTTCCCTATGAACATCAACCACAAATATCGCTTCGGGAAAATTTTCCAACTGAGATATTCCTCCATATTCTTTTTCTAACTTGGAAATTTCTTTGTTAATCAAAAGATTTTCTTTCTTGGTATATTTTTTAAACTCACCCTTATCCATCTTGCTCTTAAGTTCCTGAAGTCTATCAAGATTCTTTTTAATCACTTCCCAATTGGTAATAGTTCCCCCAACCCAACGGTTATTAACATAAGGCATTCCCGCTCTAAGAGCCGCTTCTTTAATAATTTCCTTCGCTTGTTTTTTTGTCCCAATAAAAACAATTTTTCCTCCTTTTGCCACTAGTTGGCGAACAAAATTACAAGCCCCTTCCAGCCCTTCTTTGGTTTTCACCAAATCAAAAATATGAACATTGTCCTGGGCCCTAAAAATATAAGGCTTCATTTTGGGATTCCAACGGGAAACCCGATGACCAAAATGACATCCGGCTTCAAGTAAATCTTTTAGTTTTATTTCCATAATATTTCCCTGGATTAGTCCTTTAAACCGCTACCGCCTTGAAGTTTCAAGGACCAAATGGCGGTATGAGTAATTAAAGTATATTTTAGAGCAAAACTTTTCCAAATACAACAATCAATTTCTCCCTTGTTTTTTCTTTTTAATCTCTTTATAATTTATATCAAATTTTAAATTATTACCATGCCAGTTTTGGAATCATCAAAAAGAACTTTAAGAGCCGCCAGAAGAAAAGCGGTTTTTAATACCCGCGTTAGAAATCTCTATAAAGAGGTTCTAAAAAAAGCCAGAAAAAATCCAACTGAGGCTAATATCAAAAAAGCCTATTCTTTATTGGACAAGGCAGCCAAAACTAATGTTATTCACAAAAATAAGGCAGCCAGATTAAAATCAAGGTTAATGAAATTGGCAAATAAGATTAAACCAAAAACTGAGGAAAAAACTGAAAAACAAAAAAACAAAAAAACAGAAAATCTGAAAACCAAAAAAGGATAACCGGATAGATTAACCTTCCAAACTTTCCACCAAATTTTCCAACAAACTTACTACTGTTACCGGTCCTACCCCTCCCGGAACCGGGGTTAAAAATTCCGCCACCTCTTTTACTTCTTTTTCTACATCCCCAACAATTTTTATATTTGACATTTTTATTCCCACGTCTATCACTATTGCTCCTTTTTTAATCATTTCTTTTTTTATCAAACCGGGAACACCGGTCGCAGAAATTAAAATATCAGCTTTTTTAGTAAATTCTTTTAAGTTTTTAGTGGCTGAGCGGCAAAGACTCACGGTTGCTCCCGCATCAGACAACACCATCGCCAACGGTTTTCCCACAATTTCCGATCCCCCAACTATGCAAACATTAGAACTATGAATTATGAATTTTGAACTATGGATTATTTTTATGACCGATTTGACAGTCGCTGGTAAAAATCTTGGCTTTCCCATCATCAAAAGCCCTAAATTTTGGGGAGTCAAACAGTCTATGTCTTTACTCGGTGCGATTGAGCCAAGAATTTCTAATTTCAAATTTCTAACTTCTAATGACTTCGGTAAAGGCAACTGAACCATAATTCCATGAACTTTTTGGTCTTTATTGAGGTTCTCAATATACTTAATCACTTCATCACTTCTCACTTTCTCACTAAACTTTGCTATCTCCATCTTAATTCCCACTCTTTCTGCCGCTTTTTTCTTTAATCCTAAATAAAGTTCACTTTCCGGATTTTCTCCAATCAAAATAGAAACCAGTTTGGGAATAACTCCCTTGGTTTTAAGGCGGTCAACTTTCTCTTTCAAAATTCTTTCCTCCTCAGCCGCCAACTTTTTTCCATCAAAAATTATCATTGTTGAAAATCATACCACGGTCGTGGGGTCAATTTCCATAGCTAATTTTTAGGTAGGGGGAAATTTTTGCAAAGTTTTTTAACTTCTTTCTTTATTTTTTGGACATTGGACGTTGGACATTTAACATTTAAAATCTCATTAATCCAGCTGGCAATTAATTTCATTTCCCGTTCTTTCATTCCCCTGGTAGTTAATGCTGGTGTTCCCAATCTTATTCCTGAAGGATTAGCTGGCGGATTTGGATCAAAGGGAATGGTGTTTTTATTAACCACAATCCCTGCTTCCTCCAAAATTTCGGCCGCTTTTTTGCCATCTATATTTTTGTTTCTTAAATCTATTAAGATTAAATGGTTGTCTGTTCCGCCGGTGACTAAGTTAAAACCATATTTTTTTAATTCCCCAGCTAAAGCCTTGGCGTTTTTGACAATTTGGGCAGCATATTTTTTAAAAGACAAAGTTGAAGCCTCCGCCAAACAAACTGCAATCCCAGCTGTTTGATTATCGTGGGGACCGCCCTGTAAACCGGGAAAAACAGCCCGGTCAATTTTCTGGCTCATTTGGGAATCTTTCTCCAAACCCTTTTTTGTAATCATAATTATCGCCCCCCTTGGGCCCCGTAAAGTTTTATGGGTCGTTGTCGTTACCACATCAACATAAGCAACTGGGCTGGGGTGAACTCCTCCTGCTACCAAACCGGCAATGTGAGCAATATCAGCCAGTAAATAAGCCCCGACTTTATCGGCTATTTTTCCAAATTTTTCGAAATCTATAATTCTTGGGTAAGCGGTATAACCACAGACAATGATCTTTGGTTTTTCTTTTTTGGCCAATTCCTCGACTTTTTTATAATCAATCCAACCATCTTTCCCAATATTATATTGGACAGGTTGAAAATATTTTCCAGAAAAAGTAATTTTTGGGTGACTATGCGTCAAATGACCACCTGAAGATAAAGCCATTCCCATAATTTTGTCATCAGGATTCAATAAGGCAAAATAGACCGCCGAATTAGCGACCGCTCCCGATAAAGCCTGAACATTGACATAAGGCACGCTAAACAATTTTTTAGCTCTTTCAATCGCCAAATTTTCAATTTCGTCAATAAATTTATTGCCCTGATAATATCTTTTTCCCGGATAACCTTCTGAATATTTATGCATTAAAACTGAACCAACCGCTTTTCTGACAGCAGAAGAAGTATAATTTTCCGAGGGAATCATCATTAAGGTTTCTTCCTGTCTTTTTTCTTCTTTGGCAATTAGTTCAAAAACTTTGTCTTTCATTGTTATTGTTTAGAGATCTCGTTACGATACATTCTCATAAACTTGGGGTGATTTTTTATTTTTTTAAAAATCTCAGATGATATTTTTTCTTGAGATTGTTCTCCGTCAATCACCAAAATTTTATTTGGAAATTTTTTAACTAACCACTCATAGGTATCCCAAACTTTCCACATCTTTTTCTCCTCTTCAAATAATTCAAAATCAAATCTATCTGCCTTTATTCGCTCAACACAAATTTTAGGAGAAACTCGTAAGAAAATACTAAGATCGGGTATAAAACAATAATGATGCAGCTCAACTAGCCAATTTTTATTCAAATTAACTGATCCGAAGGCAATTGTCGACCAAAGAAATCTATCAGTAATCAAAATATTGTGATTTTGCAAAATTGGAATAATTTGTCTGCTCAAATGATGAATCCGATCTGCCACAAATAAAAGTTGCAGGGCTGGGGGTGGAAGTTTGTAAACTCCCGTAAGAGCTCCCCGGATCATTCCGCCTATAACATTGTCAGTTGGTTCCTTGGTGGTGTAAACATTGCAGCCTTCTTTTTTTAAAGTCTCCTTGATTAAAGCTACTTGGGTTGTCGCCCCTGATCCATCCAAACCCTCAATATCAATAAAAAAACCTGGATACGGATTTTCGGGTAAGGGTCGCATTCTTAAAATTATAGCACATTTTATGAATTTCTTAGTTGTTGAAAAAAGATATGCGACCGCATATTAAATTTCAGCACTTGAGATTTAAATCCCCTACCTTTTTGGGAATTTTGAATGTCTTTTGGCCCGGGCGATAATTTCGGCAACCAAATCAGTATAATCCTCAGGATTAATAATATCAAAACAATAACTGAATTTGTTCCTTATCCATTCATACCCCTCCCTAACTTGAGAAAGCTTACTTTCTGTTTCATACAAAACCACCTCATCCTCAGATTTTTTAATATTTTTTGAACATTCCCAAGGTGTAAGATCAATAAAATAAGTATTATCAGGAAGAACAAATTCTTTGTTAATTTCCAAAATCCAGTGAATTGGATAATATAAACTGCGATACGCCAAAGAAGACCATAAACACCGATCAGAAATAACAATTTTCCCCTCTTTAAGGCTGGGAATAATCCGATCTTCCATTTGAATTGCCCGATCAGCGGCAAATAAATACTCCAAAACCAAAGGAGAAACTTCTCCTCTCTCTTTTATCATTTTTTTAATGAATCTTCCAATTTGCCCTTGGCTCGGTTCTTTGGTAAAAACCACGGGATAATTTTCCGCGGCCAAAGTCTTGACCACGTCCAAAGCAACCTTATCCGAACCGGAACCGTCCAGACCTTCAAAAGCAATAAAAAAACCTTTATAAGGATTGATTTTCATTTAATTCTTGACTTTAAAACTGCCCCTTTAATTTTTTTCCATTTGCCACAAGTTCTTTCCCCTTCCCAGCAAATTTTTTGGGTTTCGCAAGTTGGCCCGGCAAAATTAAAAATTTCCGGAGCAACTTTTTTTACCAGTTCCAGCATCTTTTCTGCCATTGCCCTTATTTCCCATTGGGCTCTTTGGCACAATCTTAGCTCAAAAAAATGAAGCAATTCCCTGGCATTCATTGTCACCACGATTTTTGTTTCGCAAGCGTTGGGTAAAACAAAGCGGGCATCCTCAGGATTAGCCCCTTTTTCAAGAAGTTGGGCATAAATTTTTTCAGAATTTTCCATTTGTTTTTTAAATAACGCAAATTTTTCTTTATCCTGACTAATTGAAGTCGGAACGACAAATTTTATCCCCTTTTTTGTTAAATCAACATATCTTTGGGATTGCTGGGAATAAGAAGCAAGCCGATGGCGAACAAGTTGGTGAGAACAAGCCCGGGAAATTCCCTCAATGGCAAAAGTAAAAGAAGCATGTTCTAAAGTTGAAGTATGTCCGGAACCCAAAACCATTTTTATCAATTCTTTCTGTTTTTCCAAAGGAATTTTTTGAATTAAATCTGAAGCGCCAACGGCTGAATAACATTGTCTTATAGCCGCTGCCACCACTTTTTGTGGATTTTTGGTAAAAGCCAAAAGTTTAACTTTTAATTTCGCCTGCCTCACTTTTTAAAATCCAACCACACCCTTGAAGAGGTTGGGCCTTTTTGACCTTGATATTTTGATCCTAATTTTTTGCTTCCATAAGGGTGCAAAACCGGACTGGACATTTGAAAAAAACAAATCTGGGCAATTTTCATTTGAGGATAAATTTTAATCGGCAACCTTGACAAATTTGAAAGCTCAAAAGTAAGCCAGCCTGAAAATCCCGGATCAACATATCCGGCAGTAGCGTGAATTACCAAACCCAATCTTCCCAACGAACTCCTTCCTTCAAGCTTGCCGGCAATATCATCAGGCAAAGTTATCTTTTCCACAGTTGAACCCAGTAAAAATTCTCCCGGATGAATAATAAAACCTTCACAAGATATTTTAACCACCCTAGAAGGATCGCACTTTTGTTTGACATCAATCACCCCAATTTCCCAATTGTCAAAAATCCTTAATTCCGAAGATAAATGCAAATCAACGGTTGAAGGTTGAACAAAACTTTCTTCAAAAGGCACAATCTTAAGATCGCCTTTTTTAATTCTTTGTAAAATATCTTTATCAGATAAAATCATTTTTAATTGCTTTTTTAATTAATCCTAAGAATAACGGATGGGGACGTAAAAATCTAGACTGAAATTCCGGATGAAACTGGACTCCCACAAAAAACGGATGTTTTTCTTTTGGCATTTCAATAATTTCTACAATTTTATCATCAGGGGTTGTTCCGGCAATAATTACTCCTGCTTTTTCAAAAACCTGACGATATTTATTATTAAATTCATAGCGGTGCCGGTGTCTTTCAAAAACTATTTTTTGATTATAACAATCAGCAGAGATTGTTCCTTTTTTTAATTTACAAGGCCAAACTCCCAATCTCATTGTTCCCCCGTAATCTTTTTCAAGCATTTTTTTCTCCTGGTCGGGCATTAAAAAAATCACCGGCTCTTTTGCTTCCGGCTCATTTTCTGTGGTATTGGCCTCTTTTAATTCCAGTAAATTTTTGGCAATTTCAATACTGGCCAGTTGCATTCCGTAGCATAATCCCAAAAAAGGAATCTTGTTTTCCCTGGCATATTTAATAGCCAAAATTTTTCCTTCCACTCCCCTTTTTCCAAAACCACCGGGAACAATAATAGCCTGAATGTCTTTAAAAATCTTCTTTAAATTTTGTTTTTTCTCCAACTCTTCGGAATCTATCCAAACTATTTTTGGCCGGCAACCAAAATGCCAGCTGGCATGCTTAATCGCTTCGATTACCGAAACATAAGAATCTTCCAAAGAAAAGCCTCCGCTTTTATAATATTTTCCCACCATGGCAATTTTAATTTCATTTTTTGCCTGGGAAATTTTTTTTACCGTTTTCTCCCATTCTTTTAGATCTTTGTTTTTAGGTTTCAAACCAATTAACTTTAACAAAATTTTGTCAAAATTTTGATTCCTTAAAATTAAAGGAACTTTGTAAATTGAATCAACATCCGGAGCAGAAAAAATCCTTTGTGGGGGCAAAGAAGCCGTCAGGGCTATTTTTTCTTTGCGCCGCAAATCAACCGGCATTTCCGACCGGCAAATAACAAAATCAGGATAAATTCCCAAAGAATTTAAAGAGGTGATTGATTGCTGAGCTGGTTTTGACTTCATTTCCCCAATTGAGGCGGGAATCGGCAAATAGACAACATGGACAAAAAGTACTTGGGTTGGATATTTTATTTTCAACCTTCTGGCCGCCTCAAAAAACAAAGCATTTTGATACTCTCCCACTGTTCCTCCCATTTCCACTAAAACAAAATCCGTTTCTTTACCTAATTCCTCCCAATATTTCATCACTTGCAAAGGAATATGAACATAGGCTTCAACACATTTTCCCTCAAAACCTAATTGTCTTTCTTTTTTAATAACTTCCAAATAAATTTGACCGGCGGTTAAATAATTTTTTTTGGTCAAACTTTGGTCTAAAAATCTTTCATAATGGCCTAAATCCTGGTCAGTTTCCAAACCATCTTGGGTGACAAAAACTTCTCCGTGTTCCAAGGGATTCATTGTTCCGGCATCAACATTTAAATACATATCAACTTTCATCACCTGAACTTTAAAACCGGCTGATTTTAAAAGAAGAGCAATTGAGGCGGTAGTTATTCCTTTTCCCAAACCGGAAATTACTCCTCCAGAAACAAAAATGTAAATTGGTTTTTTTATCATACCTGCCCTTAATTACTAATTACTTAATTACTAATTACTTTTCTAATCTTTTTCAACTGGCAACATCTATATCAAATAACCTCTTGACAAATATTTTTATTGGTATATAATGAATTAAATTCTGCCATAGGGCAGATTTTTTAACTTTAAGTTTTGTCTTGCCGGTTTGAAATTGCCAACCGCATGAGGCAAAACCAGAACCTTAACAACCGAGAGAGAGCAATTTTCACTATCGTTGTTTGTCAATTCGGGCCAGTAGTTTAATTATATATATAGAAAAACACTGCACCACAAGAACAAGGCAGCGATGGAGGTGCAAATCCTCCCTGGCCCGCCTCCCGGCAACCCAGGCACAAATTCTCCCCCGGTATCTCCTCTGTTGCGCGCCGCCCGCCTGGGTTGCCGGGTTCTTTGCTCTCTCTCGGTTTTTTCCTTTAAAATTTCCCTCTTGCTTTATAAAAAATTTTTTCTTAAAATTAATTTAATGGGAGAAGTAAGGGTTACTACACTCACAGAGATAGAACCAACAACACCAAGTGAAAGAAGAGATACAGCGCTTGTTACTATGGGATTGATGACAGATTCTGTCAGAAACGAAATTAAAAGGTCTGAAAATCCCGTTGAGAAAGCTTTAGAAATTGCTAGAAACTCCTTAAAACAATTAACCAGAGATGACTTTATTGATAACCCGGAGGAAGCTTTATGGTTGTTATCCAAATTAAAAGGGGCAATTTTGGCCCTTGAAGGAGAAAAATTGTGCTTAGTGATGGAAGTAAGATTAGATCCTCAATCTAGTAAGTCCCGATGGAGTTTAAGAGCGAAAGAACAGCCCCAAAAGCGTGGTGATGAATATTTAATTACTTCGGGTGGGGTGGGAAAATTAATCAATGTTGTTTTTGAAAGATATGAAAATGGGGCTTTGGCTGGCGTGGAGGTAGATTTAACTAAAGCCTTTCTTTCAAAAACCGATTCTTCCCCAATAACCCAGGCAGAGGAAGGGGAAGGACTACATTTTAATCTAGAACCAAACGTTGTTGAAATATTTAAAAAACAATTAGCTCGTCTCGAAAGAAAACTTCTGAATACTGCGGGGTCTATAGAACCTCCCCACATTCAAAAAGTTGTAAAAGAAACTATCGGGAGAGTTTTTAATGATTTAAGAACAAAGTTGAGTCTTTCGCCTGACCAAACGGAAATTCCTCAGGGAGCAATCCCCCGGGCCTTAGAGGCAATGCTTAACCAAAAAGAAGCCGACCAAATACCGATTCCTCTTACTGCCAGGAGGGCAACAATAGAAGCAATAGCAGATCATTTCGGTCTTCAGATTGTGAACACTCCTGATGGATACCGCGTAGGAGAAAAAACTGATTTTGGGGAAACCTTTGATCGTCTTCTTAGGCAAGCAAGAGAAAAATTAGAAAAAGAAAAAGAAAAAGAAAAAGAAGAGATGGATAAAATGGAAAAACTTGGTCTAGGAATACTTATTTCTGCCGACAAAGAAATTCAAGAAAAATATAAAGAAGGAATTTTAGACGAAGATGTTAGTGCGGCTTTTGAAGGTTGTGGTGGAGATCCAAAGAAAATTTGTAATCAGCTTGAATTTAAAAGAGGCCTTATATCATTAGTTTCAGAGGTCAGGAAATTTTTGTTTAAAGACGGCGCGTCTAAGCATTTAAAACCAGAAGACCCTGATAATTTGGCAATTGTTTTATTGGCAATTCTTTTCAAAGCAAAAGCTAACGCACTTTTGGGAAGATTGGGTGACAGAAATTATTGGAATGGGGTTGCTACCGCTACCTTTCTTTTAGCCGCTGAACATTTAAAAGTAAACAAAGCCAGAGAACCATCAAAATTTCATATAGGTGAAATTCCCGGAATATCAGCTCACGCATCTTTTAACCTTGAACCGCCATATCCAATTTATGCCGAAAAACCTTATGATGTTGAAAGAATCGCCCAAAAAACAAGAGATCTTTTGAACTCCGTTTATGCCCCCCCTCCCCAAACAAAAAAATAAAATTAAAAAGTTTTTTTTGACCAGTCTGGTATAATATTATTATAGAAAAAAGTAGCACATTCTTTGGTAACTATCCCCTCTTTTTTTTTAAACTTATCTAATTTGTCGGTTTCCTCCAGGAAGCCCAGTCGCACCTAGGGTAATTTGAACAGCCATAAAAACCCTTGCCTTTTTTTGTTTTTTTATAAACCACTTCCGCCCCGCATTTTGGACATTTAAGACCGGTTTTGTTAATATAAGGAGCCCGATAATCGCAGGCAGGAAATCTTGAACAAGATAAAAATTTTCCAAATTTTCCCACCCTAATTACCACCTGACCCTGACCGCATTTTGGGCAAATTTCTCCGGTTGTTTCCGTCTCTATCGCTACTCTTTCCGCTATTCTTTGAACTCCTATCAATTTCAAATTAAAAGGCTGGTAAAATTCCCTAATAACCGGCACCCATTCTTTTTTGCCATTGGCTATCTCGTCCAAATCGTCTTCCATTCTGGCAGTAAATTGATAATCAAAAATATCAGGAAAATATTCCAGCAAAAAATCATTAACCGCATAGCCTAAATTAGTAGGAACAAAATTTCTCTCCTGTTTTTCCACATAACTTCTTTCCAAAATAGTAGAAATGGTAGGAGCATAAGTAGACGGCCGGCCGATTCCCAATTCTTCCAAAGTTTTAATTAAAGAAGCCTCGTTATATCTTGGCGGCGGTTGGGTAAATTTTTGTTGAGGATCAAGTTTTACCAGTTCTAAAATATCTCCTTTGCTCAAGGCGGGCAATTGTTCTTCCTCTTCTTCCCCGTTTTCAGAATTTTTTCCATAGACTTTCTTCCATCCGTCAAATTTCTCCACCTCTCCTTTTGCTTCCAAAGTATAAATATTTTGTTGGCCAGCAGCGTTAACAATTATCTTTGTTTCCTCAACCACCGCTTCTTTCATTTGACAAGCAACAAATCTTTTCCAAACTAAATCATAAAGTCGGCCTTCGTCTTGAACTTTGAACTTTGAACTATGAACTATGGACTTGACGTCTGTAGGACGAATGGCTTCGTGCGCTTCCTGGGCGACTTTTGATTTAGTTTTGTAAATTTTTGGGCTTTCCGGCAAATAATTTTCCCCAAATTCTTTTTTAATAAATTCCCGGCATTGGTCAACCGCTTCTTTTGCCAGATTGGTGGAATCGGTTCGATGATAAGTAATCAAACCTTGTTCATATAAAGACTGGGCCACCTGCATTGTTTTTTTTGAAGACCAACCTAAACGGTTGGCCGCTACCTGTTGTAAAGTTGAAGTGATAAAAGGAGCTGGTGGAAATCTTAAAGAATCCTTTTTTTCCACTCCTCCTATTTCAAATCCCGCTTTTTCCAGCTCTTTTATAATCTCCTCTGCCTCAAGCTTATTGCCAATTTCAATTTTGTTGCCATTTTTCTTGACCAACAAAGCGGTAAAAACCGGAGTATCAGGCAATTTTCCTCCCAAAAATTTTTTCAATTGGGCAAAAATCAGCCAATATTCTTTTGGGACAAATTTTTCAATTTCTCTTTCTCTTTCCACAATTAAACGGACAGCAACCGTCTGCACCCGTCCAGCAGACAAACCTTTTCTGACTTTGTACCAAAGAAGCGGCGACAATTTATAACCAACAATTCTATCCAAAATTCTTCTTGCCTGTTGGGCATTAACTAAATCCATATTAATTGTTCCCGGATGAGCTAAAGCTTCCTCAACTGCCTGCTTGGTAATTTCATGAAAGGTAATCCTTTTCAAATTTTCAATTTTCAATTTAAAATTTAAAATTTCTTTAAGGTGGTATGCGATCGCTTCACCCTCGCGATCCGGATCGGTGGCCAGATAAATTTTTTCCGCCTTTTCCGCCTCGTTTTGGATTTGTTTTATAATTTCCTCTTTTCCTTTAATAATGGTATATTTGGGAGCAAAATCGTGGTTGGTATCAACTCCAAAACTTTTTTCTGGCAAATCCCTAATATGACCCATTGAAGCCAAAACTTTATAACCTTCTCCCAAAAAACGGCTTAAGGTTTTAGACTTAGTTGGCGATTCAACAATAATAAGATTCATTTTATTAAAAATTCTAAATTCTAAATCCGAAATCCAAAACAATATTAAAATTCGAATTTTCAAATGATCCAAACTGTTTTGAATTTAGAATTTTGAACATTAGAATTTGTTTAGAATTTCGTGCTTAGAATTTCGGATTTTATTGTTAAATATTTAATTCCTCAAGTATATCATTAACATCCCAAACTAATTTTGCTCCTTTTTTAATCAGTTCTGATGTACCGGCAGAAAATTTGCTAGTCACCGGTCCGGGAACAGCAAAAACTTCTCTGCCTTGATTGGCCGCCCAAGAAGCGGTAATTAACGATCCGGAGTCACAAGCCGCCTCGGTTACCACCACTCCAAACGACAATCCGGAAATAATTCTGTTTCTGGCAGGAAAATTCCCCGGTTCTATTTTTGCTCCCAAAGGAAATTCAGAGATTACTGCCCCATTATTTTGAAAAATTTCTTCCGCCAGGGTTTTATTTTCCGGTGGATAAATATAATCAAGACTAGTTCCCAAAACAGCAATTGTCAAGCCTTTACTTTTTATAGCCGTTTGGTGAGCCACCCGGTCAATTCCCCTCGCCAAACCAGAGACAATCACCCAACCTTTGTCAACTAATTGTTTTACTATCATTTCGGTAATTTTTTTCCCGTAATTTGTTGGCGTTCTTGTTCCCACAATGGCAATTGCTTTTAAATTAAAAATTTCCTTAATGTTTTTAGATTTAACGTATAACAAAAACGGCGATTCAGAAATCTCTTTTAATAATTTTGGGTAATTTTTGTTTTCATAAGTTATAATTTCAATTCCCATTTTTTTGACCCGAAGAAAATACGAATTTGGGTCAAAATTTTCCCTGAAATTTAAAAACTTCAAAACTAAATTTTTAGACAAACCAATTTTTGTTAGTTCTTCGGCTGAAGCCTCAAATGCTTTTTGGGCGCTACCAAAATATTCCAACAATAATTTAAATCTCGCTGGTCCAATTCCCTGAAAAGCATTAAAAGCCAACCAATATATTTCTTCTTTGTCCATATTTTTAAAATTCTTCAAAAATTTTTAAACTAATTTTTTAAACCAACCCCGCCTCCTCTTTCTCCTTAACGGGTTGCGATCGCGTCTTCTTAAGGAGAAATTTTTTGAACAATTCTTTTGCCTTATTTCCTTTCCAGTCAGAAGGCAAAAGTTCTTCTGGCAAATGAGGGTCTTTTAAAATCAAGTCTTTGTACCACTGCCATAACTTTTTAAATTCACTCAATTCTTCTTTTCCATTATATTCCTCGTCTAGAAATTTTTGACATTGAAAAATAAATTCTTCGTATTCATCGTTTAAATCATCAAGTCGCCAAATTTTTTCTGCCAACTGTCTATCGTCTCCCATATCAGATCTTTTTGCTACCAAACAAACACAGGAAGACTCCATCTTGTTTGTTTGAAAATATTCATTAATTTCTTTTTCAATTTTATATGGAGTAATGTAAACCGACTTCTGCCACATTCCAAAACCTAAAGACAAAAGCTTGTCTCTTAAAGCCTCTCTTTGATTTTTATTTTTTTCATTTATATCAAAAATCACAATCCGCCAATAACCATCCCATGCCTTTTGGTCAAATTTAAAAATAGGGATAGATTCTTTTAAATTCTTTAGGCCTTTTGAAGTGAGTCTAAAATAAACCTCTCCATTCTTTTCAATTTTTTCAATGTCTCCAACAGATAATATTCTAGAAAGACTTCTGGCGAAATTTTGAGGCCGGTAATCTTCCCCAGTAGAAAGCCTCCATAGCTTATAACGAATTGACTGATACTCAAATTCATCAATCAAGGAGGCTAGTAAAATCAAAAAATCCCTTCTAAATCCTTTTCTCAACATTTTCTTAAGATAAATAATACCCTATTTTAAACAATATTTAAAACAGAAATAAACATTTTAAATCCTCTTAACAAGACGCGATCGCAACTTCTTAGTGTAATGTTTGGGTTTGAATTTTTGAGGGAGTTTTCTTTAAAATATCCTCTTTGAAAAACAGTTTTAATTTTGAAAATTTATTTAAGATATTCTTTTAAAATTTCTTTGGCTATTGGGGCGGCAACCGAGGAACCTTCTCCCCCACCTTCAACCAAAACAGTAATCACATTACAAAATCTTGACAATAAAATAATTCTGTGATATATATGAAAACAAAAATGCCAAACAAAGCAGAAATAAAATATCCTTTTCCTGTTGATGCTGAAAAAACAAAAAAAGACCTTTTGGGTCGCTTAGCAAGACTTTGGGGAGATACTTACGCAGGTTGGGTTGAAAGACTTCTACCCGACGATTCTTTTATATACATAGACGTTTTTCATTCCAATATGCTGCATGATCCTAAAAGAGACCGACTTAATTTTTCACTTATCTCTGAGTCTGGGCAGGGTAAATTAGTAATATGGACGAGTAATTCTAGTAATTTTGAAGGTAATCCCTGGGCAGGGACAGCAACAACCGTTTATTTGGAAAGAGGATTTGAATTTAATGTTTCTCAAATTAGGAAGGATCCTCCTGTTGCAAGATTGACGCTTTTCTCTTCCCCCGACGAAGATTTTCTAAACGCTTATGGATTTTCAAGAGGTAATTGTACGCAGTGTAATAAATATTCTTATCCTTACGCTAGCTGGCATGCCACTGTATTGACCTTAGCTTCCCAGAAAGACCAGGTTACTTTAAACTTGGTAGCAAAGCCAGAAGGAATAGAGGCACATTCTAACCAATTATTAGCACAACAGCTGTTAGAAAGCCTTGAAGTTCATCCCCAGGAAGGGGGCCTACTCAAAATTACAGCCGGAGAACCAGTTTGGACGGAACGTTTTTCAATTATTGTTCCTAACCCGAGTAAAATGCTCTATAGTGGTGAATATTATTAGCAGATATTTTCCTTTTAGGTAGGCGTGAAGGCAACCTTGCTTTTTGAGGCGATACTACCGTCTTTATAATAATCATTCCCCGAAGCAAAAAAATAAACTATTTTTCTTTAAAATATTCGGCCAGTATCTCTTTGGCTATTGGGGCGGCAACCGAGGAACCTTCTCCCCCACCTTCAACCAAAACAGTAATCACAATTGAAGGAAAAATTTCAGTTTTTTTAGTAAAAGCAGTAAACCAGGCATGGGTTTTCATTTTACCGTTATTGTCTACATACTCCGCCGTCCCGGTTTTGCAAGCAATTTTTCCATATTTTCCAACCCAACTGTCAGACCCATTCCATTCAAAAAATGGCCAAGCTGTTCCCCCTGAAGAGCAAGCCTCTTCCATTCCCTCTTTTACTATCCTTAATGTTTCTTCTTTAATCTTTATCTGCCGGCAAAAAATTTTTTCTTCCGCTCCTATTTTTACCACTTTTGGTTGGCAAATTTTTCCTCCATTGGCAATTGCCGCCGTCATCATATTTACTCCCAAAGGAGTTAAAGCCAAATCTCCCTGGCCAATAGAAAAGTGATAGGTATTTCCCAAAAACCAAGATTCGCCTTTGGTTTTTAATTTCCATTCTGGCGTTGGCACAAAACCCGCAACTTCCCCTGGCAGATCTATTCCAAAAGTTTTATCTAGTCCAAATTCTTTTGCCCAAAAAACCAGCTTTTCCACTCCCACCATCTCCCCAACTTTATAAAAAAAAGTATCGGTGGATCGCTTTATTGCTCTGATAATATTAATTTCTCCTTCTGTTTTTCCGTATCCTGTAAAATACCAATTGGCATATTTATATGGCCCAATAAAAATTACCCCGGGATCGTTTATCAAAGTATTTTGGGTAATTTTCTTTTCTTCCAAACCGGCAACGCTGGTAACAATTTTAAAAGTTGAGCCGGGAGGATAAATTCCGGAGATCGCTCGATTAAAAAGCGGGCGATTATCCTCATCGGTAATCAACTTTTGAACTAAATTTCCATAATCCTTTTTGCCAAAAATGTTTGGATCAAAAGAAAAAGAAGAATATAAAACCAAAATTTCTCCAGTTTTGGCATTTGAAACTATTACCGCCCCTTTTTTACCTTTCATCTGCAAAGCGGCTATTCTTTGCAAATTGGCATCGATCGCCAAAGTCAAATTTTCCCCGGGAATTGGCTCAACTTTCCCTATTTTCCTTAAAATTTTTCCTTGAGTGTCAACTTCCACCAGTTCTCCTCCGCTTTTTCCTCTTAATTTTTCTTCATAATATTGCTCTATTCCAGTTTTTCCGATCAAATCTCCAATTTCATAAATTTTTGATTTTGAATTTTTTGTTTTTAATTCCTCCTCGCTAATTTCCCCCACATAGCCAACAACATGGGCAAATTCTTTGTCTTGAGGATATAACCGGCCAAAATCAATATATAAATTTTCATTTTTCCCCTGCGATTCAAGTTCCAAGGCCTCATCCCGGCTAATAACGCGTTGGCTATCTCCTTCCTTTATTTTAAAAATGGGCAAATTTCTTGCCAAAATCTCCCCGTGACGATCAAAAATAATTCCTCGGGGTCCGGCAATTTTGATTTTTCTAATCCTATTTTCCTCGGCTAGCTGATAATATTTTTCGCCTTTAATTATTTGTAGTTGAAAAAGCCGCAGTAAAAGAAAAATGGTTCCCCCAATCAACAAAAAATTGACAATTAATAATTTGCTTTTCATTTTTAAAATTTAAAATTTTTTGCCAAAATGTTTAAAAAATAAATAACTAAAAAAATTTTAATTGACGATAAACCAAGAGGATTAACCTTAAAAAGATCATATAAAAGGCCTAAAAGAAAAAACCCAAAAAGCATTTTATATTTTTCCTGTCAATAAAAAAATTGTTTGAAGATATCTTGTCTTTATTTTTTGTCTAACCCCGGCGGTTTTAAAAACATCTCCCTTTTGATAATTTACTCCGGTAATTTCTCCGACCGGTAAATCAAATCCTTCAACAGTAGCCACAACTAAATCTCCTTCTTCTACTTCTTCTTCGGCTAAAATTTCCTTGATTTCCATTTCTCCTTTTCCCCGGCCAAAAAGTAATCCCTTGGCCACAAGATTTAAAGAATTCTTACCCAGAATTTTTACCACTTGTTTTGAATCAGCATTTGATAAAAGTTTTATTTTGGAAATTTCCTGACTTACCTTTTCCACTTTCCCCAAAAAAACTCCTTCATAAACAGCCGCCATTCCCAATTTAATCCCCTCTCTGTCTCCTCCTCCTACAATTATTTCATCATCAGAATCACCAATAACTTTAACCGGTAAAAATTGCCAGTTGGCCGGCAACGGAGCTCCTAAAAGTTTTCTTGAAGAAACAACTTCTTCTTTCAAACCCGCTAATTGAGTTTTAAGATTCAATCTTTCCGCTTCAAATTTTTGACATTCATCAACCAGCTGGGGTTTGAAAAATTCCCTTACCGGAATTACCATTTTTTTTTCAAAAAAACCTTTAACCGATTTTAAAAAACCTAAATAATCAGCCAAAAAAATTACCAAGCTTAGAAGCAAAAAAAAATAAATTTTTGATTTTCTATTTCTCATTTTCAACTCTTGGAGTTATTTTTCTATGCCAACTTTTTTTAATAGTTGTCCATTGTCCAATAATTTTCCGCAACCCCTAACAACGCAGTCTTCAGGCTTATCGGCAATCCATGCTGGAATTTTTGTTATTTCTGTAATTAACCGATCTATTCCTAAAAGATTGGCTCCTCCTCCACACAAACAAATTCCAGTTTTAGCAATGTCCGTTAAAAGTTCTGGCGGCGTTTCCTCAATTAAATCGGAAACAACTCCCACAATTTGATTTACCACCGGGGCCAAGGCTTCTCTGACCTCGCCTGCTGTCACTTGGACAGAAACAGGCATTCCTTTTTCCAAATCCCTTCCTCTAACAAGCGCCTTTTTTGTTTCATTTTTGGAACTGACAATTACAGAACCAATTTCATATTTCAACTGTTCGGCAGTCAATTCGCCGGTAAGCAAAGAGTATTTTAATCTCAAAAAATTTATTAAAGCATCGTTCATTTCTTCGCCGGCAACCTTAAGACATTTTCCTTGAACAATTCCTCCCAAAGAAATTACCGCCATATCGGTAACTCCACCCCCCAAAACAACCACCAAAACACCGGAAGAGCCAAAAATATCTAAACCGGCGCCAAGAGCTGCTGCCAGCGGTTGCTCAATTAAAAAAACCTTTCTTGCACCAGCAGCGGTTGCCGCGTCAATCACCGCCTTTCTCTCAACTTCTGTCACCCCCGAGGGAATATTGACCACCACTTTTGGTTTGGGAATCATCGGGGGAAAACGGTTATTCTTGTGAACTTCTTTTATAAAAAAGGCAAGGAGGGCTTTTGTCGCTTCAAAATCAGCAATTACTCCTTCGCCTAAAGGCTTTATAATTTCCAAATTTTGGGGAGTCTTTCCAATCATCTTTTTAGCTTGGGAACCAATAGCCACAACTTCTTTCGTCTTTCTCTCCCACACCATTACCGATGGTTCTCTGACAGCAATACCTTTACCTTTAATAAAAATCCTTATGTTGGAAGTTCCCAAATCAATACCCAAATCATAAGTGAAAAGGGGATATAAAGAATCAAACATACCCAAATTTTAACATTTATTCTTGTGTGATACAATTTTAATAATGGATACATTTTTCCAAAAAATCATTAAAATTTCTTTTCTTTGTCTTTTTATAATTGTCCCTTTAATTTTGACTCCCTGGAATTATGAGCTTTTTGAATTTAACAAAATGCTGGCAGTTTATGCCCTAACTTCAATTATTGTTGGGGCCTGGATTGGAAGAATGATTCTCCAAAAAAAGTTTATTTTTACAAGGACCCCTTTCGACATTCCGTTAGTTGTCTTTCTCACCTCTCAATTCTCATCCACACTTCTCTCAATTGATCGTCATACCAGCTTTTGGGGTTATTATTCCCGCTTCCACGGGGGTTTACTCTCAACCATCTGCTATCTTCTTTTGTATTGGGCTTTTGTTTCCAATATGGACAAAAAATCCGCATTGTTCAGTATTCATAGTTCATTGTTCACTGCTACTTTCGTGGCTCTTTACGGAATTGCTGAGCACTTTGGCATTGACGCCCATTTATGGGTCCAGGATGTTAAAACAAGAGTTTTTTCTACCTTAGGTCAACCAAATTGGCTGGCGGCTTATCTGGCTGCTCTTTTGCCTCTAACCATCCATTTTAGCCTCAAACCTGTTGAAAAAAGCACCACGACCGTGGTGTCAATTTCAACACCCCGTTTTGTTTATATTTTTTTGTTCATTTTATTTTCTTTATGTTTTCTATATACCAAATCCCAATCCGGCCTTTTGGGTTTAGGGGTAGCGTTGGCCATTTTTTGGCTAATTTTATTTTTGGTTAATTCAAAAACTAAATTTTTGCAATTTAAATTTCTTTATTCTTACTTCTTTATTCTTACTTCTTTATTCTTACTTCTTTTCTCCACCGTTGGTCTTTCCGGTTTCCCTCAAATTGCTGAAAGACTGGAAAAATTGGGATTGATTAAAAACAAGGCACCGGTTGTTGAAATTTCCCTTAAAACCGGATATCAACCTCCCGCTTTGGAGACAGGAGGAACCGCTTCAGGAGAAATTAGAAAAATTGTTTGGAAAGGAGCTTTAGAAATCTGGAAACATTATCCAATTTTTGGCTCTGGGGTAGAAACTTTTGCTTATTCTTATTACAATTTTAGGCCTGTTGAGCATAATTTAGTTTCAGAATGGGATTTTTTATATAACAAAGCCCACAACGAGTATCTTAATTATTTAGCCACTACTGGTTTGGTTGGTTTAACAGCATATTTGATTCTTATTGGGAGTTTTATAATCTGGGTTTTAACTAAAATTTTCAATTTACAATTTAGCAATTTTCAATCAATAACCAATTCTCCAATTTTCAAACAGAAAAAAATTGAAAATTTGGGCATTGAAAATTCATTGAAAATTGAAAATTTGAAAATTAGAAATTTACTCACCGCATTTCTTTCCGGCTTCATTAGTATTTTAATTACCAACTTTTTTGGTTTCTCGGTTGTCCCTGTCGCCTTACTTTTCTTTTTAATTCCCGCTTTTTGCGTGGTTCTTTCAACTTTAGAAGACAAATCTCAATCACCAATTACTAATTACCCAATTACTAAGGTCCAAAAAATTTCTTTAATTACTCTTTTTTTCGTTATTCTTTATTCGTTATTCTTTATTCTTAAACTTTGGTTTGCCGACTACTATTACGCTCAAGGGGAAAGATTAAACAAAGCCGGCCAACCAGCTTTGGCTTTCCAAAGTTTACTTAAGGCCATTAATTTAAATAAAAAAGAGCCAGTTTACCGAAACGAAATTGCCGAATCAGCGGCTGTTCTTGCTCTGGCTTTTTCCCAACAAAATGACGCTACCACCGCCGCCAATTTTGCCCAAGTGGCGCTTTCCCAATCTGAACAAGCTTTAAAAATCAGCCCAAGGCATTTAAATTTTTGGAAAGGGAGAATTAAGGTTTTGTATAGCTTATCCCAAATTAATAAAGAATTTGCTCCCTTAGTGATCGAGGCTTTTCAAAACGCTATTACCCTTGCCCCAACCGATCCCAAGTTAAGATATAACTTAGGAATAGTTTACGGAAACTTTAACCAAAAAGATCAGGCAATCAAAAATTTCCAAAAAGCAGTTGAATTAAAACCAAATTATAAAGATGCTAGATTCGCATTGGCTTTGTATTTAAAGGATATTGGTAAAAAACAAGAAGCAAAAGAACAATTGGAGTACATTTTAAAAAACATTTCTCAACAAGATAGTCCATCATCAAAATTGTTAAAAGAACTAGAATAACAATCCCAAATATCTCCTTAAGAAGACGCGATCGCAACCCGTTAAGGAGAATTACGAGGAAGAAGTTATAATAAAATTTATATAACAAAATTTATAAAACAAAATTTATAAAACAAAATTTACAACAGAATTTACATAAAAATAATGAAAGAGGGGTTACTTTACCAAAAGTTAAAAAATAAATTAGTCCGTTGCGGGGTTTGTCAAAGAAAATGTTTAATTCCTGAAGGACAAGTTGGTTATTGTAAAACAAGAATTAATAAAAATGGCAAACTTTACTCCACTATTTATGGAGTTATTTCAAGCATAAATAATGACCCAATTGAGAAAAAGCCGGTTTTTCATTATAAGCCCGGTTCTTTTTGTCTTTCTTTGGGAACTTTTGGTTGCAATTTTAAGTGTTTGTTTTGTCAAAATTGGGAAATTTCCTGGGCAGACGGTGTTGCCGAAGCAAAATTTGGCACCAAAATTTCTCCTCAAAAAGCCATAGAACTTGCTTTTAAATATAAATCTTTGGGAATCGCTATTACCTACAATGAACCAGCCATCTGGTTGGAATACTCTTTGGATGTTTTTAAAATTGCCAAAAACAATCAACTTTATACTGTTTGGGTCACTAACGGTTACGCCACTCCCCAAGCAATTGATTTAATTGCTCCTTGCCTGGATGTCTATCGTGTTGATTTAAAATCTTTTGATAATAATTTTTATCAAAAACTAATTAATGTTCCTCAAGCCAAAGTTATTTTTGACACTACCAAATATGTTCACGATAAATACCCCAAAATCCATATAGAATGCGTAACTAATATAATTCCTACTTGGAATGATGACAAAAAAAATCTCACTGCCATCGCCCGCTGGATCAAAAAAAATCTTGGACCCAAAACACCCTGGCATGTCACCAGATTTTTTCCTTATGCCAAATTAACCAACTTGCCGCCAACGCCAGCCGAAACTTTGTATAAAGCCCGGGAAATTGGCTTAAAAGAAGGTTTGGAATTTGTCTATATTGGCAATTTGGAAGTTGAGGCCGAAGACGATACTTTTTGCCAAAAATGTAAAAAATTGGTAATCAAAAGAGATGGCTACTCCACCCAAGTTTTGGGAGTTACCAAAGAAGGCAAGTGCCAATTTTGCGGTTATAAATTAAATATCTTTCTTTAATAACTTTTAACAAAAAGAAAGGGTGTTTAAAAAACACCCTTTCTTTAATTTATTTTAACCAAATATTTATCCCTTTTTAACAGGAATTTTCTTGGGTTTGGCTTCGGGAACTTTTTTGAAGGTGACCTTCATTATGCCGTTTTTGCAAACAGCTTCCGGTTCAGCCTTCTCGTCAATGTTTCCCGGAACCGTTACCCGATAAGAGTAAGAACCGGAGGCCTTTCTGTAATATTTTTTCCCTTTCTCTTCCTCTTCCGCCTCTCCCCTAATCCAAAGTACTCCTTTGTCAAAAGTTACCTCTACTTTTTCCGGATCAACTCCTGGCACTGCCGCCTCCACATAAACATTTTTTTCGTCCTCAGAAATGCTTAATCCAGAAGGAGCGACTGGCCAGGTAAGCCACCGATCCTCCTCTTCTTCGTCCCAGATTGAAGGAAGATTCCAAAAAGATTTAGGAACTAAATCAAACGGCATATTTTCTCACCTCCTTTCTCTATTAGCACTCTAACAAATCAATTGCTAACTTGTCAAGAGGAATTTTTTTTGATATTCTTAAATTTAAATGGCTGACGTCACAACAATCGAACTTTATCCTCCGGTTACAGTTAGGGGTATTTTAAATACTGTTCGCTCATTGGCAGCAGTTAAAGAATCTTCTTTCCAGCCCGAACAGAAAAGAGATCCCCTCTTGGTTGCGATGGCCAGAGTCGCTGCTCGAAGATTGCCCAAAGCACCAAAATCTGGGGAATTTTCAGAACGTGAACTTCAATCAACTCTTTGCAAGGAAATGGTAAAATGGTGCTTACGACAAGTTGAACAAACAGACCCACAGGAGATGATACTTGCAATTCGCCAAAGAGTTTTAAATTATACTTTATTGGTAAGTATTCCTTACGCTTGCAGTCAGATTCCCCAAAAAGATCAAAAATCCATCGATTGGCTGCTTTATAAGGAGTGGGGAGCCGCTTCAGAAACAATCAGACCTAATAAAATACCGCCAGAAATAAGAGAAATTGAAGAAGGTTGGAAAAGGGATCCAAAAATAAAAGAAGATATTGATCGCCTTATCAGAATAATTCTTGCTCACCGAGACGCCTGGATACAGGGAGTATTAGGAGAAGTTTTAGTCTTAAGGCTAGCCCAAAAAGCCGGTTTGCAACCCGAATGCGCTTCGGTCAAAGAAGATATCGGACCAAATCATATTGATTGCTTTATTACTTATAAGGGCAGGAGAATTCCTGTGCAAGTTAAAACTTCCCAATATCCTGAAAATCCGAGAATAATCCCAGACCCAAAAAATGGTAATAGATTGATAGTAACCATCGGTTGTCCTTCAATTCTTGATCCAAAAAATAATCAATATTATGAAGATGGACTTTATCCTTCCGAGGAAGAAGCCCAAAAATTTAAAGATCTGCTTGGGGAAATTTTAAATTTTCAAAATTCTACCCAAGGAAGAAAATATGGCAAGTGTTGAAAGAAAAAAAGGACAAAATCAAACTGATACATTATTACCAAAAAAATTAACTTTGCCTGATGGTCCAACCAGGGAACAAATTTTGCTTTTCTTGGGCATGATTGTTTTAGAATGGAATAATCTTACACCAAAACAACGCCAACTAGCCTTAAATCTTCTTAGCAAAGAAACGAGACATCTTGAAAAATAGGCTGCCAGCTTTTTAACCAGATAATAATTTTTACCAAGGCTAATTAATGTTCCTTAAGCCAAAGTTATTTTTGATATTACCAAAGAGGTTAATATCTAGTCCTGCAAAAACACCGCTGTTTCAATAATCGCCATCTTAATATAATTTCTGCATTTCTATAAACAACCCTCTTAGTTCAGACAAAATTTCTTCGATTTTGTCCAGTCCCGCCCCACACCCGGCCTTTCTCAACCTAAAAATAACCTCTGGGCAACCCAAAAACAAATAAGTCAATACCCCTTTTGAATTCTCCATTTGGACAAATAATCCTTTAGCCCCAACTGGTGTTAAACCAATTTTTTCCAGAATTGGTTGAATTTCCGGCGAGTTAATAGCAAGGAAAAGCAAGTCTAATCTTTCCACTATTTTCTCCACAATTTCTGCCTCCTTTTCTGTCGGAGGTTCAAGCTTACCACCTAACTTATTAATTTTTTTTAAACCAATAACCTCAATCTCCGATCCGAGATCATCTGGTGCTACCAATAATCGAGGGTATCCTTTCCGCGACAAGTAAGCATCCAACACTAACCGCCGGTTCTTCCTTTCCCCTTCTTCATAAGTTAAGACCATCCCAACTACATCTGATAATTTTTCTACCCCTATTCTTCTGAAAAGCTCCTCCTTTCTAAAAAAATAAGCACGAGCTGGCCCTGATCTTCCCCCAATTGGTTTTCTTCTTTCCCTAAATAGATTTATGCGGTACTCATAAAATTTGCCCCAAATTTCCTCAACTTTTTCTACTTCACCTTTAGCCAGGGCAGCTAACGAACTTCTTAGAGCTGAATCGCACGCCGATGCTAATTGCCCCGCTATTAGTCCCAAAGGCGAACCTCGCCATAAATCCCAGTAAGTTAACGCTTTTTGCAAACCAGCAGATACTTCTTGACTATTTTCTGGAAAGGAAGTTTTGAGTAAATTTTCTACCCGATCAAAAACCCCTTTTGACCAGTAAATGACCCCGGCAATCCCGCGAGTATTAAAACGGCCGTTGGCTGCCCGGCGGATCTGTTTTTTTGTCGGAGGACGAGCAATCGCTCCAGTTTTTCTGTCAAGAAAACCACAAATGTCCTTGTATCGCGGCCAATTTCCTTCTCCTCTGGTAGAGTAAAGGTCAGTCACGTGTCCTTCCATTCTTTCCGCCATATTTATTACTGCCGTCTGCGCAAAGAATACCCAAAGGGTCGCCTCTCTAAATCCTGGCGGCAATTGAAGTCCAGCTAATAACTCCATAACCCTTTTTTCTCCTTGTCTAAAACGCCTAAGATCTCCTTTGGTACCACTGGCTTCCCTAATTATCCTTTCACTTTTTATCTCTCCTTCATCAACGTTTCCTAAAGACTCTTGTGCCTCTTTCCTGGCTTTTTGGTCATCCCATATCGGACCGCCAAGCTCCGCCGCCCGCAACCAATAACCGCTGTAACCTAACTCAAGAAGTTTAACCAAATAATCAATGGGCGGTATATTACCCGAACGATAATCCGCTTTCAGTTTTTCCAACTCATCCCGTAAATTATTATATTCCGGACGGATAGCCGGGGGATTATTCACCCCTAAATCAATTACTCTTACTGTCGGAGAAAATTCTTTTACCATTTGCTGTATTTTACACCACTTTTTTCAAAATTGCATCTTTGTTATAATTTTTATATGTCTAAAATCATCACTGTTCCTGATCCGCTTTTAAAGGTAAAGTCAAAAAAAATTACTTTTGACCAAAAAACGATTCTTTTGATTAAAGAACTACGCAAGACTCTGATAACCAAAGAAGGAATTAAGGGAGTCGGTCTTTCAGCTATCCAAATCGGCATTCCCAAACAAGTTTTTATTGCTTGGTCGGAAAAAAGCAGAAAGTTTCTGGCTTTTATTAACCCGGAGATTGTCTGGCGCTCAAAAAGAATGATTTTGGGAGTTCCCAGAGCAAACAAATTGGAAGGTTGTCTTTCGGTTCCAGGAATTTGGGGACTAGTCAAGAGACACCAGGTAGTTAAAGTCCGTTACCAAACACCCACCGGTCAAACAATTACCCGACGTTTTCGGGGATTTTTGGGAGTTATTATTCAGCATGAATACGACCATTTGCAGGGGATTTTATTTACCGACAGAGTTCTGGAACAAAAAGGAAAGTTGTTTGAATTAAAAAAGAATTCCGAGGGAAAAGAATTTTTGGAGGAATTAAAAATTTAATTTCAAAGATTTAAAAACTTTTGAGCAACCGAAGAAGAAATTAAAAACTCCTGACCGTCGGAATTTCTTTTTACCAAATATTTATCTTTGCCGGCAAAAAATTCAAGTTTTTCTGATCCCCCTTCCCATTCAATCTCCAAAGTTGCTTTTGGCACCGAAGAATATCCGGCCGGCCGTTGGTCCTCCAACACTTCATCGGCATTTAAGGGCGAAAGTTCGCTAACAAGCGGCTCAACCACCTTATCCTCAACTTTTTTCTCCCCTTCCCACCAAAAATTTTCTTTTTTCTGGTATAATCTTGCTCGCGGCGGGCTTTGCCAATCTATTTTCTTTAATTTTTGACTATCTAAAGAAATTATTGTTTTGTCTACCCAGTTTGAAAAATCAAAACTCGGAGAAAACCAACTACCAGCCACCAGCCAAACTTCATCAGAACCGGGAAAACGCAAAAAATTTCCTCCGCCATCGCTTTTTCCCAACCAAATTTCTTTTTCCCCGTTAATTTTTATTTTTATCGCCCCTTTCTCATCAACTCCCATCTGCGAATGTCGGGAAGAAGTTTTGGCCACAATTTCAGGTGGATTTTGGGGAAATAAAACAGCTAAAAACTCATTAACTTCTGTCTCCCTCGCTTTTTTCCCTTTTATTCTCCAAATATCGCCTTCTTTTTTCAATTCCAAACTTTTTCCTTGTAAAGAAAGATTTATTATTCTTACCTGCTCTTTTTTCAGTCCTAATTTTTGAAAATAATCTTCCCGCCTAAAACGGCTTGACAAAATCTTTCCTCCTAAATTTTGCCAGCCCAAAATCGCTCCCAAAATCAAAATAATTACAAACAAAACTTTAAAATTTATTTTTTCCATAAAAACCTCCTTCTTCTTAACCACCAAATTGCCCAACCGGAAATTAAAATTACCGGTCCAGCTAAATTGCCAATTTGGACTAACAATGGCTGCCAAGAAGCGCGGAACAAAAAGACTGCCTGGCCCCGGGATTTTAGAGGAATTTTGGCTGTTTCTGCCGAAGCCGTCAACCAATCGATCAAATTTACCAAAAAGGCCAAGTTGGTCTGGGAATTACCCACAAACTGATCATCGGCTACCAAACTGTTTCCTAATATTGCCAACCTACTTTCCCCTTTTTCCGCCACCACCCCCAAAACAATCTCCTCCTTTTCTGCCGGGGTTAAATTTTTTACCAAATTTGGAGAAATATCAAAATTTTCCTCCTGCCGACCTCCTCCCGGCGAGGCAAACAAAATTTTTTGGTATTTAATCCCTTCTTTTCCCTCAATCTTAATACTTGAAGGCCAACCCAAAACCAGCGAATTTACCCCTGAAAGCGGACCAAAATTCCTATTTACCAAAGCCTTTAACCAAAAAGGATAAGAGAGTAAATACCTTCGCTGGCCATCAGAAAAAGCCAAAATTTCGTTAAGCTGGACATCGTAAACCAAATCGTTGTTCAAACTAACGCCCCATTTTTGAAAAGCGCTCCCCAACTTACTTTGAGTTTTTGAAGCAAAAAGATACTGGGGATTAACAGAAACTCCATTCCCAAGATAAATTATTTTTCCTCCTTTTTCTAAATAATTTTCCAAAACTGCCGTTTGAGTAGCTTGCTGCGAGCCATCGTCAATCAGCAAAAGCCCGGAGATGTCGGTTAAATTTTTCTCCTCCAAATTATAAATTCGGGAAAGCTGATATTGGGCTTCCAAAACTTCCTCTAAAATTTGGGTAGAAGTCATTCCGTTTTTATAAAAACCTAATTTTGTCTGTTTTCCCAAAACCAGTTTTTGAATTCTCCGGGAAAGCTGATATTCCAAATCATCGGTTTTAGCCACAAAAGGAATGGTTTCTGTTTTTTCCCCAAACCGCAAAGCCAAACCCAAATATCCTTTTTGCATTCCAAACTTCCCTGCCCCAATTTTGCTAAAAGTTACCGGCTGTATTCCTGCTTGTAAGGCCTCATTTTCCTTTTGGGAATCTAAATCTGGATAAACTATTTTTATCGCAAGATTTTTCTTTGCCACCCGACGATAATCTTCAAGCAAATCAGCCACTACTTGATAGGTCTGGTGCATTTCCGGCGGTAAATCCCGAGAAGCGTAAAAATTAATAGTTAAAAGGTCTGGTAAATCGGCCAAAATTTTTCTGGTGCCTGCCGATAAAGTATAAAGTCGGGAAAAAGTTAAATCCAGCCGCAACGGATAAGCGGCAAAAGCCAAATTTCCCAAAACCCCAACCGCTAACAACAAAACAAAAGCAGCAATTAATCTTTGCTTTAAAGCCGGTTTTTCCACCAATCTTTGGTAAGAAAAACGAAAAACCGCTACCAACAAACCTAAAGCAATTAAGCTCAAAAACCATAAAAGATCGCGAAAATCAACCATTCCCCGGCCAAAATTATCAAGATGATTAAAATAAGAAAGTTGGGAAAAAATATCGTTTAAAGGATAAGGGGCAGAAAGCAAAACAAAATCGCTCCCCAACAAAACCAGCAAAAAATTACCAACCACTCCCAACAAAAAGGCAGACAAAGCATTTTTTGCCAAAGAAGAAGCGGCCAAACCAACGGCCAAAAATCCTCCTCCCAAAAATATTCCGCCCAAATATTGGGAAATAATTTGGCCAAAATCCGGTCGGGAAAAGATAATTAAAGTCAAAGGCAGGCCAAAAGTGCAAGCCAAAACCACCAACCAAAAAGCAAAAATCCCTAAAAACTTTCCTAAAACAATTTGCCACTCGGACAAAGGATGGGCAAATAAAAGATTGGCGGTGCCTGTACGTTTTTCCTCAGACAAACTGCGCATTGTTAGCGCCGGGGCTAAAAAAAGCAAAAACCAAGGCAACAAATCAAAAAAAGAGCGCAAATCAGCCTCGTTTCTCACCAGCGAGACGCGTAACCAGAAAAAAATCGAAAGAACCAAGAAAGGAATAATTACCACATATCCCAACGGTTGATTGACAAATCCAAAAAATTCTTTCTTGGCAATCGCCCTCACTCTTCCCATATTTTTATATATTTAGCCAACCAAAATTTGTTTGTCAAGAGGACTGGCATGAATAGGTTGCGAAAGGCCTATCCTCATGATAAAATAATCCGATGAATAAAGAAAGAATCACTGCAACTTCCTTAGAGATTAAAGGAATAGTTTTGGGTGGTGGACGAGGTACAAGGTTATACCCTCTAACCGCTGAAACAAGCAAACATTTACTCCCCATAGGAGAAAGACCTTTAATTGTTAGGGTAATAGAACAACTTTTGATGGCAGAAGTTAAAGATATCCTTGTTGTGATAGACGAGCGCTTTGCTTCTCAATTCATGGAGATATTAAAAGATGGCTCTCATCTAGGAGTCAGAAGTTTAGCTTACATTTGGCAGCCGCCTGAGGGAAAAGGATTGCCTACAGCTATAGCTCAAGTAGAACCTTTTATTCAAGATGGGAAAATAGTTGTTGTTTGTGGGGATGTTCTTGTTGAAAATGGAATTAGAAAACCGGTTGAAGATTTTTTAAAACAGAAAAAAGGTGCAAGACTAACGGGAATTTGGACAGACGATACCGCTGGCTACAGTCCACTTGAAGTAGAACAAGATAAAGTAATAAAAATTATGCCAAAAGATAATAACAATCACTTTCCAGGATTAATTGATTTAGGTATATACATGTATCACCCGGATGTATTTGGGGAAATTCGGCGGTTAGTTCCTTCCTCTCGCGGGGAAACAGAAATCTGGGATTTAAATCAAAGGTATGCCAACAATGGAGAACTTAAATTAACAGTTATCGATGGTTGGTGGTGCGATGTTGGCGGAAGCATAGAAACATACCTAAAAGCATATAAAAGATATGAAAACAAAAAATAACAGGGTGAAATATATTATTTTAGGAGCTGGAGTTTCTGGATTGGGTGCAGCAATTACCTTAAGAAAAAACGGAATTACTGAAACCCTTGTTTTAGAAAAAGAAAAAGAAGTTGGTGGTTTACTTAGAAGTATAACTATTAGTGGCTGCGATTTTGATTTTGGGCCAAAAATTTTGCTTCTTGATAATTCTGAAAATAGCAAGGAAATCCTTTCTTTTTTAAATGATAATTATGAAAGATATCCTGTAATAGAAAGAACTTATTTATCGAGATTTGGTTTATTGGGTTTTCCGTTACAACGATATTTAATCGATCTCCCACCTCAAGAGAGAAAAAAAATTATAGACGGCATCGAATACGCAAAGAGATTTCCGAGAAAAGTTAAAAACTTCAAAGACTGGTTAATTAATGGCTTTGGTGAATACTTTTGTGATTTGGTTTTGTTCCCCTACGAAGAAAAAAAATGGCTAATGCCCCTTGAAAAAATGGATTACCGATGGGCTTTAGATAGACCTATCAAGGTAGATTATGATGAGATTATCAAAGGTTCTAAAGAACGACTTCCTCCAAATAGATATTACTATTACCCTAAAAATGGGAACATCTCTGCATTAACAAAGGCAATGGCAAAAAGTGCTGGAAAAATCTTGTTGGAACACGAAATTATCAGTCTTAACCTAAAGAAAAAAATCGTAAAGACTAACAAAGGGGAATTTTCTTACGAATATTTAATATCCTCCATCCCGCTCGACTTCACAGTCCAAATTACCGAAGACTTACCTTTAGAATTAAAAATGGAGGTCAAACATCACCTTAAAAGACTGGGTATTCTTATTTTTAATTTTGTATTTAGTGGTGAGCATAACTTAGAAGGAACAGCAATATATTATCCGGAAAATAAATTCATCTTTAGAAGAGTATCTATCTTGCAAAATTTATGCCCTGCCTTGAAAAGAGAAAGTTTAACACCAATTTCCGTTGAGGTTTCTGTCAGAGAAATTGAAAAAGCTAATATCAAAGAGATTCTCGCAAAAATTCTAAAAGACTTTTCTCAAATTAAAAGCTTAAGATCCCTAGGAATTCCTATAGACTGGGATTGTTTAAAAGTAGATTTTGCCTATCCTCTTCAGACAAATGGTTTAACAAAACAAGTGGCAAAACTCCATCACTACTACTCCAAATTTGACGTTTATTTTTGCGGTAGAGGGGGAACCTTTAATTACTGCAATAGTGGTTTAGCCTACAAACAAGGTAAGGATATAGCTTTAAAATTAATCTAAATAGCCCAAAACAGTAATACCAATGAAAGAAAAAGAATAAGAAAGAATTGCTGACAGCTTCAAAAAAGAAGCAGTTGTCCCCTTTTGGATGTGGAATGACAAATTAGAAAAAGAGACGCTTCTCCATCAATTAAGAGAAATAAAAACCAAGGGAATGAACCAAATAATTATTCACCCCCGGTTTGGTCTAGAAACCGAGTATCTCTCGGAAGGATGGTTTGAGGCTATCTCTTGGGTTTTAAAGGAGGCAGAAAAACAAGAGATGGGCATTTGGATTTATGACGAATTAAATTGGCCCAGCGGATACGCCGCCGGGAAAGTCATAAAGAAAAATCCAGAATTTCAAGCAATGAATTTAGTCATGAATAATGGAAGCTTTGAAAAAAGAAAGTCAAATTGGAAACCGGCGTACTTTGATGGTTACTATATTGATGTTCTAAATCCCAAAGCTGTCAGAGCCTTCATAGAGGAGGTGTATGAACAATATTGGCAAAGATTTAATAAATATTTTGGGAAAACAATTTTAGGTTTTTTTACAGATGAACCTGGGATTTATAATAATTTTTCAGGAGTAGATCCCGGTTCTATCCCCTGGACAGAGCAGTTACCGTCTTTCTTTCAAAAATTAAACGGCTATCCGCTAGAAGAAAAATTGGGCTTAATTTGGGAAGAAAATGGTCACCCAACAATAGAAACAAGAATAGATTTTTGGAAAACTATTAGCTTCCTTTATCAGGAAAGTTATTTTAAACAGCTTCAGTCTTGGTGCCACCAACATGGTGTTCTATTCATAGGCCACGTCCTAGGAGAGGAAAGTTTGGTTGAAACCGCCAAAACCCAGGGAGATTTCTTCTCGGCGATGGAATTTCTTGATTTCGCAGGATATGATTTGCTAAACAGCCTTACCCCTAAAGCTATTATCGCAGCGAAATTGGCCCAATCTGCCTCAAAATATTTTGATCTTTACGGTGTTTGCGCCGAAACATTTGGAATTTTTGGTTGGGATTTAACTAAAGAACAAATGAGAAAAGTGGCTAAATGGCAAGTCGAAATGGGTTTAGACGTATTAATCCCCCACGCTCTTTATTATTCCTTAAGGGGAAGTAGATATGATGATTGTCCACCATCTTTAATGGCAGATAAATACTGGGAAGATTTTGAAAAATTTGTAAGTTTTACCCGCGATCTTACTTCTAAGAAAAAGGGTGAAACTCCAAAACCAAAAATAGCTATCTACTACCCTATCGAAAGTATTTGGGGGTACTTAAATCCAAACAACTGCTCCAAAGCAGAATTTATAGACTTGGTATTTAGAACTGCTTCGTTTACCGTTTATAATACAGAGTTTCATTTTGACTATATCGACAGGAACGTCGTTACAAAAAAGGGCATCAGTTATAAATATCTCATTTTGCCGGAAACAGAAATTTTACCAGTAGAAGTTTTGGAGGCAATTTCCAATTTTATAAGCAATGGTGGACAAGTAATAGTCTTTGGTAATCCACCAAAATTAGCAACCAAAGAAGAAGAACAAAGCAGTTTTTCTAGAATTTACAATAATATCTCTGATAATTTCAAATGCCTTCCCCTACCTAAGAATCTTAACAGGATATCATTTTCAGCAAAATCTACCCAAGAGGCTAAAGCTTTTCTAAACATCCATTTACCGCCAATCTGGTTAGCAAGAGCTGTTCGGATAGCTAAATTACTAGGCTATAGAAAAACTTTTTCCCTTAAATTAGAAACTGGAATGGAAGAGGAGCTAAAAAATATAATATATTAATTAATTCCCTTCTTCTTTTGCTAATCAGCAAAAATGTGCTATCATTAGTTTATGGTCTACCTTTGGGATTACGATGAAAAGGAACTGAAAAAAACAGAAAAAGGAAGGATTTTTATTTTGGAGCGGATGCTTAATTACGGGCCGGGGGGCAAAAAAATAAAACTTTCCCAGGTGAAAAAATATTGGAAAAAACTCAATCTTTTTCCCCATCGCCGGCGCTTGTTGGAGCTTTTAATATGGAACAAATATCTATCCTCACCAAAAACCAAAAAATAATTCTAACCGAACTGGCAAAAATTGAATTTATTCAGAAAAATTTCTATTTTACTGGAGGCACTGCCCTGGCCTATTTTTATCTTCAGCATCGGCTCTCTGAAGATTTAGATTTTTTCTCGGAGAAAAAATTTGACAATCAGCCGCTTATTTCTTTTTTCGAAGACCTAAGAAAAAAATATCATCTTAAACTAAAGACAGAGCAAATAGAAAGTGTTAATTCTTTTTATCTTTACTTTTCGGATAAAGAAAAATTAAAAATCGATTTTAATTATTATCCGTTTAAACGAGTGAGAAAAAGCATCTTAAAAGAAGGAGTTTGGGTTGATAGTCTTTTTGACATCGCCATAAACAAACTAATAACCATTATCCAGCGCACCGATATTAAAGACTTTGTTGATTTTTATTTTTTGGAACCAAAATTTGGAGTCTGGGATTTAATCGAAGGAGTAAGGGTAAAATTTCACCAAAAAATTGAACCCTATTTTTTAGCTTCAGATTTTTTGAAGGTTGAAGATTTTGAATTTTTACCAAGAATGGTAAAACCCCTGACTTTGGAAGAATTAAAATCCTTTTTCCGTAACTTAGCAAAAAAGGTTGGAGAAAAAGCAATAGAAAGATAGTTAAGAAGTCAATTGGGCAAAGACTTCTTCTAAGGCTTTACCGCGAGAAACTAAGGTTAAAAGAGTGAAGCGATGGGAAACCGCGGTCTTAAAAATTTCTTCCCGCAAATCTTTTCCCGGTTGGGTTTCCAGCAAAAAGTAATCTTTTTTAATTTCTTCAACCCGCAAAACCCCAGGAATTTTTTCCAAAACTGCCGCTACCCTTCGGCCGCGAATTTCTGCCTCAATTAAATTTCCTCCCTCGCCCATTCTTTTTAATTCCTCAACTGTTCCTTCGGCAACTATTTTTCCTTTATTTATAATTATCATTCGATCAACTATTTTCTCCAATTCTGATAAAACATGGGAAGAAATAATCACCGTTCGATTTTTCCCCAAATCCTTAATTAGCCCGGAAATCTCCCGGCGTTGATTAGGATCCAAACCTTCGGTTGGCTCGTCCAAAAGCAAAATCTCCGGTTTGGTTAAAATCGCCTGAGAAAGACCAACCCGCTGACGAAAACCTTTAGAAAGCTCGCTAATCGGTCGGCCCAAAACGCTTTTCAAATCACAATTTTTAATAACAAAATCCAGCGCCTGTTTTTGCCCGGTTTTGTCCAAACCCTTGACCTCTGCCCAAAAACGCAAATATTCCTCAACCAGCATTTCCTCGTATAAAGGATTGTTTTCCGGCAAAAAACCTATTTTTTGTTTTAAGCCAAGCGGGTTTTCTTCTAAATCTTGGCCATCAATTAGCACTTGCCCTGAAGAAGGAGGTAAAACTCCAGCCAAAATATTTAAGGTAGTAGTTTTCCCTGCAGCGTTTGGTCCCAAAAGACCAATAACCTCTCCTTTATTGATTTTAAAAGAAATCCCCTCCAGGGCTTTTATTGTTCCAAAAGATTTAACAATGTCTTTTGCTTCAATCATAACTATTTATTAAAAATAATAAACAATTTTGTTTTTTGTCAAGATTTTATTTTGTTATAATCCAATTATGAACCAATTAAAAAACCTAATTTTTTTTGGCACCAGCCCCCGGTCGGCTGTTTTTTTGGAAAAAGCTATTAAAAACGGCTTAAAATTTGATTTAGTTGTCAGCGAGCCGGCAAAACCCTTTGGCCGAAAAAAAGAATTAAGGGAAAATCCCACCGTAATTGTGGCAAAAAAATTTCAAATCCCCTATTTTGAGAATTTTCAAGAAATATTAACCAAACCCCAACCAGAAATTGGTTTAATCTTTGATTTTAACAAAATAGTCCCTGAAAATTTGATCAATTATTTTAAGAAAGGGATTATTAATATCCATTTTTCCAAACTTCCCCAATACCGCGGACCGGCTCCGGTTCAATATACTGTCTTAAACGGAGATAAATATGCTTGGATAACTTATTTACTCATTTCCCCAAAATTGGATCAAGGTAAAATTATTTTCCAATCTAGTTTAGAACTTGATTTAAAAGAAACTAGCGAATCGCTTTACCTAAAGCTAATCGACAAAGCAACAGAAGAAATAAAAACCGTTATTGAAGATTATTTGTCAGGAAAACTTGTTCCCCAACCTCAAACCGGCACCCCAAGTTACACCCAAAAACTAACTTCCCAAAATTGCCAAATTGACTGGAAAAAAACACCCCAAGAAATTGAAAGACTGATAAGAGCTGCTTTCAAAGAGCCCGGGGCATGGACATCAGTGCAAATCCGTTCCAAATCTGCGAGAATCCTTGAAACAAAACGCCTTAAAATTTTAAAAGCCCATCTGGAAGACAACAAACTGGTTTTAGATCAAGTTCAGCTTGAAGGAAAAAAACCGGTAAATTTCAAGCAGTTTTTGCAAGGTTACCCGGAAGCAAAGTTAAGCTGATTTAAATAAACAAGCAAACTTAAGCAGATACCTTTCCGGTCGCATCTGCTTTTATCTGCTTTTTATCAGCTTTAATCCGCTTTATACACCGGGTGCAAAGTTTCATTTTTTTTCCATTGACCGTGTAGGTTTGCAAATTGGGTTTCCAAATTCGCGTAGTCTTTTTGGCCCTCATTGCCCATTTTCCCCCATATTTATGGGCGCCTGACTTGCCAATGGTTTTTCCTTTGCCGCAAATATCACATTTAAAAGCCATAATGCTGTTTATTTTAACAAGAGTTTGCTAAAATTACAATGATTAGAAAATTCGAAATTCGAAATTCGAAATTCTAAACAAATTCTAATGAATCAAATTTTAAATTTCAAACAAAATAAATATGATTTAGAAGAACGCTGTCTTTTGTTCTCCAAAAGAATCAATCAGTATGTTAACAAACTTCCAAAAACAATTCCCAATCTAGAAAACGGCAGACAATTGGTTAGAGCTGGTGGCTCTATAGGCTCAAATTATATTGAGGCTAATGAGTCTTTAAGTAAAAAAGACTTTATTATGAGAATAAAAATTTCTAAAAAAGAAGCAAAAGAAAGCAGATTCTGGTTGAGATTAACTGATCCTCTTGGGGAAGAATTACCAGAAAAGGAAAGCTTAATTAGAGAGTCTGAAGAATTAATGAAAATATTTGGCTCTATCATAGAGAAATCAAAATAGTTTAAAATTTGGAAAATTGTAATTTGATATTTGTTTAGAATTTAGATATTAGAATTTAGAATTTAATGTTTTTATGGTTGCTCAACTATTCTCTGACCCTATCTTTCTAATTTATTGGCTTTTGGCTTTTGGAATTTCTTTGTCCGTTCATGAGGCGGCTCACGCTTGGATGGCTGACCGTTTGGGAGATCCAACTGCCAGACTTTCAGGTCGGTTAACCTTAAATCCCCTTGCCCATATAGATCCTTTGGGAACTTTGATGCTTTTTATTTTTGGTTTTGGCTGGGGAAAACCGGTTCCTTTTGATCCTTACAATTTGAGAAACCCAAGACGCGATGCCGGTTTAATTTCTTTATCTGGCCCAATTGCCAACTTAATTCTTGCCGCTATTCTTTCAATTTTTATTCACCTTCCCCTAATTGCTAACTACTACATACTAACTACTTTATTGGTTCCCATCATTACTCTCAACGTTCGTTGGGCAATTTTTAATCTTTTACCTTTCCACCCTTTGGATGGAGGAAAAGTTTTAGTTGGTTTTTTGCCCCAAGAACAAGCCTTAAAAGTTGAAGAAATTTTGGAAGCCTACCAATTAATATTTTTGATGCTTATTATTTTTCCCTTTTTTGGCCAATCTTTAATTGGTTTAATAGTTGAACCAATCTCCAATTTAATTTTAAAAATTCTTTTGCCGGGAACACCCCTTATTTAAAAATTCTAAATTCTAAACAAATTCTAAATTCTAAACAAATTCTAAATTCTAAACAAATTCTAAATTCTAAACAAATTCTAATTTTTCAAATTCAAATGTTTTAAATAAAGTTTGGAATTTGGTTAGTTTAAGTTTAAGTATTGTTTCGAATTTCGATATTCGGATTTCGAATTTAAACTCCATTAAGTCAGATCCTAACAAATTCTTCAGCCACCTACCTCTTGACAAAATTTTATTTTTTGTTCACAATAATATTAGTCCTGCCTGATTGGAAAAGCTTTAAAGGTTTTTCCTCTACAAGTTCAGAAACTAAGGGAGGGCGACGTCTAAAGATAAGCTTACGAGCAATCTAGGCGAGACTTTAGCAGCCCACCCACCTGGAGCAATCCGGGGAAATTCTTCTTAAAGCTGGCCGACAGGCGGGGCTTTTTTATTCTCAATTTGCTTCAAGAAAAAAAATTCTCTATAATTGAAAAGATCATCTGTCTTACGAGCGAAGCGAGATCCCGTAAAATCGGCTTGCCGAGGTAGTTCAGCGGTAGAACACTTGTTTTGTAAACAAGACGTCGTGGGTTCGAATCCCACCCTCGGCTCAAAATTAATCTGGCGGCTTGATTTGTAAAAGAAAAAAGGAGTTGGAGATTTTTAATTACTAGCGAAAGAATTTTCCCCACAAACTTAAAATAAATCTGTCAACATTTTCCAATATTTCTATTAAAAATCTTCCCAGGTCAAACTTCTTTTCTTTTTCAATTTCCTTACCTACCTGCGCTCCTAAAACTTTTTCTTCTTCATAAAATTTCATTTGGGTCTCCTCGGTTTTTGATCCCATCACTACCGATTTTGAAACAATTGTTTTCTGCATTTCTTCTTCCTCTTGGGAAACTTTTTCCGGCAAAATCAGATAAGAAACAGCCGAAAATTCTTTCAAAACATTTGTTCCCCTACCGTCATTAGCCAAAACCATTGAAGAAGGCAAAAACTCAATTTTGGTTACTCCCGGGCTTTTTCCTTTAAAATAAACCGTGCCAAAAAGCCCATGGTCGGAAAAAAATCCCGGATTTGGCAACCCACCGGTCAAACGAACCCAACCTGCCTCATTGTTTATCTCTTTTTGAACAAAAATATTAGCAAATGAATCTTGGGTAGAAACATCTGCAACCTCAAGCCTTTCCGGATTAAAACCCAAATCCGCCTGAACCGCATTGACAGGCACTTTAATCCCGGCAATTTCAATTTTTAAGGGAAAGATTTCTCCCAAACGATACTGGCCTTTTGGAGGAATAATAAAAGAAACTGTCTTTGGCGTCGGCGGAAAACCCATTTTGAATAAAATTTTAGACTCCCCAAAAACCAAACCAAAAGAAACTAAAGTAAAAGCCAAAATCAAGCCGGCATCAAAAAGACTATGAGAAAAAGAGCATTCTTTTGTTTTTTTTATCCGGCACCACAAACAAGGAAATCTTTTTAAATTCAAAAGCCACCACAAGGGATAGGCTAAAGCCAAAAAAGCCCCAAATACCGCCAAAAGGTGAATTAAAAACCAAGAGGCAAGAATAAAAGCAACAACCTGCAAAAAAATCATTTTTATCTTCCTATATAATATAACAAAACTGACAAATCAATTAAATTACAAACTTTATCACGGTTCAAGTCACAATTTTTAGTCTTTTTTGTTGCTAATGCTTCAGGGCTAATCTCTTCCCCTAAAGCGCTCCTCCATTCCTCCACCCAAGTTTTAACCACGGTAAAAACCTCGGTTATTTCAATTTTGCCGCTTCCGTCAATATCAAAAACCGCTACCACCGCCGGAATTGCCGGGGTGGGAACCGGAGTAGAGGTTGGCGTTGGGGTTGAAGTAGCCGCTGGGCCGGGAGTAGAAGTTGCCGCCGGAGCTGGCGTACTGGTCGCCGCTACCTCGGTTGGTGTTGGAGTTAAAGTTGGCGTTGGGGTACTGGTTGGTGTTGGGGTTGGGGTGGAAGTTGGTGTCGGCGTTGGGGTTGGGGCCGGAGAACAGCCAGAAGCATCAAAACTACAAGCAATATCGCAACTTAATGTTCCTGGACCGTAGCCTAAACTTTCACAAGTTGCTCCTCCCAAATCATCGCCTTCACAATCCTCTCCTCCTTCAATTATGCCGTTGCCGCAAATGGAGATTTTAACCGTCGCGTTTATTAAATCAGTAATTTGCGCCCAGACAAACTTGAAACTGGGCGTTAGTAGCAGGCAGGAGATTAAAACGAAGACTGCCAGTTTTATATATTTCATTCATTTGTTTTTTCTTCTTTTTTCTTTCCTTTTCCAAAACTAATTTGAAAACCTAAATACTTTTTCATTGCCAGGTAAATAATCAGCAAAGAAATCGCCACCGCTATCCGGCTACTCCAGGGCTGATTCAGTTTCCATAAAGAAGCGGCTTTATAATAAACTCCCAAAACCGGATTGGCTGGCAAAACGGTAAAATAAAGTTTTGCCGCCGCCGCCACCCCAATGGTTGTCTGGCCGCTTTCTGATTTTGCCACCGGATGGCCCTCCAAATAAGCAAAATATTCCCCCGGCTCGATTTTAATCGGCAAATTTAATTTAATTTCTACCTTTTGGGCCTCTCCGGGTTTAAGATGAAATTTCTCTGGCGAGAAAGCAAACCAACTTTGGGCTGGCCGAAGCTCTTTTTGGTCTTGATGATAAGAAACTGCCGCTTCGTAATCTCCTTCCTCATCACCAGTATTAACAATTGTCAACGCCGGTAATTGATAAATTATTCCCGGCCTAAGTTTTTCCTCAACGGTAATTTTTCCTGTGGTTACACCAACGCCAATTTTCGCCCAAATTTTTGGCGGGAGGAAAAAACTTACCCAAAGAAAAATAATTACCCCGCAAAAAATTTTTTTAAACATTTTTTACTCCAGTTTTAACTATGTGCTACTGCCTGAACTGTCACCTCAACAGTCGCCTGACTGGTGCAAGAGGTTGAACTTGGCACGCCAATTTGCAAATCAAACTCTTGCGTTCCACTCGGACTTTTGTTAGTTGCTAAAGTTGTATAGTTAGTAGTTAAAGCTGTCCAAGTAGGAGATGAGTCGCAGTTGCCATTGTTGCAAAATTTATGAAAATACTGTTCTGAACCTTGGGTAGCCGCCAATGTCCAAGTACAACCAGTAGAAACATCAGCGCCTTTAATATTAAAATCCTCGGCGACATTTCCGGTATTAGTGGCAGTTTGGCTATCATTAACTCCACTTGCGGTTGTGTCTTTGGTGCCACCAGCCACTAGTGTTCCATAAGCAATGCTTCCGTCAGAAACAGTGAGCGCTACATTTTGAACCATTACTGTTGCCGTTACTGTTCCTGTGTCCGCCGCTTGGACAACACTTAAAATATTTGCCCCTAAAACCAAAAGGCAGATAGTTAAAATGGCAATAAATTTTTTGGGCATCTTTTCACCTCCTTCCCTTCTATCTTTTATTTAATTTTTTAAACTTTAAATAAGAGTAAACCATTTTTAAACCCTTTGTCAAGAAGATAAATTATGGTTGGACTGCCTGAACATCAACATTTACTGACTGCTGGCCATAACAGCTTGATTCCGTTGGCGTTATCAACCGCAAATGGAAATTGACTGACCCCTGACCTGTTACTCCAGATTTTAAAGCTTGATAACTGGTCGTTAAAGCAGTATAGTTTGTTGGCGGCGAAGAACAACTGTTGTCCGTGGCGTTGCAAAATTGATGAACATATTGATCTGCACCATTGCTTGAGGCCAAAGTCCAAGTACAACCTCCTCCTGAAGCATTATTACCTTTAATATTAATATTCACGGTCACGTTGGTATCATAATTAACGGTCTGCATATCCCCGGAAGGCGGCATATCAGAGGAAAGAGTGGTTTTGGCCGTATTTTTGGGAACAATTCCATACTCCACCGTGCCATCAGAAATGGTAATAGAAATAGAGGGGGCAAAAGGCTGGTGAGGCCCGGTTCCTGCCCCTGAAGCATAGTTTTTATACTGGTCATAAGCAAAAATTTTGTAATAATAATCAGTGCCGTTGGTTAAACCAGTATCGGTAAAACTGCTACCGTTGTTGACATAAATTATCGTACTGTCACCAATGGTGCCGGGAGCAGAATATTCCGTTCCCTCGGTCGGCGCATCAGTAATTGCAGAGCCGGCTTTTCTTAAAATCAAAACCTTGTAAAAATCACTGCCGGGGTTTGACCAGTTTAGGGCAACCTGCTGATCCCCAGGTGTAATCGTCCCCCAAGTGGCATTTGAAGGCGGAGCATTGTCAATGGTAATGGTTGTGCCAGCACTATCGCTGCCAGCTTGAGTATTGCTGCAAGTAAAAGCAGAAACATAACCAGTAATCGCATAAGTTCCTTCAGCCAAACTGCTCTGGTCTTTGGCGGTAATAACTACCCGATAAGAAGAAGTAGAAGTCGTTACCGGAATACTTGTTCCGCCGCTAAAGCTCCAGTTATTTCCTGAAGGCGAAGTCACCGTATTAAAATACTGAGTGGTGCAGCTATCATCGTTGCTGCAAATCTTCATACTGGCAATCGCCGAGGTGTTGGTCGTGGTCACGGTTAAACCGGTAACGGTATCAGTCCCGGTATTTGTTACAAAACTAAACTGGTCCAAATAATTGGTTGTCCCCGGCCCATTCGTAGAATTTGAAGGGTCAGTACCATTGCCAAGGGTAGTCGTCGGAGCTACCTCCTTAAAAGCAATAATGTATTTTGTTCCCGCATCACCGCCGTTGGCAGTTTGATCTTTACTAACATTACCAGTAGCTCCCGCTGGAGATTTAATTAAATAAGCTGCTGTCACCGATTGGTCGTTGCCAGAAGTATTTCTATACTGAGCCGAGCCAGGAGTAGACCAACCAGTAGTTAAATTTCCCCAAGTATTATCATCGCTGCTTGTCCACGCTGCAAACACCAAAGCTCCATCAGTATTAGTAGTAATTCCATTAATAGTTACCGTATAGGGACTGGCGGGAGCAGTATAGGTACCGCTTGATTCCGCTACATCAACAGCCCAAGAATAATTTGTATTCGTAGGGCGGAAAACATGCATAACTACAATATTGTTAGTGGTAGAACCCATCGTTACACTTGGATTAGCGCTCCATGTTCCATTGAACACTGCCCAAAATATATTTGAGCGATTGGCAGAGGCGTTCCGTTGGGTTAAAGCTGTCCAAGTCTGACCTCCGGTGTTAGACATAGAAATTGTTCCCGAAGTTGCCCTAGCGGCAGCGATTAAAATAACCAAATCTCCTTTTTGCATATTTGCTGGTGGAGTGACTGCTGTTGGGCTGGCAGTATTTGTTCCGTTATCTGCCGGCGTCGAAGCAGAACCAAAATAAGTAATAGTAGCCTTAGCTTCCTTAATTTTTGGCGGGATTGGTGGGTTTTGCCAAATCCTCGGATAGCCGGAAAAAAGCCAGGAAAAAACCAGAAATATTACCAGCAATTTTTGAAAAATATTTTTTAATTTCATTTCCTAAGTTGGTTTTATTATAACAATTCTTAAATCAAAAGGCTTAAAATTTGCCAAAAAGCTGATTTTTTATTTCTTCTTTGTCTTTTTTCCCTAAAAGATCAATATTTGTCCCTTTTAATTTACTTTTTGATTTTTGGGATTTCTCAAAAACAGCCAAAATCATTTCCGGGTCATCGTCTCCGGCAATTCTGTTTAGGGAAATTTTGCCACATTTTTGGCATTGGTGAACCAACATCAACTCTCCAATTTTTTCTTTTCCATATTTATCGGGTCTGACTTTTTTAAAAGTTAAACCAATCGGCTCCATCAATCCGCCGCACAAAGATTTTCTGTCTCCGGCTTTTTCCAAATCAAGATGTAAAGACCATAAACAATAAGGGCAATGATTACGATGGCCTACGGCCATAAAATCCGTATCTACTACTTGTTTTTGGCAATTTTGGCATTTAAAATTGCTCATTCTTTAATTATACCTGTTGATTTTAAAAATTTTTTGATAAAATAAAAAGGAGCAATTTGCCCAGATAGCTCAGGAAGCAGAGCAGCCCGCCTAAATTTGCTGAGGTAGCTCAGTCGGTAGAGCGCGTCTTTGGTAAAGACGAGGTCACGGGTTCGATTCCCGTCCTCAGCTCTGATAAATTTTGGCGGGCGGTCAGCGGCCTGCCCTCCCAAAGCCGCAGCGTGAACCGTGAACTGATAGTTCCCAAAAGGTGAACGCTAAGGTTAGGAGGGTGCAAGTCCGCTTCTGGGCTCAAAAGGAGGAAATATGGCAAAAAAAGGAGAAAGAATTTTTATCGCTTTAGTTTGTTCGGCTTGTAAAAGCCAAAACTACATTAGCGAGAAAAACAAAACCAATACACCAGATAAACTGGTTTTAAGGAAGTATTGTCGAAAATGTCGGAAAGTAACTGAGCATAAAGAAAGCGGCAAGTTGAAGTGACTAAGCGACTAAGTGACTAAGTCATTAAGTAAAAAAGTAGTTAAGTGAGAAAAATAGACGATTTCACCGACTTAATTATCTGGCAAAAGGCCGATCTTCTCTTCGATATGATAGTGGAAGATTCCAAAAAATGGCCAAATAATAGAGTTGTCTGGATTATTGCTGATCAAGTTATTCGCTCAATCTCCTCAATTAGTGCAAATATCGCGGAAGGATACGGGTGTGGCTCTAAAAATGAGTATATTTACCACCTGATGGTTGCCCGCAAAGAAAACAGCGAATCTATGAATTGGTTAATTAAAATCAAAAAAATAAATTTAATCTCTGAAACAAGATTCAAGGAATATAAAAACTTATCTGATGAACTTAGAAAAATGTTTAACAGCATCATCAGCAAACTTCGCTCCCGACCTTCTCTCCCTTAATCACTTAATCACTCTATCACTTAATCACTCGCTTTTGTTGTATAATCTTTCCTATGCAAAAAGAAAAAAGGGAGCTTTTGGCTAACCGGCAGTTTTTGTATCTTTGGGCAGAACAGATTTTAACCCAATTTTCCTATAATCTCGTTAACTTCAGTCTAATAATTAATGTTTTTAAGTTGACAAAATCCAATTTTTCCGTGGGAATCCTGCTTTTGTGCTTTTTCTTCCCCTCTGCTTTGACCACACTTTTTGCCGGAATAATTTCCGATCATTTTTCCCGAAAGAAAATTATGTTTTTGGCAAATATAATTTGGGCCACTTTGGTTTTAATCTACATTTTCGCTTTAAAAAATTTTTGGGCAATATGCTTAATGACCATTCTAATTCAAATAACCGATGAGTTTTTTTCTAATGCCAACACAGCCGCAATTCCCAATGTTGTAAACAAAAAAGATCTTTTAACGGCAAACTCAATTTTTTCTTTGACTGGATATTTAACCTTAATTTCGGGATCGATTTTTGTGGGAATTTTAATCCGTTTTTTTTCTTCTTACGCTCCTTTTATTATTGCTTCCTTTCTGGTTTACCTTGGGGCTTTTTTTGTTTCCAAATTAGAATTTGAACAAGAAGTAGTAAAAATGCCAAAGAAAAAAGTAGTAATCCATCAAATTGAAAAGGAAATTAAAGAAGGTTGGAATTTTATTAAAAATCAGAGTTATCTAAAAATTTTGCTGTCTTTTTTGGTCTTTTTACAAAGCCTTTTGGGGTTAATTTTGGCTATTTCCCCCGGTTTTTTGGAAAACGTTTTAAATATCAAGGCAGAGGATGCCAGTTTTGTTTTTATCCTGCCTCTGGGAATTGGACTTCTTGGCGCAAGCTGGTTTTTGGCAAAACAAGGCAAAAAATTTAGAAAAATTCAATTAATTCAAAAAGGAATAACCTTAATCGGATTTTCCGGTTTATTTTTAGCTTTAATCGCCAAATCGCCTAAGGTTGCCAACAAGATTATTAAAAATACCCGCCATTTTGAAACTCTCCTTCCTTCCTCCTTGCCATTAACTTTAATCATAATGGCAATGGGTTTTGGAGGAGCCCTCGTTTTTGTCCCCGCTCAATCCTCTTTTCAAGAAAGACTTCCCTCAAAAATAAGAGGCCGGGTTTTGTCTGTCAATACCCTTTTAACTTACATTTTTAGTTCTGCTTTAACTTTATCTTCGGGTTTTATTGCCGACCAAATCGGCTTTTTTCCCCTCCTGCTTGTTTTGGCCATTTTGGGCATCTTTTTGGGATCTTTTTCAAAAAAGATTTTAATTGAGGCAAAAGTTTTGGAAAAATAAATTTATCTACTCTTTGATTAAAGAGGAAAAAAATTTTTGTTGGGGAAAATCGCTGTCGGGCCGACCAAAAACTAAAACACTTTGAGGTGACCTACTTATTTCATATTCAACACTTAAAACAACTCTCAAAAAAGGATCTAATAACTTTCCAATTTGTTCCTCCGAACGAGGAAAAGTCTGCACCCTATTTTTAATTCGGCCAAAATACCTAGACATTGGCGACAATTCGGGAACAATTGGAACGCTAACTGAACAAACAAGAACTCCATTCCTTTTTAAACATTTTGCTGCTTCTCTGGCAAATTTTCTAACTTTAGGATCACTCATAAATTCTAAAGTATAATCAAGAAAGAAAACATCCACCGAATCATCAGCAAAGGGCATATCCTCTAATCTTGCTTGAACTCTTAAGGGATACTGGGGGCCAAGACTTTCCAAAGGATACCGGTTCATATCTAAAAAAATATGGCGATCGTTGGGATTGGGGTGAATTTCTTCACAAAATTCTTTAAAAGACTGAGGAGTGCCATAAATAGGATGAAACCCCCCCAAAACAAAGGTGGCTGGATTTTCTGGGGGCAAAAAACCTTCTAAAATTTCCCTTAGTCCCCTAAACGCTAATAGATATGCCTCGTTACTAGCCCCAAAAGAAATTGGTCTTTCTTGATAATATTCCTCCCAACCCATTAAATTTATTTTATCATTCTTTTTAAAAATTGTGTTCCTTGTCGCAAAAATCGCGGTATTTTTTCCTTTCAAATTGCCAAAAATTCAAAGGAACAGGAACCTTGCCAGAACCATTGGGAGAATCAATTACATATATCGGATAAGCCAGGCCGGAAAGTCTTTTTCTCAATTCAGTCATAATTTCAATTTCTTTTTCCGGTTCAACCCAAAAATGCTGGGAACCTTCAACCGGATCACAACGGAAAATATAATAAGGCTTAACTCCAATCTCAACCAATTTTGAAAATAATTCTTCCAAAATCTCAACTTTATCATTCACCCCCCGAAGAAAAACGCTTTGGGAAAACAAAATTGTTCCAGCTTTGCGCATTTTCTCTATCACCTTAATTGTTTCGGGGGTAATTTCTGCCGGATGTTCAAAATGAATCATAATATATAAAGGCTGTTTGACTTTTTTAAAAGCGGAAAGCAAATCATTTGTTACCAATTTAGGATTGGAAACCGGCACTCTTGTACCAATTCTAATAATTTTAATTTGATCAAGAGAGGAAAATTTTTTCAAAGCCATTTTTAAAGTTTGGGGAACAACTAAAGGATCCCCTCCGGATAAAATTATTTCTCTAATTTCCGGGTGTTTTTTAATATAATCGACCATCCTGTCTAAATCTTTAGGGAAAATTTGGCCTTTTTTAATTTCTGAAACGCTTCTTTGCCGGGTGCAAAAACGGCAATATGAGGCACAGGCCATAGTTAACAAAATTAAAGCCCGATTGGCATATTTATGGACCAAGCCTTTGACTGGAGTAAACTGCTCTTCCAAAAGTGGGTCTACAAAACTTTTTCCTTCGGTTGGCTTTTTTTCATCTTCTGATGGATAAAATTGCCTTTTTACTTCCGGATATTTTTTTGCTAGTTTTTGCAAATGAGTAGAAACTTTGTAAGCTAACATTTAAAATTAATATAAATCAATTGTTGGGGTTGTCAATAGGCTCTTTTTGGCCCAAATTTTGGAAAAAATAGGCTCAAAAAAATTTCTTTAAGAACAATTTTTTTCTTTCCCCGCCAGCAAATTTTTTTCTCCTTAAGAGGTTGCGATCGCGTCTTCTTAAGGAGAAATATTTTGGCCAAAAATCAGAAATTCTTAACAAAAAGCTTCCGATGAAACTTGGTTAATCCGTATTTTTTAATTGCCAAAATATGACTTTTGGTACCATAACCTTTATTCCTTTCCCAACCATATTTTTTATATTTAGGTTTTTTGGCTAACTTCTCCATTAAATTGTCCCGATAGACCTTAGCTAAAATGGAGGCGGCGGCTATAGAGATGCACTTTCTGTCCCCATCAAAAATATTTTTCTGATTCTTAAGACCAATTCCGGGAATATATTTAATATGGAAGCCGTCAACTAGAACAAAGAATAATGAACTATGAATTGTGGAGAGTTTTGCTTTTTTTCCGTTTTTCTGTTGTTCATTGTTCATATTCCATTGTTCAATGACGCTTCCAATTGCTTTCCGCATGGCTTTCTCTGTTGCTTTAACTATCCCCACCCTATTTATCGTTTCCACTGACTCGCTGGCTATCGCATAATTCTGGCAGCAGTCTTTTATTTCTGCTGCTAATTTTAGCCTCTTTTTAGGACTTAACCTCTTTGAATCATCAATCCCCAACCTCTTAACAATTTTAAATTTTAAATTTTCAATTTTAAATTGGCGCGGTGCCGGAAAAAACACCGCCCCGGCAACTAAGGGACCAGCAAGGGCACCGCGGCCGACCTCGTCCACTCCTATCACATATTTATATCCTTTTTTCCATAATCTTTTTTCTAAAGAAAAAGTAGGCAAAGTTTTAGACATTTCGAAAATTCTTTTCTCCTTAAGAGGTTGCGATCGCGTCTTCTTAAGGAGAATTTTTAATATCAAAGGAAAGAGAAAGAACCGAATCTAAAACCTCTTGAAAAATTTCTTTCGCTTTTTGATAATCCCCTTCCCCAACAAACCTTTGGGCTTCCTTTAATCTTCTAATTGCCTCAACCGCTACCGGTTTATAAGGCTTAACTTTAACTTGTTCCAATTGGTAAATTAAACTTCCTATTTTTCCAACTAAAATACCCCGCTGCCTGTCCGTGGTTCCTTCTTCGGGAAATTTAAAAGCCTGGTGGGCAGCCAACCCAACTTTCATTTCACGTCTTAAATTAGAAATTATTTTTAAATCGTGTTCTTTAAGTCCAATTAATCCTGCTTTCATTGCTTCAAATTTGGCGATAATAAAATCCGCTTCGTTCCGACGAAAGGAAACCCTTCTGGCTGCTGCTTCAAGTTTTTTAAGCATCGCCGTTGGATTCCTCCGGCCAAGCCGATCTTTACCAGTACTTGCCTCCTCCAAAAGTCTGGCAATATCTTTTTTTAAAGCTGAGGCGGCCCGGCTCATCCCACTTCTCTCTAACAATTCCAAAGTTTGGCGATAAAGAATTTCAAAACCTTGCTCAAATTCTTCCCGAGGAACTCCCTCTGTTTCTTGCAAAACTAGAATAGCTCTTTTAATTTGGGCTTCAACTTGTTCTACTTGGGCTAATTCTTTACCTCTATCTTCATACTTTTCCAAAACATGATCCATTGCCCTAATAGCCGTGTCTACCCCACCTCCATCTTTTCTGACCTGATGAAAAATAACTTCGGAAATTGGTCTTCTTTGTGATTTCAAAAGTCTTTCTAAACTCCAACCACGAGGAAGCTCGGAACAAGGTGCATAAAGTTCTGGCTTCAAAATCCGGGCTCTTTCTTTCCAAATTGGGTAAAAAATATCGCCTTCAGGAGAAACTCTGACCGAAGTTCCGGGAATCCGCCACATCTTGGCAATTTTTTCATTTCTTTCATCAATCTTGATCACAAAAAGCGGCAATCTTTCCCCTCTTATTCTTTCTTGGACCTGAAGAATTTCAGAAGGGAGAATGCTCAAAGCTTCCGGGTTATTACTCATTTGTAGACTTATTATACTATTTTTGTTAAAATTATTTCTATGGGATATCAAGAAACAGGGCAAAGACCGCAGATTGAACAAAGAGTTTTTGATTTTAGCGTAGTTGACGGCCATGCTTACTCTTATTGGATAGGGCCACCAATTGAAAAGGCCAGAAAGGCCGGTTTTGTTATCGTTTCGGCTTCAAAAATAGAATCCCCGTTATCTGGTAAACCTGCCGAAGAAACTCTTTCCAAAGAAGAAATTTTGAAAAGGACTTTAAGAATTACTTTTGGGGTCTTAGCTCACCGATTTTACACTCTTTCGGCCGTCGCTACCTTATGCGCTGAAAATCCTGACAAACCAAATTGGAACGAAAAAAAGCTGGAAATGGTCTTAAGAACTTGGGGGGGTAAAGAAATCCGTAAGGCCCAAGAAACCTTAGAAAAAATAGGCAGATGGAAAAATGAATATGACTATCAAGCTCTTTGGGATCAATTAACAAATGAGGTCTTTAAAGAAAAACCGTTTACAGATACTATTCCCTTACCTTGGATTTTTCCCGCATCAGGGGACAAATTGCCAACACCGGCCGAAATTTTTCAATATTGGCAATCAGAAGGCCTACCAAAAATTGGTTTAAAATTTGCCCAAGCTTGCTTAAGTCTCCAAAAATCTCCATATGGGGTGGAATTCTTATCCTGGAACCGAAGAGCCACCCTATTTGAAGCCTCAGTTTTAGCTTTCGTTAATATCCCTAATGGCAAAGAAACTCTAAAATTAATTGTTCCACTTAGACTAGATGAACTTTGGCTTCAACCCCGAAAGATTGGCAATGGCAATTTCTGGCAACCAAAAGTTATTGATCTTAAAACATCTCTCCCTTTAAATGTTGGTTCCAAAATCGAAGGAGAAAGATCCCAAATTGCTCCTTTTTTCTATCTCTTGGTCGCTGAAAAGATATTTTTTAATTCTCCTTGGACCCCTAGACAACCCAAAAGAATCTTTTTGGGACCGGACTCTTTCAACTCAACTATTGCCTCTAATTTAGACGCGGTAGGTCGAGGCAAAGAAGGTGACCATCTGCCTCCAATTTTGATTTTCCGAAAATTCAATGGTGAAAATGGAACAATCAGTGACCAAGTCCTTACTCCCCCAACAAACTGGAGAGAAGAGCTTCTTTCTCAACTTTTGAAAGTCCAAGAAATTCTTAGATCAACCTAAAAATTCTTTTAAAAATTCCCCAAATTCCTCCCCGAAATTTTTATCTTTCAGTCCAAAATCAACCACTGTTTTTAAATATTCAAATTTGTTGCCGGTATCATAGTATTTGGCGTTTTTGATCGTTAAGGCGTAGGCTGGCTCAACTTTCAAAGTAGGCAAAACGCCATCAATGTTGTAATGAATTTCTCTTTCCTGGCCATATTTTTTCACCGCTTTTTTTAAATTTTCAAAAATTGAAGGCAAAAAAATAAAACCGGAAACAATGGCATAAGGAGTTGGTTGTTTGCCAAGGCCGGGTTTTTCCACCAAATTGCTCACTCTTAAGACCCCCGGTTCAATTTCTTCCCCTTGAGCAAATCCATATCTTAAACCGCTTTCTGGATCTTCTCTTTTAAGACAACCAAAAATGGTTCCTTGATATTTTTCAAAACAGGCCAAAAGCTGTCTGGTTCTTGAAGGCTGGGCAACAATAAAATCATCTCCCCATAAAACCAAAAAAGGCTCCTGCCCAATAAGTTTTTGAGCTGTCAAAATTGCCACCCCCGTTCCTCCTTTTCCCAAAGGCAATTGCTCTATAAAATGAAACTTCGCCAAATCATTTAACCTTCTTATTTCCCTTAATTCTTTTTCTTTGCCGTTTTTAATTAAAAGTTCCTCCAACTCAGGATGGGGAGAAAAATAATCCCTAATTGCCTTTTTATTTTTATTAACAACAAAAACAATTTCTTTTATTCCCGCCTCAACCAATTCTTCAACAATTATTTGAATCACCGGCTTGTCTAAAATTGGCAACATCTCTTTGGGAGCCGCTTTTGTCCAAGGCAAAAACCGGGTTCCAAACCCAGCGGCAGGAATAACGGCTTTGGTTATCTTGGAAGACCCAAGTTTCTTAAAATTCATCTTTTTAAATCATTCCTATGGCCTTAATTCTTCTCTTTTGAACCGAATAAAGGCAAAATCTGAAGGAAAATTTAGCCAAAGATCAGGTCTTGGAGAAAAAACTTCTGCAGCTGTAGTTTTACTTTGATTTTCTGGCAAACTACGCCCAAGTTCAAAACCAGACCAGCCAATAAAACTACCCTCGCCTCTAAATTGAACATCCTGATGAAGACCTCTTGATTGAGTAATAATTCTTTGATCAGCAACAAATAATCCTTGGGCATTGGTTACCTCTTTGTCAAAAACAATATTTCCTCTGGCAATTATCACCAAAAAGCCCCCTTGATCAACAGTTAGATTCTTTTGAAAAGTAATCGTTCCATCCACAAAAACAATAATTTTTACTCCGTTGGAAATTCTTAAGGAATCCGGGATTGTCCAGCCAACAGGATAATAATAAATGTATGTCCCGTTGGTCAAACCAGAATAGTCGGAAAGATTGTAGGAATCTTTTTTATGACTTTCAAGATCAATTCTCAATCGGTTTTTCAAAAAATCAAAGGTGGTCTTGCGGCCGGCATACGAAGGGTTTTGAACTAGCCATTTTTCCTCGGAAACTTCGCCTTTGCCAAAATCCGCGGAAGTTTGGTAAGTTATTACTCCCGGGCTTCCAAATTCGCCTCCAGAAGAAAAATAAGGAACAGTGGCGGTTTTCGGAATAGAAGAAAAAATTTTTCCCTGAGAATAAACATCAACTCCTTCAGTTTGGAACCATGATTTTACCGGCGACTTTTGATCGTAAAAAGTAAAAGGACCACAACTGGTTCCCGAAGGATTGTTCCAAACAATTGAATTTATATCTGAGGCGCTGCTGCCAGATGGCCCGATAGGCGCTGCAGCCGGCCAAGGAGCATCAATATAATCAGGAGGATTAATAATCTCATAAACACCTAAACAGGCCATTGTCCCACTGCAAGTAACCCGCCAATAGCCGTCTCGGTCAGTTTGGCCAGTAGTACAGCCGGAATGTCCACCTTGGCATTCACCCACAGCATTGTCAATGCGGTGAGCAGTGACAGAAGCTCCTTGAATTCCCTGCTTATTTTCCCAGTCCTTAACATAACCATATACAGTTTGACAAGGAAGAGGCGTTGGGGTGGGAGTGTTGGTGGGAGTGGGGGTATTAGTAGGAGTGTTGGTAGGGATGCGAGTTGGGGTATTAGTAGGATTAGGAGTGTTGATGGGAATAAGATTAGTATTGTCAGGACAGTCAGGGGTTGAGCAACCACTTTTCACTGGCCTGATATCATAAACAACCACCGAACCGGGAGAAAAACCTTGATTATTGTTGTTGTCGGTATAAGAAGTGGAATTGGCAATAAGGGTTGTCAGATAAGAAGGAGTACAACCGCTTCCCAAACAGCGATAGATCTCATAACTTTCCTCATTGGCAACATCATTCCAACTCACTGATTTGTTGTAATTTCCATCAGATCTTTGAACATCAGAAAAGGTAATTCCTCCAGGACAAGAAGGACAAACAGGAGTAGGCGTAGAGGTAGGAGTTGGGGTGGGAGTGTTGGTAGAAGCATTAAAACTACAATTACCATAGTCGCTCCAGTTTTGACAAGCATCTCTGGCCCTCACTCGGGCGTAAAGGCTGTCACCCGGAGAAATTGGACAGGAATTTGTGGACCAAGAGGTTCCGCTGCGATAAGAAGTAGCGCAGGTGGAAGAAAAGCTGTTATTATAAGAAACATCAACCTGATAAGGAGCGGAATCAAGCCCGATTTCACTGTCAGAGGAAGAAGTCCAGGTTATCTGGGCAGTTGTTAAATTTGAAGAAAGACTACAGGAAGGAACTGAGGGCGCATTGCAATCAACAGTAAAGCTAACTTTTCCCCAAGCGTTGTTGGTTGCTTTATCCCAAGCATAAACATAAACATTGTAAAGACCGCAATCTGTGGTTATGTTTGAAGGAATAGTCACCGGCGAGGTAGCCGGATTTTCAGTCAAAATATTATTGCCGTTATGATAAACACTTAGGCTATAATGATCGATCCCAGCGCAACCATTATCAGTCACATCACCCCAATTAACACTAACTGTTCCGCCTTTACAAATGTATTGGGCTGAGATGCTTGGCGACGGCGCGGTAGGCAATGAACAATCAAGACAAAGATTAAAATATGAGTCTTCAGGGCCCATTACATTGGCGCTATTTCTAGTTCTTCCCCGCCAACTGTATTGACCATCAGCGGAAAAAGTATAACTCCATTGGGCGGTGGCTCCTGGTGTAGGAATAGCTCCACTAATCCAACCAGAATTAGCCACAGCAGGTCCCGCATAACCAGAATAAATAGCAAAATAAGCCTGATGAGGATAACAACCAGTATCGCCATCATCATTTAATTTAAAAGTAATTGTCTTAGGATCGCTTTTGCAAACCGCCTTATTGTTTGCCGGTTCGGTTTTTTGCACCGGATTGGGAGTTGGACAA
>Ga0315298_1000185_pt1 | contig 125386 bp, 129 predicted proteins | sample WHS_1_MG_FD_203077 | JGI IMG/M metagenome (GOLD analysis project Ga0315298, IMG submission 203077) | Extremophilic microbial mat communities from Washburn Hot Springs, YNP, Wyoming, USA - WHS_1_MG | ecosystem: Environmental > Aquatic > Thermal springs > Hot (42-90C) | place: USA: Wyoming...
GGAAGATGTTTGGGGTTGGGGATTTTTACTTTTGGAGAAATAAAAGATTGCCAAAAGAGAAACCAAAACTATTAACAAGACAGAAAGGAAAATTTTGGTTGGTTTGTCCATGTTTTTTTATTTTACCAATGGACCTTGCCTTAATGCATCGATATCAATAAAAATTTGACTGTCTTGGGTCGGGTGTAGATTGCTTTTATTTTGAGAGTGGTCCAAGCGAGTGCCGATTAACCTGAAGGAAAATTTGGCGTTTTCTTTACCTTCTCTTAATTTTACAACAAATTTTGAACCATCAATAAAAGCGTAGAGCGCTGCGTCATCTTGAGGAAAAACAAAAGGAATAATTGAATCTCTATCAACTACTTGCCAAAAAAGCCATAAATCAGAACCTTCGGGTTGATTTGCTAGATCAATCACCAATTCTCCGCCCTCAAGTTTTGCCTCTCCGACTACTTCTGTTTTTTGGCCAACCATATCAGGCAAATAAGTAACGTATTGTTTTTCGCCGATTTTAAAAACTGGGTCAACAATGTTAACTGTAATCTTGTTAACATTGTTGATATTTTGGTTGTTCATATTCAAAATTCCGTTAATGCTAACTTGTCCTTGAAAATAAGAATTGCCTGTAACTTTTATTCCTCCAACATTAGGAGCGGTGTTGCTTGTACCAACAGTTAAAAGATAGCTTGAATCTATGCTTTCTCCAGAAGGAATTCCAATGCCCAGCCAACCTTTTAAAGTTGAGCTTTCGTATCTTTTAATTTGAGAATTGCCTGAGACGTTAATTGGTGCGGGAACGTTTTGATTGGGCGGAGAAGCTGTTGGTTCTTGCCAAACTTGAGCAAAAACGTAAAGAGAAACGAAAAAGAAAAAGAGAATGGAGAAAAAAGTTATTAGTTTTGAAAATTTTTCTTTCATTTTTTTATTTTTTAAAATTTGGCCTTTATTAAATTTGTTATTCTTTTATTTTACTAAAAGCGAAAAATACCAGTCAAGCAAGTTTTCCCCAAAAAAGAAAGCGAGAATGGAAGAAAAAATCAAAAAGGGGGCAAAAGGAATTTTTGACTGAAGAGTTTTCTTTTTCAAAAAAATTAAAATCAGCCCAACTCCGGCTCCAAAAAAGAAAGATAGAAAGAGGGAAACTAAAAGTTTTCTCCAACCCAAAAAGAGCCCCAAAAAGATGGAAAGTTTAAAGTCGCCAAAGCCCATCCAACTTTCTTTTGAAATCAAAACTAAACACAAAAAAAATAAAGAGGGTAAAAGCGAAAGTAAAAGGGAGTAAAAATCGAAATTACCTTTTTTTAAAGATTGGAAAAAGAAAAAAATTAAAGAAATGGCAATCCCTAAATTTAAAACCGAATCTGGGATTAAGAGGTATTTCAAATCAAAAACAAAAATAACTAAAAATAAAGAAAAAATTAGCCACAAATAAAAAAGAGTAGGTGCTTTGTCAGGGGTTAGTGGCTCCAAAGAAAGAGCAGCAAGGAAAAACAAAAAACCGCTTGAGAGCTCAATTAAGGGATATTCAAGAGAAATTTTCTTTTGGCAGTAGCGACATTTTCCCTTGAGCAAAATAAAACTCACTACCGGAATTAAATCCTTCCAAGACAAAATATGTTTGCAATTTGGGCAATAGGATCTTCCTTTAATAAAGCTTTCTTTTTTTCTCAGTCGATAAATTACGCAACTCAAAAAAGATCCGGTTATTAAACCAAAAAGAAAGGAAATAACTAAAAAAAGCATCAGCTAATTAAGTTATGGACAGGCAGTAGAATCTGCCGCAGGTGCAGTTGTGAGTGTTACAGCTTTTCCAGTAGAATCAACGCAGAAATATCCACTAGAAGCTAAAGGTGTCCAAGCTGCCCAAGCAGTAGAAGCAGCTGCGGTACCAGCTTCGTTACAAACCACATTCGTTCCTCCGTTATTAGCGCTAACAGTAGCATTAATTCTCGCATAATCACCGGTATTAGAAAGGGTACTGTTTCCAGCTGCACCTCCTGTTTCTGTACAAACAGCGTTGTAGTTTCCATTGGTATCATAGTCCATCTCAGCAACTGCTCTCAGTTCTGCCATTGCTTCTTTGATTGAAGCATCTCTAGCTGCAATTCTGGCTCGGTTAACATTTACCAAAACTATTCCTGCTAAAATCCCGATAATGGCAATAACGACTAACAATTCTATTAAAGTGAAGCCTTTTTTCATTGATTTTTTTTAATTTTTTTCCGACCTTTTTAGAAATTACGACAACAAGTTGTAGGCGAAAATTCCGTGGTTTGACATTTTTGGCAACCGGCCTGAGAGCAGGTAAAATAGGTATTTTCCACTTTTTCTAGTTTAAAATAAACACAGTATTTTTCTCTGCTTCCTCCGTCTAACCAATAATAATTGCTAGTACCATTACTGTTTGGCACAACTTTCAAATAAGGCGAAAGACGAGTATCACCTGAGGGAATTTCAGAAGGACTATCTGGCAAATCAGGATATTGCATTGATTCAGCGTACTTTAATTCTAAAGCTTTGGCAATGGCTTCTATTTCTTCTATTCCTTTTGTGTCCCTGCTAGATTTTTTATATTGTGAATAATTGACTGAAACAATCGTAACTAAAATGGAAATTATTAATGCCACGACGAGTAGCTCAGTTAAAGTAAATCCTTTTTTAAACATCCTATTTTTATTATACAAGTTTTATTATCCAAAACAAATCTCTCTAGAAAAAGTGCGGACGGTGGGATTTGCACCCACACGGGAAATTCTTCCCCAGGCTCCTCAGGCCTGTGCGTATTCTAATTCCGCCACGTCCGCTTATTGCTTTTCTCTCAGATGATAAAGCTTTGCCCTTTTTCTTTCTCCTTTTTTCAAAATTTCAATTTTTTCTAATCTCGGAGAAAAAATAGGAAAGATTTTTTCTACTCCCACACCAGAAACAACTTTTCTTACAGTAATCGTTGAGCCGATTTCTTTTTTCTTTTTCTTTGCAATTACTATTCCAGAAAAAACTTGAACTCTCTCTTTTTCCCCTTCTTTTATTCTATAATAAACTTTCACTTCGTCGCCAGGTTTAATCTCTGGCAACTCTTTTTGTCCTTTTAAAAAATGGTCTATTTTTTTCATGGTTTTAAAATTACAATTCTTGCCTCGTCTTCAGAAATGTCTTTTTTCTTTATTGAAAGTTTAGGTAATGGCTCTAAAGAAGAAATGCCAAAGGCCTTCAAAAATTTTTCCACTCCTTCTAATTTAATCTTTAATTTAGGGAGAGAATAAAACATAGGTATAACGATTGAGGGCTCAATTTGATTTAAGATATCAACTGCCTTTTGGGGAGAAAGGAAAGATCCTCCGCCAACAGGTATCATTAGAATATCGACCTTTCCTATTTCTTCTAACTGTTCTTGGGTTAAACTTTCTTGCTGAAAATAACCCAAATGACAAATTTTTAGATCTTCGCTTTGCAAAAAGTATATGGTATTTTGGCCCGCAGAGTAAATTCCTTTTACGAAAAGGTTTTTGATCTCATACTCTCCTGGCCCATCGATCAAGAAATAATCTCCAGACAAACCTTCGGTACTGGTTTTTTCTTTATTGGTTATCAACAAAATGTCTGGCGTCATTTTTGGAAACCTCAAACCAACCTTTTCTGAAAAGGGATCAATCAAAACAGTAAGCTTTTCCTTTCCCTGGTTTGAGGTTTCTAGCTTAAAGCAAGTTTGCCCTAGCCAAAAAATGTTCATATACTTTTAACTTATCTAAAAAGCTTGCAAAAATCAAGGAATTTTTGTATTTTTAAATTACAATGAAAGAATTACTAGAAAAAGAAACATTCAAACCTTTACAACCCGGGAAAATAATCAAGGGAAAGGTTTTGGCTAAAGGAAAAAGAGAGTTGTTGGTTGATATTAGTCCCTGGGGAACTGGCAAAGTTTATGGTGGAGAATTTTTAAAGGCAAAAGAGAAGCTTAAATCAATAAAAGAAGGAGATGAAATTTGGGCAAAAATTGTTGACGTGGATAACGAAGATAATTTTGTCGAACTTTCTTTGAGTGAGGTTATGGAAGAATTGAAATTAAATGAATTAAGAGAAAAGAAAGAAAAAGGCGAAAAAATAGTAGTTCAAATTTTTGGAGCTAACAAGGGTGGATTGTTAACCCAAATTGAGGGCTTCCCGGCTTTTTTGCCAATTTCTCAAATGGAAGAAAAAATTGTTCAAGAATTACAAGATGAAGAAAAAAGCAATGTTTTAAAAAAACTTCGCCAGTTTGTGGGGAAAAGAATCGAGGTTAAGATTTTGACAATTTTAAATCCTCAAAGGCAAATAATTCTAACTCAAAAGGAAAAAGAACCTCAGACTAAAATTGGAAGCGAGGTCGAAGGAACAATTTCTGCTATAACCGAGTTTGGCATTTTTGTTGATTGTAATGATTTTGAAGCCATCTTATCAGCAGATAAAATTGGAAAAATCAATCCTAAAATTGGGGAAAAGATTAAAGCTAAAGTAGAAAAAATAGAAAATGGGAAAATTTATTTAACAATTGATGAAAATGAAGGAACTAATTAAAAATTTTTTTATTTTTGTTCTCTTTTTTCTCCTTCTATCTCTTGCCTTCAATCTCTTTTTTTCATCGATTAAAACGCCAGAGAAAATTTCTTTAACAAAGCTGGTAGAAGAAATCAACGCTCAAAAAATAAAAAAAATTGTTGTTACCGGAAACAATCTTGAGATTCTCTATGAAGATGGAAAGGAGGCAATTTCTCAAAAAGAAGCCGAAAGCTCACTCTCTCAAACCCTTTTAAATTTGGGCGTTGAAAAAGAAAAGCTCTCAAAGGTAGAAATAGAGCAAAGAGAAATGAAAGATGTTTGGGGAACGATTGGCTTTATTTTTTCTATTTTATTGCCTTTACTTGTTTCTCTGCTTTTTATTTTTTTACTTTTTCGCCAAAGCAGAACAGGAGCAATGCAGATTTTTGATTTCACTCAAGCCAGAGCAAGACTTTTTGGAGCAGAGGGCCATCCAAAAGAAAAAATAACCTTCAAAGATGTGGCCGGTTTAAAAGAAGCGAAACAAGAATTAATGGAGGTGGTGGAATTTTTGAAAAATCCAAAGAAGTTTTTGGCAATGGGAGCAAAAATTCCAAAAGGAGTATTACTTTTGGGACCTTCTGGTTGTGGAAAAACTCTTTTAGCTCGAGCAGTAGCTGGAGAAAGCAATGTTCCTTTTTTATCTATTTCGGGCTCTGAGTTTGTTGAGCTTTTTGTAGGAACTGGTGCAGCGAGAGTAAGGTCTCTTTTCCAGCAAGCTAAAAAATTAGGAAGGTGTATCATTTTCATTGATGAAATAGATGCTGTGGGAAGGAAAAGAGGGTTGGGATTTACGGGGGGCCACGAGGAAAGAGAACAAACTTTAAATCAAATTTTGGTAGAAATGGATGGCTTTGAGAAAGAAGCAGAAATAATTGTCTTGGCAGCCACCAACAGACCAGACGTTTTAGATCCTGCGCTTTTAAGACCTGGGAGGTTTGATAGGAAAATAACTGTTGATTTGCCAGACGTAAACGACAGAGAAGAAATTCTAAAGATTCATTGCCGAGGAAAACCTTTGGCTTTAAACGTAAATTTAAGAGAGGTAGCCGAAAGAACACCGGGTTTCTCGGGAGCGGATTTGGCTAACGTAGTCAACGAGGCTGCAATTTTAGCTGCCAGAAGGAACAAAAACCAAATTTTTCAGGAAGAATTTTTAGAATCGATAGAAAAAGTTCTTTTGGGCCCTGAAAGAAAATCTCATCTTCTTTCAAAAAAAGAAAAAGAAATTGCTGCTTATCATGAATCTGGTCATGCTTTAGTTTCTGCCTTTTTGCCAGATTCAGAGCCAATCAGAAAAGTTTCAATTATTGCCAGAGGAATGGCTGCAGGTTATACCCTCAGAACACCCACAGAAGAAAAGAAAATGAGAAGAAAGAGTGAATTTTTAACAGAAATAGCCACTCTCTTGGGAGGATATGTGGCAGAAAAAATCAAATTTCAAGAAATTACTACTGGAGCTGCCAACGATTTGCAAAAAGCTTCACAATTAGCAAGGAAGTTAGTAACGGAATATGGAATGTCTTCTTTGGGCCCAATTACTTTTAAAGAAGATGAAGAAATGATCTTTTTTGAAGGTTCCTTTGGAAAGCCTTATTCAGAAAAAACTGCTGCCAAAATTGACAAAGAAGTAGAAAAAATTATAAAAGAAAGTGAAAAAAGAGCAGAAGAAATCCTGAAAAGCAAAAAATCACTTTTGGAAAAGGTGGCTAAAACTTTAATCGAAAAGGAAACGATAGAAAAGGAAGAGTTTGAAAAGTTAATCAAAAAGCGCACGTAGCTCAGTGGTGAGAGCATCCCGCTCTTTAAAAAAGGGCGCGTAGTTCAGGGGTAGAACGCCACTCTTATAAAGTGGAAGTCCTTGGTTCAAATCCAAGCGCGCCCATAAAATAAAAGGGCGGGAGGTCGCTGGTTCGAATCCAGCCGTGCGTATGGGCGCTTAGCTCAGCCTGGAGTGAGCGCTACTTTGACATAGTAGAGGTCGGAGGTTCAAATCCTCCAGCGCCCACAAGGTTTGACCACCTTCCGCATCTATCCCCCCACCTAGCAACTACTTTATCTTGAATTCTTGCTTCAATGACTTCGCACTGGTTAGGACATCCTTTGCATTGAAAAGAAGTGCATCTAATTTCCATATCAGAAATTTCAAATCCCCTAAATTTTGTCTTTTGAGGAGGACTCTCTTTTACCAAAAGCGCAGCTCCAAGAGCTCCCATAACAGTGTTGTATTTTGGAACGATAATTTTTTGGCCCAAGGCTTTTTCAAAGGCCCACCTCATTCCAATATTCTCTGAAACTCCACCAACAAATAAAATTGGGGGCAAAATCTTTTTTCCTTTGGCAACGTTTGCTAAATAATTTCTCACCAGACCCTGACAAAGCCCGGCAATAATGTCTTCAGTTTTGTGTCCGATTTGTTGTTTATGAATCATATCAGACTCGGCAAATACAGTACATCTCGAAGCAATGGTTGTCGGATTTTGACTTTTTAACGCTAACTCTCCAAATTTCTCAATCGGAATTCCCAATCTGAATGCCTGAGCATCTAAAAAGCTCCCTGTACCTGCAGCGCAGTTTTTTATGGTTAAGAAATTTGCAACATAAGAATGGTCATCCTTTACATTCAAATTATAAACTAATCCATCAAAATGATATCTTTTGATTTTCTTTATTGGCTCATAAAACCAATTTTTATAAATAAAAGACTTATAACTTTGTTTTTTTGGATTAATTAAATTTTTATCTATTAATTTATTAATTTCTTTACCAAAAATTTCAATCAGATAGGCATATTTACCTCCTTTGGTTTTATCGTTACGTCTTCTAAAAGTGCATTTAATTTTATTTCTTAATAATAACCAATATAATTGATTAGCTAGTGTTTCGGAAACTGTAGTGCTACAATATCTATTTCCTTTTTTTTCTTTACCTGAAATATTATTCAGCCTCATTCTCAATTGACCATCCCCCCTGAAAAATCCTTTCAAAATCTCTTTTTGTAAAGAAGGATGCAAATTCAATAATTCCCGGCTTAATCTTTTTTTGTCTGCCATAGAGCCACAGAGGTAGTTTATATAATCAGCTAAACTTTTGCTATACACCTCGACAGTCGTAGTATGAGTTTTTGGTCTTTTTTTAATTTTAACACTAAGGTTGTTGAAATTATCTGAAATAATTTTCGCAACATCGTTAATATAATTCTCTTCGCCAATGTTAAATCCGAAGATTACCCCTTGAGTATGTTTTATTTCTTTATTTCTCTTTGAGCGTCTCAGAATAATACTACCTTCGGCTAAATAATAACCCAATAATCTTAATAGATCCGGTTTGAAAGTAAATTTATTTATTTTTTTAAATGGTTTTGAGGTCAATACCTTAGGGTGAATTAAAGAATAATCAATAGAAATCGGATCGTCTAACTCATTTTCAAAAGGTAGAGGAGTGGCAACAAAATCTCCCTCTCTTAACTCCTTTGCTGGAATGAAATAGGGTTCCCAAGAAAAATTTTTCCATTTTGCACATTTCTTTTTACAAGTTTTTTCAATAAATTGACGACAAACTGAAGTATTTTTTCTTGAATAGCTATAGTAACACTTAATATCTTCTCTTTTCAAACCCAAAACAGGATGTTCTGGGGTCAAAGCAAGTGTTTTTAAATTTGAAAGTGAAATTTTTATCATTTCCCCTTGATAATTTCTTTCGAAAACTTCTTCTACTCTTTTGAATCTCCCGAGATGCGTTAGAACTTTTTCACCAACTTTTATTTCGTTTATTGGCTTTGGTATAAAATCTTCAGTAATAATTTTTGTCTCTGGAAGAACGCACAAATAGTTCATTGCAAAATCAACCGCTACTCCATTTTCCAAAATGATTATTTTTGAATCTTGTCCTCCAATATCGATAACTGTTCTAACATCAGGAACAAAAAAGGCAGCACCTTTTGCGTGAGCAGTAATTTCATTCTTTATTAGATCGGCTCCAACTATTACTCCTGCTAAATACCTTCCAGACCCTGTCGTGCCTACTCCGGCAATTTCAATTTGAGGATAGTGTTCTTCGATCCATCCTTTCAATTTTTTCAATCCCTTTTGAATTGCCTCTATTGGCTTTCCCCCAGTTCTTTCATAGGCCCAATACAAAACGCTCGAATTTTCATCGATTAAAACAAATTTTATAGTTAAAGATCCAATGTCAATTCCCAAATAGGTTTTCATGTTGGATGTTAGATGTTCGAGGTTAGATGTTTATTTTGATAGTAATTTTTTACGACGTCAACGAAGGCTTCAATTCTCGTGTCAATTCCTGCTTCAGCGACTTGCTCATCTAAAGAAAGTGATAGAAATGGAATTCCAGTTTCTTGATGAATTTTTTCTAAAATTGGTCTGACAGTGGTTTCTGGCATACAATTCTTTATTGCAAGAAAATTTGCAACATAAGAATGATCGTCTTCTACTGTTAAGTTGTAAACTTTTCCTTCGTAATAATCTATTTCTATTTTTCTAATAGGTACCAGAAAGTAATTATTTAGTTCTTTAAATCTAACATTATTTTTTCTCTCACTAACTTTTATTTTTTCATCGTTCAATTTTTTTATCCCTCCGGCATTAGCTATTTTAAGAACGTAAGAAATTTTTCTATTTTCGATATTTTGTTCAAGAAGTGAGGGTTTAATTCGATTTCTTATCAAAAGCCAAAATAATTGATTTGCCAACTTCCAAGAAGTAGTTACTCCACGATAAGTAGTTTCTCCATATTCGTCTCTAAAACAGCCATCTCCTCTAAAAAATCCTTTTAACAATTCTTTTTGAAATTCGGGTTCTAAATTTAATAATTCAATACTTAATTCCTTTTTATCTGCTGTGAAACCACAGAGATATTTTATAAATTCGGCAAAATTTGTGTTATATACAGTAACTACGGCTGAATTGGGGCTAAAATTTGTTTTACTCTTCGGATTCAAATTAAAATTATTAGAAATAATTTGAATTACATCGTCAATATAATCCTTTTCACTAATATTAAAACAGAAACCAACTCCGCAGGGGCGTATTTTTTTATTTCTCTTCCGTCTCCAAAAAATTGTACCTTCTGCCAGATAGTACCCTAATAATCTTAATAGCTCGGCATTAAAAACGAATTTATTTATTTCTTTTTGCCTTGTAGACAAATTTGGTGCAATTTTCATCATTGAATAATCAATCGAGTTGAAATTTTTCATTCTACTATCTAAAGGAATAGGAATAGCGAGAAAATCGCCTTTTTTAGCTTGTGAGGCTGGAATAAAATCGAATTTTTCAATTTCTTTTTTGTGATTCTTAATAAAAGTTCTTGCCATCAAAAGAGGATGTTCTGGGGTAACTGAGAGTGTTAAAAGTTTACCTCCGCAATCAATTTTTATTAATGGTCCTCGATAATCTCTACAGAATTTTTGAGTTACTCTTTTAAACCTTCCTTTATGAGTCAAAACTTTTTCGCCTACTTTTATATCCTTAATTGGTTTTTGAAGATAATTTTCTATTGTTATTCCAGTTTCAGGAGGAACGCACATTGCCGGTAATAATTGAATCACTCCATCAAATCCTTCCTTTACATATTTTAACATCTCATAAATTGCATCTCTGCCATGTCCTCCGACTGTTGAGTCCAAATATGGTTTTATTTTTCTTTGAAGAAAAAAATCTCCAAAAAAAATTTTCTTTTTTAGATGATAAAGTAGGGTCATTTGGCGGTGAACCTCTACTCCTAAATTTCCCAGCTTTCTTTCAATCTCAAAGTTAATTGCGTGATCTGAAACTGTATAAATTTCACCGACTATGCCCACTTTGGGAACCTTTTTTCTTTCGATTTTAATTTGGTCAAGTTCTTTGAAAACTTCTCTTTCGAATTTTAAAAGTTCTGAAAATCTTTCAACCTTCCTTAATTTTTGAAAAGCCGAAACTAAAATTCTATCAGTATCTCCCTTTTCAATTTCTCTTGGTCTCAAATACTGAGCTTTTCTTTCAAGCTGTTCAACAAGGCTGAGGGCTTTAAAAGTAAAAATTGCAGCCTCTATGGCCTTTAAAAAACTAGCTTTTGATAATTTTTTTAACTTTGAAAAAGCATCAAGAGATTGATCAAAAATTACAAAGTTTACATTTTTCCCCTCGTCTTTTAAAACCTTATCTTGAACAATGGCATAATATCTCAACCTACAAGAACCGCTTAAAGCTGTGGGCATAATGATTGTATCGGCTCCTTTTTCAATCGCTTCTAAAAAATTGCCTAAATTCACTTTCAAAGGAAAACAATACATTTCCGGAGCAATTTTTACTCCTTTTTCAATCGCCTTGGGAGTCGTCCTTTCTGGCGGTACAACTTCCAAATTGAGCTTTTTTGCCAAAAGCTCAAAAACAACTGTGTAATTTCCCCAATAAGGAAAGGTTATTTTCATGATATTGTGTCAACGAATGCTTCTAACCTTGTTTGAAAACCAGCTTCTCCGGTGTATTCATCAATGATTAAATACAAAAAGGGAATCCTTTTTTCTTTAAATTTTTTTTCCACAAACTCTTTCAAAACTGCATCGCAACCACAAGCAAAAGAAGAAATTTCGATAGCACCATCAACCCCGCACCAGAACCTTCGGTTCGGTACGGGGCAGGTCTTATATTTTAAAACTTCATTGATTTTTTCTATTATTTCTTTTGCAAACTCCCAGTGAAATTGAGGATGTTCGAGGTTCGAAGTTAGATGTTCGATGTTTAAGGTTGGAATCTCCTCTATGAATATTGGAACTACTCCTAATTTTTCTAATCTGTCTTTAATTCTTAAATTAACATATTCATCATAGAGGTTGTAGGGGTGGGAAATTAGAACAATTTTTTTTAAATTAGAATTCAATTTTTCAAGAGCTTCTTTTTCTTTTTTTTCTTTAATTTCTTTTTCTTTTAATAAAGCTTTCTGAAATGCTATTTCTACTTCGTTTTTACCTTTTTTCAACTTTTTCCCTAGCTTTATTAAACTTACCTCAAATTTTTCTTTTCTTTCGTCAAAATTTTCAGTTAAAATTTTAGTTTTAACTAAAATTTTGGCTAAATCTGGCAACCCAAAAAATTTTGGACAGTACTCGAAATCTCCTTTTGTCTTTAATCTTGGAACAAAAATTAAGTCGCACCTCTTGTCTAACCATTTCAAATGCCCAAAATAAACTTTGTTTGAAAAACAGGTTTCAGGATCTGAGATTTTAACTCCAACTTCAACAATTTCTTTGTTTGTCTTTGGAGACAACAAAACTTCAAAACCTAAATTCTCAAAAAAGTTCTCCCAAAAATAAGGTCTCTTCCAATAAATTAATGCTCTTGGAATTCCAATTTTCATAATTAAAAGAGAGTTCCTTGTTTTGAAACATTTTTTTGTTCTCCTTTTTGAAAAATTCTGATTTTCCCATAAACTCCATCGTATCCTGGTTGAATATAAACTTTTCCTTCTCTTGCCCTGATTATTCCCTCTGCAATTTCTGGCAAAGTCACCGCCTCGAGGTCTGATCTAGGGGTATTTATTAAAACATTGAATTCATTTCCAAATTTTCCAATTAAATTTTTATACTCTTTTTCAACTTCAACAGTTCCCACGCTTTGTCCTAAAGCATCGGCAATTATTTCTTCTAAAGGAATTAAGCTTTTAAAAGGAACTGCATTTTCTGGTTGAAATCCTTCTGGCCTATCTGCTAATTGTTCTACTCTGTTTAAAACTCCAATTGTTAATGGTCTTCCGCAAACTGGGCAAATTCCATTATATTTTTTTGTTTCCTTTGGCGAAAGAGAAATCCCGCAATTTCTGTGGCCATCATAATGATATTTCCCTTCTTCCGGATAGAATTCAATCGTGTATAAAAATTTGGTTTTGTCTTTTTCTTTTACTGCTTTTACTATTTCAAAGTAATTCAGCTCGGTATTAAAAACATTTGCCTCTCGGCCAATATGAGAAGGACTGTGGCTATCGCTGTTTGATAATAAAGTAATTTCCCTTCCTTCTGGCATTCGCCAGAGCATCGCTGGGTTTGCGCTTAAACCCGTCTCGCCAGCAAAAATATACTTTGAATAATCTTCAAAACACTCTTTTATTGAATCAAACCCAGATTTAGAACCAAACAAACCAAACCAGGGCGTCATTAAATGAGCTGGAACAATTAAACAATCTTCAGAAATATTTAAAATAATTTTTAATAGTTCTTTTGCGTCCAAGGTTAAGGTTGGTCTCCCATCTGCTGCTAAATTTCCATAAAGTTTTAAATAATTGTTTATTTTTTCGCAAACCTCAATCGAAGGAGAAAAAATTATTAAATGGATTTTTCTTTGTTGTCCTCCTTTAAAATAAATGCAAGAAACTTCTGTAGTTAAAATAAAACGGGTCTGACTGGACGAATTTTTTAATTTTAAAAGCCCTGGTTCTGCGCTTTCTAATTTTTCTTTGATTTCTTTTAGCCAAAGAGGATGGGTAAAATCTCCGGTTCCTAAAACTAAAATCCCTTTGATTTTTGCCCATTTATCAAGACTTTCCAGATTCATTTGCTGCGAAGTTGCTCTTGAGTATTTAGAGTGCAAGTGGAAATCGGCAACGAACTCCATATCTTACAAAAATTTTTCTTCTAAAAAACCAAAAAAGACAAAAATAAAAAGAATTAAAAAAGTGCTAAAAAAAGCTAAGGAGTAAAGACCAGCACCAATGGCTAATCCTACGGCTGCTGAAGCCCAAAGCCCTGCGGCTGTGGTTAATCCTTGCAATTGACCTTCCTGTTTAAAAATAACTCCAGAACCAATAAATCCCATCCCTACTCCAATAGCCATAATGGCTAAAGAAGGGTCAACAATTTTCATTTCTCCTAGGGTAAAGGCAATTGTTGAAAAAAGAGCGCTGCTCAAGGCAACCAAAGAATAGGTTTGGAGACCAGCTCCTTTTTTCTTTTTTTCGCGTTCCAAACCAATGATGGCTCCCAAAATCAAAGCTAAAAAAATTTTAAAAAAAGGATGGAAATAAAATGGCATTTTTATTCTAAAATTTTGTAAACTTTGTACCCTTCTCTTACTTTTTGACTAACCTTAATTCCAACGCTCTCTCCAGCTTTTGCTTCTTCTAATTTCTGATGCTCAACCTCCATCGATTCAACTTCTTGTACAAAATCAGTATTTCCGCCAACAATTCTTATTTTGTCTCCGATTTTTAATTTGTCTTTTAACTCAACCACTGCTACTCCAATTTTTGAAAAGTAATGAGTAACTTTTCCGATTAAAATTTCGTTTTCGGAGTTCATTTTAAATTTTATTTTTTGGACCTTTTGCGAACTTTGTTTTTTGTTTTTCTTTTTTAATGAGCTGAATGAGCTTTTTAACCAGCTTTTTAGGATCTTTTTCAAAAATGATTTTTTTAACGCCACGATAAGGACCGGTTGCTATCCATCTTATCTTGTCAGCCGTTCCTCCAGATCCTTCTAAAACACCGATTGGTTTTTGATCCTCAAAAGCGGTTGTAAATTCGTTCAAGGTCCCCATCCTTCCACAAACAATAATTATTCCGTCTGCTGCGTTGGTCATAATCAAATTTCGCCCAGAGTAATCAAAACCGGTATAAACAATAACATCGAATGGCTCTGTGGGAAGTCTATAGGTTTTAATGTGAGCCGCTTCAGAAGCTGCTGGAGAAAAACCGATTGAAAGTCCTCCTACCTCTTTGTATCCCAAGGCAGCATAAAAAGGAGCTCCAGTGGTGGCTCCAGTAATTAAAATACACTTTTGCCTAGCGATTTCCCTTCCTACTTCTTTTGAGAGCTCAACAATGTTTTTACAGCAGTGAGAAATATCTGCTGCGCCAGAAACTGCAATTTTGTATCTATATTGAAATCCTTTTTTGTTCATCATCAATAATTATAGCAAAAATTAAAAGAGGGGGAGACAATCCCTATTATCTTTGGCCTTAGTTTAAACCTAGATTGGGCAAGATCTAGGGACGTCCTTTGGCCTCCAATAATAGAGATTGTTGCCCAACGAGAAAAATCTCGTTTCCCCCTCGGTTTTGATTTTAAAAAAAAAGAAAAAATTGTCAACTTTTGCCCCTGGCAGGAATTGAACCTGCATTTGAGGCTCCGGAGGCCTCTGTTTTTTCCGTTAAACTACAGGGGCTTAAAACTGGAATAAAAATTTTTATCTTGCTATAATCTTTTGAAATCAAATGGAAGAAAAAATCATCAAAGAATTAATCAGAATAAAGCCAAAAACAAATTCTCAGTTAGAAGAAGCAAAAAGAAAAATTGCCTCTCTTTTTAAGGTGCCAATTTTTCCCAATACTCGCCTTTTTCTAGTTTATCAAAAATTAGTAAGAGAGAAAAAAATAAAACCTCAAAAATGGTTAGAGAGGGTTTTAAGAAAAAAACCAATAAGATCTTTTTCTGGAATTGTGAATATTTCTGTTTTAACTAAACCTTATCCTTGTCCGGGAAATTGCATTTTTTGCCCGATAGAAGCTGGCTTTCCAAAAAGTTATTTATCGGGAGAACCTGCAGCAGACAGAGCAAAAAACCTTTCTTTTGACCCCTATTTGCAGGTTAAAAAAAGGATTGAAACTCTCAGAGAAATGGGCCATTCAACCAACAAAATTGAATTGCGAATTGTTGGAGGAACTTTTAGTTTTTATCCAAGAAACTATCGGATTTGGTTTTTAAAAAAGTGCTTTGAGGCCTGCAATCAATCGAAAAAAAACGAAAGAAAAATCAACCAAAAGGAGTTGGAAAAAGAACAAAGAAAAAATGAGAAAGCAAAAAATAGAATAGTTGGAATTTCAATTGAAACAAGGCCAGATTCGATTAACGAAAAGGAAATAAAATTTTTAAGAGAGCTTGGAATAACAATGGTTGAAATGGGGGTTCAATCTGTGTTTGATGAAATTTTAGAAAAAAATAGGTGCTACTTTAAAAGCGAAACAGTCGCCCTGGCAACCCAAATTTTAAAAGATGCTGGTTTTAAGGTTTTGTATCATCTAATGCCAAATTTACTTGGGTCTAATTTTGAAAAAGATTTAAAGATGTTTGAGGTTTTGTTTTCAAACGAAAAATTCAAACCAGACTGGATAAAAATTTATCCAACAGTAGTGGTAAGGGGTTCAAAGCTCTATCAAATTTGGAAAGAAAGAAAATACAAGCCCTATTCTGACAAAGAATTAATCGAACTTTTAATTAAAATCAAAACAAAACTGCCAAAATGGGTAAGGGTTGCAAGAATTTTAAGAGACATTCCAGCAACAAAAATTGAAGCAGGTTGTAAAATTTCAAATTTGAGAGAGGTCGTCCAAGAAGAAATGAAAAAAAGAGGTTTAAAATGCTCTTGCATTAGATGCCGAGAGGTGAGGGAAAAATACAATCTAAAAGAAAGGGCTTATCTTTTTAGAGAAGATTATGAGGCCTCTGGCGGAAAGGAAATATTTTTGAGCTTTGAAAACAAAAGCCAAACAAAAATCTTCAGCTTTTTAAGACTGAGAATTCCTTCTTTTTTGTTTAGCAAGGGGAAACCGGTTTTTGGGGTGCTAGAGGGAGCAGCTTTAATTAGAGAATTAAAAACCTTTGGAGAAATTGCGCCAATAGGGAAAAAAGTCCTTTCTCCTCAGCATCGTGGTCTGGGCAAAAGACTAATCAAGGAGGCTGAAAGAATTACAAAGAAAGAATTTTCTCTTAAAAAGATTGCCGTAATTTCTGGAATTGGAGTCAGAGAATACTGGCAAAAATTGGGATATAAACTAAAAGAAACTTATATGGTAAAGGAAATTTAAATTTGAAGATACTTTCCAACTTTTTTAAAATCTTTCTCTAAAATCTTTTTGATTTTCGGAAATCTCAAGCCAGCAGCAGGATGATAAGTTGGGAAATAAAATCTTCCTTCTTTTTCAATCCATTTTCCACGAAAATCTTTTAGCTTTTCCTTTGGGAAAAAGAGTGAAAAGGCAACTTCGCCCAGTAAAATGAAATATTTTGGATTGATAATTTCAATTTGTTTTTTCAACCAAGGAAAGCAAGCTTTAATCTCTTCCTTTTTTGGTTTTCTGTTAATCGGGGGCTGAGGTAAACACTTTAAAGAACTAGTTATAAAAATTTTTTCCCTTTTTATTCCAGCTATTTGGAATAATTCATTGAGAAATTGGCCAGCCCTTCCTATAAACGGTCTTCCTGTTTCATCTTCTTTTAACCCTGGCGCCATTCCAATTACTATTATTTTTGAATTAGCTTGCCCCTCTCCAGGAACTACATTTTTTCTTAATCTCCATAAAGGGCATTTTTTACATTTTATAATTTTTTGATTCAATTTCTCTAATTCTTTTTTCATTTTACTTTATATTAACAACCTCCTTTTAAATTAAAAGCTTGACAAAAACAATAAAGGAGATAAAATCAAAAAAATGAAAGGAAAACTGATTCTTCTTATTTTAACTATCTTTTTTGGGCTTTCTTTTGATTTTTCTTCCTTTGCCAAAAACGGAAATGAAGCTAAAGTTCCTTGGTTTGAACCAGGTTTTTTTTATTTTTTAAACGAAAATACTCTTTCTGCCCTTGCTCTACCATTTAACGAAAATAGCATAGAAAGAATTTTTGTCTTGGTTACCGGTTATTCAAGCTGTCCAACAGAAACTGATGATACACCCTTTATCACGGCTGCTGGAACTTTGGCCAGAGATGGAGTAGTGGCCAACAATTTTTTGCCTTTTGGAACAAAAATTAGAATCCCTGCCATTTTTGGGGATAAAATTTTTACTGTCGAAGATAGGCTTAATTGGTCAAAGGGTAATTATCTCGTAGATGTTTGGTTTGAAAATAAAGAAGAGGCTCTCTCTTTTGGAGTAAAAAAAACCTATATTGAGATCTTGAGATAATTTTGTGCCCGGGGAGGGATTTGCACCCTCACGGAGAGAAACTCTCCAAAGGATTTTAAGTCCTTTGCGTCTTCTAATTCCGCCACCCGGGCTTGAGGCCACGGCGAGATTTGCACTCGCGTATAGCAGTTTTGCAGACTGCTGCCTTACTACTTGGCTACGTGGCCATTTATTTATTTTACTTCTTTTTCTAACTGATGGAAAAGGCCTTCTATTTTAGCTGCTCTTTCAAGATTCTCTTCTTTTTTAAAAGAAATTTTAGGGACAAACTTCATCTTTAGTTTCTTATCTAATTTTTTTTGAATGTCAAATATTTTACTCTCTATTTGTTTTAGTACTGAGTTTGCCTTTTTCTCTGGAAAAACACTAACAAAAACAGTGCAGTGCTCTAAGGTTTTGCTAGTTTCCACTTTAGTAATAGTCGCAAAAACGCCGCTCGGCAAATCAAGCTCTTTTAAAAAAATATTGGCCAATTCCCTTTTAATAAGCTGGTTAACTCTTTCTAACCGGTTCATTTTCATTAATAGTTGGCCTTTCTTTAACGAAGGCCACTAAAATATCACCTTTTTCAATTTTTTCTTTCCCCTCAACTAAAATGCCAATTTCCTCTCCCTCCTTTGCTTTTTCGATATCTTTTTTATTCCTCTGGACGTTAACTATTTTCCCTTCACCAATTAATTCCTTGCTTCTCCAAATTTCCAAAAGAAGACCTTTTTTTATCTCTCCTTTTTCAATTCTGGCACCAACAATTTGTCTTTCTTTTTCGCGCCAAAATTCAACCAAAACCTTCATTCTTCCTACCTCTTTTTTTACAAAGGGAGGTTGTGAAATAATCATAATGAGTTTTCTTGCTTTTTCTACCAATTCATAAATTACTGAAAAAGAAAAAATTTTTACTTTATTCCTTTTGGCTAATTCTTCAGCCAAAGGATGAGTTTTAACCCTGAAAGCAAAAATAAAAGATTTTGACAACTCTGCCAATTCTACATCATTAACCGTAACTTCGCCAACGCCTTTTTCTAAAATTCTTATTACAACGTTTTCTTTTTCTAAGCTTTTCAATATGCTTTCAATCGCTTCTAAAGCTCCCAAAACATCGGCCTTTAAAATGAGGTTCAAAACCTTTGCCTTTTCTCCAACGTATAAAACTCTTTTTTCCTCTTCCTTTTTTTCTTTGGGAAAAGATTTTGCTTCGTGTAGCGAAGAAAACCTTTTTACAATTTCTCCCACTTTTGGAACTTTTTCAAAACCAACAATTACTACTGGATCTCCAGCTCCTGCTCTTTCAATTTTTTTCCCTTGCCAATCTTCTAACCTCTTTATTTTGCCAAAAGTAGACTCTGTAGCAATAAAATCTCCTGTTTTGAGTTCTCCTTGGTTTAAAATAAGAGTGGCAATCGGCCCTTTTTTTGGATCTAGCCAAGCTTCAACAACGAATCCCTGGGTTTCGGCTAAAGGGTCTGTTTTTAGATTTTCCATCTCAGCTAAAAGTAAAATCATTTCTAAAAGATCGTCAATTCCAAAACCGGTTTTGGCTGAAGTTAGAACAACGGGTACATTTCCCCCAAATTCTTCTACTAAAACGCCTGCCTCCTTTAATTCTCTTTTAACCTTTTCTGGATTTGCTTGGGGTTTGTCAATTTTATTGATTGCCACGATCATTGGAATTTGATTTTTTTTTATGTGCGAAATAGCCTCTTTTGTTTGAGACTTAACCCCCTCTTGAGCATCAACTACTAAAACCGCAATATCTGCCACTTTAGCTCCTCTTGACCTCATTTGAGAAAAAGCCTCATGGCCTGGAGTATCAATGAAGGTAATTTTTTTTCCGTTCTTTTCTATTTGATAAGCTCCAATATGCTGAGTAATTTCGCCGCCGGGTTTTTGACCCGTAAAAGCTTCGTTTCTAATTGCCAACAAAAGAGAGGTTTTTCCATGATCAATGTGTCCCAGAATTACCACGACCGGTGGTTTTGAAATTGTTGTTTTTTCCATGTTTTGCCATTTTTATTGCCTTTTTTTCTTCCTCTGTAAGAGGATAAATTGAATTTCCTTTTTCTATTGGCTTTGCATAAACTCTGTTTCCCTCCCTTCCAAACAAGCTAGTAACCACAAAACCATCATCCACTTCGTTCAAAAGTGCTAAAGAAAAGCTCTGATTCCCTCCCAAGTCCTGAAAAGGATTAAACCTAACTAAGCCGACTTTTTTAAAAGAAACTTTCTCTTTCTCTTTTAATTTTTCTATTTCCTGGGAAAGCTCATCTATTTTTTCTTTTAATCTTTCAATTTCTGATAAATATTCTGAAATATCTTTTTCTTTTTTCTTTTTAAAAATAAAGGCCATAATAAAAAATTTAAGCGGTGGGTGTAGGACTCGAACCTACAAGGGAAAAATCCCACGGCTTTTCGAGAGCCGCGCATTATCCAGTTCTGCCAACCCACCACTATCTTTAAAAATTATCATTTTTTTTAAAAATGACAAGTGATATAATAAAAATTAATGAAAATAGCTATCGTAGGAATTGGAGGAAGAATAGCCAGTATGTTTGCTTTTGAGTTGGCAAAAAAGGTAGAAATTTTAGGAATAGGAACAAAAGAAAGTGTTGAAAAAATTAAAAGTGAAAAAATCTGGATTAAAAATCAAAAAGAGTTTAGCCCTCTAAAGCTGAAATCAATAGAGATTGAAGATTTCCCAAAAGAATTTTGGCCAGATTTTTTATTTCTAGGGACGAAAAATCCAGTAACTTTTCCAGTTGTTTTTTATTATCAAAAGCTAAAAGAAAAAAATAAAGGAGAGGAATTTCCTGCTTTGATTTTGCCTCAAAACGGGATTTTAGCCACAAAGGAAGCAAAAGAAGCTTTACAAAAATTGAATTTGGAAAATCTACCGATTGTCAGAATGAGTGTTTTTAATTCGTTAAAAAAGGTAATTGAAGGTGAGAAAGAAATTATTGAGTATTCCTTGCCTTTAAATTTTGCTTTTTGTGCATCGAAAAATTTTGCTAAATTTGAAGATTTAAAAAAATTATTCAGAGAATGTAGTTTTGAAGCTGAGGAAATAAAGAGTGAAAAAATGTTTGATATGGAGCTTTCGAAGCTTTTTTTGAATTTAATTGGAATGGCTTGTGCAGCTTTTGGTCTTTCTATCAAAGAAGGCTTTGAAAAAGAAGAAATTTTTAAAATTGAAATTTTGGCCTTAAAAGAATTTATCAAAGCTGTAAAAAAGCAAAAAAATGGCTTTTTAAACTTTAGGCATTATCCTGTAAAAAATTGGAGCTTTTTGTTTGAGTTTCTTCCTCTTTCTTTCTTTTTACCTTTTAGAAAAAAAATCGGAGAAATGATTTTCAAAAAAAGAGGAGAAAGAGAAAAAGGAAACTTAGACGAAATTAATTACTACAACAGAGCGGTTATTGAATTAGCAAAAAGGGTAAAAATTGAAACCCCTTACAACGAGTTGATCTATAAAAAAATTGTGGGCGCGTCAGGACTTGAACCTGAAACCTTCTGAATGTAAGTCAGACGCTCTAACCATTTGAGCTACGCGCCCACAGAGCTCACTACCTGATATATTATATTCAAAACTGAGAAAACTAGCAAACCAACAACTAGGCCAATAATTATAATTAAAATTGGTTCCAAAAGAGTAGAAAAAGTGCTTAAGGTTCTCTCTACCTCCTTTTGATAAAAATTAGAAACCTGGGAAAGCGACTTTGAAAGATTACCGCTTCGCTCGCCAATTTTTATCATTTCAGTATAAAATGGAGGGAAAAGCTCTGGAAATCTGTCTAAGGGAGTGGCAATTTGCTCTCCGCTTTTTACCCCGTCTCTCACTACCAAAATTGCTTCCCTATAAACTGGGTTTCCTACCAAATCAGCACAAATTTCTAAAGATTCTGCAACCGGTATTCCGCGACCCAACAAAACCCCAAAATTCTCAGCAAACCTTGCCAAATAAATCATTTTAAAAACTTCTCCAAAAAGGGGCAAGGAAATTAGATAATGGCCCATTTTTTCTTTTCCCTCTTTTGTTTTGAAATACCAAAAAATTGAAAAGATAGAAAGAAAGAGCAAAAACAAAATGAAAATTCCCCAAGACTTTAAAAAATTTCCTAAGTTCAAAAAGAAATGCAAAAGAGGAGGAGGCTGAAATTCAAACTGAGTAAGTTGGGCAGCTAAATTTGGTAAAACGAAAAAAACCATGCCAAGTAAAACTATAATTGCTGTGGTAACAATAAAACCAGGATACAAAAGTGCATCTTTTACTTTGTTCGCAAACAAATAGTTTCTTTCCAAAGTATCGGCCAGAACCTCCAAAGTTTGAGCCAAGTTTCCTGAGATCTCTCCACTTTTTATCATATAAATAACGAAGGAAGAAAAAACGTCAGGATAGAGAGATAGAGCGTCAGAAAAAGTTGCCCCTCCCTCAACTTCTTTAACAATCCGGGAAAAAATTTGGGCTATTTTTCGATTCTTTGTTTCCTCTACAATCGTGTTAAGAGCTTCAATAAAAGGAATACCGGCTCTGAAAAGAGTGGCAAGCTGGCGAAAAACAATTACCAAATCCTTAGAGGAAATTTTTTGCCCAAAAGCAATTTCTTTTGCCCAGAAAGGATAAATAATTTCTTCAACAAAAATTGGAAAAAGCCCTTGTTTTTGTAAAAGGGTTATTGCCGCTTCCTTTGAAAAAGCTTCAATCTCTCCTGATTTTAATTCTCCTTCTTTTGTTTTTGCTTTATAAGCAAATTTCATTTTCTTAAATTATTTTTAAAAGATATTTTAATTCTTGGGGATTGAGAGAATAACTCAAGGCTGTATCTAGAGAAATCTCCCCCCTTCTTACTAAATCAGCTAAAGAGCGATTTAAAGAAATCATTCCCATCTCAGAAGAAGTTTCAATCACAGCTCCAATTTCATGAATTTTGTTTTCTCTAATCAAATTAGCGGTTGCTGGAGTGTTAATCATTATCTCGCAGGCTGGAATTAAACCACCCTTTATTCTTGGCAACAACCTTTGAGAAACAATTCCCAAAAGAGAAACAGAAAGCTGAGCTCTTACTTGATTTTGTTGCTCAGGAGGAAAAGAATCAACGATTCGGTGAATGGTTTGGGCCGCTGAATTGGTGTGTAAAGTAGCAAAAACTAAGTGGCCAGTTTCGGCTGCGCTAATTGCTGTGGCCATTGTTTCTGGATCTCTCATCTCCCCTATCATTATTATATCAGGATCTTGTCTAAAAGTAGACTTTAGAGCTCTAGCAAAAGAAATTGTATCTGATAAAACCTCTCTTTGCTCAATGATTGATTTGTCGGGCTCAAAAACATACTCGATAGGATCTTCAATGGTGATAATATGTTCTGCCCTAGTATGGTTTATTTCATCAATCAAAGCAGCTAGAGTTGTTGATTTACCGTGAGAAGAAGGACCGCAAACTAAAACAAAACCCTGTTGGGCTTTGGCAAAATAATGTAAAATTGGAGGGAGGTTTAACTCTTCAATGGTTAAAATTCTTGAAGGAATGAGTCTTAAGGCTGCAGAAACTTTTCCCCTTTGAAAAAAAACATTTACTCTAAACCTAGCTTTTTCATCAAAGGAAAAAGAAAAATCAATTTCTCTTTGAGAAAGAAATCTCTCTTTTTGGGATTCGTTCATTAAACAAAAAGAAAGTTCTCTCGAATCTTCTTCTGTTAAAGTTCTTGCTCCTTTTATTGGCAAAATCGCACCGTTAATTCTTATCATTGGAGGATAGCCAGCTACCAAATGCAAATCAGAAGCCCCTTTTTGGATTGTAATTTCTAAAATTTTTTTCAATTGAGAGTGATAACTTTCCATATTTTTATTTTAGCAATTCAATGATTCTTTTGGCAACCTGACTGGGAGTATTTTCAGATTTGATTAAGTGAGCATCAACTCCAGAAAAAATTTCTTTTTCTTGAACGTTAGAAAGAACCACAATTTTTAAATCTTTAAAATTTTTTTCTCCTTTCTCTCTTTTCTTTTTTATTTCTTCCAAAACTTGCCAGCCATCAATTTCTGGTAAAATTAAATCCAATAGTAAAAGATGATAGGAATCTTTTTCCAATTTTTCTAAACACTCTTTGCCGGTTTTCGCTATTTCGACTATAAAACCTTCTTTTTTTAATTTAGTAGAATAAATATCGATTAAAAAATCGTCATCTTCTGTCAGCAAAATTTTTTTCATACTTAAGAAAGCGAAGTTACTCTAAAGACCTCTTCTATGGAGGTAATTCCGTCTAAAGCTTTTAAAAGTCCGTCTTCAAACATAGTAATCATTCCTTGTTCTCTGGCGGCTCTAAATATTTTTTCTTCTGAAAAAGATTTGCTAGTTATGATTTCAGCAATTTTTTGATTTACTTCCAAGACTTCAAAAAGAGCTATCCTTCCAATAAAACCAGTTTTACTGCATTTGGAGCAACCTACTGATTCAAAAAGAGAATCTTTTTTAGAATAAGATTCGGCAATTTCTTTTGGAAGATTTTTGAGAGTGTTCTCGATTAAGGTTTGAAATTCCTTTTTTATTGGGACTTTTTTTCTGCAATCAGGGCAAAGCGTCCTGACTAATCTTTGGGCTATAACAATGTTTAAAGTCGGAGGAATTAAAAAGGGAGGTACCCCTAAATCAATTAACCTTGGAATAGCGCCAAAAGCATTGTTCGTGTGAAGGGTGGATAAAACTAAATGGCCAGTTAAGGCTGCATGGATGGCTAAGTTAGCTGTTTCTTTGTCTCTAATTTCTCCCACCATGATAATGTCTGGATTTTGCCTTAAAACATGCCTTAATCCCCTAGCAAAGGTGTAACCAATTTCCGGTCGAATTTGAGATTGATTTATTCCTTCAATGAAATATTCGATTGGGTCTTCCAAGGTGACAATGTTCACCTTTTCTTGATTCAAGATCTTCAAAATCGCATAAAGAGTTGTTGTTTTACCAGAACCAGTAGGGCCAGTAACCAAAATCATTCCGTAGGGTTTTTTGATGTTTCTTTTTACGATTTCGAAATTCCAGGGAGAAAATCCAAGTTCTTCAAAATTTCTCAAACCAACTTCAGGATCTAAAATTCTTATTGCTACCTTTTCTCCTCTACCTGTAGGAAAGGTTGAAACTCTAAAATCAATTTCTCTGTCCCGAAGCTTTAAAGAAAACCTTCCATCTTGGGGTATTCTTGTCTCATCAATCTTTAAATTAGAAAGGATCTTTATTCTAGCAACGATTGCTGGTAAAAGCTTTATTGGCAAAAAAAATGAGGTTGAAAGCTCGCCCAACCTTCTAAATCTTACTCTTAAATTATTACCGATTGGTTCAATATGAATGTCTGAAGCTTGACCTTCAATGCCGTATTTTAAAATAACGCTTACGATTTTAGAAACTGGCGCTTCTTCTGTTATTTCTCCTTTTTCTGCTTCTATTTTTATTTCTTCTCCTAATTTTTCTTTCAATTCTAAAAGGGCCTTTTCTACTTCTAGCTTTGGCAAATGATACTTTGCCAGTCCTTTTTCAAAATCGCTTTTTGTAATAAGGACAGTTTTGTAAGAAAAATTACCTAAAGTGGAAAGAAAATTTAAAACTTCTTGGGCCTTCAGATCTTCTGGCCAAACCATTCCTATTTTTAAAATCTCGCCCTCCTTTGAGAGAGGCAAAACTTTATAAACTTTTGCCGTATCCTCTGGAATAAATTTTAAGAGTTCTGGAGTAATTTTCTCTGGCTCTACTTTCTCTAAGGGAATTTTAAAAAGTTCGGATTTTAATCTAAAAAGTTGTTCCTCAGACAGGATATTTTTTTCTAAAATTAACTCTTCTACTCTTTTTTGAGTCCTTTTAGCTTCTTGAGAAAGAATAACAAATTGTTTATCATCAATTACTCCTTTTTCTGAAAGATACTCTAAAATGCCCATAAATTAGCTTCTATTTTGAAGTCGGCAAGGTGGAGGTTGAGAAAGGATTATCTCTTCCGGTTTTCTCTTCAAAAGGAGAAATCGTAGGAAAAGAAGAAAGAGATTTAAAGAAAGGATCATCTAAAATTTCAAGCTGAAGCTCGATCTTTGGATAAAATTTGGGAGTAATTTCAAGAGTAGAAACTTTCGGAGTTAGCTTTTCTTTCATTAAAGAATAAACTAAAAAGATGACTAAAATTACTAAAAAGAAAATTAAAATTTGTTCTCTTTTAATTCCTTTTTGAAATTCAATCGCCATAGCATTTAGCAGAAATTGTCAATTCGATAGAAAGTGGACCTTTTTCTGGAGTTGAAAAATCAATCTTTTTAACTTCAATCAAGCGCGAAGACTGTTCGAGTCCTTTCAAAAAGTTTTTCAAATCTTGGTACTCGCCAACTATTTTGATATTAGCTGACATTTCTAAAAATGGCGCATCGGGTAATGGTGAAAGGGAAAGAGAACTAATTTCCGAAAACAAAAACCGAGTTTGACTAGAAAGGGTTTGGATAAAATTGAAAAGCTCGGCAAAAGAGCAGTTGTTTGGCAAGGCGGTATTGAGCTTTTCTACTTCCGTCTTTTTTTCCTCAAGCTTTCTCTTCATTAAAGAAAGCTGATTGAAATACTCTTCTTCGTTTTTGAGTTCTTCTTTCAAAACATCAACTTTTTTTCTTATTGCTGCCCATTTTTGATATTGAGGCAAAGCCAAAAAGAGAATCACCAAAACAGAGGCCAGAATAAAAATTATTGAGTAAAGAAAACTTGATTTCATCTTTTAATTAATTGGGGGTTGAAAGAAATTCCTAAAACAAAATTGACCTTTCCTTCTTTTGTGATTCCTATTTGAGAAATTTCTACTTTGTTAATTAGTGGTTCTTTTTGAAATAGAAGAATTTGCTGACCGAGAGTATAAAAATTGTCAGTCGTTCCCTCAAGGGTGAACTTATTTTCGTTTGCGTCAAGACTAAATTTGTTAAAGACTACTTTTGGATGAACGGATGCTTCTAGAAACTCAAAAACTCGAGAAGTAAAAAGATGGTCTTTCAAAACGGTTTTAATATCTCTTAGCTTTTTGGCATAAAGAATAATTTCTTCTTCAAGTTTTTTTTGCTCTTCTGTTTTTTGTATTTCTTTTTTATACTCGATTTCTCTTATTTTCTTTTCAGCTTGCAAGGTTAAAGAAAAAAACGAAAAATAAACTAAAACTGAAATCGCTAAAATGACAATTGAAAAATAAAATAAAAAGTTGGGTTCTAATTCTTTTTTATATTCTTTTGGAATAATTTCTGGCATAATTTTTTAAACTTCTTTTAGACTTGCGCCAATAGCTATGGAAAACAAGGCGCCAATTTCTTTTATTTTATCAGAAAGAAAATCTGGAGGCAAAACTTCAGATAAGGGGTTAGCAAGTTCTACTTCTTTTAAAAATACGCTTTGGAAAAAAGGTAAAACCCCTGGCATCAAACCTATTCCCCCCGTTATGATAATTTTATCAATCTCTTTGCCTTCTTTCAAATAGAAATTTTGAAAAATCTTTTTTAATTCTTCTAAAATTGGTTGGAAAGAGGAAGTAATAATTTCTGTAAATTTTTCTTTAATTTCGCTTGACCAGGAAGAAGGAAGATTGGAAATTCCATAGGTAATTTTTATTTTTTCTGCCAATTCCCAATTAACACCGAGCTCTCTTGAAATTTTTTCAGTCAGCGAAAGTCCAGAAAGAGGCAAACTATAATAAGCTTTTAACACTTCTTTATCCACAACACTACAAGTGGTACTTTTTGCTCCAATGTCAATCAAACCCACAACCTTGTCTTTCTCTCTTACCAAAGCTCTCTTTAGGGCAAAAATCTCTGGCTCCAAAGCAAGTGTCTTTAAATTAGCTAAAGAGGCAATCTCTTCAAATTTATAAACTATTTCTCTAGGAACAGCCACTAAAAGAATGCTTACTGCTTTTTTTTCTTCGTAGATTGGATACCAATCTAAAACTACATCCTTTATTGGAAGAGGAATGTATTTTTTTGCCTCCATTTTTACCGCTTCCTCTAGCTCCTGTTGGGACATATAAGGCAAAGAAAAATGAACAAAAAATGTAAGAAAGTCTGGAATGGTAAAAACTGCGTTTTTGGTTTTAATTTTAGCATCCAAAAGCATCAATTTGATGCCAAGGGCAATTTCTTTTGGCGGCAAAAAAATTAAGCTTTTCTGAATGGGAGGAAATTGTCTCTGATAAAAAGGATGGGCCGGCAAAAGCGCATAATTTGTCAATTTCTTTCTCTTGGCAAAAGAAGAAACTTCTACTATTTTTATTGCCCAGGTGCCAATATCTATTCCGAGAACACTTTTTTGTAAAATGGCCATATTTTTTAAAAATTTTATAATGAAAAAATGGCGGTTAAATTACTCGAAAAATTTTTAGACTTCTTTTTCCCGAAAATTTGTTTGGGCTGTAAAAAAGAAGGATGTTATTTGTGTCCAGACTGCCAAGAAACAATTGAGGTGTTTTCTTCTCATAAAAAATGGCGGGGGGAATTTCTGGACGATCTTTACTTTGCAACAGATTACAAAAGTCCTCTGTTGAAAAAACTGGTAAGGCTCTACAAGTATTCTCCTTTTATCAAAGATTTATCTAAGGACCTTTCTTTTTTAATTATAAAACATTTTAAATTGCTAGAAAAATCCCCAAACTTCAAAAAAGAAAATTTTTTAATTTTACCCATTCCTTTGGAAAAAAGAAGGTTAAGATGGAGGGGGTTCAATCAAGCAGAAGAAATTGCAAAAATTTTAGCTGCCTTTTTCCAAATTCCTCTAGTTTTAAATATTCTAGAAAGAAAAAAGGCCACTCTCCCTCAAGTAAATTTAACAGAAAAAGAAAGAAAAGAAAACATTCAAGATGCTTTTTTTGTAAAGAAAAAAGAAAAAATCAGCGGAAAAAATGTTCTATTGATAGACGATATCTTTACTACTGGTTCGACTCTCGAAGAAGCGGCAAAAGTATTAAAAGAAGCTGGAGCTAAAAAGGTTATAGGAATAGTAATTGCCAAAGCACAAATTTTAGAAGATAAAGTTTAAAATTGGCGGAGGAGGTGGGATTCGAACCCACAAGCGGTGTTTTTAGCACCGCTAGAGATTAGCAATCTCCTGCCCTGCCATTAGGCGACTCCTCCTTTTCAAATTTTACTTTAAAAGGAAAGAAAGTCAATTGTTGCCTTTTGGAAGATTTTTGTTATTTTTAATCTATAAAGTCCCTATAGCTCAACGGAAAGAGCGCGGCCCTGCGGAGGCCGAGATCGGGGTTCAAGTCCTCGTAGGGACACAAGCATGAAACTTTCCAGCAAAATTGATGAAGTCAAGGGAATAGGTCCAGCTCTGAGCAAAAGATTAAAAAAATTGGAGATTGAAACGGTCGAAGATCTCCTTTTTCATTTTCCTCTTCGCTATGAAGTCTTACCTCCTTTTAAAAAAATTTCTCAGGTAAAAGCTGGAGAAAACGTAAGAGTTCTGGGAAGGGTTTTGGGAATTGAAAATTTATCCACTTGGAGAAAAAAGTTTATTCTTACTCAAGCCATAATTGGCGACTCTTCGGGTTCGATTAAGGCCATTTGGTTTAATCAACCCTATTTAGCCAACGTGATTAAAAAAGGAGACGGTTTAGTTCTTTGGGGGAAAGTAAAAATTGATGAATATGGTACCTATTTGAGTAATCCCACCCATGAAAAAGTTTCTTTAGAAAAGTTTCAAGAAAATGACCTTTTGCACACTCGGGAAATTGTTCCTATTTATCCTCAAACAGAGGGACTTTCTTCTCGGTGGCTAAGGAGAATAATTAAAAATTTATTAAAAAAGGTTCAAAACGAAATTAAAGAATGGTTGCCAAGGGAAATTTTAAAAGAGGAAAGATTTTTGGAAAGAAAGAAGGTCTTTTGGGAAATTCACTTTCCTTCCTCGTTAGAACTGGCCAAAAGAGCAAAGGAAAGATTTTTGTTTGAAGAAATATTTTTAATTGAACTTTCTGTCTTAAAACAAAGAATTCTAATTAACCAAAAAAAGGCTCCGTCAATTCCTCTTTTGCTTTCTGACTTAAAAGATTTTTTAAATTCCCTCCCCTTTCAATTAACCTTAGCCCAAAAGAAAGCTCTTTTCCAAATTTTAAAAGATTTGGAAAAGCCGCGGCCAATGAATAGATTGCTTCAGGGAGATGTTGGTTCTGGAAAAACAATCGTCGCAATGGCTGCTGCCTTGAACGTTGTTAAAGCTGGCTGGCAAGTTGCCTTAATGGTTCCAACTGAAATTTTAGCCAATCAGCACTTTGAAAACTTTCTAAAATTTTTAGATCCTTTTAATGTAAAAATCGCTCTTTTAACAAAAAGTTTTGCCAAAATTAATCAAAAAAAATCAAAAAAGAAAGAAATTTTAGAAAAATTAAAAAAACAAGAAATTCAGATTTTAATTGGAACCCATTCTTTAATTGAGGAAAAAGTAAAGTTCCCGAAGTTGGGATTGGCAATTCTGGATGAACAACACCGCTTTGGAATAGAACAAAGGGCAAAGCTTTCAGTTTCAAATAAAGAGGGACTCCTTTGTCATTTCCTTTCAATGACCGCTACTCCGATTCCCAGAACTTTAGCCTTAACTTTGTACGGAGATTTAGATTTGTCGATTTTGGACCAGATGCCAAAAGGAGAAAGAAAGGTTGAAACAAAAATTGTATCCCAAAAAGAAAGAGAGAAAATTTATCAATTTATTAGAGAGAAAATCAGAGAAGGAAAAAAGGCTTTTGTTGTTTGTCCAAGAATTGAAGAAAAAAGAGAAAAAAATTACCTTTGGGAAGAAGTAAAGGCAGTGAAAAAGGTATTTAAAGCACTTTCAAAAGAAATTTTTCCTGAATTTAAAGTGGCAATGGTGCATGGAAAAATGAAATCTAAAGAAAGAGAAAAAATAATAGAAGATTTTAAAAGAGGAAAAGTTCAGATTTTGGTTTCTACTTCTATAGTTGAGGTTGGGGTTGATATTCCTAACGTTTCTATCTTGCTCATAGAAAGCGCAGAAAGATTTGGATTGGCCCAACTTTATCAATTGCGAGGCAGAATTGGAAGGGGTGGAGAAGAAGCTTTTTGTTTTCTTTTTGTAGAAAAACCAACCAAAAAGGCCCAAAAAAGACTTCAGGCTCTTTTGAAGGCAAAAACTAGTTTTGAGTTAGCAGAGCTGGATCTAAAAATTAGGGGTCCTGGAGAAGTTTTGGGCAAAAGACAGTGGGGAATTCCAGATTTCGCGATGGAAGGATTAAGAAATATTAAACTAGTTGAAAAAGCCAGAAACTGGGCAAAAGAAATTTTAGCTAAAGATCCGGATTTAAAAAGTTATCCGCTTTTGGCAGAGAAAATTAAAAACTTTAGGGTTCATTTTGAATAAAAATCAAACTGGCCAGGATTCTATCATTAAAAACTTTTTTTCTTTAAAAGGAAGCATTTGGTAAATAGCTTCGGTAATAAAAGGCATAAAAGGATGCAAAAGCTTTAAATTTGTTTTTAAAATTTCAAATAAAAGATACTGGCTCTTTTGTCTTTCTTTTTCGTCATCGCTTTTTAATCTTTCCTTTTCTTTTTCGATTATTTGATCGCAAAACCGATGCCAAAAGTAATCATAAATTTCTTGAGCAGCCAAATGAAATTGAAAAGAATCCATCAATTGAGTAACCTTTTGACAATGGGACTTAAGCTCTTTAAGAATTTCTTGAGAATTTTTGTCTAAAATTATTTTCTGAGGTTGAAAATCTTTCAAGTTCATTAAAACAAAACGACTGGCATTCCAAATTTTATTTGCAAAATTGCGGAAACTTTTGAATTTTTCTTCATACAAAACCAAATCAGAACCAGGGCTCGTTCCAAAAATTAAGGCCATTCTCAAAGCATCGACCCCATAAAGAGAAGCTATTTCTAAAGGATCGATAACGTTCCCTTTTGATTTTGACATTTTTTGTCCCTTTTTATCCCTTACTAAACCGTGCAAAAATACACGCTTGAAAGGAGGTTTCCCTGTTAAATACATTCCCATCATGATCATTCTGGCTACCCAGAAAAACAAAATATCGTATCCTGTCTCCATTACGTCTGTCGGATAGAATTTTTTAAAATCTCCTTTTTTCATTTTTAAAACAGTTATTGGCCACAAAGAAGAAGAAAACCAAGTATCAAAAACATCTTCTCTTTTTAAACTTTTATCAGGAATTTTAATCCCCCAAACAATTTGCCTTGAAATGTTCCAGTCTTTGATTTGGTCTAGCCACTCCAAAAATATTTCTTTAAACCTTTTTGGAGTAAACTCCACTTTGCCTTCCAAAACCGCTTTTTCTGCCAGCTCCTTTAAAGAGAAATTTTTCCCTTTTGGTCTTTCTTTCATTTTTAAAAAGTATTGATCTTTAAGCAAAATTGGCTCAATTTGAGTAAAACATTTGTAGCAAACTGCTATCTTGTGTTTGTAGTTTTCATCGATCGAAACCAAGAGTCCTTTTTCTTTCAAAGCTTTAACTACTTTTTCTCTGGCCTTTAAAACTTCCATTCCTTGGAAGGGACCTGCGTTCTCGTTCAATTTTCCGCCCTCATCAATAACTTCTATTGCTTTTAAGTTATGGGTTTGGGCAATCTCAAAATCTAAGAAGTCGTGGGCTGGAGTAATTTTTAAAACTCCGGTCCCGAAATTCGGATCAACTCTAAAGTCGGCAATGACTTTCATTTTCTTTTTGCCTAATAAATCTTCAATTAAAATTTCCTTTCCAATGTATTTTTTGTACCTTTTGTCTTTTGGATGAACTGCCAAAGCTACGTCTCCGAATTTTGTTTCTGGCCGAGTAGTAGCAACAACAAGAGGACCGTATTTGATAAAGTAAAGAGGGTCGGTCCTTTCGATATATTTCACTTCGAGATCTGAAAGTGCGGTTTGATGCTTTGGGCACCAATTAACGATTCTTTCTCCTTTGTATAAAAATCCATCTTTTTTCAGTTTCCTAAAAACTTTTAAAACAAAATCAACTGATTTTTTATCAAGAGTAAAGGCCTCCCTTGACCAGTCGCAAGAAGCCCCCAATTTCTTTAGTTGCTCTCTCATTAGGGTAATATTCTCTTTAGAAAAGGCGAGGATTTTTTCAAAGAGTTCTTTTTTGGAAAATTCAAATCTCGATTTTCCTTCTTTTTCCAATTTTTTGTCAAAAACAACCTGGGTTTCAAAACCAGCGTGATCAAAACCAGGAATCCACAAAGCTTTTTTGCCTTTCATTCTTTGATACCTAATCATTAAATCTTGAAGAGAAATAAAAACAGCATGCCCAATGTGCAAAGGGCCGTTGGCATTTGGAGGAGGCATTACAATGGTAAAAGTTTCCCTTCTTTTGCCAGGAAGTTTTTCTGGAGAAAAAAGTTTGCTTTCTTCCCAAAGCCGATAAATTTTTCCTTCAAAATTTTTATGATCGTAAATTTTTGGAATCTCCATAAAGTTTTAAATTGCCGTCTGCTTCAAGTTTACCAAAAGATCTTGAGCTAAAAAAGGAGAAAGCTCCACAAAGACCAACCATAGCTGCATTATCAGTACAAAACTCCTTTGGCGGAACAAAAAAATTAACTTTGGGAAACTCCTTTATCATTTTTTCAAACCTATTTTGCAAGGTTTTATTTGCCGCCACTCCCCCACTCAAAAGAAGAGATTTTGGTTTAAAAAACTTTATTGCTCTTTTTGTCTTCTCAATCAAAACATCAAAAACAGCATCTTGAGCTTCCCTTGCCATCTCGAAAATGAAATCCTTTGAGAGTAAAATTTTTTGATCAAATTTCCTTGTCAAATAAACAACGGCTGTTTTCAGCCCGCTAAAACTAAAATCATAATTTTTTTGTTTAATCATCGGACGGGGCAAAGAAATTTGATATTTTCTTTTCCCTTTTTTAGCTATCCTCTCGATAATCGGCCCTCCTGGATAACCCAATCCTAAAAAACGAGCAATTTTATCTAAACATTCGCCTGCAGCATCATCTCTTGTCTCTCCTAAAACCTGATATTTTCCAAAATTTTCCATAAAAATCAAAAGAGTGTGTCCTCCGCTCACAATTAAGGAAATGGCCGGTAAAACATTTTTTATTTGAAATTCTCTTTGAAACTTCTTTGAAAAAAAATTGGCAAAAATATGAGCTTCTAAATGATTGACCGGGACAATTTCTAAAGAAAATTCTTTTGCTAATTTTTGAGCAAAATTTATTCCTTCCCAAAGGCAGGGTTCTAAACCCGGTCCCACGGTTACTGCTATTAAATCTATTTTCTTTGTCAACCCACTTTTTTGAGCTTTTTTAAAAATTATTGGAAGGTTTTTTTTGTGTTCTAATTTTGCAAGATAGGGCCAAACTCCGCCAAAAGGAGCATGAATTTTGGCCTGCGAACTAACAAAGTTAAAGAGTAAGCTAAATTTAGTTGGGCTTTGCCACTCAAGAATGGCTAAAGAGGTATCATCGCAGGAAGTGTCCAAAGATAAAACTCTCATTCTAGAATTTTAGCTAAATTTATTGATTTTTTTCAACTTTTCTCTTAAAATAAAAAAGTCTCGCCGCCATCGTCTAGTGGCTAGGACAACGGGCTTTCAATCCGTTAACAGGGGTTCGATTCCCCTTGGCGGCACAAAATGAATTCTGAAAACAATCTTTACTTTCTTTCCCTTTCTAAAGCCCATGACCTAAAAGACAAAAAAGAAAGAATAATTTATCGATCTTTTGAAATCCTGCCTGGCCTTTTATCCCTTGGAACTATTCTTTTGGCAATTTTGTGCTCAAAATTTTGGCCAATTTTTTTTGCTATTTTTGTAGTAATTTTTGATATTTTTTGGCTAATAAGAATTCTCTATTTGTCTTTACACCAGCTTTCTTCTTTTTTTAAGATGCGAAAAAACTTAAAAACTAATTGGTTAGAAAAATTAAAAGAAAAGGAGGGTTGGGAAAATATTTATCACCTCGTAGTTTTGCCATTTTTTAAGGAAGAAAAAGAAATTATTGAGGCCTCAATAAAGGCAATCGAAGGTTGTGTTTATCCAAAAGAAAAAATAATCCTTGTTCTAGGAGTTGAAGAAAGGGCAAAAGAAAAAGGGTTAAAAATCGCTCAGGAATTAAAATCAAAATATGAAAAAGAGTTCTTCAAATTTCTAATTTCTTTGCACCCAAAAGATCTTCCCGGAGAAATTGCCGGAAAAGGATCGAATGTAGCTTTTGCAATAAAATTAGCTGAAAGGGAAATTATAGAACCTTTGAAAATCCCAAAAGAAAATGTTTTGGTTTCAAATTTTGACATCGATACCAGACCCTATCCTGATTATTTCTCTTGTCTGACTTTTTATTTTCTTTCTCAAAAAGAAAGAGAGAAAACCGCTTTCCAACCAATTCCTCTTTACAACAATAACATCTGGTTAGCTCCAATGTTTTCAAGAATAGTAGCCAGCTCTGCTACTTTTTGGCAAATGATGCAGCAAGAAAGACCTGAAATGGCAACTACTTTTTCCTCTCATGCAATTTGTCTAAAAACTTTGAGCGAGGTTGAATATCCGAAAAACGTCGTCTCTGATGACTCTCGAATATTTTGGAAAGCTTTTTTGTTTTACAAAGGAAACTTTAAAATAGTGCCCATTTTCTATCCTGTTTCAATGGATGCTGTTTTGGCCAAGGGATTTTTAAAAACTGTAATCAATCAATACAAACAACAAAGAAGATGGGCTTGGGGATGCAGCGATATTCCGTTTTTGCTTTTTGGGTTTTTAAAGGTTAAAGAAATTCCTTTCTTCACAAAGCTCAAAAAGGCTTTTTTTGCGATTGAGGGTTTTTGGTCTTGGGCAACATGTGCTTTGCTTTTGGCAATTTTAGGATGGCTGCCTTTAATTTTTGGGGGGCAAACTTTTAACGCAACAATTTTTGCTTATAATCTTCCAAGAATAACTCAGCTTTTGATGACTTTTGCGATGGTCGGTCTTTTAATTGGAGGGGCAATTTCTTTTACTATCTTGCCGCCAAAGCCAAAAAGTGTTTCTTCTTTGAAATATTTTATTTTTGTTTTTCAATGGATTTTTCTTCCTTTGACTTTAATTATTTTTGGCTCTTTTCCAGCCCTTGATGCTCAAATTCATTTAATGGTAGGAAAATATATGGGCTTTTGGCCGACTGAAAAAATAGTTTTAAAAGAAAAAAATGAATAACAATCAACTTTTACCTTTTCCAATTTCTATTTTTTTGGCTTTGCTGCCATGTTTTTTATGGCTTCTTTTTTATCTCCGAAAAGACAATAGGCCAGAACCCAAAAGAATGGTAATAAAGGTTTTTCTCCTTGGAATTTTAGTTACCTTTCCTTTAATACTTATTGAAACTGCTCTCTTATTTATTATAGATGTCTTTTCTCTTTCTTTTTTCTGGAAAATTTTTATTCTCTCTTTTTTGGTTATTTCTTTGATCGAAGAATTGGGGAAATTTTTTATCTTAAAAACTACTGTTTTTTCCTCTCCGGAGTTTGATGAGCCAGTAGATGGAATGATTTATGGAGTAATCGTTGCTTTAGGTTTTGCTGCGAGCGAAAACTTTTTTTATCTTTTTCCGATTTCTTTAAAAGAAAGGTTTACTTTAGCTCAGGCCTTTTTGTTTAGATCTTTGGGGGCGACTTTTTTTCATACTCTTTCTTCAGCCATTTTGGGTTTTTTTGTAGGACTTTCTTTTTTCTTTAAAAGAAGAAGGTCAGAATTAATAACCCTTGGTCTCTTTTTGGCTTTTCTCTTGCACGGAGTTTATGATTTTTGTATACTTTATTTTGAAAGGAGTTTAATTGCTTTGGGCGTTCCGATAATAATTTTATTTTTTGTGGGGATTTTAGTGTCTTTGGGTTTTGAGTATTTAAAAAAAATAGCTAAAATAAAACAATATGCCAAATTTTCTTGAAAAACTTAAAAAAGGAATGGGAATAGAAGAAGCTGAAAAGGAAGCTAAAAAGGAAGAAACTGAAGAAACCAAAGAAGTAGAAAAAACCGAAGAGGCAGAAGAAAAAGTTAAAAAAGAGAAAAAAGGAGCAAAAAAAATCAGTCTTAAAAAAGAGGAGGAAAAAACAGAAAAAGAAGAAGTTTCTGAACTCTCTGCAGAACCAGAAGGCGAACTTTTAATTGATCTTTTTGAAGACGAAGATTTCCTTTACCTCATCTCTCCTATTGCTGGTGTGAAAGGAGAGGAATTAGATATTGAAATAGAAGAAGAGATGCTCAAAATTGAAGGAGAAAGAAAAAATCCTTCACCAGAAGGGATTAAATATCTAACTAAGGAATGTTATTGGGGGAGGTTTTCAAGAAAAATTATTTTGCCGAGCGAAGTTGATCCAAACAGAGTAGAAGCTGAATTTAAAAATGGAATTTTATTTTTAAAATTCCCAAAAATCTCTAGAGAGAAAAAGAAAAAAATAAAAATTAAAGAAGAAAACTAAATTAAACTAGTCTTTATATTGGTGGTGGGGGTGGAGCGCCAGCTCCTGGTCCGCCTCCTGCTGGTGGAGGTGGAGCGCCAGCTCCCGCTCCAGCACCAGCGCCTGGTGCGACTCCGCCGCCGCCTCCTGCTGTTCCCTGGGTTAAATAACTTTTGATCAGACTTACAGCACCGTAAGCGACAATTGCTACTACCAAACCGATTACAGCGTAAGTAACGGCTTTTTTAGCTCTTTCTATTTCTCCAGGATCTCCACCAGCAGTAACGAAAATCACTCCAGCATAAACTATAAAAAGGAGAGCCAAAAATAAAGCGAGAGTAAAAATAAGATTACCCAACCTCTTCAAAACGGTAAAAACTCCTACGTTGGGCAGTTCTTCTACGTCATCTTGGGCGAAAGCTGTTTCAAAAAGAAATAAAAGGAGAAAAATTGAAAGAAGAATTTTTTTCATATTTTAGAATTTACATTCCTAAAGCTTTTTTTAATAAGCTAATCAAACCTTTAGCAACCAAAATTACAACAAAACCAATTAAAGAATAAGTTAAAATTTTTTTGCCTTTTTCAGCCTGCTCTGGATTACCAGAAGAAGTAATCCAAAAAAGACCAGCTCCAACTATCACGATTGGCAAAATATAAATTGCCAATGTATAAAGAAAATTGGCTATTCTTTCCAAAAGCTCGCTAAAGCTACTAGCACCTATAGGATTGTCTATGGCGCTGGCTAGCATCTTGCCAAAATCAATGCCAGCCAGCGCCTTTTTTATCCCAATCATTTCCCTTGGCTTAAATAGTTATAAACCAAAGCTACTAATCCGTAAGCCACTACACCAATAGCCAAAGCTATCAAGGCATACATTATAATATGTCTGGCAGTTTCTACCTTTCCTGGATCACCACTTGCAGTAACCAAAATGATGGCAGCATAGATAATGAAAACTAAAGCCAACAAGGCCATCAAGTAAAAAAGCAAAGTTGCAAATCTCCAAACCGTTGCCCCTACTCCCACTGTTGGAAGAGGAGAAACGGTGCTAGTTTCATTTGTTTGCCAACCCGTAAAATCCTGCGCCATCAGAGGGGTAAAGCTAAGCAACAATAAACCAGCTATCAGACCCATCAACAATTTTTTTGCCATTTTTTTAAATCTTTTTTTATTTTTTTCGACCTTTCTCTTTTTATCTTACTAGATAGTTTCTTATTAAGTCAACGATCCCCTTTCCCATTATCACTACCGCAAAGCCAATTACAGCATAGATTATTAATCTTTTCCCCTGCTGAAATTGTTCTTCGTTTCCGCTAGCAGTAATCATCAAAATTCCAGCCCAAACTAATACAATTATTACTATCCAAAAAGAGACAGTAAAAAGATAATTTAAAACAATCAAAACTAAACGATAAAGGCTTTGAACTGGGGAGGTAAAAGTAATAGCTTCAACAAAATTTATTAAAAACAAAGAAAGAAAAATCAAAATAGGTAGTTTTTTCATTTTTTTGTAAAAATTAATCCCCAATGGTAATTCCCTGCCTCGAATTCTTTTTCTAGAAAAAATCCTAATTTTTGAGCAATTTTTTTTACTTCCTCTTTGTCCACCTTGTCTTCTGGCCCAAACTCTGCTTCTTTTTTCCAGTCAATCACCAATATTCTACCGCCTTCTTTTAAAACTCTTTTTGCTTCTTTAAAAACCTCTTCTTTCTTTTCTACCTCAAACAAAAGATTGGTCATTAAAACTAAATCGCAAGATTCATTTTTTAATCTAGTGCTTTTTTCCACGTCGGCCTTAACTAACTCGATATTTTCTACTCTTTGAAGCTTCATTTTTGAACGCAGAGCTGAAAGGGCTTCTTCTTGAAGGTCAATAGCAAAAATTTTTGAATCGGGCGAGTTTTTGGCCAAGGGCAAGACCCAGCCCCCAGAACCACAACCAAAATCAGCAATCACCATTTTTTCTTTTAAATTCAGGTTGTTTTTTAAAATTTCTTCTGGATCTAAAAATCCTTGAAACATTTTATTTAAACTGCCATTGCCCAAATAAGTTTGTCGTCTGCATCCAATTTTATAAGCCTTACTCCTCTTGCACTTCTCGAAAGTTTTGGAACCGAAGAGAGGCTTGTTTTTAAAATTTTACCTTTCTTGGTAAATAAAATCAATTCTTCTTCTTTCTTGGTTAGAATTTGAGCCGAAATTAGGTTTCCCGTTTTTTCGTTAATTTTCATTGCCTTAATTCCTGCTCCGCCCTTCTTTTGGACTCGGTAACTTTTGAGTTCTGTTTTTTTGCCAAAACCGTTTTCAGAAACCAAAAAGAGAAGTCCTTCTTTTTGAGGAGAAAAAATTTCCATCGCCATTATTTCATCTTCTCCTTTGAGTCTCATTCCTCGAATGCCTGCGGCCTGTCTTCCCATTACTCTAACTTCCTTTTCTCTAAACCTAATCAGTTGTCCTTTTTTTGTAATCAGTAAAATTTCATCTTCGCCGGATGATTTTTTAACTTGCTTTAACAAATCTCCTTTCTTTAAATTAATCGCAAACAAACCTTTTCTAGTAATATTCTTAAATTCTTCAAGAGAAGTCCTTTTTATGATGCCGTTTTTTGTTACTAAAACCAAAAAAGAAGGTTTTTCTTTTTTTGAAAGTGAAATAAGGGCCAAAACCTTTTCTTGGGGAGAAAGCGGTAAAAACTGAAAAATCGATTTGCCTTTTGCCGTTTTCTGGGCTTCTGGAATTTCAAAAACAGGAAGCTTGAAGACTTTTCCTGAATTTGTAAAGAACAAAAGGTCGTCTCTGGTGTTGGCCAAGGTTAAAAGTTCAATAAAGTCTTCTTCGTTAGTCTTTGCCCCCAAAATTCCTTTTCCTCCTCTCTTTTGGAGTCGATAATTTTTGGGATTAATTCTTTTTAAATAACCGCCAGCACTTAAGGTAACGATTGTTTCCTCTGGAATGATCAATTCTTCTTTGCTTAGTTCTTTTATCTTTTCTAGATGAATTTTTGTTTTCCTCTCGTCCCCAAAAGTTTCTTTTAGCTGAAGAAGTTCTTTTTTCATTATTTCTTTTACTTTTTCTGGACTTTTTAGAATTGCTCTTAATTCTTTAATTTCCTTTTGCAGGTTTTTTAGTTCCTCTTCAATCTTTTTTCTCTCTAGTCTAGCCAAAGAAGCTAATCTGGTATCTAAAATAGCGTCTGCTTGAATATCGTCTAATTGGAAACTCTTTTTCAATCTCTTTTTAGCTTCTTCTCTGTCTCTCGAAGATCTAATTATTCTAATTACCTTATCGATATTTCCCAAACACTTAACCAAACCCTTTAAAATATGGGCTGACCTTTCTGCTTTTTCCAAATCATGTTTTGTCCTTCTTAAAACTACATTTTGTCTATGGATCAAAAAATAGCTTAAAACTTCCTTGAGGCTCAAAATTTTGGGCTGGATTCCATCAACCAAAGCCAGCATATTCAAATAAAAAATCTTCTGAAGGTCGGTAAATTTGTAGAGTAAATTCAAAACTATCTCTGGCTTTACATCTCTTTGAAGTTCCAAAACAACCCTCATTCCTTCTTTGTCTGATTCGTCACGAATTGTTCTAATTCCTTCAATTTTCTTTTCCTGAACTAGTTTTGCTATTTGTTCCAAAAGGCTGGATTTTTGAACCTGAAAAGGAATTTCTTTAATCACTATCTGAGTCTTTGAACCCGTTGTTTCAATTTCAGCTTTTCCTCTAATTAAAATTGGACCCTTTCCCTGAGAATAAGCTTGAATAACTTCTCTTTGGTTAAAAATTTCTCCACCGGTTGGAAAATCTGGCCCTTTTATGAATCTAAAAAGATCCTCAGTATCGGCTTTTGGATGATAAAGAAGATAAACCAAGGCGTCAACTACTTCTCCCAAATTGTGCGGAGGAATGTTGGTGGCCATTCCAACAGCAATGCCTAAAGCTCCATTTAAAAGCAACTGGGGTAAGGGAGAAGGCAAAACTACTGGTTCTTTTGTGGTTCCGTCATAATTTGGAATAAAATCAACCGTGTTCTTTTCAATGTCCTTTAGCATCATCTCCCCTATTTTTGAGAGTCTGGCTTCGGTATAACGATAAGCAGCTGCTTCATCACCATCAATGCTTCCAAAATTTCCTTGGCCCTCTACCAAAGGATAACGAAGAGTAAAATCTTGGGCCATTCTTACTAAAGCATCGTAAACAGCCATATCTCCATGAGGATGGTATTTTGCCAAAACAGCACCCACTACCGATGCTGATTTTTTAAATTTACTGTTTGCCCTCAGGCCATCCTCCCACATTGCATAAAGAATCCTTCTCTGAACTGGCTTTAGCCCGTCTCTAACATCGGGCAATGCCCGAGCAACAATTACCGACATTGCGTAATCCAAATAAGAAGTTTTCATTACTTCAGAAATCTCAACTGGAAAAATGTTTTCTTTCTTTACTATTTGTGTTTCTTTATTTTGGATTTTCTTCATTTTTTATTTCTTCTTTTGGCAAATTTGAAAGGTTTTTAAGATTTTCTTCAAAAATTTTTTCTAATTCTTGATCTGTTTTCGCTTGCTCGATTTCTTTTTTCACTTTTTCTAGGGGCTGGGAAAAATCAACATTCCCAAAACTTTTAAAGCTTTCCTTTATTTCCTTGATATAAAAGTAAAATAAAAAAATAGCACAGAGAAAAACGATAAAAAAAGCTAAAAGTTTTTTTCTTTCTCTCGGCCAGTTTTGAATTTTTTTTATTAAGCTAACCATTCTTAATTTTTTCTAAAAAGTTTTTAAGTTCTTTTGGCAGTGGAGAAAAGAATTCTTTTTCTTTTCCGTTTGGCATTTTAATCTTAAGCCAAAAGCAATGTAAAAACTGTCTCTCAAAAATATTTTTTTGCTTACGAAAAGAGTAAAGTTTGTCTCCAACAATTGGATGGCCCAAAAAAGAAAGGTGAACTCTAATTTGATGCTTCCTCCCTGTCTTTGGACAAACTTCCAAAAGTGTAAAATCTCCAATCCTTTCTAAAACCGAAAAGGAAGTCTGAGCTATTCTTTTTCTGTTGGCCCCAGGCTCAAAAGGAAAATAAACCTTTTGTTTTCTTTTGTCTTTTGGATTTCTTCCAAGCAAAGTCTCAATTTCTCCCTTTTCATCCTTAACTTTTCCAAAAACCAAGGCTAAATATTTTTTAATTACTTTTCTCTCTTTAAATTGTTTTTGAAAGAACTCCAAGGCTGAGTTATTTTTTGCTACCAAAAGAATTCCTGAGGTTTCTTTGTCCAATCTGTGAATAATGCCATACCTTGGCGCTTTGCCAGCTTTTTTTAGCTCTGGCCTTTCTTTAATTAAGTAATCGATCACGCTTTCTTTTTCGTTGTTCTCTGGAAAAACAACAATTCCTGCCGGTTTATCTATTACTAAAAGGTTCTCGTCTTCGTAAATTATCGGAAAAACCACAATTTTATTCTAAGTTTTTCTCTCAAAAAATCAAGTTCACAAATACCAAGTTGGTAGCCAAATCCTGGCTTTAAATTGAGAAAAATTCATTAAAAAACCATAAGAAAAGGGCAAAAAATAAAGAAAGCCCAAAATTACAAAAAATAAAAGGACAAAAAACAAAGGTTTAATCTTTGGGATTTTTTGTAAAGCAAAATCAAAAAAGATACTAAAAAGAATGATTGAAAAAACAAGGCTCGGAAAATAATGATAAATAGCCGTGAAGCGAGGAATGGCAGCAAAAGGAAAAAGATATACAAAATAACCCAAGAAAAAAAGCCGAAAGTTTTCGTTTTGAAAAACGAAGGGCTTCTTTTTAATGATGTATTCTCTCAAGATAAAATATAAAAAAGAAATTGTGCCCAAAAAAGAAAGCCACCAAACGATTGGGTTTCCCAGTAGAAAAATAAATCTCATTCTTTGATCAACTTTTTCTTGAAAATATAAAATCGGCCTAATCAAAAACGGCCAGGTATACCACTTACTGCTAAAGCGCCAATCGATCAAGCTGGTATTTGTTGACAAAGAATAATAGCTAAGCAAAAAAACTCTGAAAATTTTATTTCCAAAAGGAGGAAAACGAATAATTTTTATTACCTCTTCCCTTTTTTCTGGAGAAAGTTCGCTGATTCTTTTTGTCCATATTTCATCAAAAATCCAACCGCAATTTGAAAAACAAACGTTTGTAAGAAGCTCTAAATGAATGTAAGAGATGAAAAAATAAATAAAGAGGGGTAGAAAAAAGAAAAAGAAAATTTTAAAAAAAATTTCTTTTTTTGGCTTTTGAAAGAGCTTTTCTTCTAAAATTTCCCAAATAAAAATAATTGCCAGTGCCCCAAAACCAGTAAATTTAATTGAGATTGTAAAACCCAAAAGAAAACCCAAAATCAAATTGTAAAAATACCAAGAAAAAGAAAATGGTTTTTTTTCTTTTTGAAGAATAAAGAAAATTAAAGAAAGGAAAATAAAAAAAAGTAAAATTATATCCATCAAAACAAATCGAGACTGAACTAAAAGCGCATTATCAAAAACAATTAAAAAAGCGGCCAAAAAGGCAGCCCTTTCTGAAAATCCTGTTTTTTTAACTAAGAAAAAAACTAAAATTGGCAAAAGAGCTCCTAAAAAAGCAACAAAACTTCGCAAAATCAAATAGTTTAGGTTTGGATAGAAAGAATCCATTTTAAAATCGAAAAAGGTTTTTTTGCCAAAAAGGAAAAGTAAGAGAGCAAAAAGTAATTTGCCTAGTGGCGGATGAATGTCGAAATAATATTGGTGAAAAAGGTATTTATGGGCAAAAAGGCTAAAGTATGTTTCGTCAAAAACTACCTTTGGGGGGAAATAAATTTGCCAAAACCTACCAAGAAAAGAAACAAGGGTTAAGAAATAAATTGGTAATCTTTTTAGAAAGGATTTCTTCATAAGATTTTAAGAATCAAAAAGCCAAAAAGAGCAAAAAGAAAAATTGGGCAAAGGGCAGGAATTGGTTTTTTTGTTTTTTTTAAAATTAAAAAAGAAAAAGCTAATCCCAAGCTAATAAAAATTGCCAAAACTAAACCTTGCCAGAAAGATTGCCTTAAAAAAGAAAAGCAAAGCATTAAAGGAAAGGCAATATCTCCGCCTCCCAGAAAAGAAAAATCCTTTTTTTCTCCTTTGATTTCTTTTAAAAATCCTGAAAAATTTTTGGGGAGAAGAATTCCATAAAAAATTTCTGCTCCTATCATTGCCTTTGCCATTTTGACCATATGTTTTGTAACAAAAACTGAAATGAAATCATAAAGAGATAAAAGAAAAAGTAAAGCCAAAAAACTTTCTGGCGAAAAACTAAAGCTAAAAAGAGCTGAAATGCCAGTAAGAGCTAAAATTACAATCAAGTCATGAATAAAAACTTTTGGCCAAAGGAACCAAATTAGAATTAAAATTAATGAAAAAAAGAAAGAAAGCGAGGGGGAAAAAGCAGAAAAGACCAAATTTAGCCCAAAAAGAGAGGAAAAAACAAAAAGAAAACGAAAGAAAAACTTTCTTTTCTCAGAAGATTTTAAGGCTTTTATTATCCAGAAAAACAAAAAGGAAATAAATAAAAAAGAAAGTAAAAAACCAAATGAAGAAGGGGAAGAATAAGAAGGAAGGATTTTAAAATGAGGGAGAATTTCTTTCCCAAGAAAAAAAGCAAAAAGGAAAAAGGAAATTTCAAAAAAAATCTCTCCCATTCTACTTACTTGATCTTTTCTTTAAAATTGCAGAAATTAACCAAAAATGAAGTGGACCGAAAACGCCAAAAATAAGAGCAAGCAGGCAAAGAAGAAAAACAAAATGATAGCTCACTGGGAAATTTTTGCTAATTGCAGAAAGAAAAATTCCAACTAAAATCCAGCAGAGAATTCCTAAAGACAAAAATAGAAGACCCAAAGACCAATTATTCATAAAATTGATGGAGTTTTCTTTTTATTTTTTCTTTTTCTTTAAAAGAAATTTCGACCTTTTCGATTGCTTTTTCTAAAATATTTAAAGTTTTGTCATAAGTTTCTCTTTCCACAAAATAAGGGGTGCCATCCTTTCCCCCATGGGCGAAAGAATATCTTGCAGGATCTTCAAAAGAGGGTTTCGCGCCATAGATTATTTCCGAAACCAAACTTAAAGCTCTAATAGTTTTTGGCCCCACGCCTTCTGTCATTAAAAGTTGTTCAAAATTTTCTGGCTTTAAAAAATGTGCTTTCTCTATTGTTTTCTTTAATCTTTTTAAATCGAACTTTTCTTTCTCCACCGGATGATGGTGAAATTCAACATCTTTTAGTTTGATTTCACAAAAACCTGGTAACCTTTTTTGCTTAATTAAAGAATTAGAACTTTCCAAAACCAAATTTAAATCTTTTAAAAATGTTTTTGGTTCTTCTCTCACCATTTCTACAGAAATTTCTTTATTTTCTCTACTTTCTTTTGCAACCAAATTTAATGGTTTCAATTTTATATCAGAAATTATTCCGGAATGGGGTTCTTCGGTAAAATCTTTAATTTTTAAAGAAAGCCAGTGATACCTTCTTGCCTTTTGAAGTTGGGTATTCATTCCTTGCTGAACTACAGCGAATTTTCCATCTTTTGTAAAAATGAAATTGTGATGGTAAATTTGAAATCCTGCCTGAATTAAACAAGAATCAACTTTTGCAGTAATTTTTGATGCATAAATTAACTTTTCGTAAAAATCAAAACCTCTTGTCAATCCAAACATTTTAATTTCATCTGGAGTTTTCCTTGAGGTTTTTCCTTTCCCCCCGCATACATAAATTCCCAATTCATCTTCCAATCCTCGAATCCCTTCTTTTAAAGCACCCATTAAAGTAGTTGTCAAACCGGAAGAATTCCAGTCAAAAGCAATCACGCAACCCAAGCTTTGAAACCAAATTGGATCAGATAACCTTTTTAAAAACTCCTCCGGTCCAAACTCTTCAACAATAGCCAGAGTAATCGCTCTTGATAACCTCTTCATCCTTTCAAAAAGCCATCTGGGACATTTACCAGTATCCAAAGGAATTGTCGCAATTCCTGTTCTCATGGAAAAATTACTGTTCCTTTAAAATTTTCTCCTTTTAAAAATTTGTTTAAATTAGAGAGATCTCTACCATTAAGAAAGAAAACTTTTAATTTGAGTTTTTGGGCCAGCTTTGAAGCAACGGGATCAAAAGGTACGTTCATTCCTGGCTTGAATTTTTGTGAGATCAATTTCCTATAATCTGTCCAAGAAATTTTTAGAATCGGTTTTGCGTCTTTAAATTTTTTTGGATCTTTGTCATAAATAAAATCGACGTTGGTCAAGTTTAAAATTTTTTCTATTTTATTCCTTTTTGCCCACAAAACTGAATCAAAATCAGTTGAAAAACCGGGTTTCCAGCCCGAAGCAATAACTATCTTTGAGGTTTTAATTTTTTGTGGCCTTGAGAACACTTTCTCGAATGCGCTCTTTCCAAAAGCTATTTTTACAATCTGGGCATTCAAATAAGTTGCAAAAATTCCTAGCCAATCTAGATCTTTGTTGTTTTTGGAAAAAAATCTTCCAGCTCTCTGATACTCTCTGGCAATTTTCCCTCCTCCACAGCAAATAAGAAACCATTTTTCTTTTTGGCTTAAAATTAAGTTCCTAAAATTTTTAATAAACTCAAAATCCACTTTTTCTGGACAAATTAAAGAACCGCCTAAACTTATCACCAATTTTTCTTTCATTTTTTAACATTAAACAAAAGACAATTTGGCCTTTATTTTTATCAATTCAAATTTAATTTTAACAAAAAACTGATTTGCCGGCTAATTAAAAAAGAACAACGCCAAGGGCTTTTAGATAGCGTGATAATACCTAAAATTAATTTCTTGAAATTCTAATTAATCCTGAACAGGACACAATCTCAACTCCTCTTTTTTCGAGTTCATCCAAAAATAGATTCATTCCTAAAGAATCTGAAGGAGTGTGGCCTGCAACGATGACATTAATGTGAGCCTCTTTTGCTGACTTCCAATGCTCTTCTGATTGATGCATTGAAACGATTGTTCCGATTCCGGCAATTGCCATTTTTTCATAAAGCTTTGGAGAACCTTCGGTTCCTCCAGTAACCTCAGTTAAAGCAATTTTTCCGCATCTGTTTTCTAGAGATCCAACAGTAATTTTTGGCCCTGCTCCAATTTTAGCTGCTTCTTTGTATTCTGGAATTTCAAAAAGCAAATCTAACAAATCTCCCAATCTTTCTGGTTTTTCTTTTTCGATTAAATCTTTCAAAAATTTTGCAACTAAATTGTCGCAAGGAGTGTGAACATTCATTAAATTTATTTTCAAAAGTTTTGCTGAATCTACAGTTTTTTGATGAATTAAAGCATGAACTCCTCTTGCGACTTCTTCAATTTTTTCTTTCATTAAATTCTCAGCAATATTTATTGGAACTCCATAATAATTCAAAATATCACATTGCAATTCCATAACATCTGCTAAATTTGCCAAACCTTTTCCCATTGGATGATGGGAAATTACTAAATCAATGTCGCCAAGTTCTTTTGCAACTAAAAGTTCTTCAGTTTCAATGTGAATTCCAGCTAAAACTTTTTTTATTTCTTTATCTTCTGCAATATTGTAAATTCTAGAATCCAAATAGGGATTTTCTAAAGCTTCCAAATCAAAAAATTCTTTCTCTTTTTGAGAAAGTTTTTCATATTTTTTCCTTTTCCTCTCTAAAACCTTCATCACTCCTTCTTTTCCCCTAAAATCTGCCTCAATTCCCATTTCAATTGCTAGTTTGAAGATTTCTTTTATTTTCATTTTGTTTCAAAAATTTTTGATATAACTCTTGGATCAACCTCTCTTGCTCTTTCAAATCCAAAACCTCTTTGCGAATTCTCGCTTTTTCTTTTCGAATATATTTCCTGATAGATTTTGGCAATTTCAAATCCAGGGCCATAAAAATTAAAATCGAAATTTAAAAAGTTTTTCCTCACTTCGCCTTAAGAGGAAAATAAACAATAAAATTTGAACCCTGCCCCTCAATACTTTCAACCAAAATATCTCCACCCATTTTCCTTGCCAGTTCTCTTGAAATCCAAAGTCCAAGTCCAGTTCCTGGTACCTCTGCAGTTTCTCTCTTTTTCTCTCTAAAAAATTTTTGGAAAAGTTTTTGCTGAGCCTCTGCTGAAATTCCAAGCCCTGTATCCTTCACAAAAATATAATATCTCTTTTGAGAAAAATCAATCTTTGTTCCTATTTTCACATAGCCTTGAAAGGTATATTTTATGGCATTGCTTACTAAATTAGAAATTATTTCTCTAAATCGAAGAGGATTGAGATATAGATTAACTTTTTCTTTTGGTTCCTCAAAAAAGAGAGAGAGGTTTTTTTCTTTCGCTTTTGGTAAAAATTCATTTATAATTTGTCTTATTTCTTTTGCTGGATCGAGCCATTGGGGTGTAAAATCAATCCTTCCTTGTTCAATCCTAGAAACAGCTAAAATATCCTCAATTAATAAAGAGAGATTATTTGCAGAAATTTCAGCCCTTTCTAAATATTCTTTCTCTTCTTCTGAAATTCTCTCTCTCAATTCTTCTTTTATTTCCCAAAGATAATTTTTGATATTGACAATCGGAGCCGTAAGTTCATGAGTGGCCATTCTTATAAATTCATCTTTAGCTTTATCGATTTGCTTTAATTTTTGAACCAGTTGAACATACCCAAATAAGGAAGTATGCTGAAAAATTAAAAACAAGGAAACAACAATTCCGCACACAATTAGCAAAAAGGTTTTAAAAACAATATCTGAAATTACTTCATCAGTTTCTTTTAAAGAAAGGGCGAGAGAAATTAGACCAACTTTCTTTTCTTTCCCGATTGGGGTAACTACTTTCCAAAATCTTTCTTTGGTTTCAGGGTCAGAAAAAAGAGTAGCAATACTTTGCCCTTGAGACCAACTTAAAACTACGCTCGGATCTTGCAAAATTGCTCCTACCTCTTCTTTTTTTCCGGAAGCTAAAATTTTAAAATCTTCATTTTCTTTTTTCAGAATTCTAACTTGTTTTACTTTTGGATTTTCTTTTTGAAGTTGAAAAATTTTCTCTTGTAAAATATCGGGTTCTAAAATAAAATCTTGAGAAAATGTGGCAAGGCTTTGGGTCAAAAAAAGAGCTTCGGTTTGCAATATTGAATCAACGCTTTTTTGAAATTTTGAGCTAACATAAAAAACAGAAAAATATAAAAAAAGTGGTAAAAACAAAATTAAAGCAAGGGAATATAAAATTCCAGGATAAGCTTTGACAAAAGAAAAAATCTCCCGAAAAAAATTCATTTTTTATTTTTTAATTTGACCTTAAATCTTCTTTCTCTGAATTGCCAAACCCATTATAAAAAACCCAAGTCCTAAAGAAAAAACAATCATTCCTAAAACCAAAACTAAAAAGCTTTTTCTTAAAGCTTCAGAAGGAGGCGGAGCAACTTGAGCGGCTGTAAATTCTGAAATTCTTAATATCTTGCCTTGGCTTTGAACAAAAGTAAAGGGTGCGCTCTTTTCTTCAATTTCTCCTTTGTTATTTGTCAAAGCAACGTAAACTGTGTGGGTTCCGTCTGTTAGTTCTTTATCTAAAACATATTCAAAATATCCGCTCTCATTTACTTTAGCCAAAGCAACAATCGGCTTTGAAAAAATATAAATAGTAACAAAGCTATTTGGAATTCCTCTTCCAGTGACTTTCAATTTTTTATCTACTATCTCTACTTTTTCAATCGCAACTCTTTCTCCAATCTTTCCTTTTTCGCTTGGATCTTGCCATAAAATTTTATCTGCTGGCCCAGGTTTTTTTGGATCAAATCCTGATCTATATTCAATTCCGTCTAAATATCCATCGCCATCTGTATCTGGATTAAAAGGATCAGTTCCCAAAATCACTTCTTGCCAATCTGAAATTCCATCTTGATCAGAATCTTTGAAAGCTTCAGGATAAATTTCTTTCTTTTCTTTTGCAATTTCTTTAAATTGAGTCTCTGTTTTTTCTAAAATCTCCTCAATTTTCTTTTGAATTTCAACTTTAGCTATTTCGACTCTTTCTTTCTCTTGAGGTTCAAGATTAGTTGTTTTCTTTTCTATTGGCTCTAAACTTTTCTCAATTATCTCCTTTTTTAAACTTTCTTTTTCTCTTTTAAATTCAGGAATTTTTGTTTCAGGAGCTAAAATTTCTTTTTCTGTTTTTTCTTTCATCTCTTTTATTTTCGGCTCAATTTCATTTATTGTCTCTGAAATCTCTTTTTGGGCCTGTGGAATTTTTTCAACTATTGTTTTCTCAATTTGAGATTTTGTTTCTTCAACGACTTTCTCTCCCCTTTTTTCGGTTTCTTCCAAGTTTTGTAACTTCATCCCAACTTCTTCTTTTATTTTCTCTGTTTCTTCTTTTTTTTCTTCTATTTTATTTTCTATCCCAAATGGGAATTCTGGGCTTTTATACTCGCCAAAGGAACTAGAGATCTTGAGAAAAAGAAAATAATCACCATTTGGGAATTGCTCTGAATTAAAATCATATTCAAAAGCTCCGTCTTTCTTTTGTGCTGTTCCAACATAGATTTCAGTTAAAGAAGAAGGTTGCCTCAAATAGATCTCAACTTTTTCAATTTCTAATCCTGGATATTCTGGAATTTGAATTTCAATTTTTCTTTGGCCTGAGATTTTCTCTCTGGCAGAAATCGAAACTTGAGGAACGGGTAATTGAGAAAGAATATTGTTTATCATACCTCCTTGTCCACTTTGCGAGCCTTCAGTTCCTTGTGCCCCACCCATTCCTTGCCCACCTTCCATCATTGCGAAAACAAAGGAAAAAACAGCAAAAACTAAAATTGAAAGAAAACAGAATAAATAAGCTTTTTTCATTCTCCTTTAATTACTGCTAAAGGTATTAATTTTGCGACCTTTTTTGATAAACCGGCATTGTGAACAACTTCAACAACCTCATCAACATTTTTGTAAGCTTGGGGGGCTTCTTCAGCAATTCCTTTTAAAGAATAGCATTTAACAACAATTCCTTTTCTTTCAAGCTGATTTATAATATCTCTTCCTGACAAACTCCTAATTGCTGCATGCCTTGACATAGTGCGACCGCTTCCATGGCAGGTTGAGTAGAATGCTTCCTCTGCTTCCTTTGTCCCAACCAAAATATAAGAGGCAGTTCCCATTGACCCTGGAATGATTACTGGTTGACCAACGCTTCTGTATTTTTCTGGTATTTCAGGATGACCTGGGGGAAATGCCCTGGTTGCCCCTTTTCTATGAACTGCAACCTCTTTTTCTTTTCCATCTATGTTGTATTTCTCGATCTTTATAATGTTGTGAGCAACATCGTAAAGCAAATTTAATTTTCCTCCTCGATCCCCCAAAACATTTTTCCAAGCTTTCCTTACAAAATGAGTAATCATTTGTCTGTTTACCCAAGCGTAGTTTGCTGCAGCGCCAGAGGCAGCCAAAGCTCTTTTTCCTTCTGAAGAATTAAAAGGAACGCAGGCAAATTCTCTATCTGGAACTTTAATTTTATATTTGTTGAGCATTAAAGGAATAAATTCTCTTAAATAATCAGAACAAACTTGATGTCCAAGGCCACGAGACCCACAATGAATCATGATAACAATTTGATCTTTAAATAAACCAAAAATTTTTGCCACTTCTTCATCAAAAATTTCTGCGACTTTTTGAATTTCCAAAAAATGATTCCCAGAACCCAAAGTTCCGACTTGGTCTTTTCCTCTGTTTTTTGCATGATTTGAAACATAACTTGCATTGGCCCAAGGCAATTTTCCACCCGCTTCGCAATTTTCAATATCTTCTTTTTCTCCATAGCCTTTTTCAACCAAATAAGGAACTCCTCCTTCTAAAATCTTGTCTAACTCTGGGATCGAAAACTTAAGTTCTCTTCCTTTTCCAAGCCCAGAAGGAACTTCTCTGTAAATTTCATTTGCCAATTTTTCCAAATAAGGTTTTAAATCATACTCTTTCCATTCTGAAGTCAAAACTCTGACCCCGCAGTTTATATCGTAGCCTTGCATTCCAGGTGAAATTATTCCTTCTTTTGTATCAATGGCTGCAACTCCTCCAATTGGAGAAGAATAACCTTCGTGCATATCTGGCATTGCCAAAGCGTATTTTTGAATTCCGGGCAAAGTTGAAACGTTGATTAGTTGTTCAATCGACCTATCTCTAAATGCTTCCTCTAACATCTTTTCTGAAAGATAAACCCTTGCCGGCACCCTCATATCAGCTCTAAATCCTTTTGGGATTTCCCAAAGCCAAGGTGAAATTTTTTTGAAATCTTTTTTGGAGATCATTATATTAATTTTAAATAAAAATACATTGAGTGACAAATGAACAAGGTAAATTATTGTCTCAAAATAAGTTTAAAAATAAAAAAGAGGCTTCCAGAAATGATAACTGAGCCTGGAATTGTAAAAATCCAAACAAAAAAGATTTCGATTAGTTTTCTCCAATTTACCAAAGCCTTCCTTTCAACAGCGCCAATACCCATTACCCCGGCAGTAATTACTTGAGTAGTGCTCAATGGAATTCCAAATAAGCTTTGTAAAATAATTAAAAGTGATGAAGCGGATTCAGTGGCACAACCATGAAGAGGAGAAATTTTATAAATTTTTTGTCCTACAGTTCTCACAACTTTTTGACCAGCATAAATAGTCCCTAAAGCCATAAAAAGACCAGAACCAATTTTCACCCACAAAGGCACAACAAAAGATTTCAAATATCCTGCTGAAAATAAAGCAATAGTAATTATTCCCATTGCATTTTGAGTGTCATTTAAACCGTGAGCAAGGGAAACTAAAGGAGTAGTAATTCTTTGAACCATTCTAAAAAAATTTTGGATTTTTGATGGAGAAGCTTTAACAAACAATTTAATTGTCCAAACAATGAAAATGAAAAAAAGAGCTGAGGCTAAAAACCCAATTATTGGAGCTAGAAACATTCCGATTGCAATTTTCACAAGTCCTTTAAAGATTAGAGAAGAAAAGCCAGCTGAAACCAAACCAGGACCTATTAAGCCACCAATTAGAGCGTGAGTGACCGAAATAGGAATCCCAAATTTTGTTGAAAGCCAAGTCCAAAGAATTGTACCAATTAAAGAAAAAATTAAAAGAAATGGGGTAATGACTTCTTGATTTAGAATTCCTTTACCGATAGTTTTGGCAACTTCGGTAGAAAAAAGAGCGCCAAGAAAATTAAAAATGGCTGAAAGAAAAACAGCAGTTTTAAAAGAAAGAGCATGGGTAGAAATAGTAGTGGCAATTGAATTGGCACAATCGTTAGCCCCATTCCAAAAATCGTAAAGCCAAGCCAAAATCACAATTAAAACCAACAAAAAGATTGGGCTCATCTATTTTTAATTAAAATTGTCTCAAAAATATTCCCCACATCTTCGCAACAATCAATGGCATTTTCTAAATATTCATAAATTTCTTTTAATTTTATTATTTCCAAAACCTTATCTGGTGTTAGTGATGAAGCGTTCATTAAATTTTTCAAAGCAGTTCGATTAATGATGTCGCCTTTGTCCTCTAATTCATTTAAGTTTTGGCAGCGAAGGGAAAGATTCTTTTGGAATTTGTTGACATTTCTGATTTCCTTTATTCCCTGATTAATTTCTTCGATCGATTCTTTTAAAATTTTTGAATAGTCAAAAATTTCTTTTGGAAAAGGTGCTTTAATTTGATAAATGTATAATCTGTTAGCTACTTTTTCGATATAGTCCATAATGTCATCTAATTTTTCTCTCAAAATATCAATATCTTCTCCTTCCAAAGGAGTAATAAAGCTCTTTTCTAAATGGGAAATAATTTCATGTCCAAGAGAATCGGCTTCTTCTTCAAGCTTTTTCATTTTTGAAGATAAATTTCCCAAATTTTCAGGACAATGCAAAATTTCTTCTAAAAGCTCAATCGCTTCTTTTAATTTTTCTGCTTGTTTTTCAAAAAGATTATAAAATATTTCGTCTTTTGGAAATAAATTAATCATATGTCAAATAAAATTGTTGCTTGCCAAGTTTTGTCTTTTTCTTGATGAATATCTAAATCGTGATAAGTTACTCCTTTAATATGAACTCCCATCCTTCTTAATGGCTTTCCGATTAAAATTGCCTCAATTTCATTTTCAGTAAATTTTTTAAATTCGACCTTTTCAAAAACCATTTTTTTTGTCTCAACCAAATATAAAATCTCACTCAAAAAATCAACCAAAAGAGAGGGCAAATCCATTGATTTTATTTTAATTGTAAGTTGTTTAGTTGTAAGTTGTTTAGTTGATTCGTATTTTGCTGCTTTTAGCATTCCAACCATCGCATTTTCAAAAAGCTCTTCCTTTGTTTTTCCAAAAACTTTAATTTTTAAATCTGCTTTGTGTTCTAAAATTTCAAATTTTCTCATAAATCTTTTGAAATTCTTCTTTAACAACTTTTCTATCGTCCCAAGGGATTTTTTTTCCTTTTTCAACTATTGATGGTTCTGCTCCTTTTCCAGTAATCACAACAATATCTCCTTCTTTTGCTAATTTTAATGCTTCTCTTATTGCCTCCCTTCTATCTAAAATTTTTCTTGCTTTCCCTTTTGTTCCTTCTGCTACTTCTCCAATAATTTGCCAGGGGTCTTCGTCATAAGGATCTTCATTTGTAACAATTACTTCATCGCAATATTTTGCAGCTAATTCCCCCAAAACTGGTCTTTTCCATTTATCCCTTCCTCCGCCACAAGATCCTAAGACACAAATTATTTTAGGTTTTGGGTTATAGGTTTTAGGTTTTAGGTTAATCAAAGTTTGATAAACTTTTTCTAAGGCATTGGGAGTAAAAGCATAATCGACGATGACTTTGAACGGCCTTGAGATTACTTCTTCCATTCTCCCTGGAACTCCCTTAAATTCTCTGAGCGCTTCTTTAATAATTCCTTCCTCAATTCCCAAAGTTTTAGCTACAGAAAAAGCTGCCAAAGCATTGTAAAGATTGAATTTGCCTGGAATTTGAATTTTAGTTTCTGTGTTTTTCAGATTGAAATCTCCTTTTTCTAAACCAAAGGTGATTTTCTTTTTTGCAAGAGTTCTCAAAAAGTAATCTGCGTTTTCATCTTCAATGTTTATCACATGAATTTCTTTTGTCGCCTCAAAGAGTTTTAGCTTTGCCTCTCTATATTTTTCAAAAGAACCATGAGCTTCAATATGTTCTGGAGCCAAATTTGTAAAAACTGCAACTTTAAAATCTAAAAATCTATGGCGATGCTGTTTTATTCCTTCTGATGTAACCTCAATTATTGCATACTCACAACCTTCTTTTGTAGCCTTTTTTAAAAACCTTTGAATAAAAAATCTTCCTGGCATCGTCATTCTGAGTTTGTTAATTTCTTCTTTTTCTCCAATTTTGAATCTAATCGAATTTAAAAGAGCAATTTTTTTTCCTGCTTTTTCAAAAATCGCTGCTATCATTTCAGTTGTTGTTGTTTTCCCGTTAGTGCCAGTAACTCCAATTAAAGTTAATTTTTTTGAAGGGAAACCATAAATTAATGCCCCCAAAAATGCTAAAATAAAGTGATAGAAACTTATAACAAATTGAGGCAGAAAATTTTTTAATAATTCCTTCATTAAATTTCTATTGAATTTCCAAGAATTTCTACAAATTTCAATTGAATTTCCTTTATATTAAAATTTTACCATGTTCAAAGTAAAAGCTCCATTTAAAGAAACTCCAGCTCAAAAAACAGCTGTTGAAAAACTTGTTAGAAATTTAAAAACTGGTCAAAAGCATCACGTCCTTTTGGGTGTAACAGGTTCTGGTAAGACATACTTAATGGCAAAAGTAATTGAAAAGCTGCAAAAACCAGCTTTAATCATTTCGCCAAACAAAACTCTTTGTGCTCAACTTTATCAAGAATTCAAAGAATTTTTCCCGGATAATGCTGTGCACTTTTTTGTTTCCTATTATGACTACTATCAACCAGAGGCTTACATTCCAGAAACTGACACTTACATTGAAAAGGATGCAAAGATAAATGAAGAAATTGACAGATTAAGACATGCTGCGGTTCAAGATGTTCTGATAAGAAATGATGTTGTGGTTTGTGCTTCTGTTTCTTGTATTTACAACATTGGATCTCCTGAAGATTATCAAAAAGTTGCCCTAGAAATTAAACCTGGAAAGAAAATAAAAAGAAAAGATTTTTTAGCCCATTTAACTTCACTTGGCTATCAAAGAAACGATTACGAATTTTTTCCTTCAACTTTTAGAGTTAGAGGCAATACAATCGACATTTTTTTAGTTACTGGAAAAGAAATTTTAAGGGTTGAATTTTTTGGAGATGAAATTGAAAGAATTTTAGTTGCCAAAGACCCTCTAACTTCCAACTTCGAACTTCGAACTTCGAACTTTTCAATCTACCCTGCCCACTTTTGGGTAACTCCTCAAGAAAGATTAAAAATTGCCCTAGAAAATATAAGATTGGAGCTTCAAGAAAGAGTAAAGGAATTGAAAAAACAAAACAAATTGATTGAAGCACAAAGATTGGAACAAAGAACGAATTACGATTTGGAAATGATCGAAGAAACTGGTTATTGCCATGGAATTGAAAATTATTCAAGGCATTTGGAATTCAGAAAACCAGGTCAAGCTCCCTGGACTTTATTGGATTATTTTCAAGAAGATCCTCTAATTTTCATTGATGAATCCCATTTAACAATTCCTCAATTAAGAGCGATGGCAAATCAAGATAGGGCAAGAAAAGAAAATTTGATTGAATATGGATTTAGATTGCCATCTTGTATTGATAATCGACCCTTAACCTTTGAAGAGTTCAACAAAAAAGCAAAGAAAATAATTTATGTTTCTGCAACCCCTGATGAATATGAAAGAAAAAAAGCAGGAAAAAAGTTTATAGTTGAGCAATTGATAAGACCTACAGGACTTTTGGAACCATCGATTGAAGTTAGGCCAACTAAAAATCAGGTTAAAGATTTAATTGAAGAGATTAAAAAGAGAGTTGCAAAAAAGCAAAGAACTTTAGTTTTAACTTTAACAAAAAGATTGGCAGAAGCTCTTGCTGATTATTTGAAAGAAGAAGGAATAACTTCGCAATGGTTGCACTCTGAAGTGAAGACATTAGAGAGGCCTCAAATTTTAAAAGAATTGAGGGAGGGAAAATACGATGTTTTAGTTGGAATCAATCTTTTAAGAGAGGGCTTGGATTTGCCAGAAGTTGCCTTAATTGGAATTTTAGATGCAGACAAAGAAGGATTTTTAAGAAGCGCAACAACTTTGATTCAAATTATGGGAAGAGCCGCCAGGCATCCTGAAGGACATTGCATTTTATATGCAGACAAAATCACAAAATCAATGAAAGAAGCAATAAATGAAATTGAAAGAAGGAGAAAAATTCAAATTGAATACAACAAAAAATATGGAATTTCGCCAAAACCAATTGTAAAGCCAATTAGGGAATGGCCGTTTTTAAAGAAAGAAAAGGAAATTGAAGCTGAATTTTTTATGGTTAGCGACGTAAAATTATTAGAAAAGGAAATGAGAGAAGCTGCAAAAAATTTAGATTTTGAAAGAGCAGCAAAAATTAGAGATTTAATTAAAAAAATAAAAAAGTGAAATTACAGCTTGAAAATAAAAAAGAAAGTTTCTAAAATGGTATATTATGCCAAAAACAAAATCTGCAAAAAGAGCTTACAAAAAATCGGAAAAGAAAAGAAAAATAAATTTATTTCACAAAGAAAGGATTAAGGCCCTTTTTAAGGAATTGAAGACCTTGGTGAAAGAGGGTAAGGTTGAAGAAGGACAAAAACTTTTGCCTCAAATTTATAAGGCATTGGATAAAGCAGCAAAAAGAGGAGTTATAAAAAAGGGCAAGGCTGCCAGAAAAAAATCTCAGGCAGCCAAAATGGTTTCTTTAATTTTGAAGAAAGAATAAAAAAAGAGTTGTTACTGGGTCTCTTTTTCCAGATTTTATCAAGTAGTCTAGTTCGAAAAGTCGTTGATTTAAAATTTTCAGCTCTGAAAAAGAATTTTTTTTGGTCTGCAGCAAAAACTTTTTTAATAAAAAATTGGGCAAGGGATAACTTTTTTTAATAAAAAAATAGGGAGTGCCTTTTTCAACCATCTCTTTCAAGCCAAAGATTAAACGTAAATGTTTCCAAAGGTAAAACAAAATTAAAGAAACCGGAGTGCCTTTATCGATTTCTTTTTGCAAAAGGAAAAGCGCCTCTTTTTTTCTTTTTTCAAAAAAACAATCAACACAATAAGAAAGAATTATTTTTTCTTGAGCTAACGTTAATTCTTCTACGTCTTTTTCTTTTATTATTTTTTCTCCTCCTTTTTTAAAAGCGATCATTTTTTGAATTTCGAAAGAAATTTGCCAAAGATCATTTCCAAAGTAAGTAATTACTTTCTCTAAAGCTTTATTCTCAATTTCAAATGAATATCGGGAAATTTCTTTTTTTATCCAGGCCTTTAATTTTTCTCCTTCCAAAAGAGAAAATTCTTGAAATTTTTCTGCTTCTTTTAAAAGGAATTTAAAGAATGCACTGTTTTTATCTATCTCTCCTTCTTCAAAAAAAATCACAAAAGCGTCTTTTCCTTTTAAAAAATTTTTGTCAGCTTTTAAAAATTCTTCGACAAACTTTTTATTTTTTGAAGCATTTTTAACGAGGACCAATTTTTTTTCAGAAAACATTGGCTGAGACAAAAAAGAAAGTTTAAAATCTGAAAAATTTAAATCCTCCTCGTCAAATTTTTTAAAACTTAAAAATTGGGGGTATTTCTCTTTGTATTTTTGAATAATTCCTGAAATCTTTCTTTGAGCCCTAAAAGTATCTTTGCCAAAAATAAAATAAATCATAATCCCAACGAAAAGAATTTCTCAAAGACAGAGAGCTTTTTTGAAAACTAAAAAGCTATCCCAAAATCCCCCTTACTTTTTCTATGATCTCAGAGGGTGTAAAATGAGCTTTTATCAAATAGTCAACTGCTCCCAATTTTAACCCCCTCTCTACTTCTTCTTTTTGACCTAAATTTGACAAAATTAAAACTGGAATCGAAGAAAGATTGGGTTCTTGTTTTAATCTGGTTAAAACCTCAAAACCGTCCATTCCCGGCAAAATTAAATCCAGCAAAATCAAATCTGGTTTTTCCTCCTTTGCTTTTTGAAGCCCTTCTGTCCCATCTACGGCTTCTACCACAACAAAATTTTCCTGAGAGAGTTTTTTACTCATTAGCTCTCTTAAAAATCTATCATCCTCAACAATAAGTATTTTCTTTGCCATAGACTAATTACCAATAATTTTCTTGACCTTTGTGATTACTTCCTGAGGGTCGAATTCAGTTTTTATTAACCAATCTTTGGCCCCCATCTTTTTTGCCTTATCTAATTCCACGGGCTGCCCAGAATTAGAGATTACAATCACCGGAATGCTTTTAAGAGTTTCGTCTTTTGCCATTTCTTCCATTACCTCAAAACCGCCCATTTTTGGCATAACAATATCCAATAAAATCAAATCTGGCTTTGGGTGCATTTCTTGCATTTTTTCTAAACCCTCTTTCCCGTTTCTAGCTATAAAAACTTCGTAACCTTCTGTTTCTAATTTTCTTTTTAAAAGCTCGACTATAATTTCTTCATCCTCAATTAGTAAAATTTTTTTTGTCATACTATTTTAAAGTTTATTTTTGACATAACCTTTAAAATTGTTGCCTTTAAACGATCTTTTTCATCTTTATTATAACACAGGCAAGGTAAAATAAAAAGTTGATCCCTTGTTTTCCTCAGATTTAAACCAAATTTTTCCACCATGTGCTTCTATAATATTTTTGCTAATAAAAAGGCCAAGGCCTGTGCCATCTGTTTCCATCTTGAGAGCATTAGCGCCTCTAAAAAATTTGGTGAAAATCCTCTCTTGCTGGTCTTTTGGAATTCCGATTCCCTCGTCTTTGATTGAAAACAAAACCTCTCCATTTTTAAGTCCTAATTTAACAACAATTTTTTTACCAGGAAGGGTATATTTTACTGCGTTTTCAACAAGGTTTTGGATTACCAATTTTATTTTTTCTTTATCAGCCCTTACTTCTGGTAACGGAGTTTTGGGTTTTTGAAAACTAAATTTTAGCCCTTTCCTTTTTATTTCTTCTTCAAACAAAGAAAAAACAGAAAGGCAAACCTCCTCAAGCTGAACCGGAGTTAAACTGTAGAGATACCTTCCTTCTTCAATTCTGGTTACGTTCAAAAGATCGTTGATTAAATTGATCATTCTTTCGTTTGACTGGTAAGCTTTTTTTAAAAATTCAGCTTGTTCTGGCGTAATTTTTCCCAAATCGCCATCTAAAAACATTTTCAGAGTCCATTTTATTGCTGAAAGAGGTGTCCTCAATTGGTGAGCTGCAACCGAAACAAACTCTGTCTTTATCCTTTCTACCATTTTTTCTCTTGAAACATCGTGAGCTATTAGTAAAGTCCCCAATTTTTCGTTTTCTTTGGCTATTGGAATTGTGGTTATTTCCAAAACCATACCTTCTTTTATTTGAACTTCTTCTCTGAATATTTTTTTAATTTCATTTCCGACTAGGTCAAAAACTGGTTTAAAATCAGCCAAGCTCGCCAGTTCAGAAATTGATTTCCCTACTGCCTCTTCTCCTTTTATTTTAAAGAAAGTTTCAGCTTGAGGATTAATGAGAGAAAGGCGACCGGCATTGTCAAAAAGCAAAATTCCATCTGTCATATTTCTGATTAAATTTAGCGTTTTATCCCTTTCTGTCTCGGCCTTCTTTTTCTCATCTTCTACGTCTTCCAGAATATTCAAAATGGCCTTTCTTGATTCTTGGAGCTCTTTAAGTTTGTTTTGAAGTTCTTTGGTTTTTTCTTCTAATTCTTTATTAAAAACTTCTTTCAAAAGCGTTATTTCTTGTCTAAATTTTCTTTCCTTCATTTCTCCAATCTTCTTTTCCTCTTCAAGCTTCAAATAACTTTCTTTGAGAATTTGAAAAAGTTGATTTAGTTTATTAGCTAAAGTCCCCAATTCGTCTTTTCTTTTTATTTTTATTCTTTCTTCTAGCTTCCCTTCCAAAACTGCATCCAAAGTACTCATTATTTTCTCTAAGGGCTGGGCAAAATAAAAAGAAAACAAGAAGGAAAATAGAAGGCAGAAAAAAAGGATAACTCCTAGATAAAAAAATTGTTGGCGGCGAATTTCAAAATAAGGCTCAAAAAAGGAAAAATCGCTTTGAGCAACAATTAGTTTTGTATCCCCCATTAATTCTAATTTCTCGCTATGCCCTTTGAAAGTTTTCTCAAGCAAAGAAAAATTAATTAATCCTTCTTTAGAATCTTCTAAAGGGAGGGTAGCTCCTAAAAAATGGGCGAATGAAGAAAAAACAATTTTATTTTGAGAATTGGTGACCAAAAAGAGAAAATCTGGATAAAGCTTTGTTGTCTCTTTTAAAAAATCTAAAAGATAGTCTGCAGAAACTCTCAAAACAACAACGCAAGGCTCCTCTCTGCTCAAAACAGGCAGGAAAACAAAGAAAGAAAGCTTTGGAGAAGAAATTTGAAACGAAATATCAGAAAAAACTATTTCTTTTTTTTCTGTAGCTTCTAAAAAATAGTTGTTCCTGCCCCAATCTCCGTAAAATTCGTTTGAAAGAGAAAAAATTGTTTTTCCATCAGGGGAAAGCAAAAGAAGATCTGAAAAGTAAGGATAAGCTTTAATGAGATCTTCGATTTTTTCTTTGTTTTGTGAGAAAAGTTCTTCTTTTTTTGAAAGATCGATTGCTGTTTCTTTTAATTCGCCCACTTTTTTTGAGAAATAATTATTCAAAAATTGAGTGATTGCTTGAAGGCTGAAAACCTTCTCTTTGAAAGTGTTTTTTTTGATATCAGAAAGGGCTAAAAAAGAAAAAATAAAAGAAGATAAAAAAGAAAGTAAAAAAACAATTAAAAATAATTTTTGCTGAAAGTTTCTCATAATCCAAGTTCTTTAGCTACTTCTGAAAGGATTTCTCGCATTTCGGGGCGATTTTTTGTTAAAAAATACTGACTTTTTTCTAAGGTATCTTTATCTAAAAAGGAAATAATTTTTAAATTTTCTCTAAATTCATCTGGAAGAAATTGCTCAGCCACCTTAACTACTGGGGAGATTCCGATATCTTGAGCATTTTTAGCATTTATTTTGGGGTCTAAAATAAAATTCAAAAATAAGTGGGCAGCTTTTTTGTGAGGAGCATCTGCCAAAAGGCACCAATTGTCTGTCCAAAGCAAAACTCCTTCTTTTAATGGAAAAAATTTTAAATTGGGGTTCAAATCTTTAATCGGTAAGAATTCGCTAGAATAGATGTAGGCCACCCAAGCTTTTTCCTTTACTAAAACTTCTCTTTGTTCTGTTGGATCTTGCCAAAGAGCTCCTAATTCTTTTTGTTTTTTTATTAGCTCTAAGGCTTTTTCGGCTTGTTCTTTGCTTGGCAGGTTTATAGGATAACCTAAATAAAATAAAGCGTTAATTAAAATTTCTTCTGGCATATTTGGCATAGAGATTTTTCCTTGATAGTTTTTGTCAAACAAAACTTTTCTTGTACCATCGAAATTTTGCACATATTTTTCATTAATAATTAGTCCAGTGTATCCTTGGTTGTAAGGAACGCAAAATCTGTTAAATGGATCGTAGGGGTTGGTCCTTAATTCTTCTTTAAGATAAATCAGGTTTGGAACGCTTTTTTGGTCAATTTCTCCTAAAAAATTCAACTCCTTTAAAAAAGGAATTAAACTATCTTCTGCAATGATTAAATCGTATTTTGAGGGTGTAGATTGAAGAAGAGGCAAAATTTCGTCTGAAGATTCAATTGTATCAACGTGAACTTTAATTTTATATTCTTTTTCAAACTCGTTTATCACTTCTTGGCTTAAATAATCTTCCCAATTCAGTAAAAAAAGTTCGCTTTCTTGAGGCACTTTTGGTGGTTGGTTCTTTTTCGTTTCAAAAAAAGAAAGATAAAAAGCAACACAAAAGATTAAAAGTATAATAAGTAAAAAATGAATTGTCTTCATTGTTCTATTTTATCAAATTTTTATTTCTAAAATTTTATTAACTTCTCTTTTGTTACTCCATTCTCCCATTTTTAGAATCTCTTTATCCAAAAGTAACTGACAATTCAAGTTTTTAAAAGCACAATCAAAAACAATATCAGTGATTTTTAAGGTTCCATAATAATTCAAAGCGCTGTACTGACGAAAAATTGCTCCTCTGTTGCTTATTAATGCTGGAATACCATAGTTATCAGATGGAATCTTAAAAGCAAATTTATACTTATTGAAAGCTTCTCTCAAAACTTTAACCACTTTCCCTTCTGAAAAAAAATGGTCATTTTCTGGAAAGATTGCCAATAAAAATCCATTGTAGGGAAGTTGATGAATTTTAGAAAAGGGGACACCAAAAAAAGAAGCAGGTAAAAGAGGAAAAGTTTCTGATGGAGAAATCAAAATTAAAACTGATGGTTGAGGAATGTTTTTGTCTAAAAGCTGAGTAGCTAGGGGCGCTCCGCTTCCAATACCAATTAAAGCAAATTTGGAAAAGTTATTTTTTGGTGTTCTCAAACGAATTTCAGAAAGACTATTTTGAACCAAAAAATTGGTTTTCTCTACTAATAAATAGGAATTAAAAAATTCTAAAAATGATTTTTGGTAGAGTGGAAAAATTACAATATTGCCTTTTTTTACCAGATGAATTAAGCCAAAATTATCTGAAAAGTCTGATTTTGTTTTAATTTTTTTTAAGAAAATTGGATCTTCCAAAACTAAAATTATCGGAGCTTCGCTTAAATCAATTCCTTTTGGAAAAAGCAAAAAAGAATCTTCCAAAGATATAATCTCCACTTCGTTTGTTAAATAATCTTTACTACCTGGACCCAAAGAGGGCTGCGGTGGTGGAGTAACCTCTAAATTTTTACCGCCTGGAAAATAAAAATAAGAATACCAGATGAAATAAAAATAGTAAAAAACCAAAAAAATGAGAAATGAAAAAATAAAAATTAAAATTATTCTGTTCATTTTTGTTTGAGTTTTTCCTCTAGTTCTTGAATCGTCTTTTTCATTTCCATCATTTTTAGCTCTCTCCCCTCTACAAGCTTTTGGAACTTTTCTAGCTCCTTGACTTTTGCTTCAAGCTCTTTTTTGCTTTGTTCGAGCTCCTTTGTTCTTTCTTGAACGATTTTTTCAAGATTTTGAGTTAATTCTCGCAAGTCCCTAGTTTTGGCTGCCACCCTAATTTCCAGACTCATTTTTGCCTCTTCTAATTCTCTGGTCCTCTCTTTGACCTTTTCTTCCAATTCTTTTTGGGCTTCTTTTAACCTTTGATAATTTTCATCTAAAAGCTCCACCATTTTGTTAAAACCAGCAAAAATTTCTTCCATCTCGTCTTTTCTTTTCCTTTTTAAGCGAACTTTAAAATCTCCCCTTCCGACTAATTCCATCGCATTTTTTAACTCATTCAGGGGATTAAAAATTAAAATTTTAGAAAGGGAAAGCAAAATAAACAAAAGAGTGCCCACAAGAGAAAAAAGAGCAATTATAAAATAATTCCTTATCGTATTAAAATAATTTTCCATTTGAACCAAAGAGAGAAAGATCTCATAAGTAAAGGAAGTCTGACCAGCTAAGGAAATGGGAACGACTACTTTTAAAAAAGGTCTTTCGTTTTTAATAATTCTTGCCGTTCTAATTCGGTTATCCTTTAGACTATAAAAATTATCCAAAGAAGCTTCTTCTCCTATTAAATTGCTCTCTGAAGAAAGATAAACAATCATTCTGCCATTATTTTCTTTATTAATGTTAATTAAATCAATGTTATTTTGGGTATAAAGCGTTTTTAAAATTAGTCCATAAAGAAAACCGACATTTTCCAGTTCTTCTCTTTTGGTAATGGTTGATTCGAAACTTTTTGCTAAAAAAATAGCAGTGTTAACGTAATTCTTTTCGACCATTTCTCTTTGCTTTCCAATCATCAAGAAATAAAAAACGCCCAGGACAAAAATTGTTGCCAAAAAAGTAGAAACGATTAATCTAAAGAGTAAAGAATGGAAGGGGTTTAATCTTTTTGGATCCATTTTTCTTCAAGCAATTTTAAATATCCTGAAACCTTTAAATTTTCGATCGCTTGATTGATTTTTGCCAAAAGCTCTTTTTCGTTTTTCCTTAAAACCACTCCGTAGAACTCTTGAGTGATCGGCTCGCCCAATATTTTTATTTGAGGATTTTCGGCCGCCATTTTTTTGCCTACTGCAAAATCAACCAAAATCGCGTCAATTTCTCCCTTTAGCAAAGCTTCTTTTGCCACCTTATAATTTTGAAAACCAATCACTAGTTCTGGGTTGGTAATTTTTTTAGCTTCGAGTTCACTAGTAGTGTCAGTTTGGACGCCTATTTTTTTCCCTTTTAAATCTTCAATAGTTTTTAACTCTTTCCCCTCTTTAAATAAAGCAATCTGCCCTGACATAAAATAAGGCACTGAAAAGGCCATAATTTTGGCTCTTTCTGGGGTAATAGAAACAGCAGAAATTATTACGTCTATTTCTTTTTTTACCAAAAGCGCTGGAAAAAGTTCGTCCCAAGAAAAAACCTTAAATTCAGGCTGCACTCCAAGCTCTTTTGCAATTTCTTTGGCCAAATCTACATCAAACCCAACCAAGTTGCCTTCTTTATCATAAAATTCAAAAGGAGCAAAAAGCGGTTCAAGCCCAATAATAATTTTCCCGCTTTTTTTTATTTGCCAATAGTGATCTTGAGGCGTTTTTTTAAAAAAAAGAAAATAAAAGCCAAGAAAAACAAGAACTATTATCAAAATAATTAGAATGAGAAGTATTTTTTTCATTATTTAATTTTATAAAAGTTGAAGATTCTTTGAAACCTTTAACTCGGAAATTTTTTTAATTAAACTAAAAAACTCATATTTTTGGAGAACTTTTTCAACTTCTTTTTCGTTATATTTTGGCCAAAGGCATTGGGAAAGGTCGAAATTAATCGGAACTTCTTTTTCTAAAATCGCTAACTTCTTTGAAAGAAGAATGTTTTCTTTCTCTTTGAAAATTATTTTTTTGATTCTTTCTGGCAAGTTTTTTGCCTCCAATAAATTTTCTATTTTTTGAAACTCTTTTATTAAAGAAATTGCAGTTTTTTCTCCTATTCCTTTTGCTCCAGGAATGTTATCTGAAGGATCTCCGCAAAGGGCTTTAAAGTCTGGTATTTGTTCTGGCAAAAGTCCTCCGAATTTTTCGGCTACTTTTTTTTCATCAATTAAAAGAGTTTCTTTAATTCCTTTTTGGAGGAAATAAATTTTTGTTTCTGGATTAATGATTTGAAATAAGTCTTGATCTCCGCTAACAACTATTTTCTGAATACCCTTTACCTTGCTTGCAATCGTAGCAATAAGATCGTCGGCTTCATAACCCTCTTTTTCATAATAAGGAATTTTAAAAGCTTCCAGAACCTCTTTAGTTTTTTTTATTTGCTCTTTGAGTTCATCTGGCAGAGGGGGACGTGAAATTTTGTACTCCTTGAATTTTTTATGGCGAAGGGTTTTAGCTGGAAAATCAAAACAGGCACAAAGAAAATTTGGTTGGATTTCTTTAATAATTTTAAAAAGAACTAACAAAAACCCATAAATTGCCTCAGTCCTTTCTCCTTTTTTCGTGGTCAAAGCAGGTAAAGCGTGAAAGGCTCGGTGTAAAATGGAATTTGAGTCGATAATTACTAACTTTCCCTTTTCCATTGTTTTTTTTATTTTATCTCATTTAAAAGAAAATGAAATTCTTCTTTTTTTCTTTCCGAGAATTTCAAATTTAATAAAAAAAATTCCTTTTGGCAAAATTTTTTCAATTTTGTCTGCCCACTCAATAGCAAGAATCGTTCTTTTTTCATTTAAAATTTTCTTAAAAAAAGAGATAAAACTTTTTTCTTTCCCCTCTAACCTATAGCAATCGAGATGATAGAAAGTCTTAAAAAAAGGAGAGTTAAAAATAGAGTATTTTCGCATCAAAACAAAGCTCGGGCTCACTATTTCTTCTTTAATTTTTAATCCTTTGGCCAATCCCTTTAGAAAAGTCGTCTTTCCTCCCCCTAGATCTCCAATCAATGCTAAAATAGTTTTCTTTCTTCTTTTTAGAATTTTTTTTGCAAAATCTTCTCCAAATTTTTTTGTTTCCTTTTCGCTCTTTGAAATAAAAATCTCTTCCATTGACTTTTTTCAAAAAAAAGCTAAAGAAAAATTAAGACTTGCTAATTAAATTATATCTGAATTTAATGAAAGAAAAAATTACTGGCCAAATAAGGGTTTCTCCAGAAAAACTCTTAATAGCGAGAGAAAAAATAAAATGCATTTTGGATCTAAAAGAGGAATTGGAAAGATTTTTAGAGGAAGAGGTGACAGAAACTGTTGAAATTTTGATGGTTGGGTCTTTGTTCTTAGATGTTTCTGATGTTCATTTTGAGCCAAAAAAAGAAAACGTTCTTTTAAGAGTAAGAATTGATGGAGTATTGCACGATGTAATGTACCTTTCAAATGAACAATATCTTGCTTTGCTTTCAAGATTAAAACTCCTTTCTGGATTGAAATTAAACATTACCGATCAGCCCCAAGACGGAAGGTTTTCTCTTTTGGTAGAAAAAGATTCAATCGAAATAAGAACTTCTTCTTTGCCGGCAGAATACGGAGAATCTCTGGTCTTGAGAATTTTAAACCCAAAATGGGTTGTAAGCATGGAAGCTTTGGGTTTGAGAGAAGATATGCTCAAGGTTTTTTATGAGGAATTGAAAAAACCAAACGGAACGATAATTTGTACTGGCCCTACAGGTTCTGGAAAAACGACTACCCTCTACGCATTTTTACAAAAACTCATTAACCCTGAAATAAAAATAATCACCGTTGAAGATCCGATAGAATATCATTTGCCAGGGGTGGCTCAAACTCAAGTAGATGAATCTCGGGGTTATACTTTTGCTTCGGCCTTAAGGGCGATTGTTAGACAAGATCCAGATGTGATTTTGGTTGGAGAAATTAGAGATTATGAGACAGCTAAAATCTCTCTTCAAGCAGCTTTAACTGGTCATTTGGTTTTTACTACTTTGCACACAAACGATGCAGCAGGAACGGTGGCTAGGCTTTTAGCTTTGGGGGAGAAACTAGAAAATATTGCTCCTGCCTTAAACTTAGTAATTGGACAAAGATTGGTAAGAACGATTTGCCCTCTTTGTAAAAAGAAAGTGAAAATAAAAAAAGAAAAGTACGAAAGACTAAAAATCCTCTTTAAAAACCTGCCAGCAAACGTAAAAGTACCTCCCTTAACCCCTGAAACAGAAGTTTTTGTTGGAGAAGGATGTCGAAATTGCAATTTCACGGGTTATCGAGGAAGGTTGGGAATTTTTGAGGCCTTTCAAGTTGATGACGAAATAAAAAGATTTATTTTAAGAAATCCTTCGATTCCTGATTTGAAAGAAATAGCAATCAAAAAAGGAATGGTGCCGATGCATATCGATGGTTACATAAAAGCTTTAGAAGGGAAAACAACTTTTGAGGAGGTAGAAAGAGTAACCGCAGAATAATAAAAATAAAAAACCCGGAACTGGCTAAAAAACAAATTTTTAGGTAGAATTTCTCCGAGGAGTAACCCAGAAGGCTCCAGGTTATCCGAAGCTAAGAGAAATTCCAAAGTTCCGGGTACTCCTTATTTTAACAAATTATAAAATTTTGTCAAGTCCATGGCCGGCCATAGTCATGCCAAAACAGTCAGAAAAACAAAAGAGGCTAACGCCCAAAAAAGAGCCCAACTTTTTTCAAAGGCTATAAGATTAATTTCGGTCGCTGTAAGGCAGGGGGGAGGAAATCCTGAAACTAATCCTAAATTAAGGATGGCCATTGAAATTGCTAAATCTTACAACGTCCCCAAAGAAAATATTGAAAATGCAATCAAAAGGGCTTTGGGAGAAGCCGGGGCCTCGAAGTTTGAAGAAGTGATTTATGAAGCTTATGGGCCGGGCGGAACGGCTTTGATTATTGAAGGAATTACTGATAATAAAAACCGAACCTTTAACGAAATTAGACAAGTTCTTTCTAGGTTTAATGGAAAGCTGGTAGAAGAAGGCGCAATAAGATGGATGTTTGAAAGAAAGGGTTTAATTACTATCAAACTGGAAGACCAAAAAAGCGAATATCAAAACAAAGAAAATTTAGAGTTAGCAGCTATTGAAGCTGGGGCAGAAGACATTGAATGGCAGCAAAACAATCTTTCAGTTTACACTCCAATCTCACAACTTTACGAAATAAAAAAAGCCTTGGAAGAAAAGGGAATAAAAATAGAAGAAGTGAGTTTGGACTGGAAACCAAAAGAGGTGGTTTCTCCTAAAGAAGAAGAGAGAAAAGTTTTAGAAAAATTGTTTGAGGCCTTAGACGAATTGGACAGTGTTCAGGAAATTTATTCTAATTTGGCACAATAAACTCTTGACAAGTCTTTTTGAAAAAATATAATAGCGATTAGATTTTTGAAAGGTCACAATCTTTCAAAAAAGAAAATGGTAACAAAATATTTTGACGAAGAAGAAATCGAAACAATCAATGCGGAAGAAGATGAAGGAGAAACAGGAGAGGATGAAGATTTGCTAGGGGAAAGTGAAGACATAATTGAGGAAGAAGAAGACTTTGAATAGACCTTTTCCTATTTTATTCATTTTTGGCCCTGTTTTAAACTAATTTATCTAAAGCTTCTTTAAAAAGCGGAGTTTATTTTTCGCTGATTTTTTTCTTTTTTAGTTTTAAATTTTGTGTTAGATTAAAAAGATGAAGCTAAGAATTAAAAACATTTTATGGGGCATTCTTTTGTTTTTATTTTTCTCTTTTTTGTTCGTTTTCTTTTTGTTTCTTTTTTACGCAAAGGATCTACCCAGGCCGGAATTTTTTACTGAAAAAGCCACTGTTCAATCAACAAAAATTTATGACAAAACGGGCAAAATTCTTTTGTATGAAGTTTTCGGAGAGGAAAGGAGAACTTACGTTCCTCTTTCTTTAGTCCCAGATTACCTAAAAAAGGCAGTTTTGGTAGCAGAAGATGCTAATTTTTATTACCACCATGGAATAGATTTTAAGGGTATTTTGAGAGCGTTTATTGAGAATTTGAAACTCGGCGCCCCGGTATATGGTGGTTCAACCATTTCCCAGCAATTAATTCGCTCAACCTTCCTTTCAACAAAAAAAAGTATCGATAGGAAAATTAAAGAGATCATTCTTACTCTTGAACTTGAAAGACGTTATTCGAAAGACCAAATTCTTGAGTGGTATTTAAATCAAATACCCTTTGGGCAAAATGCCTACGGCGTTGAAGCAGCTAGCCAAATATATTTTAAAAAATCGGTTTCAGAAATTAATTTGGCAGAGGCAGCTACCTTAGCTGCTTTGATCAAAGCTCCTTATCGCTATTCACCTTACGATGAAAACGGAAAAAAAGAGCTTTTGGCGAGGAAAAATTATATCCTAAAAAAAATGTTAGAGAAGGGTTTCATTTCTCAAAAAGAGTATGAAGAAAGCTTAAACTATCAACTTTCTTTTGCCCCTAAAAAAATAGAAATTAAAGCTCCTTATTTTACGCTTTGGGTTTTGAATCAGCTAGAAGAGAAATTTTCAAAAGAATATTTAGCTAAGGCAGGACTGAAAGTCTACACCACCTTAGACTGGAATCTCCAACAAATTGCAGAAAAAGTTCTTGCAGAAGGAATAGAAAAAAACAAAAAGTTCAACGCCTTCAATGGTGCGATCTTGGCAATTTCTCCAAAAACAGGGGAGGTTTTGGCAATGAGTGTGGGTAATGGAGATTATTTTGCCGACCCTTATCCCCCAGAATGTAAAGAAGGAATTGATTGTCTTTTTGATCCAAAATTTAATGTTATCGTCGGAACCAAAAATTACCGAGGGAGACAACCTGGATCAGCTTTTAAACCCTTCGTCTACGCAACTGCCTTTTCAAAAGGTTTTAGTGATAAAGATATCGTAATCGATGAACCTACAAATTTTGGAATTTGGGGCGGTAAAGAATACATTCCTCAAAATTATGATGGAAAATTTAGAGGACCTGTCACTTTAAGAGAGGCCTTGGCCCAATCATTAAACGTACCTTCGGTAAAAGTTTTACTTTCAATGGCTGGGCTCGAAGATAGTGTTAAAACCGCTCAGGCCTTAGGCATAACTACTCTAAAAGGACCTTTTGGCCCATCGATCGTTTTGGGAGGATGGGAAGTTTTACCATTAGAAATAACTGCAGCTTATGGAGTTTTTGCCAACGATGGTTACAGAAATTTACCTTTTGCGATTTGGAAAATTGAAGATTCCCAAGGAAATGTTATTTTTGAACAAAAAATCTCACCGGTTAAAGTTTTAGAGTCAAAAGTGGCTAGAATGATAAATGATATTTTATCTGACAACGAAGCTAGGGCGCCGGCTTTTGGCGAAAATTCACCTCTTTATTTTGAAGGATATCAGGTAGCCGTGAAAACGGGAACAACCCAAGATTATAGGGATGCTTGGACAATAGGTTATACTCCTTCAATAGTTGTTGGAGTTTGGGTAGGAAATAATAATAATGAACCGATTGAAAAAAAACCAGGAGTAATGATAGCTGCTCCAATTTTTCATCAGTTTTTAGAAAAAGTTTTACCTACTTTAGGGAATGAAACTTTTCCAAAAGTTGAAAATTAGACGTTTTTAATTGGCATTAAAATATAAATATAATCTTGCTTTTCCAATGGTTTTATCATCGCCGCTCCTTCTTCATTTGTAAAACTCAATTCTATTTCAGGCTCTTCTATTTCTAAAATTCCATCAAATAAAAATCGGTAATTAAAACAAATTTCCAAATCTGCTTTCCCTTCCATTCTAGTTTTGATCTCTCCAGAATACTCACCACTTTCTGGAGAACTGCTTAAAATTAAAAAAGTGTTTTTTGTCGAAGAAATTTTAAATTTAATTTCGTTATTTCTCCCGCTAAAAATACTGGCTGCTTTTAGGTTTTCAATTAGCTCTTCCTTTTCAGTAAAAACACGTAAGGAAAATTTTTTAGGAATTACATTTTCGTATTTTGGATATTCTCCCTCAATCAACCTTGAGGTGTAGATTACTTTTGATTCCAAGATTTCTGGTAAATTAAACTCAAACCAAACTTGGCTTGGTGTTTGGTAAAGTTTAACTTCTTTCTCGCTTTTTTCTAAAATAGAAATTAATTCTTTAACAGCTGTTTGGGGTAAAATTAATTTTAAATTTTCTACGTTAAAATTATTCAAAATCGTTCTTTCGCTCAGCCTAAAGCTATCAGTAGCTACCAGCTTTAACTCCCCTTTTTGAAAAGAAAATAAAATTCCAGAAATTTCAGGTCTTGCACTAGAAAGAGTAGGGATTTTAACCAAAGAAGAAAGAGAATAAAAAAGTTCTTTTTTGGGCAAAATTATTTGATTTTCCCTAGAAATTTCAGGGATAATCGGAAATTCTTGAGGATCAACTCCGGGGATTTTAACTTTAGTTTTTTCCCCTTCCACAACCAAATTATTATTTTCTACAGAAAGACTAATTTTTTTTGAAGGAAAGTGATTTACAATTTGAGATAAAGTTTTTGTGTTAACGCAAATTTTTCCCTCTTTTTCCACATTGGCTAACCCTTCCCATTCGATAGCTGTTTCTAAATTCGTGTTTTTTAAGATGAGTAAATTTTTTTTAGCTTCCAAAAGAGTAGTTTGTAAGATTGGAAGCGAAATTGTTTTTTGAACTATTTTGTTTGTAAAAAAGACCCCTTCTTTTAAAACGTCTTTTATAATATTTATTTTCATAGTTGTTGCTTTTTTGGATAACCTTTTTTTGAACTTATTTTTGGTTTAAATTTTTTGTGAAAAACACGTGGAAAAAATAAAGAAAAATTTTTAGTTTAAACTTCTCCACTTATAAACCTTTGCCTTATTAAGTTAATTTCCTCTCTCAAGTTTGAGTTTTCCTCAATTTCTTTCGCAACTTTTTCACAAGCATAAATTACTGTAGTATGATCTTTCCCCCCAAATTTTTTAGCGATAAAAGGAAAGGATCCTTTTAATTCTTCTCTAATAAGGTACATTGCAACCTGTCTTGGTTTTACTATTTCTTTTTTTCTGGTATTAGAAAGAAGTTCTCTTTCTGAAACATCGTAAAATTCAGCAACTGTTTTAATAATTTCTTTTGGGGTTATCCTTTTAAAGGAAGGCTGAATCAAATCTTTAAGAAGCGTTTTTGCTATTTCCAAATCAATGTTCTTTTTTTGAAGTTTTTTATGAGCGATTAAAATATTCAGCGCACCCTCCAATTTTCTAATATTTTTTTGAATGTTTGAAGCCACAAAAGAAAGGACTTCTTCGTCTAGTTCAATTCTCTTTTCTTGGCATTTAGTTTTTAAAATCGCCATTCTTGTTTCAAAATCTGGATAAGTGATATCAGCAATCATTCCGCCCTCAAAACGCGACCTTAATCTTTCTGTCAGAGCGGGAATGGCTTTCGGTGATTTATCTGAAGAAAGAACTATTTGTTTATTTTTTTCATAAAGCGAATTGAAAATGTAGAAAAACTCTTCTTGAGTTTTTTCTTTTCCAGCCAGAAATTGAACATCATCAACGATCAACACGTCTACTTGTTGATATTTTTCTTTTAATCCTTCGATTCGATGGTTTCTAATTGCTGAAATGATTTCGGAAATTAATTTTTCTGTTTGTAAATAAATTACTCTTTTTTCTGAAAACTTTTTTACGATTTCATTTCCGATTGCCTGCAAAAGATGGGTTTTGCCCAAGCCCACACCTCCATAGATGAATAAGGGATTGTAAATTTGGCCAGGGTTTTGAGAAACTGCCCAGGCTGCAGCATGAGCCAGTTCGTTTGAAGGCCCAACAACAAAATTGGTAAAGGTATATTTTAAATTTAAATTAGTGTCTTTATCAGTTTTGAATTCCTGAAAATCCAATTGGCCCTCATTTAGAACAATAAAATCTCTCTTGATTTTTTCTTCCTTTTTGACGCTTTTTATTTCGTATCTTATTTCCTTGATATCCTCGTCTAAGCTATGAAGGATTTTTAAAATAGTTTTTGTGTATTTTTGTTCTAACCACTCTTTTACAAAGGAATTGGGAACAGAAATGATTGCGGTGTTCTTTTCCAAAGAAGAAATTTTTGTGTTTTTAAACCAAGTAGTAAAAGAAGCTGGAGAAAGAGAAAGTTGAAGTTGGGCTAAAACAGCTTGCCAGAGCTCTTCTGAATTCATAGTTTAATCTATCAGATTTTTTCGTTTTTTGTCAAATAAGAATAAAATTTTTAAAAATGTGGAAATTTTGAGGAAAAATTGTGAATTGACTTTGGAAAGAAAAAAATTTATTATAAAAAATATGTCAATTACCTGGCGGCCCAAAAAGAAAAAAAGAAAAAGAACCCAGAGGAAAATTTTAAAGAGAAGGAGAAAAAAAGGAAGGTGGAGATTAACGGTTTAAAAATGTTGTCAAAGAAAAATAGAATAAAGGATAAAAGGTTAATAAAAAAAATCTTGAAGAAAGGAAGGAGGGTCAAATTTGGATATTTACTTTTTAAGTATTTGCCCTCAGAAGAGGAAAACTCAAAGTTTGCCTTTATTGTTTCGAAAAAAGTTTCAAAGAAAGCAGTGGTGCGCAACAAAATCAAAAGGCAGCTCTCTGAAATTTTAAGGACAAATTTGGCCAACTTTCCAATAAAAGTTAACGGTGTTTTTATTGCTCTTCCTGGAATAGGAGAATTGGACTTTGCCCAAAAGAAAGAAAACTTGTTCCAAGTTTTAAAAGCAATAAAAAAATGAATATTGTTTTTTATACTTTTTTTTATCGCCCTTGTTTTAACCTAATTGTTTTTTTGACTAAATTTTTACCAGGACACGATTTGGGTTTGGCGGTTATTGTTTTTGCAGTCTTGCTCAGAATTTTATTGCATCCCTTTTTTAAAGAGCAAAAAAAATTAGAAAGCCTGCGAGGGGAAATAGAAAAAATTCAAAAAAAGTTCAAAAACAACAAAGAACAGCTTACAAAAGAAATTTTAGCCCTTTATCAGAGAGAAAGAGTCAGCCCGCTTTCCAGTTTTATTTTTTTGGGGCTTCAATTAGCAATAGCTTTTGCGTTTTTTCTAGTTGTTTCTGAATTGAAAGATGGGCTTTCTCAATTAGAAATGAAAAAGCTTTATTCTTTTGTTTCCCCTCCCCCATTTCTTTCTCCGTTTTTCTTGGGTTTTATCGATCTTTCAGCCCCGTTTTTGATTTTAAAAGAAGGCGTAAGATTTTACTGGCCAACATTTGTTTTGGTTTTGCTAAATTTAATCCTTAATATTTTCTTGGCCCAAAGAATGCCTCTTAAATCTTCTCCCCTTTCTTTTCAAAAACAATTTTTTTATTTTTCTTTATTTTTTACGTTTTTTTTGCCTTCTATTTTCGTTCTTTATTGGTTGGTGAATACTTTTTTGGGCCTTCTTTTCCAAGAAATTGAAAAATATGGAAGAAAAAATCCAAAAAGCCAAACCAATAATTGAAGAATTTTTTCAAAAGATGGGTCTTGAGTTTGATCTTTCAATCTCTTTAATTAACAACGAGACAATTAGCGTTGATTTGAAACTCAAAGATGATGAGTGGCTTCAAAAGAAAGAAGAGATGATCTCTGCTTCCCAATTAATTTTAAGGAATTTGCTAAGACGAAAACTTGGCGAAAGAATCTATTTAGATTTAGACATCAATGATTACAAAAAAAGGAAAATAAAATATTTAAAAGAATTAGCAAAAAAAGTTGCAGATGAAGTTGCTCTCACAAAAAAAGAAAAAATTTTAGATCCAATGCCAGCTTATGAAAGAAGAATTGTTCACTTGGAATTAGCTCAAAGACCGGATGTAACTACAGAAAGTATTGGCAAAGAACCTAATCGAAGAGTGGTGATAAAGCCCTACCCATAAAAATTACTCTCTTGGTCCTTCAAAAACGAACCCTTTGATAATAATTGCGCCCCAAACGCAAGGGTACTTTTTTAATGTTAATTTGTCTCGACAAAAAGTAGCAACATAATTGTCGCTCAAATCTGTATCTGAAAGGTCAAAAACTTCGCATTTTAAAACAACGATTTGGGGCAACCAAGGATCCGGAGGGGGTGGATTTTCAAAAGCAACCGCTACCCATTTTTTTTCTTTATCGATCTTAATTGAATAACAAGGGTCCAAATTAACATTTCCATTTGGAGGAGAAAAAAGGTTTTGGATCGGAATAGGATTTATTGGTGCTAAAACTTCGTTAGAAAAATTGACGCTTTTTTGATCCTTTCTTCCTTCATTGAAATCTCGGTATTGATAGAAAGTAACACCCGGTCCCGCATCCTTTTTTTCTTTTTCTTCCAGCCTTTTAATCAAAGTAACCGATTTTACCCCAAAATAAAATCCTCTTTGAGAAACGTTTGTTTTTTTATCGTAAACAACCAAACAACCTCCTTGGAAAGAATAATCAGTATGCAAAACAGCAGCATAGTTGCCTAAGATATAGATAATTTTTGTTGAAAGATCTACGGGTGGAGGAACCTCTCCGCTGGCTGAAAGATGATAACAACTTTCACGGACAAGTCGAGCAAAGGCATTAAAATCTTTAACATAAACAAGGGGCAAATCTATAGGAAAAAATTGTCCACCGCTTGTATAGGCCTCTCCAGTTCTTAATTTTTCCCAAACAGGAAGGTAATTATTCTCGAAGCTAAAATTTTCATAGGTAATATCATCTGGGCAAAGCCAGAGCCCCTCTTCCAAAATATCAGGTTGTAAAGGAAGTTCTTTTGGCGAGATTTCGACAAAAGAAGTGTGCAATAAACTTAAAAGTAAATAAGAGGAAAGCAAAAAGAAAAGGCCCAAAAAAGCAGAAAAAATTTGGTCTTTAGCATCGCTCAACTTGGGTACGTTTCCAAAAGAAGTTAGATATTTTATTCCGCCAATGATTAAACTTAAAAAGGCAAGAATTGTGCTCAAAATAATAGAAACTCTAAAAACGTAAAGAATATAATCTTTTAGTAAAACTTCTGGTTTAGAGCTTGGGGAAGGAGGAAGAATGTTTCCAATTTGAGGATAATCTACCTCAAGCCCTGCTTGGATAATTTGCGCAAAAAGGAGAAAGAAAATTAGAAAAAAAATATATTTTTTCATTTCTTTAAGGATTAGAAGGAGAAGGGGTGGTTTCTTTATAAAAAGGCGCACCCGGTTTCTCGCCTTCTTTGATAATGTAACCTGGAAAAACCCTGGCTCTATTTGCACAGGGGAATCTTTGATTTCTGGCTAAATGCTTACAAAAAACGCTTACATAGTTATCTTCAAGGTTGCTGTCTTCTTCATCAAAAACCTCACATACTTCAAAATCTCCGCGACGATCACTTAAAATCGTAACCCAATTTTTCTTTTTTTCTATTTTCAATGAGTAATAACAATTTTCGCCTCTTTTGCATTCTGGGTTAGAATTTTCATCAAGAGTAGACCAACCAAGGCCCTTGTCAGGACCCACCCTTTCTCCCTCAGGAGACGTCCAGGGAGAAGGGCCCCTAAACAATACCTTGTTTTCAATTTTTACTTCTTTTTTCTTCCAAGGCACATCTTCTTCTTCGCCAAAATTTCTTACTGTATATAAAGTAGCTCCATTTCCAAAAACCGATCTTACCACCTCTTGCCATTTATTCTTTGGGATTTCTTTATAAGAATAAAATTCTCCGCCATTGTCTTTAAAGACAGTAATTGAATAAGGGGTGAATTGTAAAGTTATTCCTCCGTCTTGTGAATTTGTCGCTTCCCACGCAGCAGACAACAGGCCTCCTCGGTGCCATCTATAGGCCACTTGACAATAACCTTCAAAAGGTTGATATTCAACGTAACCCCTGCTAACCAAATCTGGAACCGTGTAATTTTCATCAAAAGGGTCCCCTGAAAGGCAAACAGTCGTGCCAGCATCACCTGGTTTTATTGTTGTTGTGATTTCCCCAGTAATTAAATCCTTGCCTTTGTAAACGCCAGTACAAACTAATCCTTGATGAAAAACAGCTCCATATTCCCCAAGTAAATAAACCACTGCACCTTTTTTTATCTTTCCGCCCAACTCTTTTGGTGTTAATTGAGCCTCGCTAGCTTGAAAGTTTTGACAATAAGCAGACAGAAGATAGTTAAGATAAAAAAGCTCGTTTGGGTTGATTTCTTTTTTTTCTAGTGCTTCTTTGAACGCCTTTACTAACCGTTCTTTCTTGTCGACGTCCCAGTTAAAAGCTATAGATTCTGGTCCAGGAGGAGGCGTGTGGCCATAAATTGGTTCTTGAGCTTCAGGGAGAGCTCCTGCCCTTTGAGCTGCTATCTCGTTTACATATTTCATATAAGCTGCGTTATAGGTTTGAATATATTTTTCAAAGATTGGAATTCTTCCTTCGCAAATCCAAACTCCTTCTTGAACTTCAATATCGTCAAGATTTAATTTTTTGAGGCCAATCTGAACAAACTTTGGATGAAAAGTTTGTAAGATTACTACCAAACCAAGCAAAAGTAAAAGCCCCCAAAAAGCAGAAAGAATTTGATCTTTAGCATCTGCTCGAGCTTCAACATTACCAGTTGATTTTAAATATTTTATTCCGCCAACAACTACCATTATGAAAGCTAAAATTATTCCAACGGTTATTGCCAGTTTATAAATATAATTTATGTATTTTTCAATAAATTCTTCCCAATTTAAAAGGGGGATTTCGACTTCAACCCCAAAGAGTTTAACCTTTGTGGGTTCTTTTTTTGGCCAAGTTGGTTTCCAACCTTCCAATTCAATGTATTCTACTTCTAGTCCAGTTTTTGCCCTTTCTTCCTCTTCCTTTTTTAGTTTTTCGATAAACTCCTCAGGAGGAATTGGGGTGATAGTGGGCAAGACAGCTTTTGTATCGGTTGCCTGGGTAGGAATAGCTTCGAGCTCAGTTTCCACAAAGCTTTTATGAATCGTCCTCAAAATCAAAACTAAGGCCAAAAGAATCGTAAGTCCAACAAAAGCTGCGCTTATTTGTTCTCTTGCATCAGCTTGAACTTTTGGATTGCCAGTTGAAGTTAAAAATCTAAAGCCAGCAATCACAATCACTAAAATGGCCAAAAAAATTCCAAGAGAAATAGCAAAATAGGTTATGGTTACTGCCAAACCAGAAGGACTTTGAACGCTTTCTGGCAAAACTTCGTTTTTGGCTTTAAGAAAAAAAGGAAGCAAAACTAACAAAAAAGAAAAAAATATAAATAATTTTTTCATGGAGTTGATGGTATTGAAATTATATCTCCCAAATTTTGAGAAAAATCTTGCATTTGGCCAAGAACGCTTTCGATTTCGCTTATTTTTTCTTGAATAGCGTCGATCGGACAAGGATTTCCCCCAGAGCAATTGAGCGGAGAGCAACTTGGTGCATCATGGCATCCGCCTTCACAAGAAGGTTGACAAACTTTAAGATTGCAATTTCGAGTTAAGTCAAAAAGCTCATCAGTTAGTTTAATTACCTCTTTCGATTTTTCTGAGAGCTGAGATAATAAACTCGCCATTGTTCTAATTCTATCTTCTTGAAGCTGTTTGTATTCTTTCTCAATCTCTGCCCTTTTGGCAAGATCTTCCCCTGCTTCGTTTAACCTTCGTTCCATTTCTTCTTTTTCTTCCTTTTTTAAGAGAAAATTGGAGTCAATTAATTTTTTTGCCCAATCAGTAAGCTCTCCGCTTTCTTTTACCAGAATTCCTTCTTCAGTTTCAAACAGAGAACTATGGTAAAAAGAAAGCATTTTTCCAACTGCTAATTTTTTTTCAGTTTGTTCTATTTCTGTTTTGTTTTCGCAGGGTTCTCCATAACACCTAAAAGCAGTACACCCACCAGCACATCCACATTCTGACATAGTTCTTTCGCAACTACAATTTTGGAAAAGTTCAAGCAAATGTTCAAGTTGCTCTTTTATTTTTCCATTATCTTCGTCAACCATTTGAGTGGTTGAAGCAATCCTTGAAAAAGGATTGACAGAAGCCGCTGTAGAAAGGCCCATTTCTTCCAAAGATGGAAGAGGCTTGAAAGGCTCTCCCTTTAATTTTTCTAGTTCTTTTGGAGAAATTTGTACAAAGGAAGGGTGTAAAGTATTTAGAAAAATATAAGATAAAAGCAAAATTAAAATTCCCAAAAAGGCACTTTTTATTTTTTCTTTTGCTTTTTTTTGTCTTTCGGGCTCTCCACCAGAACTTATATATTGAAAACCAGCCAAAATTAAAGAAAAAAGAGCCAAAACCCCAACTGCCATTAGGGCAAAGTAAAAAATATAAAGGATGGTTTGGCCAACATCTTTTCCAGGAGTAATTCCTCTTATTGGAGGATAAGAAACCTCTAAAGCCGCTTTTAAAAAATTAGTTTTAATGCTTAACATGGCAGCAGAAAAAGTTATAGTCATAACAACGATCCCTTCCTGAAATGTTTGTTTCGTCGCATTTTAAATTTAAATTGTCACAAGTTATTTGAGTGCATTCGTATTCCTTTATTAAAGGAAAATATTCTCTGCACTCTTTGGTTTTTTCACAGAGACAATCCACATCTTTTTTTCTCATTTTTTGCCCATCTGGATCAATAACTGGAGAACCAACACACTCTTCTCCGCAAGCACATTTTTCACAATTTAAGTTCAGCCAACCCATTTCTAATTCTTGGGTTGCGGCAATACAAAAATGAATTCTGGCTGCCATTTTTTCAAACTCAATCAAGAGTAAAATCAATTGGCTGATTTCTCTTACTTGATAGGGCTCATTTTCCAAGCTATCTACAAATTTACTCAGTTCTTTTCTTAACTCCTCATCAGTAAGGTTTTTCTTGTTTTCTAATTTTTTCAATTCTTCAATTTTTGCTTTTAATCTATTTACCCACTCAACCGTTTCAGGGAACCTCAAGTTTAATTTTTCTATTGCCTCAACTACTCCTTTTATTACTTCTCTATTTGTCTTTTGATCGATAACTCCTTCTCCAATGTCTACAAAAATTATTACTTCTGCTTTTGCTCCAGAAACTCCTTCTCGGGTTAGTTTTTCCAATTTTTTCTTAATGTATTCTGAATCATAACTAAAATCTTTAAAGACTTGAGAAAAACCCACGATTTGAGCTGTTCTGTCTTCTATTTTTTTTGCCGTCTTCTCAAGTTCGTCAAAAGTCTCATTAATTTTTCTATAATCACAAGGAGTGCCTTCGCAAGAGCAATCGCAAGACGGTTCGCAAGGGCAATGGCACCTTACAGAACTACAGGTCGAAACCGCTTCATGAAACCTATTTACCTTATCGATAAATTCATCGACCAACAAGACCAGACCTTTTTCGATAGGATCTGTTGTTGTTCCTCCAATTTTGTTTTCATAAAGCTGGCTAAACTTTAATATTTTATCCATTATTTCTCCAAAAGGAATTGAATTCGGGCAGGTAAAAGTAGTTTCAAATTGCTCTGGAGTTTTATATTTTTGTTGCATTTTCTTTAAAATTTCAAGCTCGTGTCCTGCAACCTCCTCGTATTTATACTGATGGCCCTCAAACTCATATTCGACAGAAGTAGCACCTCCTATTTCTGGTGCTGAGGGGAGACCTCTTTGAATAATTTCAGCCTCTTCATTTGTTAAAGGTATTTCTCCCTTTCTTGTTCCAGAAACTGGGCAATAAAAATCAGCAAAAGAGTTCAAAAGCAAATTTGGAAGATCTTCCCATAATTTTGTTTCTTTTGCTTCCCAGCCATGCTCTTTGTAATATTGTTTTATGCTAATGAAATTATCTCTACTCAAAACAACTGACATTGGGCAAACATCTCTCATTATTCTTAGAGTTTCTTTTAATTTTTTAATCAGATCGTCAAATTGTCTTTTTTCTTTATCTAGTTTTTTTGCCTTTTCTTGCATTTCTTTTATTTTTTCTGAGCTTTTGCTAATTATTTCATCCATCCTCCCCCTAACTGGTCTACAAGGATCACAAGTGCACTTTTTACAACCTGAACATTTAGTATTTGAGCACCTACAACTGTGGGTTAGGTCTTTTAGCTCTTGGTTTAGATCAAGGAGCGTTTCTGGGTTTTGCGGAGTGGAAACTATTTCTAAAATTTCTCGAGAAGTAGTACTAATTTCTTCCATTCTTTCTTTTTTAAAAAGATCCAATTTTAAAGCGCTTTCTATTGGTAACTGTAAATAAGTTGTTAGGGTTGTTTCTTCTGGCGGTGGCAAAGATTCAGCAGGAATTTTTTCTTGCATTTCGAGGGGTTGGGGCGCAATTTGAACAAATTCAGTTTTGATTTGGCGCAAAAGCAAATAAGAACTAAGTAAAATGAGCATACCAAAAAAGCAAGCTGAAATTTGATCTTTAGCTTCTTTTAATCTTGTAGGATCCCCGCGACTACTAAGATATTTTATTCCCCCAAGGACCAAACCAAAAAAGGCAATTACTCCGATCACCTTAACTGCAGTGTCAAAAATATATTTAATGTAAAGAGCAACTGTTTCAGCTTCAACTGGATGGGTCATCCTTGGAGAATATCCAGGAATTGGAGGATACTGAACTTCAAAAGCAGCAAATAAGATCGAGGGCAAAAGCAAAATTAAAAGAAAAAATTTTTTCATATTAAATAAACATTCTTATTAACCAAGTGGGCAAAATATCAGAAAGAATAGGAATTCTTTCAATCAAAAAAGGTAAAATTGAACTCGCCAAGGGAACGTCCAATAAGACCTTAAGCAAAATTATAAAAATAATCTCTAGGGCTATTTTTAAACTTTCTACCATGCCCAAAAGAAAACCTGCGGTCAAAAGATAAGATATAACACTCAAAATTATGTCTAACAATTCCATAAACAAAGCCAAAAAAACAAGCAAAATTCCGGCTGGCGAAGAAAGCTTTTCTTTTGGGATTTTTGAAAAGAATTTAAAACCTCCCTTTTTCTTTTCTTCATTCGCCATAAATTTGTTTTAACTTTTTGATTTTGGCAATTTCTTCGGGATTGGTGGTGATTAGTTGATCTTCTAAATAAGAAGCGACAACCTTCATTAAAACATGTTTTTGACCAGCAAAGAATATTCCCTCACCAATTTCTGCTTCCAAGAGCATATTTTTTTCCTCTTCTGTCAGATTGAAGGTTTTTTGGACAATATCAATCGTAGCTGGGGATTGCTTCATTAAAATTTGAATTGAAGAGTTAGTGATGATTGGTTGTCCGTAAACAGATTTCATAAAGTCGTTGACATCTTGGGTGATGGTAGTTACTCCTAACCAGTATTTTCTAGCTCTTTTGCAAAGACCAAACAAAAAAGAGGCTGCGTCTTCTGATTGAATGAGCCACCAGGTTTCGTCAATGACTAGAATTCTTTTTTTGAATTCGGCCCTGACTTTGTTCCAGATATATCTCATTATGATGAACATTGCGATGGGTTTGAGTTCGTCTTCCATATCGCGCAAACCAAAAACAACGAAGGGGTTGTCCAAAACAATGTTTGTTGGATGGTTAAAAATTTGGGCAAAAGATCCACGAGTGAAACGCTTTATTCTCCTGAGAAGGGATTCGGCTCCGGCCATTTTTGAGAGGACTTCTTCAAAATCTTCCATTAGAGGGATGCGCTCTTTCCAGAGTGAAGGGTCGGTTTTTGGGGTAATGTCTTTGGCAGCGTAAGTTTCGGTGATAGCCTGATCTACGATAGCATCTTCTTCTGGCGAGAGACCGCCGAGCATCATTCTGATTAGGCCGACGAGGTTGATGATACTGGTTCTTAAAACGTCTTCTGGGTTTTCGTCTTCTGAAACCTGAGGGAGATCAAAGGGGTTTAGATGGAAAGGGGAGGAAAGGGAGATATTAATAAAAGAACCGCCAAGGGCTTGGCAGAGTCGTTTGTATTCGTTTTCTGGATCTAGAACGATAATTTCTGTTCCCATCATTAGATTTCTCAAGATTTCAAGCTTGACTAAATAGCTTTTTCCAGAACCTGCCTTGCCAAAGATTACGCTGTTTGCATTTTCAAGAGAGAACCTGTCAAAAAGAATCAGGGAATTGTTGTGTAAATTTATGCCATAGAGAATTCCATCGTTTGAGCTTAAATCAAAAGAAACGAAAGGAAAAATGGTAGAAAGAGGAGAAGTGTTGAGGGTGCCATGAACCAAAAGTTTATCAGCGCCAAGAGGAGAGGTGGAGATAAAACCCTCTTTTTGTTGAAAGATTGCGGGTTTAATGTAAATTAGTTTTGCTTCTAAAATTGATCTTAGCTCACTTTCAATGTTGTTAAGATCTTTTTCTGTGTCAGCGTATGCAGTAATATAGATTCCCACCCTGAACATTCTTTCTTGAGCAGTAGTGAGCCTGTCTCTGAGTTCTTCTAGATCGTGATAGGCAATATCCAGGGAAGGGTCTCTGATTTTTCCTTTTTCTTGCTCTTCTCTAATTTCAGCCGCTACCTCAGTTAGTTTTTTTCTTAACTTTTTTAAAACCTCTTCTGTGGGCAAAGGATGAATATGAAAAGAAATATCTAAGGGATAATTAATGTTGATGATTGGCGCTATCCAACCAACATTTAAGTAGCGAGGATAAGATGGAAAAACAAAGAACACCCTTGCCTTTCTTTTCCCAATGGTTATATCGTTTTGGTTTACAAAAAGAGAGGGCGGAGCAATAATATCCTTTAATTCCAAAGGAGAAGGTCCAACAATTTTGGCAATTTCTTCTTTTTTCTTTTTTGACGAAAATGGCAATTTCATTTTATTGAATAAGCTCTGGAGGAATTTCTGGGAAATATCCGACCTCGGCTTCTTGAGGATGATGAAGCGCCCATAAAAGCTCAACGATTTCAGCGCTACTCAAAAGGCTACATTGAAGACCGCACCTTCTCAATCCTAAAGCCACAAATTCAACTCTTTGGAAAAGTTGAATTTTTGCTCTTTCGAACCTTTCCTTTGTCCAAAAACTCTCTTTTTTGAGGTGGGTGATCTCGTGCAAATAAAAAGGGACAATTACAAAAAAGTTTTTAGAATAGATTTCGCCAGTTCCGACCAATTTTTGAATGAAATTTCGGTACTCTCTGGTTTGGTCTCTCAAGAGATCGCTTACTTGAGCAAATTCGATTTCTTTTAATTTTTCCAAATATCCAGTGATGTTTAATCTTCTCGATTGAACTAAAATTTGAATTGGAAAGTCAAGGGAATTAAGAAAATTTTGAAACTGATAAATGATTGCTGCCTGCTCTTCTTCTGATTTCAAAGCGAAATTTAAAGAAGAAACCAGCAAAATTGCATGCAGGCTTTTATCCTTCAAAATTAAAATTCCATCTTTTATTTCTTCTACTTCTAAGAATTCTTGTGAAGGAAGGGTAGCCATAGTTTAAAAAATGCCTTTTCCTGTTTTTAGCTTTGAAATTTTGTCTGAAAGGGTAAGAGAAGGCTTTCTTTCTTCTTTTTTTGGTATTTCTTTTTCAAAACGGATTTCGAAAGAAACGATGGGTTTTTCCTTTTTTTGCCAGAAAAATTTTTTTGGTTGGAGAAAATAGAATTTTAAAGAATAGGTGATGATAAAGGGCAAGTCTCTTCCTTTGATTTTAAGAAAAGCCAAACTTAGTCCTGTTCCCATAATTAAAATAGAGGCAATTAAAAAAAGAGTAAAATTTTGTTTCGCTATCCACAAGTACAAAATAACACAAATTCCAAAAGGAATGCCAATGAATAAAGATTGTCTAAAGGTTAATGGTCCTATAATTTTTGGCTCTCTTTCAATAAACTGTGGAACTGGAAAATGCATTTATTCAATTGGTTCTCGATATTTGTCGGTGACCTTTGGTTTTGAAATTTCTGTTGAAGAAGGCAAAGTTGATTTAAATTCTATTTTTATAGCGTAAAGTTTTTCTATAGCAGGCAAAATTGGATAAAGGATTGTTCTAAAAATAAAATAAAAAACCGTCTTTGCTTTTTCAGGGGGTAAAATAGAATTAATTTTTTGTCTGAAATCTTCGGGAGGCAAAAAACCGGTTAGAACTAAAAAAAGCTCATCTACTATTTCGCCTGCATACTGACTAATTTTTTGTTCTTCGCAAAAATTAAAGATCTCTTCTCCAAATTTTGGATCGTCTAAAATTTTTTTAATTTCTTCTGGTAGAGAAGGATATATTTTTTGGTATTTTTCGAGATCAATTTTGGTCATGTTTTTGTCTAACTTTATTATAGCAAAAAAAGAAACGAAGTCCCAAAAGGTCAATTGTTTCTCTTGACTAATTTTAAAAATTTTGATATAAATAATTAGCTCTTTGAGGAGGTAAAAATGAAAAGAGTACTGAAGGCAAGAGGTGTTTTGGTTTTGGGGTGGTTGTTGGGAAGTGTTGCGGTTTCTTTTTTGGCTTTCCTCATTTCACCGTTTTTGATTCCTTTGCTTGCTGGAGTTTTTGTTTTTCTTTATGTTTATTTTGTCTTGGCTCCTAACAATTGCTTTTTCACCTTTGTCAAAGAAGGAACTGCAAAGGTTGTGGTTCGCGGAGATAAATTTTTGAAATGTTTGATTCAGTGGGAAGGACGCAAGTTTGACGAAAATTGGAATGTGGTTGAAGGCAGAGAAAGACATCTTTTTGGTGGTCTTCGTTTTTACGGAATTTGGCCACTTGATGACATCTACGTGCACAAATTCCGCTGGGCTGGGGTAAAAGAAGACGGATCCGTGCAAGCAAAGGAAGAGTGGCAAGATTTTGTTCTCTTGAAAGATGACGTTTATCTTTTGACCTTGGAGGACGTTGAAGACGCAAACAAACTTCCTCTGTCCTTGCAAATTTTTGTCACAGCTCGCGTTGCTAACCCTTATAAGGCACTGTTTAATGTTCAAAGGTGGCTGGAAACAGTTTTGAATCGATTACAACCAGCGATCAGACAGGCAATTTCTAGGTTTACCTACGAAGCGCTGGTTGCAGAAAAGACAAAATTTGACGAGCAACTTTGGCAACAAGTTTCAGAGCTTGGACTTATTGGCCCTGAGGGAGAATTCTTAACACGCTACGGGATTGAAGTGAGAAAGATCGAACTTCGGCAGGTGGAACCGCCTCAAGAATGGAGAGAGACGACACTAAAGACGTATAGAGCTAAGCAAGAGGCCGAAGCAACGCTTGTAAAGTTAGAGGCAAAAGTTAAAGAAATAGAGGAAACCTTAAAAGCTTACCAAGTAGCTGGAGATATGGGCTTGCTGGTTAAAATTTCAGAAGAGGCAAAAGGAAAAGACGTGCCCACCTTAGTTCTTTTGGAAAAACTTCTCCCCCAAAAGGAAAAGCAGGAGTGACCCTCCTGCTTTTTTATTCAAACGGACCGACTCCTGTTCTGCCCGGAGGCCTGATTGTTTTTCTTTGGGGGCCAATTCCAGATCTTCCTGACGGACCAGACGTGGGTCCAGGACCTACTCTTCCAGGAGGTGGTGGAGGAGGCGAAGGCGGTGGAGGAGTTGGAGGTTGTTGGGCAGCTTTAATTTGCTGACTCAACTCTCTTATTTGTTTTTCGAAGGCATAAAAATTACCATTGAAATTTTTTTCGATTACTTCCCTTCCTCCAAAAGGAAGTATTCTTCCTACTGGATTAACAAAAAACCATCTGATTAGAGAGGGATTGTTTGAGTATAATTCTTCTAAAAGTTTTTGTTTACCGTTTATATCTGAAATTGCCTCAAAAAGCTGATTTATGCTACCTTGTTTTGTTAAAACGTCTTCAACGGTGCTTCTATCAAAATTTTCAATAAAGGATGACAATTGAGATGGAGAAAAATTAAGAAGCGCTAATCTAAAGCCTAGACTTTTTACAGAATCTTTAGAAAGCTCTCTAATGTCAGAAGGCTTCATCTTGCTAAACAGACTTACTTGAGCAGCAATGTCTTCCATAACTTCTTGCATTGTTTTCTTTGTGTTTTTAGCGATATTTGCGATTTCGTCGTGTAGATCAGGATTTCTTTGAACTTCTTTATTAATTTGGTTAAATATCGGACGAATATCTTTTTCAACTATTTCTTCGGCGCTTTCTCTATTAACATAAGGAGGATTAATTGCTAACCTAATTGCCCTTTCCTTTGTGTAAAATTCTGGCAAAGCTTGAAAGATATCTTTAAGTTGTTTTTTATAGTAGGGAGAAGTTAAAAATGAGTCGAGTTCAGCTATTAATCTTTTTTTTGCATCCTCGTGCATCTTTTGCAAAGTTCCAATTTGAGCTGCTTTTTGAGCATAAAATATTTTTTCTCTTGAAGGCAATATATTGATCAATTTTTCCTGTTCCTCTAAGGAGAGGCTTTCAAATTCTTTAGGTACACTAACTTGTCTTGTTCTGGTTGCGTAAGCTGCAAAACCCATTGCAGTTTTAGAGGGATAGGTGGTAAGAATTTCTGACAACAAAGGTCCTACTTTTGGAAATCTTTTTTCCAATCCTTGTCCTAATTTGGCCAAGGGCCGAGATCCCCAAGCAAGAGCATCAGAAACTTTCCCTGCTGCCCAACCCATTGGTCTTTGCCAAACTGGACTTTTCTGGAAATAGTTAATACCTTTTCTTGCCCAACCAGTAATCATTTGTGCACCAATGGCTCCACCTTGCATTCCGAGAACAAATCCTAGGTACAAAAATCCCAAAGAAACCAAATGAGGGAAAATATTAGCTAAATCAGGTGCTCCAATAAATATATTTCTCATTCTGGCAGCCAGTCCTGGGACTATCTGGTCATTAACATGTTTTGCTACTTCAGAACCCATATAGAGGAAAAATCCAATTATTGGTCCCAAAAGCGCCCATTGTAAGAAATTGTTCCACCAAAAATCCCAGTATTTTCTGGTACCTGGCAAAATCCAACAGATAAAAGCTATCGGGGACAAAATTACTGCTATCCAAATTGCAACGTGTCTGAACATAAACAAAAGAACAAAAGCCAAAACAATAAAAAGATAAAAAATACAATAAGCAATTAAAATGAAAGATCCAGCAATTAAACCTGCCTGAGCAGTCACCCTAAAAGCAATAAAGGCTCTTAAAATAGTTCCAGCAACTCCTCTGGCAACATTCCAGAGCAAACTTAGGCCCCCAATTTTGTCAGTAAAATAGAACATAAAAATGTTCGTGAAATCGACGATCAATCCGCAAATCAATGGCGCAAAGTTGACCAAAAGGGCAACGATTAAAAGGTTGATTAATAGTTTTTTTGTTTCATAGCCTGCAAATCTTAAAATAGTAGCAATCGCAATGTAGATTAAAGCCAAGATTAAACCAATACTTACAAAACCTTGAGTGATTCTTAATCCAAGGTCGATTACAGGATTATTATTCCGGTTTGTATAGCTCCAGCTGATAAAATCCGGTCTTACAACTTGTAGCAAAATGCCACCAAAAATTTGAGCCAAGATAGCTGCTATTAGAACCGCCAGTTGAATAACTATAATAATAATTAAACTTGGTAAATAAGTAATCGCTCCGACTATCCAATCAAAAAAAAGCCCAACTGCACTTTGGGCAAAGCAAAGAGAAGGTAACAAAAAAGAACTAAGAACTAAAAAAAGGAAAAATTTTTCTACACTTTTCATTATTTTATTTTAATTTTTCTCAAAAAAATGAAAAGTCCTCGTTAAAGAAATCCAATCTGTGAGCGAAAGCTCTCCAGGCCTTTTTTCTTTTTCAACCTTTGCCAGATCTAACCACTCCTCAACCTTAATTTTATCAACTCCAAAAGAAAGGGCAAGGTTGTTCAAGAGAAGTTTTCTTGGTTGGAAAAAACCAGCTCTTAAAATTTTAAAAAACAGGCTCTCGTCTATTTCGTTTAATTTTTCCTTTTTTGGCAAAATTTCCAAAAGCGCAGAGTCGACTTTTGGTTTCGGCCAGAAAACCTCCTTTTTAAAAAGAGAAAGAATTCTCGCTTTTGCAAAAAATTGAACAGAAATTGCTAAAAGATTAGATCTTGGTGGCTTTGCGCAGATTCTCTGAGCTACTTCTTTTTGAACTAAAAGAAAAATTGCGCTCGGTTTTTCTTTTGATTCTAAAAGAAGCCGGATCAATCTTGAGGCTAAGTAATAAGGAATGTTGGCTACTACTTTAAAAGAAGAGAGGGATAATTCAGGTTTTTTTAAAAACTCTAAAATATCTTCATTGACAATTTCTACATTCTTGAGACCCTCTTTTTCTAAAACTTCCTCTAAAAAATCGCACATCTTTTTATCCTTTTCCACAGCCACCACTTTTTTTGCCTTTTTTGCCAATTCTAAGGTTAAATTGCCAGGGCCAGGGCCTATTTCTAAAATAAGGTCATTTTTTGAGACCTTTGCCAAATTTACAATCTTTTTAAGAGATTTTTTTTCTTTCAAAAATACCTGACCTAATCTTTTTGAAGGAGAAATTCCTTGAAAATGGATCATTTTTTGTTAAAAATCCCTTTACTTGACGCTTCCTTTATCTTTTTTTAAAATAAAAATATAGATGAAAAAACCTTTTTGGGAAAAAGCAATTTTTCTTTTCAGTCTAATTTTTTTTATTTGCTTTTTAGAGGGGAAGGTTTATTCTTTTTCACAGCAAGATTCCTCCCATCTTTTATTTTTAAATCCAGAAACTAAGACAAATTCTCTTCCGCCCTCTTTTTATTTTGAAAACAACTTTATTTCCTCTCTCTTTCCTCCTTATTTTATCCAACCAAGGGTGTTTGCTCAAATTTTAAATGGCCAAACTCTTCGGAATGATATTTTTTATCATATCGTGAGGCCAGGGGAAACTATTTCTTCGATTGCAAAAAAATACGATCTTTCTCCAGAAACAATCATTTTAGCCAACAATTTAGAGGGAAATAAAATTTCGCCTGGCCAAGAATTAATTATTTTACCAGTGGATGGCTTAATTCACATTGTTTCCAAAGGGGAAAAGCTAGCTGAAATTGCCAAGAAATATCAAGCCGACTTAGAAGATATTTTGGCATTTAACAACCTTTCTTGTGAAGAGGAAATTTTTGAAAATCAAGCCCTAATCATTCCTGGAGGAAAGTTACCTCCAAAACCAAAACCTATTCCAATTCTTGCCAATCTTTCCACTAACAACTTCAACGGCCAATCTCACTCTTATCCTGTAGGATATTGTACCTGGTGGGTAGCTCAAAGAAGGCCAGTGCCTTCTTTAGGGAATGCCAAAGATTGGTTATTTAATGCCAAGGCCTTAGGAATGGAAGTTTGTTTTGGTTCAGATTGCGAGCCTCGAGTTGGCGCTATTATTTCTTTAAAAACAAGACATCCTCTAGGCCATGTAGGTTATGTAGAAAGAATAGAAGGAGATAAGGTAATTTTTTCTGAAATGAACTATATTGGTTGGGGAAAAATGAACTATAGGAGCTTAAAAAGAGGCGATCCTAAAATTTTAGGCTATATTTATTAATCTTCTCTTTGGCGATAAATTAAAGCTTCGGATAAATTTTCAAAAGAAATTTTTTCGTTTCCTTCTAAATCAGCAATCGTTCGAGCCGTTTTCAAAACTCGATGATAACCTCGAACAGAAAGTTTCCCCGAATCAACAAATTTTCTTAAAAGCTCTTCCCCTTTCTTTTCTACTTGGCAGTATTTTTTTATTTCTTCAATAGTCATTTGAGAGTTGAGTTTTTCTTTTTTAAATCTTCTCTTTTGAATTTCTCTTGCTCCAATTATCCTTTCTCTTAACTTTTGAGTAATTGACTCTCCTTTTTCTATCAATTTTTCATACTTTAAAGGAGGTACATTAATAAAAAGATCTATTCTGTCAGCTAGAGGGCCAGAGAGTTTTCTTTGGTACATTCTGATTTGGGAAGGAGAGCAACGACATTCCTTTTCTGGATTACCAAAATTTCCACAAGGACAAGGGTTTGAAGCAGCAACTAAGGTAAAAGAAGAAGGTAAGGCAAAAGAATATTTGGCACGAGAAATAAACACCTTTCCTTCTTCTAATGGCTGCCTTAATCCTTCTAGAACATCGCGGTGAAATTCTGGAAATTCATCTAAGAAAAGAATTCCTTTGTGAGCCAGAGTAATTTCACCTGGTCGGAAAGGATTCCCGCCGCCCAAAAGAGCAGTTCTTGAGCAACTGTGATGGGGTGAGCGAAAGGGTCTTTGGGTAATTAATTCACCTTCTAAAAGGCCAGCTGAGCTATAAATTTTTGTTAATTCTAAAATTTCTTCAAAAGAAAGCGGGGGTAAAATAGAAGGTAAGGCCTTAGCCAAAATTGTCTTTCCAGTACCTGGAGGTCCTAACATCATTAAATGATGACCACCGGCAGCGCAAATTTCTAAGGCTCTCTTTGCCATTTCTTGCCCTTGGATTTGATCTAAGCTAATTTCAAAATCTTCATTTTTTGCTTCCTTATTTTCTGTTTGATTTTTAATTTCGATTTTTCCTTCCAGATAATCGATTGCCTCTTTCAAATTTTCTACCCCAACAACTTTTATTTTTTTAACCAAACTTGCCTCTCTTAAATTGTCTTTTGGTAAAATTATTTCTTTAAATCCTTTTTCTTTAGCCAAAATCGCAAAAGAAATTGCTCCTTTTATTTTTCTTATTCTGCCATCTAAAGCTAGTTCTCCAACAATCATTCTTTCTTTGGGATCAAATTTTATTTTTTCTTCAGCCAAAAGATATCCCAAGGCAATTGGCAAATCATAAACTGAGCCTTCTTTTTTTAAATCAGCAGGAGCCAAAGAGACCAAAACCTTAATTGGTTGAGAAAAAGGGTTTTTGTAACCAGAACTTTCGATTGCAATCCCCACTCTCGCTTTAGATTCCTCAACCGCTTTATCTGGAAGACCTACAATTTCAAAGGATTTTAAGCCAAAAGAAGTTTTTACTTCGATTTCAACAACTATTCCTTCCAAACCCAAGAGAGAAGCTGAAAAAACTTTTGCCAGCATTTATCTAACTTGAACGTTAGAATGATCCTCTATCAAAGGATCATCGGGCAAGGTTGTGTCAACAGCATCGTCTTTTGCGTAAACCAAAAAGGTTGTCCATTGGTCAATGCCTACAAGGTTTACTTCTTTAATGAGAGTTAAGATTAATCCTCTTTGTTTCATTGATGGCACAACTTCTACCTGGAAAGCCGCCATTAATGGCTGACTGAAAACTCCTGTTCCAGGTTCAATTTTAGGCAGTTCCCAGACGATTTGGGTTTCTCCTCCGGGAAGGCCCTTAGCCAAAAGTTCGTTTAATTTTTTCATAGTTAGCTCATCAACATAGCCTGGGGCTTCTTTTAATCCTTGAGGGGTTAAAATCTCGTCTTTAAATTTTATTTGAAAGGCCTTTACTGCAGAAAGAGTAACATTTCCAAAATAACCAGTTATAGGAGTAGTTTTTTTATAAACCGTAGGTACCTCCTCTTGAAGGATTATTTGCAAATAATAAACATCGTTTGAACGCACTCCGTAGTAAAGCGGAGTGGTAAAACGAAAATCAGAAGGAATTTCTGGGTAGCGCGAAACCCTTTCTTCACTTCCAATTATTTTTAAAGATCCGCTTTCTGCTTTTTGGGTTTTTACTTTAACATAAGAAGGCAAATAGGCGCTTACCTTTACGTTTTCTAATTGATTGTAATAATTGCTTATTCTCCAGACCAAAGTATAAGTTGTTGCTTCTCCCACTCTTGGAGGGAAGGGTCCTGTATTTTCAAAAATTTGATATTTATCGTGATAATATCCTTCTTGAGAAATTTTTACTAAAGAATGAACCTTGTTAGTGAAGGTTTTTCCAAAACCTGCTAGGAAAACTCTGCTGGAAATTTTTGGATTGAAATCGCCTTTGTCTTTTGGCAAATAATCATTTTTTAATTTTATCCAAAAATCAACGCTTCCTTCTTCTCCGGGAGTTAGGTATCTTAGGCTAGAAACTTTTTCTCCGCTCCAGGAAATAGAATTGTCTCCTGGGTGAAATTCTCCGTTGGGAGCTTCTATTGAATTGAAATCGAAAAGATTTCCTTCCAAAACAACCGTCAGTTCTAAGTTAAGAGCGGGTTTGTCTTGAAGGTTTTTGAAAAAGATTTGATAGTGCAACCTTTGGCCAGGAAAGGGAAGAAAATTTTCTTCACCATTGATTTTTTGATAAACAAAGAAATTGGGAATAAAAGTCACTCCCCTTTTTTCCACTTCTTTGAGTAAAATTTCTTCTCCTCTAACAAAAGAAACTAAAGAAACCTTTACTGGAAATTCTTCATTTTCTTTTGCTTGAACCTTGCCCAAAATTTCTACTTCTCCCCCCTGCCCACTTTCTAATTTTTCAATATCAAATTGAAGATTTTCTGAAACAGGGTTTGACTCTTGAAAAGTAAAGGAAGAGGGAGTTTCTACTTTTAATTTCAAATTAGAAAAAGTAGTGGTACTCAAAGAGAGATATTTTATTCTGAAAGAAAGATTTGAGGTTTGTTTTGGTATTACTTCAACTTTTTCTGGAAGATCCAAGACCAAATCAATCGGTACTTGGGCAATTGTTACAGGGAAAGAAACGATTTGCTGCTTTACAATTTCCTTTCCTTTTGGAGAAAAGTTGAGCCAAGCCTTTAAATCTTCTATCTCTCCTTCTTTTCCCAAAAATGCCATTTTAAACTGAAATTTTTTCTCTTCCTTTGGCAAAAAATTCCCTTCTATTTTTATAGTTTCCAAAGGTGCCTTTTCAGAAATTGCTCCTTTTGGATACTGAAAGACCACTTCGCAATTTTCAAGAATTACATTTCCTTTATTTTTAGCAACAACTTCAAAAGTAGTTTCTTCTCCGGCCCTTACTTTATCTGGTCCTAAGATTTTCAACTCAACCCTTACTTTTGGAGAAAGCCAAAAAACTATTAGAGAGATCAAAATCAAAACCAAAATTCCTCCGCTTACAGAGAGCCAAAAAGTAGTTGTTTCAGAAAGAACTTTTTCTTTTGATGAATTTTTAAACAGGGTCATTTTTTTGCTTTTTCACATTTTAAACAAAATTTTGCTTCTGGGCAAACCATCAATCTTTCTAATTCTATTTCCTTTTTGCACTTCTCGCAAATTCCATAGTTTCCTTCCTTGATTTTCTTTAAAGCTGCGTTTATTTCCTCTAATTTTTTTTCTAATTTTTGAGTAAGGGTTAAAAGAGAAACATATTCCTCTACTTCATCAGCTCCTTTTTCTAAGGTTCCGCTGCCAGATTCTCCGCCATTGAATTTGGGAAAGGTTGTTTTCCAACCTGTTTTTTTCTCTTCTTTAGCAAATTGTTTTAATTGTTTTTCTAATTTTTCTTTTTCGTCTTTTAGCTTTTTTTCTAGTTTTTTTAAAATTTCTTTTTCCATGTTTTTAAGGCATTTTTTCTAATTTTCTAAGTTGAAAATACCAATATAGGAAAACGCCAAGACCTAAAATTGATAAGATTAGAAACAGTTTCAACAAGAACCTTTTAACTGGAGATGTTTTTTTGGGCAATTCGAGAGAAATTTCAGGATAGGCACTTTCTTTTGGAGGAACTATTTCTGGAGTTTCGATTTGAGGCGTTATTTCAACCTGAGGAGATTCTTGAGCTTGGGGCGGAGGGGTTGAAGGTTGAGGAGTTGTTTCGAATTGAGGCGCAAATGTAGGCGTTTGGAACGAGAGACCAGTCTTTTGGTTAACAGGCTGGGAAATAATTTTCAGGGGCGGGGCAGGGTTTTCTTTTACCTCTTCATTTTGAATTATTGGCGGCGGCTCTTTTATCTTTTCTTTTATTTCTTCTTGAGGGGTTACAATTTCTTCTTTAGGAACCGTCAAAACTTTTTTTTTAAATTCAAAATCTTCTCCCACCTCTTCGAATATAGTTTCTTTCTCAGCTGGCTTTTTTTCTTCTATAACCTCTGAAATATCGACGCTTTCAATGATCACTCCTTTTTCCTCAAGATAGGCAGCGATCTTTTTTATTTTCTCTTTTATTTCCTTTTCTCTTTGCTTTAAAGCTTCAACTTTGGCAGATACCGGATCGATTTTTTCTTTCAAAGCTCTCTTTTTGTCTTCTATTTCCCACCTTGATTTTTCGATTGCTTTTCTTTCTTCTTCAACCTGCCATCTTCTTTTCTCTAATTCTTTTTTCTCTTTGATCGTTGAGGCCTGAGCTATTTTTTCTTCCAACAATTTTACTTCTTCTTCGACCGCTGCTTCTTCTTCTCTCACTTCATTTAAAGTAGTTTCTACATTTTCTAATTCCTTTTGATACTGAGCCAACTCCATTTCTAGTTTCCCCCTTTCTCTTTTTAAGGGTTCAAGTTCTTTGACCAATTCCTCAGCCTGAATTTTAAAAGCAGCTAACTTTTCTTTTTCTATTAATTCTTTTTGTTCTTTCTTTATTCTCTCTTCTTCTGCGCTGAATTTTTCAATTTCTTCTTCGATCGAGCTAATTTTTTCTTCAATTTTTTCGATCTCTTCCTCAACCTTCCACCTTTCTTCCGTTACCTTTTTTAACCTTTCTTCCAACTTCCATCTTTCTTCTTCAATTACTCTTTTTGTTTCTGGAGGAGCAGTTTCCTCTTTTTCCTCTATTTTCTTCTTTTTCTCTTCTATATCCTCTTCAATTTTTAAAATGGGATCAAGCTTTTTTCTTTTCATTTCTTCCATTTGAGCCAAAAGCCTTTTCTTTTCTGCCTCCAAGGGCTCTTTCTTTTCTTTTAAACTTAATAATTCTTGCTCTAACTTTTTCCGCTGTCTTCTTATTTCCACTTCTTCTTTAAAAATTCCTTCAGTTTCGATTTCTTCTTCTGGTTCAATTTCTGGCCCGGCAACTTTTTTTGGCATTTCTGTTTCTTTTGGCAAAGAAGCTTCTATTTTTCTTTCTGCCCCTTCAGGTTCTAATTCAAGATTTTTTATTAAATTGCGATAGAACTCAACTTCTCTTTCCAGTTTTCTTATTGTTTTTTCAACGTCTATTTTTTCTTTTTCTCCTTCAATTTTCTTTTTTAATTCTTCTTCCAAAACTTTTCTTTTTTCTCTTTCTTTTTCTAATTCTAGACCCATTTCTTCTAATTTCTTTTTAAATTCTGATTCTTGCTCTACCCTTTCTTTTAAAAGAACTAATTCTCTCTCTAATTTTGTTCTTTCTTCCCTTTCTTTTTCCAACTCAAGTTCCAAAATTTTGTTTTTTTGCTTTATCCTTTCATTTTCTACTTCAGCTTTTTTTAATCTTTCTTGAAAGAGAGCAAGGCTTTCTTCTTCCCTTTCTTCTTTTTCCTTAGTTAATCTTTCTAATTCTTCTTTAACCCTTTCTTTTTCCCCCTTTTCTTTTTCTAATTGTAAATGAGTTTCCTCTAATTTTTTTTCAAGCTCTGCGCTTTCTTTTTGAAGCTGTTCTACTCTTTCTTTTAGAGCTGATAGCTCGTTCTTTAATTCTATTTCTTCACTTTCTTTTTCTTTAGCAGGCAATTTTTCTAGCTCCATTTTTACTTTTTCTCCCCTTTCTTTTTCCAGCTCTTCCTTGATTTTTACTTTTTCTCCTCTTTCTTTTGTTAACTCTTCCTTTAGCCTTTCTATTTCATCTTTTGCTTCTAACAATTTTGTTTCCAAAAGTTTTTTTCTTTCTGCTTCTTTTTCCAACTCTTTTTTAAGGTTTTCTAGATCCTTTTTGAATTCCTCTAATTCTTTTGATCTTGGCGGAGCTTCTTCAATTATTTTAGTCGCCTCTTCTTTAGTTTTTGATATTTTTGGCAAAGGTTTTTTTCTTTCTACAATTTCTTTTAGAATCAATTCTACTACCCCTTCTTCCTCTGGCGTTAAAGGAAAAGATGGCAAAAACCCAATGCCTTTTTTTCTGGCATCGTCTTCCATTTTCTTTAGTTCTTCTACTTTGAAATATTCTTCAACAGCCATTTTTAAATTTGTTTTTTAGGTTTTAAAACGCTGGCTAAAGAAAGGTTAATTTTTCCGTTTTCATCTACTGAGGCCACCTTTACTGGAACGATTTGTCCAACCTTGAAAGCTTCCTTTGGATTTTTTATTCCAAACCTTTTTAATTTTGAAACATGGAGTAAGCCTTCTTGGTTTGGCAAAATTTCAATTACCGCTCCAAAGTTGAAAATTCTTTTTACTTTTCCCTGAAAGATTTCACCAACCTTTACTTCCCGAGTGATGTTTTTGATCCAAGCGATTGCTTTTTTAGCTGCCTCCTCTTTTTCAGAAGTCACAAAAATTTTTCCAGTTGGCTCAATGTCGATAGAAACGCCACACTCTTCAATGATTTCATTAATCGTTTTTCCCCCAGGACCTATTACTTCTCTTATTTTCTCAGGATTAATCTGTAAGGTCAATATTCTTGGGGCAAAAGGAGAGAGGGTTTCTCTTGGTTTTGGCAAGACCTCTTCCATAATTTTTAAAATTTCTAATCTTGCTTGCCTTCCTCTTTCTAGGCACTCTTTCAGAATTTCCTCTCCGATTCCATCAATTTTGACATCCATTTGAACAGCAGTTACTCCCTCTTTTGTTCCAGCAATTTTGAAATCCATATCTCCGTTTTGATCTTCTGGTCCCTGAATGTCTGTTAAGATTTGATAGTCCCTGCCTTCTTTAATTAAACCCAAGGCAATTCCAGCCACTGGTCTTTTAATTGGGACTCCAGCATCCATTAAAGCCAAAGAAGAAGAACAACAAGAAGCCATCGAGGTAGAGCCGTTTGAAGATAAAATTTCGGTTACTATTCTGATTGTATAAGGAAAATCTTCAAAGCTCGGAATTACTGGCAACAAAGCTCTTTCTGCAAGCATTCCATGTCCAATTTCTCTTCTGCTCGGCCCTTTAACTTGTTTTATTTCTCCGGTTGAGTAAGGAGGAAAGTTATAATGATGCATAAACCTTTTCTTTCCCACAATTTCCATTCCTTCTAAAAGTTGAACATCTCCTGGGGCTCCGAGAGTTAAAATTGAAAGTGCCTTTGTTTCTCCCCGGCAAAAAAGACCAGATCCATGAGTCCTGGGTAAAAGTCCTGCTTCGCAATACATCTCTCTAATTTCATCCATTTTTCTTCCATCTGGTCTTTTTTTCTCTTTTAAGACAAGAGAATTTAGGGCATTCGTTAATTCTTTTTTAAAAAGTTTTAAAGAAAGGGCAATTTCCAAAGAATCCCTTTTCTTTTCTGAAAGAAAATTGAGCAGCTCTTTTTTTATTTCTTCAATTTTCCCCTTGGTGTTTTTTTCTAAAATCGCCAATTTTAATTTTTGTCCCAGCCATTCCTTTATTTCTTTTTCCAAAAAAGGATCTAGAGTTTTTGGCGTAATTTTAATTTTTTCTTTTCCAACTTTCTTTTGGATTTCTTCCTGAAAATCAATGAGAGCTTCAAGATAAGGTTTTGCAAACTCAAAGGCGGCAGCAATTTTTTCTTCTTTTACTTCTTCAAAGCCACCTTCTAACATATTGATTAAAATTTCACCCCCTCTCTTTACTCCAGAAATGACTAAATCAAAGGGACTTTCTTCCCTTTCTTTGTAGGTTGGGTTAATTTTAAACTCGCCGTTTACGATTCCTACTCTTACTGCCCCTAGTGGCCCTTGCCAAGGAAGAGGAGAAGTCAAAAGAGAAAGAGAAGCTCCCAAAACAGCCAAAACATCAGGATCGTTTTCTCCGTCCCAAGAAAGAACTGTCGCGATTAATTGAACTTCTCTTTGAAGATCTTCTGGAAATAGAGGACGAATGGCTCTATCAACCAACCTGGCATTGCAAATTGCTTCGTCTGAAGGCCTCGTTTCTCTCTTAATGTATCTTGAGCCCCTGATCTTTCCAGCTGCATAAAACTTTTCTTCATATTCTACCGATAAAGGAAAAAATTCAGGGTTGATTATTTCTTCTTTTGAAAAATTAGTAGTTACAAAAACTAAAGTATCTCCGTATCTTACAAAAACAGAACTGGCTGATTGAGAAGCCAAATCGTTTATTTCAAAAATTAAATTTTTTTCTCCAATTTTTTTCTCAAATTTGTGTGAAATCATTTTCTCTTTTTCTGTAATAAAAACCTTTCAACATTTTTTGATAAATCAATAAACTCATCACAAGCTTCTTTGAGTTTTGAAGACGCAGTTTGAGAAAAAGCCATTACCTCTACTCTTTTTCCTTGATTTTTTAAATACTCAACTAACTGGACAAAGTCCCCGTCTCCGGAAGCCAAAACAATAACATCAACCGAAGGCGCAATCCTGATCGCATCAACAGTGATTCCTACGTCCCAATCCGCTTTTTTTAATCCATCAAAAAATTCTTGTAAATCCCTCACTCGAGTTTCAATTCCCAGCTTCAAAAGAGCATCAAAAAATGGTTTTTCTTCTCCGGTTTTTGTTCTTACTACATAAGCTAAAGCCCTAATTAAATTTCTGTTGCCTATAGCTGCTTTTAAAACTTCTTTAAAATTTACTCTTGCTTGATACAAATTTTTGGCTGAATGGTAAAGGTTTTGAGCATCAATCAACACAGCTACTCTTTGTCCAGGATGTTTAAGAAACATGGAATTATTTTTTTAGACCCAATTTTTTTAAAAAGTGGGCATACTTTTGAGGACTTTCTTTTTTAATTTGAGAAAGAAGTTTTCTTCTTTTGGCAACCATTTTTAAAAGTCCTCTTTTTGAATGAAGATCTTTTGGATGTTTTTTTAAGTGAGTTAGAAGTTTTTTTATTTCCTCTGTTAAAAGAGCAGCCTGGACAAAAGCAGACCCTGTATCCTTTTCGTGGAGTTTGTATTTTTCAATTATTTTTGCCTTTTCTGTTGTCTTTAACATCAATTCGATTATACCATAAAAACAAAAAAGTTAAAGTGTTTTTAGGGCGATTAAATAAAAATTAGATCTTTTTCCAGTTTCATTTTTTGACACGCCAAATTTTTCAATTTTTAAACCCTCTCTTTCCACTAAATTGATTAACTCGCCTTTTGTAAAAAAGTGGTAATATCTTTTGATTTTTTTACCCCAAGGAATAAAAATATCCCCAAAATCTAGTTTCGATTTCCCAACTATTTTTAAAAGAGAATATTTAAGCAAAAGAAAAATCATTCTTTTTTGCCAAAGATTCCAAACTGTCAAGATTAAAAGCCCTTGAGGTTTTAGAACCCTTTTTGCTTCCTTTAGGACCTGGCTTCTTAATTCCTTGGATGGAATGTGGTGCAAAACAGCAATTAAGAAAACTTTATCAAAAGTGTTTTCTTTAAAGGGTAAATTTAGGGCATTAGCAACCAAAAAATTTCCCTCTGGATATTTCTTTTTTGCTAACTCAATAAGATTTTTTGAAAAATCAATGCCGGTATATTCGATATTTTTATCTTTGAGTATCTGAAAGAGTCTTCCGTTGCCACAACCTATATCTAAAACTTTCTCTCCTTCTTTTACATAATCTTTTAGCATTTCGAGCTCCTTCCAAAAGCTCTGGCGAGTTCTTGAAAAATCTTGTGCGATCGAATCATAATCTTCTTTGGTTTTTTTTAAAAGATCTCGGGCAAAATTTAAGTCCATAAAAAATTTATTTTGCTTGTGTTTCAAAATAAAAACTTTGCGGTCCTTTTAAGGTTGCACAAAACTAAAAGATTTAAAAAATCTTTTATGGACAAGAGAAAGTTATTCCGTCGCAATATCCTGCTTTTCCAGGAAAAATTTTCGTTGTCCGACCAGACGGATCCTGAGAAGATATACAATAATACTCACCGCTTGGTAGTTTTACGTAACAACAATAATTTTCTTTAGATGTTTTAATGGTTGGCATCTCACCCGCACTTTCTTTTATGTTGTTACAAAGGCGAGACAATTCCTCTCGAGAGCAATTTATTCCAAGATAACCATTTTCTTTATCCCAATAAAACTCAATTTCTGTCCTTAAAGCACTCATTTTAGTCTTAATTTGAGCCTCGTTTGCTTTCTCCTTTGCTTTATTCACAGAGGTGAAAACAATCGTAGATATAAAAATAATGTAGAGTATTAGGCAGACTATCGGTAAAACTATTCCCACAATGAGAAATTTTATAGCCTTCTTGGGATTAACTTCTTTATTTACTAGCCAAGCTATTAAGCCTCCAACAATACCTAAGAAAATAGGAACTAAGTACCACCAGTTTGAAACTTCTTTTGGGACGATTAGTTGCTCAACCCCACACTTTGGACATATCTTTGCGTTTATATCTATTTCCGCTCCGCAATTTGAGCAAAATTTAGTCTTTCTTTCTTCTGCCATATTTTCATTCAGATTTTCCGACCTTTAAGTATTTTTATGCCCCCGGCAGGACTCGGACCTGCGACCTTGCGCTTAAGAGGCGCCTGCTCTACCAACTGAGCTACGGGGGCGCTAACACTCAATCTCGAACCAATTTCCTTTTGTATATCCCAGCGCTTTCAAGAACAAAGCAATCAAAGCCCAAGCAGCATAGGCAATAAAAAGACCCAAAGCGATCGAAGTAAAAATCCTTTTTGCCTTACTCACTGTTTCAGGTCCTCCTGGCAAAAACTCCAAGATCGATGCAACGTACAATAACCCACCGACAACAATCATCAAAACAGCCAAAGGCGGAATCAAACACCAAAGAAGATAATTAACAATGTTATACAAAAGCTGGAAAAAATCACACAAAGTACACTCCCCCAAATCACAAGGAACGATTGACTGACTACAATTAAAAAAAGCAAAAGCCAAAGAGGGAAACAAAGAAAGAATTATAAACAAAATCTCTTTTCTCATTTTTTATGCCCCCAGCAGGACTCGAACCTGCAACTTAGGGTCCGAAGCCCTAAATGATTTCCAATTTCACCACGGGGGCTCAGTTACTTTGCGTTTCTCTTTTTATTTTATCAAAAAAGAAAAATAAAAAAAGGGCCTAAGAAGGCCCAAAGAGCTGAGAAAGCCAAAAAGTTTTTCTTTATATTCTTTAGGATATTTAAGCGCTGCTTCACAATGGGCTACGTTTGCTATCCAAAAAAATTTCGGTTCTTTCACTTTTTCAAAAACGAATTTTGCTTCTTTTGGCGGACAAACCCTATCTTTTTCTCCAGCAATCAAAAGAATGTTTTTTATGTTTGAGAGTTGATAATTTGAGAGATTAAGTTTATCTACAAGATCAAAACCAAGTCTTAAAGAAGCCAAAATTCTAAAAAAGTGCAAAAGAAAACGAGGATAAGCTTCAGTATTCATCAAACTGTAAAAAGGAGAATCAGCAACCGTTGCTACAACTTCCTTCCTCTTTGTTGCGACTCTAATTGCACAATTTGCGCCAGCTGAAACCCCAAAAAGGACAAATTTTGTTTTTCCTCTTTCTTTTAGCCAATCCATGACTTTTTCTGTGTCTTCTGCCTCAAAATAACCAAAGGCAAAAAGTTTTCCATCGCTTTCTCCCAAACCTCGAGGATCAAAAAAGCAAAGATTGAGACCAGAATTAAAGAGAGCTAAAATTAAGTCCCTTCCATTTTCCAAAAAATCAGCCCGATTTCCTCCCCATCCTGGAATGAAAATAATTGTTGTCTCAGATTTTGCGTCAATGTACCAAAGCTTGACTTTTGAACCAGAAACTTCTATCTCTGCCTCTTCATAATTTAATCCAAGCTCTTTTGGTGTAAAGTTGTTTTGCCTTTTTGGCGCAGCTAAAAGTTCTCCTGTCTTTATCCAGCCGAAAATAAAAAGGACCATCAAAACTAAAAGAACTATCCCTCCAATCAAAAAAATCTTTCTTTTCATTTTTCCCTCCTTTGTAAAGAACTTTTATTTTTTAATAATTTTTGATTTAGCTTGTCAAGATGAGTTATTTTAGCTAATTTAAAATTGATGATTCCAAAAGAAGTAAAAAAGGTGGTTCAAAAATTAAAAGAAGCAGGATTTGAAGCTTATTTGGTTGGGGGTTGCGTAAGAGATTTCTTAAGAGGAGTAGAGCCTGAAGATTGGGATGTGACAACGAATGCAAAACCAGAAGAAATAATGAAAATTTTTCCAGAAAGTTTTTATGAAAATAAATTTTTAACTGTGACTGTTTTAACTCAGAGCAATGACCCAAAATTAAAAGAGATCGAGGTTACAACTTTCAGAAAAGAAGCAAAGTATACTGATAAGCGCCATCCAGATTTTGTAGATTTTGCAAAAACTTTAGAGGAAGATTTAGCAAGAAGAGATTTTACTGTAAATGCGATGGCATTGGAATTAGGAATTAGGGATAAGGAATTAGGAATTAGGATAATTGATTTATTTAGTGGTCAGGAAGATTTAAAAAATAAAGTTATTAGAGCGGTTGGAGAACCAAAAGAAAGATTTTCAGAAGATGCTTTGAGAATGATCAGAGCTGTGAGGTTTGCTGTAACTTTGGGTGAAGGATGGAAAATTGAAGAAAAAACAAAAGAGGCAATTAAAGAAAACGCTCATTTAATTGAAATGATTGCCAAAGAAAGAATAAGGGATGAATTAATAAAAATTATAATGTCAGAAAGAGCAGCTCAAGGAATTGAATTACTCAGAGAAACAGATCTTTTAAAACACATTCTTCCTGAAATTTTAGAAGGATACAAAGTTACTCAAAACAAGCATCACATTTACGATTGCTACGAACACTATTTGAGATCTTTAGATTTTGCAGCCAAAAAAGGGTTTAATCTTTATGTGAAATTAGCAGCTTTGTTTCACGACATTGGAAAACCAAGAACAAAAAGAGGAGAAGGCCCTGATGCCACTTTTTATGGTCACGAAATTGTTGGAGCAAAAATGACAGAAAAAATTTTAAGAAGGCTTTGTTTTCCAAAAAAAGATATTGAAAAAATTGTAAAATTAGTAAGGTATCATCTTTTTTATTACAATCCAGGCGAAGTTGGAGAAAGCTCAGTGAGAAGATTGTTAAGAAAAGTTGGAAAAGAAAATATTGAAGAATTATTGCAAGTCAGGATGGCAGATAGAATTGGTTCTGGAGTGCCAAAGGCAGAACCTTATAAACTCAGACATTTGAGATATATGATTGAGAAAGTTTCTCAAGATCCAATCTCTGTTAAAATGCTAAAAGTTGATGGAAATGATGTAATGGAAATTTTAAAAATAAAACCTGGACCAAAAGTTGGACAAATTTTGCAAGTTCTTTTGGAAAAAGTTATAGAAGATCCAAAAAAGAATGAAAAAGAATTTTTGAAAAAAGAAATTGAAAAGTTGGGAAAGTTGAAAGATAAAGAATTGGAAGAATTAGCAAAAAAAGCGAAAGAAAAAATTGAAGAAATCGAACAAAAAAGAGACGAAATGACAAAAAGGAAGTATTGGGTTACTTAATCAGGGTGTAGTCGAGTAGTTAAGACGCCGGTTTCGGGAACCGGAGAACGGGAGTGCAACTCTCCCCACCCTGACTAATTAGAAGGAAATTTACATTTCTAAGTCCATTCTTCACTTTTTCTTCCAATCGTCTTTTGGGGTAAAGATCCCAATGATAAATTTCGATTAAGGGAATTCTATGTTTTTGGCAAAGTTTTTTCTTCTCTTGAACGGTTCGATCGTAACGCGGACTATCATTGGCTAAACCAAAATACTCAATAAATACTCTTTTTCTATTTATGAAAATGGCCCAATCTGCCCTATGATTTGTTTCTGGATAAGGGGCGTCTTTTTCATGAAAAATATTATTCTTTGTTAACCAATCATCGATTAAGGCTTCGGAAACAGAATTGCATAAATGTCCATCTTTAGCTTTAATTTTCAAACATTTGTACATTCGCTGATTATGGGAACGGTTTGGCTGAAAACCCGCAGCCAAAATAGCTCCATTCCACGAACCAAAATACTTTACACAAGCATGATAAATTTTTTCTAATTCGCGTCTTGCGGGGACCCTTTTTAAATTTTTGGTAGTTTGTCTGATAATTTCTATTAATTTCTGAGGCGTGTATTTTCGTTTAACTTTAAGGTAACATTTAATAGAACAAAACCTAGAATTCCCCACACTCTTTTTAAAGCGTTTTCCACAGATTACACAAATCCTAAATTCCGCTTTTCTTTTAGGACTTTTTCTGTTGTTAACTATTGCGGCACAGGATCGAGAACAGAAAACAAGTCCTGATTTAGATTTCTTAAATTGGCTCAACGGTCGAGAAACTATTTTATTACAATTTGGATTTCCACAAGGTTTTTCAATTTTCTTCTTTTTAGCTCTGCTTTGACATTCTTTAGAGCAATATTGGTTCCAGCCAAACTTTTTAGCTTCATTTACTCTGCCAACTTTTTTCAAATATTCTTTTCCACAAAATGCGCACTCTACTTTGACTAAATGCATAATAATGATTTGACCCTTCTGGTTAGCTTTTGTATCATAATCTTAAGTAAGCTAAAGCTATTCCTATACTTTAATAATAGTATTATCATACTAATATGTCAAAAGACATTCCTCTAATTGGAGAAAATATAAAAAAAATTAGAAAAAGACTTGGAATTTCTCAAGATAAGCTTTCTAAATTGGCCGATATTTCCCACAATACAATTATTAAAATTGAATCAGGAAAAATAAAAAATCCAACAATAAACACTGTCAAAAAAATTGCTAAAGCCTTAAAGGTTTCGCTAGATGATTTGTTAAAATAAGACAATAAACATCTGATATGAAACCAAAATTAATAATTTTTGATTTAATCGGAACGTTAGTTTTAACCCAGATGAGAAAAAAGCCTGAGGAATTTTTTAAGTTTTATCAAAGTTTAGGAATAAATCTAAGAAAAAAAGAGGAAATCTTACAATTTCAAAAGATTTTTACTCAGGCCTTGAAAAATTCAAACAGTTGGGAGAATTTAGGAAACGAAATCATTAAATTGGTTTTTCAAAAAGAAGATAGAGAAAAAGGAGAAAAGCTAAGCCAATTTTTAAGAGAAAATTTAAATTATCAACTTTTCGATGATGCAAAAGAGGTTTTTGATTTACCGCATCAAAAAGCAATTTTGACTGAATCTCCACACTTTCTTTTTTCCCATTTAAATTTGGAAAAATATTTTCAAATTTTTACTCCAAAAGAAACAAAATTTTCAAAACCAGACGAAAGAGCATTTTTGGCAGTTTTAAACTTTTTTAAAGTAAAACCAGAAGAAGCACTAATGGTCGGAGATGAGATAGAAAGAGATTTAATGCCAGCAAAAAAACTTGGAATGGAGACGATATTGATTGACAGAGAAAACAAAATTCAAAATACGCAATTTAGGAAAATTAGCTCCTTAAAAGAATTAAAAAATTTAATTCAATAGTTAAAAGCAGAACGATGGGCCTGTAGTTCAACGGCAGAACGGCGCATTCGCATTGCGCAAATGTGGGTTCAATTCCCGCCAGGTCCAAAATAAAATTTTTAGGGATTAGGTTTTAGCTTTTAGTATGACAAAAGATGTTGGAAAAATTGGGGAGGAGATTGCGGTGAAATTTTTGAAAGAGAAAGGTTACGAAATTTTAGACAGAAATTTTGTTTTAAAAACCGCGGGTAATTTGCAAAGAGGAGAAATTGATATTGTGGCAAAAAAGGGAGATACGATTTCTTTTGTCGAAGTTAAAGCTTTAAAAGATCCAAAAATAGAAATTTTTCCAGAGGAAAAAGTTAATTTTTCAAAGTCGAGAAAAATTATTTTTGCTGCTCAGCATTGGCTGACAAAAAATAAAATTCCTTTAAACAGCAAATGGCAAATTGATATTGTTTCGATTATTATTAAAAATGGAGAAAAAAGAATTTATCATTTTGAGAATGTCATTTCCGATTTAAAAATAATATGAATTTTAAATTCGCAATTTCTTGCTTTTACTTTTTTTTGCCAGCTTATTTTGCAAACCTCACTCCTCCCCTTGTTAAAAACATAAAAACCTTAGATTTTCTTGGAAAGCCCGTTGATTTCAATAAGAAATTTTTAGGAAAGCCAATTTTTGGCTCTCATAAAACTTGGCGGGGAATAATTTTTTCTTTTTTTGTTGGTTTTTTGACAGCGTTTTTTCAGAAATTTCTTTATCAGTTTTCTTTTTTTAAAGAAATTTCTCTTTTGGAGTACGATAGAATTAACATTTTGCTTTTTGGTTTCTTAATTTCTTTTGGCCAAATTTTTGGAGATTTGTTCTTTGCCCTTATTAAAAGACGTCTAGGATTGAAACCCGGGGCCCCATTTTTGCCCTTCGATCAAACAAATTATGTTTTAGGAGCTTTTGTTTTAGTAGAGCCCGTTTTTAAATTGGGCATTGAAGTTTGGATTTTTTTGATAATTTCAACATTCTTTTTGCATATTTTAGTAAACAGAATTGGCTTTTGGCTTGGCATTCATTCTGCAAAATGGTAAATTAAAAAAATATGGTAAAAGCAATTTATGAATTTTTAATAAAAATTTTAGAAAGGTCATCCTCTATTTTTTGGTCGAGCTTAATTTTACTTTTGGGGATTGGAATCGGAAAACTATTTGAGGGTGCAATTAAAAAATTTCTTTCAAGGATAAGGCTTAACTCAGTAGTCAAAAACAGCGCTCTTTATGAATTTTTTAAGGCCAAATTTGATTTTGAATTAGACAGCGTTGATTTTATCGGCCAAATTGGAAAATGGTTTGTTGTTTTTTTGGCTTTTATGGTTTGTGCTGAAATTCTTTCTTTGCCGACTCTGGGTCAGTTTTTGTTTAATATCTTGGAATATTTTTATAATATTTTTGTCGCTATTTTAATTTTTATTATTTTCGCCTTCTTGGCAGATTTTGCTCAAAGGATTTTTATTGGATCTGTCGAGAAAGGAAAAATCAGTTATTCTTGGATTTTTGGGAAGGCCCTTTCTAATTTTATTTGGGTTTTGGGGTTTTTGGCCATTCTCTATCAATTAAGAATTATTCCTGAAATGATTTTGACTGTTTTTATTGGATTGGTAGCTGTTTTAGTTTTAATAATTGGAATTTCTTTTGGTCTCGGGGGCAAAGATTTTGTTGCTAAAATTTTTAAAGAGATTGAGGAAAAGCTCAAATAACTATGGAATACCTCAACACAAAGGAGCTATACCGAATGCTCATTTATTCTTGGCAAAAGATAGAAAGGGAAAAAGAGGCAATTAACAAAATTAATGTTTTCCCGGTTCCAGATCAGGACACGGGTTCAAATTTGGCCAAAACCTTGCAAGGAATTAAAGAAGCGATTGAGGGCAAAGAGTTTAAAAACTTAGAAGAACTTTCTCTTGCGGCTTTAGATGGCGCAATAAATACTGCTCAAGGAAATGCAGGCGTAATTTATACTGGCTTTTTAGCTGGTTTCTTGCCAAAGCTAAATAAAAATCCGGTTGATGCAAAAAAATTGGCAGAAGCATTCGAAGAAGGAAGAAAAAAGGCCTGGAAATCAATGGTTTATCCAAAAGAGGGAACGATTTTGGACGTTATTGATGCAACCACAGAAACTTTCAAAGAGGAGGCAGAAAAAGAAAGAGACATTCTGAAAATTTTTGAAAAAGCAATTGAAAAAGCAAGAGAAGCTCTTTTGGCAACCAGAGAGAAAATGGAAATTTTTAAAAAAGCCAACGTAGTAGATGCTGGCGGTTTTGGTTTTTTGCTAATTTTAGAAAGTTATCTTGAGGCCCTGAACCCAGAACAAAAGAAAGAAGAAAGAAAAGAAATTCCTTCAGAACAAATCAAAAGATTTATACAGGTTTTAAACAATCGTTATGAAGTTGTTTCTTTGATTTTAGATCCAAAAGCGGATGAAGACAAAATAAAAGAAAACTTAAGAAAACTAGGAAATTCCATCGATATTATTCGAATCAGAGACAAGGTAAAAATTCACATTCACACTGATTATCCCGAAGAGGTGAAAAATTATTTAAGGACTTTAGGGAGAATAGAAACCTTAAGAGTTGAAGATATGGCCAAAGAAATTGCCAAAGAAGATTCTTTAAAGAAAGTTTCGATCGGGATTGTTACAGAAAACGTAGCTTCTTTGTTGCCAAAAATTTTAGAAAGATATCAAATCGAAATAGTAGAAGCAATTTTTGATTGGCCAGAATTGGAAAAGATTGAGGGAGAAAATATTTATCAAAAAATTAAAAAAGCTTATGAGATGAAAATTGAAACCAGGCCGAAAACTTCACAAGCTATGCCAAAAGATTATTTTAATGCCTTTGAAAAACAACTTGAAAGATTTGAAAAGGTTTTATGTTTGACAGTTTCTTCAAAACTTTCAGGATGTTACAATTCGGCAATTCAAGGGAGAGAAATGCTTTCAGAAAAAGACAAAAAAAGAGTTTTTGTTTTTGATACCCAAAATGCAGCAGCGGGCCAAGCGCTTTTTGTTTTGAGGGCAATTGAACTAATTCAAGAACAAAGAGAAATTAAAGAAATTATTGAAGAATTGAAAAAATTAGTTCAAAAAACCCATTTATATGTAATTTTTGCTGATCCAACAGGGCCAGAATTTATTGGAAGGATAACCAAGGGCCAAGCAAATTGGATAAAAAGGATGAAAAAAATTGGAATTCAACCGATAATAAAAATAAAAAATGGGAGCTTAAATAAAGGAGGAGTTGTTTTTGCCAAAGATGAGCCAGAGGCATTGTTTAAAAAAATAAAAAAAGAAAGTGAAAAAGATAGAAAATCTGGAAAGAAAATTAGAGTAGTCATCAACCATGCCGATAATTTAGAAGGAGCAAAAAAATTAAAAAGTCTATTAAAAGAAATTGGTGCTGAAGTTTCTTTTATTTCAGAAGGACCGCCGATCATTTGTGCTGTGACTGGTCCTGGAACGTTAATTTCAGCTTGGCAACCGATTGAATAAAACCATGTTGGAAATTTTTTCAATCATTTTGAGTTATTTAATTGGTTCAATTCCCTTCTCTTTTGTTGTTGCCAAAATAAAAGGGATAAATTTGAAAAAGAAAGTTAAAAATGGCCAAATTGGAGCAGCAGCAGTAAAAAGAAATTGTGGAATTTTGCCTGCGATTTTAGCTGGAACTGGCGATTTCGGTAAAGGAGCGTTAGCTATTTTTGTTGCCAAAAAACTCACAAAGCAAGATTGGATTTTAGTTCTTTCTGGTTTGGCAACAATCGTTGGTCACAATTGGTCGATATTTTTGAAATTTTGGGGAGGAAAAGGGGCCTTAGTTTCATTCGGCACTCTGTTTTATCTTTTAACCATTCCTTTTTTCCTTTGTTTACCTTTAATAATTCCTTTTCTTTTGGTAAAACGAGAAAGAATCTTTAGGGTTAAAAAAACTAGCCTTTTCACTTACCTTGGCTATTTTCTCCTTTCTTTAGTTTCCTTTTCTTTGAAATTTCCCCTTCCAATTTCTCTTTCCCCAATAATTTTTTCTTTGCCAATGGCTTTAAAGAAAAATGAATAAAATAAAACAAAAAATTGGAATTGTTGCAGACGAAGGAGGAGATTTACCAGAAGAATTAATCAAAAAGCACAAGATTTCTCTCGTGCCTTTTAAAGTGGATTTGGGAGAAATGAAAGATTTAGCAGGGAATATTTATCAAAGAATCAAAGAAGCAGAAAAGAGAGGATTAAAAAGCTTTGTTAAGACTTCACAACCTTCTCCAGGAGATTTCTTGAAAGCATTTAAAGAAAAACTAAAAGAATTTGAAGAGATAATTTGCATTACTGTCACATCAAAACATTCAGGAACTTTCAATTCTGCTTTGCAAGCTAGAGAATATTTACCAGAGAAAGACAAAATTCATGTTGTAGATTCAATGAGCGTTTCTGGAGGGGAAGGTTTAATAATTTTGAAAGCGGTTTCTTTAATCAGAAGCGGTTTGAAAATGAATGAAATTTTGGGGAAATTAAAACAATCTGTTTTAAAAACTAATTTGATTTTTGTTTTAGAAAGTCCAAAATGGGCAGTTGCTTCTGGGAGGATACCAAAAGTTCTTGGTGCTCTTTTAGAAAGAATGCAAAATTTTGGCTTTTATCCGGTTTTGACTCTTAAAAAAGGAAAAATAGGGCTGAGCAGTATCAGAAAAGGAGTAAAAGATTTATCGAGCGCTCTTTTTGAAGAATTCAAAAGTAAAATTTTAAAAGAAAAAATTGACTCTGAGATTAAAACTGCAATTACTCATGCAGATAACGAAAAAGAGGCAAAAAAGTTGGAGGATTTGATTTTAAAGGTCAAAAATTGCAAAGTTGAATTTTCAAATGTTATCGGGAACATAGTTGGTGGGCTTTCAGGCCCAGGGGCTGTAGCCCTATCCTGGCAAACAGAATAAAAATATGCACGTAGTAGTAATTCCAGATGGAAATAGAAGATGGGCAAGAAAGAGGGAGCTTTTTTCTTGGCAAGGACATATTGAAGGAGCAAAAACTTTAGAGAAAATTTTAAAAAAGGCCTGGGAATTGAAAATTCCCTATTTTACTTTTTGGGGAATGTCTGCTGATAATGTTTTGAAGAGGCCAAAAAAAGAAGTCGAGGTTTTATTTTCAATTTTCAAAAGGCAATTTAAAAAATTGGCAAAATCAAAAGAGATTGAAAAAGAAGGAGTAAAAATCAATGTTTTTGGTCTTTGGAAAAAATTTTTTCCAAAAGAAGTAAAAGAAGCAATCAAAGAAGCGATTGAAAAAACAAAGAAAAATAAAAATTTTGTTTTGACATTTTTGTTAGCTTATAATGGAACAGATGAGATGTTAGAAGCAATCAAAAAAATTGTAAAAAAGGCAAGAGAAAAAGAAATTGAAATTACAGAAAAAACTTTAATTGAGAATTTATGGACAGGGACATTACCCCCAGTAGATTTAGTAATCAGAACAGGATGTGAAGGAGACCCTCACAATTCAGCAGGATTTATGATGTGGCATACTGCTTATTCTCAGTTTTATTTCACAAAAACCTTTTTCCCAGATTTTTCTCTTGAAGAATTTGAAGAGGCAATAAAAAATTTTCAAAAAAGAGAAAGAAGATTTGGAAAATGAAAAAATTAAGTTTAATAATTGGAGAAACCTCATCTTTACCCAAAGAAATCATAGAAAAAAATGAAATGGTTTGCGTTCCTTATATTGTTGATTGGCCAGATCAAGAAAAAATTCCTGGAGAAAATATCTTTCAAAAAATGAGAGAGGCAGAAAAAAAGGGAATTAAATCCTTTCCAAAAACTTCTCAGCCTTCTCCCTGGACTTTCAAAAAAATTTTTGAAGAGGAATTAAAAAAAGCAGAAAAGCTCATTGTTTTAACTTTGAGCTCTAAACTTTCTGGTGGTTATAATTCAGCTCTCCAAGCTAAAGAAATGATCAACGAAAAAGAAAGAATTTTTGTTTTAGATACTTTTAACGTTACAATTGGTGAAGGGTTGATTGATCTTTGGGTTGCAAAAATGATTCAAGAAGGAAAAAGTGAAAAAGAAATTTTAGAAAATTTCCCCAAAATTATTAAAGAAATCCATCTCTTTGGAATGGTTGAAGATCCAAAATGGTTAGAAAAAGGAGGAAGGATTTCCCATTCCTTTGCTGTACTTTTGGCAAAAATGCAAAACTTGGGAATGAGGCCTTTAATTGGAGTAAAAAACGGAGAAGTTAAACCAGTTTCACTTAAAATGAAGGCCAAAGATGTACCCGAAGCTCTTTTTAGAGAACTAAAGAAAGAGGTAGAAAAAAATAAAATCAGAGATAAAATTAAATTGGCGATCGGTCATGCAGATAATCTAGAAGGAGCAAAAAAGTTGGAAGAATTGATCGAGAAAAATTTAAAAGGAATAGAAATTTTATTTTTAGGATTGATCGATCCGATAATTGGAATTCATGTTGGCCCTGGAACTTTGGCAATAGCTTGGACACAATTTTAAAAAAATGATCAAGTTCATTTTTCTTTCAATTTTCGCCTATCTTTTTGGTTCAATACCGACCGCTTTTCTAGTCGGCAAAATAAAAAAAGTTGATGTAAGAGAAATTGGTTCAAGATCGATTACCCATACAAATTTAGCAAGGGCTTTAGGTTGGAGATACGGAATAATTAGCGCAACCTTAGATGTTTTAAAAGGAGCAATTCCGACTCTTTTAGCAAAAAGTTTTTTGACTAATAATTGGCAAATTGCTTTGGTTGCTTTTTTACCTACATTAGGCCACGATTTTCCAATTTTTTTTAAATTCAAATATGGAGGGAGAGGGGTTTCGACTTTTTTTGGCGCCTCTTTGGCCTTGGTTGGAATAAAATTTTTCTTCCCACTCTTTTTGGTTTGGATCTTGCTTCTTTTTCTTACAAAAATTACCGGATTGACCAACCTTATTTTTCCCTGGATTTTTTCAGCCTTTCTTTATTTTTGGTATAGGCTTGGATTTTTTCCCTTTGAATATTTCATTTTTGGAATTTTAGAGTCCACCCTAATAAGTTTTGCCTTAAGAAATAATCTTAAGAGATTGTTAGAAGGCAAAGAACACAAGACCCCTTTTAAATTCTAAATTTTAAAGTTTCAAAATGAAAAAAATTGCCATCGTTACAGAAGACGTTTGTTCTTTGTCTGAAAAAGAAATAAGAGATTTTGACATTGAGATCGTTAAAACAAAACTTTATTTTCCTCCCCTCGAAAAATTTCCAGAAAAAAACATCTATCAATTAATGGAAACCACAAAAGAAGTTCCAAAAACCTCAGCTCCCTCCCCTGGCGATTATCTTAAAGCCTACAAAAACCTTCTCAGAAATTTCGAAAAAATTTTAGTCATTACCATTTCTTCAAAACTTTCAGGCTGTTTCAATGCAGCTTTTGAAGGCAGAGAACTTTCAGATTCTCCAGAAAGAATTTTTCTTTTTGATTCTTGGCAAGCAGTTGCAGGCCAAGGACTTTTGGTTTTAAGAGCTGCTCAATTGATTAAAGAAGGAAAAGAAATCGAAGAGATTATAAGAACATTAGAAAAACTCAAAAGAGAAATAAAAATTTTCGGCTTTTTACAGACCACTTACTGGGCAAAAAGAACCGGGAGGTTAAACTCCGAATTGGCTTTTGCTTTTTGGGCATTAAGATCCTTAGGGGTTTATCCCTATTTTGGAATTAAAGAAGGCAAGATTGGATTTTCAGGATTTAATCTTTGGACCTATAGCAAAGAGAAAGCCATTTTTAACCAACTAAAACACGCTAGAAAAAAAGGCAAAATGGTAGTCGGAATCAATTTCACTACTGATTTTGAGTTGGCTTTAAGGTTAAAAGAAAAAATAGAAAAAGAATTAGAAAGTAAAGTTTTGTTTAGCTCTTTGGTCCCACCAGTTGTCGGAGTAACTTCTGGCCCCGGAACTTTTATCGTAGGATTTTATCATTTTTGAAGTATTGAAAATTTTTCTTTTTTTCTTACTATAAAATTAAACCAATGATGGTAATTTTTTATTTACTTTTTTCTTATCTTGTAGGTTCTATTCCTTTTGGGTTTTTGATTTCAAAAATCTTTGGAAAAAACATTTTAGAAATTGGGTGGAAAAAAACATCAGCTTCTAACGTAATGAGAAATGTTGGACTGATTCCTGGAATTTTAGCCGGGCTTTTAGATGTTGGTAAAGGTTATTTTGTGGTTTGGTTAGGCCAAAAATTTTATTTTTCTCCTTTAGTTTTAATTTTAGCTGCTTTTTTAGCTGTTGTTGGCCACAACTGGAGCCTTTATTTAAAGTTTGCAGGCGGAAGAGGAATAGGAACTTTTCTTGGAGCTTTAATAGCCCTTTCTCCAAAGATCACTCTCTATTCTATTTTATTTTGTCTTCCTTTTATTCTTTTTTGGAACGCATCAATCGCAACTATTTTGTTTTTGCTTTCTAATTTAACCCTGCCCTATTTTTTGAAAGAAGGAAATTTGGTTTCCTTGTTTACTTTTATTTCTCTTTTTCCAATTTTTTTGAAAAGGCTGAGCCCAATTAAAGAGATTTTTCCCTTAAAAGAAAAGAAAAAATTGATTCGCAATCGATTGCTTTTTGATAATGATGAGTGGCAAGGGGCAAAAATCAAAAAATTTTTCCAAAAATATGTACATTAAGGGAGTCGGAATGACAAAATTTGATTATTCTCAAAAGCCTTGGTGGAAGTTTGCTTTTGAAGCAGCAATGGAAGCTTTGGAAGATGGTTCAATGAAAATTTCTCAGATAGACTGTATTGTTTTTAGTGGAATGGAAAATTGCGATGGCGTGTTTGAGCACCAAACTCATAAAGCATCTTTTTTATCAGATTTGTTCAAAACGAGAGTGCCGATAATAAACGTTCCAGCAGTTTGCGCTGGAGGGGGTGTTGCTTTTTGGACGGCTCAAAGATTGTTAAATGAATTTGAAAACATTTTAGTTTTGGCCGGAGAAAAACTAGTTGACAACCAAACTCCAATAACTACCCACTGGATAGCCTCTGCCATTGAAAGAGAGATTGAGCAAACAGAGGGTTTAAACTTTCCTTTGCAAAATGCTTTAATTTGGGAGCAATACGCAAAAAAATACGGTGCAAGCCATGAAGATTTAGAATTAATTGCTTTCAAGAACCATCAGAATGCCACAAAAAACCCCAAGGCCTATTTTTACAAAAGACCGGTAACATTAGAGCAGATAAAAAGCGCCCCAAAAATTGCTGGAGATTTTACAATGTACGATTGCTCTCTTTCAGTAAATGGAGGGGCGGCAGTGATATTGAGCAGAGAAAAAACAGATATTCAGGTAATAGGTTCTGGTTTTGCTACAGATTATCTTTTGACTTTCCAAAGAGAAGAACCTTGGCACTTTGTAGCCACAAAAATTGCAGCAAAAAAAGCTTTTGATGAAGCCAAAATTGAACCAAAAGACATTCAGGTTGCAGAAGTTCATGATGCCTTTACCTCAGTAGAATTATTTTCCTATGAGGATTTGGGATTTGCTGAAACTGGAAAAGGTGCAGAATTAATTAGGAAAGGAATTGTAAATTTGGATGGTAAATTACCGATTAATCCTTCGGGCGGTTTGAAAGCAAAAGGACATCCAATTTCTCCAACGGGTTTAGCTCAAATTTATGAGATTGTTAACCAATTGAGAGGAAGATGTGGAGAAAGACAAATAAAACCCATTCCAAAAATTGGTTTATGCCACAACGTTGGTGGAGCTGGGGGTTCAGTTACTGTTCACATTTTAAAAAAAGTTTGAGTAATTTTTTAATTTTCTTTTTAATCCCTTTATTGACTAAAATTGCACAAATTCCTTTTCCTGGAAATCCATAAATTATTATTGAATTTTTTGGAGCTAACAAAACTGAAGGAATTACCAAAAGATCTTCTTCCCCATCAACAAAAACATTTTTCTCTTTTTTTATTGCTCTTTTGATTGTTTGCCAAACCTCTTTTTGAATTGTGCCTTTTGGGTTTTTGCATTTTAAAGAATAGGGCAAAACTTTTTTGATTCTCCTTCTTTTTATTTTTCCGTCAAAAATTTTTATATTCGATGGCAAATTTTTTGAGCAAAAATCTCCAACCGTAATTATTTTCTTGACATTTTTGGTTTTTAAAAACTTCTCAAATCTTTTCAAAACTTCTTTTTTGCTTCCAAAAAATTTTTTACCCCAAGGTCTTCTTAATTTAGATTGCAAACCCTTTGGCAAAATATAAGTTTTTTCCATTTATTTCATTTTAGCAAATCCTGCTTTTTTACACTTAATATGTTTGATTTCGGTATAAAAAAAGATAAAATTTAACTGTAGTATGCTCGATTCAAAATTTTGGGCAAAGTATTTTAAGAATTATGGAAACGGAAATTGAGAAAAAAATTAGGGAAATATTGAAGTTAGTAAAAAAAAGTGGGTTTTATCCTGAAATAAAAATAGTAACAGGGGGAATTTCAAGCAAGCCTGAATTTGAAATAGATGGAAAAAAAGTTTTATCCTTTTGTTCGGGTAATTATTTGGGTCTAGCACATAATAAAGAAATCATAGAGGCAATCATTGAAGGATTCCATCAATATGGTATTCATCCTTCGGGGTCAGTTTTGATTTCAGGAACCTTAGAAATTCATCGAAAATTAGAAAGAGAAATTGCAAAATTTCTCGGAATGGAAGAGGGAATGATTTTTAACACAAGCACTATGGCAAATATGGGCGTCATCCCAGCGATTGTGGATTTGCCAACGCTAAAATTTTTTACCCCCTTTAAAATTCCTTTTTTGACCAGCAAAGAGAGCGTTCTCTTTAGTGATGAATTTAACCACCCTACAATTATTGAAGGTTGTCGTTTAGCAAAAGCTGAGAGAATAGTTTATAGGCATTGCGAGATGAATGACTTAGAACAAAAATTAAAAAAATACAAAAGAAGGAAGAGAAAATTAATCTTGACCGATGGAGTATTTAGTTCGACTGGCGAAATTGCGCCCTTAAAAGAAATTGTTGAATTAGCTCAAAAATATGGGGCAATGGTTTATGTTGACGATGCAATTGCTACTGGGATTTTAGGTGAAAATGGGCGAGGAACAATGGAATATCTTGGGTTAAAAGGCGGTGTAGATATTATTGTAACAACATTTTCAAAATGTTTTGGAGTTGTTGGGGGTTTTGCTGCTGCCTCTAAAGAAATAATCGATTATCTGAGAATTTCAGTAAAAACCTATATGTTTTCTGGTGCTTTTTTGGGAGCATTAGCTAAAGGAATTTTAAAAGCCTTAGAGGTTATCAAAAGAGAGAAATGGAGACGAATCAAGTGTTGGGAGAATGCAAAATACCTAAAAAATAAATTGGAAGAAGCAGGCTTTAATACTTTGAATAGTCAAACACCAATCATTCCAATTTTAATTGGCGACGAAAAGAAGGCAATTGATATCTCAAAAGATTTATTAGAACGAGGTATTTTTTCTCCGCCTTTTCGTTGGCCAGCAGTCCCTAAAGGAAAATCCTTGATGCGTTTTACAGTTACTTGTGAATACACAAAAGAACAGTTGGATAGATTAGTAGAAAATTTAATAATTGTTGGCAAAAAGCATAAAATAATCAAATAGGTTTTTCTATTGAAAATGGAAATTTTAGAAATTGTTATTCCAATAGCAGCGATCTGTAATTTTTTTCTTGGTTTTTTTGTATTTTTAAAAGATCCTTCAAAAAGACTTAATCGTTTTTTTGGAATTTCTTGTTTCCTCGCAGCATTATGGATTTTTACTAATTTTATGATGGGAATTCAGCAGACTCTTTTTTGGGTAAAGAGTGCTTCCGCTTTTGGAGTTTTGTTGCCACTCACTGCTTTATTATGGATTTTAGAACTTTGTGAGAAGAAAATAACTAAGCGGCAGTTAGAAATAATTAGCAGTTTAGGATTGTTTTTCTTTTTTATTTCTTACATTGATGATTTAGTAATAGCCAATGTAAGAAAAGTTTATTTAGGTGGTTTTGAAGGCGAAACCGGCCCCCTTTTTATTCCGTTTTGGATTTATATTCTCAGTTTATTAATTTTGATAGTTTATACACTTATCTCTGGATATCGAAAGTTTGTAGGAATTAAAAAATTACAAATTAGTTATGTAATAATTGGCGTAATTTTGTATATAGGTACTGTTTCAATTGTCAGTTTTATTTTACCCCTTTTTGGAATTGAAAAATTTACACCCCTAGATAGTCCAAGCTCTCTTTTCCTTTTATTTTTCACTGCGCTTGCTATTACTCGTTACCATCTTTTTGGCATCGAAGTTATTTTAACTGAAATTTTGGTTGGGGTGATTGGGATTTTGCTTTTGGTTCAGATTTTTGTTGCGCCAAGCACTTTGTGGAAGATTGTTAATGGGGGAATTTTTGTTTTGTTTTGTATTTTTGGTTATTTGTTGATTCGGGGAGTTTTTAGGGAAATTAGAAGAAGGGAGGAGGTAGAAAGAATCAGTCGGGCAAAGACAGAGTTTATTTCGATTACTTCGCATCAATTGAGAACGCCCTTGACAGTGGTTAAAGGATATTTGTCAATGATTTTGGAAGGAGTTTATGGGGAAGTTTCAGAGAAATTAAAAAAAGTTTTAGAAAATATTTATTTGGCAAACGAGAGATTGATTAAATTGGTCAATTCGTTTTTGAATGTTTCAAAGATTGAGTTGGGAAAGCTTGAATTGGAATTGGAAAGAGCAGATATTGTTGAAATTGTAGAGAGCGTTGTGAAAGAAATGGAAATTGCAGCGAAAGAAAAAAATCTTTATTTGAAATTTGAAAAACCAAAAGAAGTGCCAAAAATTTTAATAGATAAAGAAAAAATTAGAGAGATTGTTTTAAATTTGGTTGATAATGCGATAAAATATACTCAAGAAGGAGGAGTTGAAGTAAAATTGCAAATTTTGAATAATAGATTGCAAATTGTAGTTGCAGATACTGGAGAAGGTTTGACAAAAGAAGAAAAGGAAAAACTTTTTGAAAGTTTTTCGAGGGGATCTGCAGGTCAAAAATATTGGGTAGAAGGAGCAGGAATTGGACTTTATGTAGCAAAAAAAATTGTTGAATTACATCAAGGGAAAATTTGGGTAGAATCTGAAGGAAAAGGGAAGGGTTCAAAATTTTATGTAGAATTACCAATAACATGAAAAAAATTTTGATAATTGAAGATGAGGTTATTTTAGCTGAAATGTACAAAGAAAAATTGGAGAAAGAGGGTTTTGAAGTTTTTGCAACTAGTGAAATTGGAGAAGGAATAGAAATTGCAAAAAAGGAAAAACCAGATTTAATTTTGTTAGATATTCTTTTACCAAGAGAGAATGGGGTTTCTTTTTTGGAAAAGATAAAAAAGGAAGGCATTAAAGATATTCCAGTTGTTGCCTTTTCAAATTATGATGACCCAGGGACAAAAAAAAGAGCTTTTGAATTAGGAGTGAAAGAATATTTGATTAAAACAAACTACACTCCAGGAGAAATTGTCGAGAAAATAAAAAATTACTTAAAATAATGACTTTCTATCAGTGCCCAAACTGCAAAAAAGTTTGGCAATACCCTATTGAAAAATGTCCTGAGTGTTTTTTAAGTTTGAAAAGGATAAAAAGTAAAAAAATAAAAATAATTGGCGGAGGAAAAACAACCATTCCTTCGGTTTTTCACCAAAAAGTTCCCTATTTTGTTTATGTTTTGGAAGACGAAAACAAAAATAGGTGGTTGCAAAAGTCAGAGAAAGAGCTAAAGACTGGAGAGGAGTTTTTTGTTCAAAAAGCAAAAGAAAAAAATTCGGTTGCAATTTGGAAAGTAAAGTACGATTTTTTTGATACAATAGAAAACTTAGCCGAAATTTTAAACTTAAATTTCAAAAAAGATTCAAAGATTTTAATTTTACCAACTCTAATTAAAGATTCGCACTCTTATTTTAGAGATAATACATCACCAGAATTTTTGGAGGCAATGTTGAAGTTTTTAACTGAGAACGGAATAGATCCTCAAAACATTAAAGTTTGCTCTCAAAGTTTCGATGAAGTCGAGATAGAAAAGAAAGCAGCAAAATCCGGGCTTTTAGAGGTTTGCCAAAGACAAAAAATAATGCCTCTTGATTTGGCAAAAGGAAATTTTGTAAAAAAAGGAGATTTGGAAATTTCAGAGGAAGTTTTTAAATCAGATTTAATTTTGAATTTACCAATTTTGAAAAAAGGAAAAGCTCTGTCTTGCGAAAACCTGTTTTTTCTTTTAAAAAAAGAAAATTACCTAGCCCAAAAGTATCTTTATTCTGAAAAAGAAATATTTGAAAAGCTAAAAGAAAAAATTCCAGAAGTTTTAACCATTGCTGAGGCAAACAGAGTTCAAGACGAAAGCGGTATTGTTCATTATTTAAACTTAGTTTTTGCCTCTTTTGACTCTCAAAATTTAGATAGAGTCTTTTTTGAAATCACAAAGCAAAAAAGTTTGCCAGAAATTATAAAAGACTGTAAAATTGAAGAAATTCCTATTTTGGGAAGAAAAATTGAAGAAACTGCATTTTTCATTTAAAGGTCAAAAAATTTAAAAACAAAAAATGGAAGAATCTATTAATTTAAAGCAAATTAAAATTTTAGGAGGAGTGGGTTCAATACTTTCTCTTTTGGGCGGTGTGCCACAGGTTGGTCCTTTGCTGGGTCTTTCGGGATTTATTATGGTTTTGGTCGCTATTTTCAACTTAGAAAAGGTGTTAAAAGAAAAAGGAATTTTTAGTAAATTTTTGACAGGTTCTCTACTCTCTTGGTTTGTTGGTTTTATAATTGGTTTATCTTTGGTTGCTTTCATTTTGTTGACTCCTGCAGCTATTTCTCTCTGGGCGAAAGTTAAGCCATTCTTGCCACTTATTATTTTGTTTTTCCTTTTTTGCTGGGTTTTAATTATTTTCGGTAGTTATTTAATTAAAAAAAGCTATGAGAAGATTGCGATGCTAACCAAAGAGGGGAAATTTTCCCAGGCAGGGTTTTTTAATTTTATTGGCGCAATAACCTTGTTTGTTCTGGTTGGTTTTATCCTTAGTTTTGTTGGTCAGATTTTTGCTATTTTGGCTTTCTTTTCTTTGCCAGATGAGTTAAAAAAGGAAAGCCCAGAAGAAAAGGTCTCTTTATAAATTTTAAAAAGTTTAAAAGTTTCTGTGAAAGCCAAAGTCGTTTTAATTACAGGATCAGCTCAAGGGATTGGGAGAGCGATTGCCTTAAGGTTTGCTAAGGCAGGGGCAAAAATTGCTTTAAACGATATTGAGGCACAAAAAGAAAACTTAGAAAAAGTCAAAAAAGAAATTGAGGAATTGGGAAGCGAGGCTAAGTATTATTTTGCAGATGTTTCAAAATATGAAGAGGTAGAAAGAATGGTAAAAGAAATTGAAAAAGATTTTGGGAAATTAGATGTTTTAGTAAATAATGCAGGAATTATTAAAGATAGAACTTTAGCCAAAATGACTTTTGATGAATGGAAAGCAGTGATTGATGTCAATTTGACAGGAACCTTCAATTGTACAAAAGCTGCTCTACCTTTAATTGTTGCTAATCAAGGTTGTATAATTAATATTTCTTCTATTGTTGGGGAAAGAGGAAATTTTGGTCAGACAAATTATGCTGCTTCAAAAGGAGGAATTATCGGTTTTACAAAAAGCCTGTCAAAGGAATTGGGAAGATTTGGGGTAAGAGTTAATGCTGTTTCTCCAGGATTTATTGAGACAAAAATGGCAGAAACTGTTCCAGAAAATATTAAGTTAGCTGTAAAACAATTGACTGCTTTGGGAAGGTTTGGAAAGCCAGAGGAAGTGGCAAATGTTGTTTTCTTTTTAGCAACAGAAGAAGCTTCATTCATTAGTGGGGAAATAATTCACGTTGACGGAGGACTAGCAATTTAGTAATTCGTATTGCGCAAAATAAAAAATTATGGAGGTAAAAAGTTTTACTATTTCTTTTGAGACAAAAAAGAATTTTCAATTTTTTGATTTGACAAAAAAATTAGAAAGATTAGTTAAAAAAAGCAAAATAAAGAATGGAATTTTAAATATTCAAACTTTGCACACAACCACTGCTCTTTTGCTGAATGAAAAAGAAAACTTGCTGCTCAAGGATTTTAAAGAGACATTGGAGCGACTTTTCCCAAGAGACAAAAAATACAATCACGACGATTTTTCAAAAAGAAAACAAAATATTTGTTTTGGAGAATGCGCAAACGGTCACGCGCATTGTAAAGCAATATTTTTGTTGCCAAGCCTCACTTTAAATATTGTTGATTCAAAAATTCAATTTGGTAAGTGGCAAAGTGTTTTGTTTTTGGAGCTGGATGGACCGAGAAAAGAAAGAAAAATTTCAATTTTAATTTTAGGTCAATGACAAAAATAATTTTGGTTGACAAAAAAGATAGAAAAATTGGATTTGGAGAAAAGTTAAAAGTTCACAAAGAAGGAAAGCTTCATCGAGCACTTTCAGTTTTTATTTTTAATAAAAAAGGAGAAATTTTGCTCCAAAAAAGAGCGAAAAGGAAATATCATTCTGGAGGACTTTGGTCAAATACATGTTGCTCGCATCCAAGGCCAGGAGAAAGCGTTTTTTTGGCTGCAAAAAGAAGATTAAAAGAAGAAATGGGAATTGAAACAAAGCTGAAAAGGATTTTTAAAATTCAATATAGAGCAAAAGTTGGAGATTTGATTGAAAATGAAATTGACCATATTTTTGTTGGTTATTTTGATGGAAATCCAAAAATTAACAAAAGAGAAGCCGAAGATTTTAAATGGGAAAAAATTGAAAATGTTTTAGATGACTTGAAAAAAAATCCTCAAAAATATACAATCTGGTTTCAGATCATTTTGCCCAAATTAATAAAAAAATTAAAATTAAAAAAATGATTGAAAAAGAAGAAATTAAAAAAATAATTCCCTACAAAGAACCGTTTTTATTTGTCGATAAAGTAACTGAAATCAAAGAAAACGAAATCTCTGGATTTTATCAAACTTCAAAAGATGACTATTACTTTGAAGGGCATTTTGTTGATTTTAAAATCATGCCAGGGGTTTTGGTTGTTGAAGCAATGGCACAACTTTCAACAATACTTTTGAGAAAAAAAATTGGAGAAAATCACAAAGATTATCATTTTTTAGCTTACGATGTAAGATCTTGCCAATTTTTAAAGCCGATTTTCCCAGGAGATAGAATTGAGATGAAATGTGAAGTTTTGGCAATCTATCCAATTCCAGATTCTCAAATGAAAATTGCAAGGATAAAATCTCAGGCTTTTGTTGAAGAGGATTTAAAATGCGAAGCCAGATTTTCAGTAGTTATAATTAAAAAAGAAGAATTTGAGAAAAAATACAAAGGTCAAATTAAATAAAGTAAAACAAAACTATGCTAATTTTGACTCAAAAGGATGTTCAAAAAATTTTGCCCCTTTCTCAAATTAAAAAGGTAATTAATGTTGTTGAAAAAGCTTTTTCTGATTTTTCTCAAGGAATAGCTGAGATGCCACCTAAAATGTATTTGATTTTCAAAGAGTTTGATGGGGATTTAAGGATTATGCCTTCATGGTCAAAAGGGCTTTTGATGGCAGGAACAAAAATTGTCAATGTTCATCCCCAAAATCCAAAAAAGGGATTACTTTCAGTTATGGCAGTAATTGTTTTGAATGATCCAAAAACAGGAATGCCTTTGGCTTTGATGGATGGAACTTGGATTACTGCAATGAGAACTGGTGCTGCTTCTGGGGTTGCAACAAAATATTTGGCAAGAAAAGATGCAAAGACTTTGGGAGTTGTTGGAGCAGGATTTCAGGCAATAACTCAAATTGCTGCAATTTCAAAAGTGAAAAAATTAAAAGAAATTTTGGTTTATGACATTAGAGAAGAAGCAATTGAAAGATTGGCAAAGATTTTAGCAAAAGAGAAAATTAAAATTAAAAAAGGAAGTTTAGAAGAAGTTTGCCAAAAAGATATTTTGGTAACTGTAACTCCAGCAAGAGAACCTATTGTTAAAAAAGAATGGATAAAACCCGGAACTCATATTAACGCAATTGGTGCTGATGCGCCACAAAAAGAAGAATTAGATCCTGAAATTTTAAAGAATGCAAAAATTGTTGTTGATTGTACAGAACAAGCAAGTCATTCTGGAGAAATAAATGTTCCTTTGGCAAAAGGAATTATTAAAAAAGAAGACATTTTTGGTGAAATTGGAGAAATAGTTTCTGGAAAAAAACCAGGAAGAGAAAAAGAAAATGAAATCACGATATTTGATTCAACTGGGCTTGCAATTCAAGACCTTTATACTGCT
>Ga0315298_1000186_pt1 | contig 125263 bp, 112 predicted proteins | sample WHS_1_MG_FD_203077 | JGI IMG/M metagenome (GOLD analysis project Ga0315298, IMG submission 203077) | Extremophilic microbial mat communities from Washburn Hot Springs, YNP, Wyoming, USA - WHS_1_MG | ecosystem: Environmental > Aquatic > Thermal springs > Hot (42-90C) | place: USA: Wyoming...
TAGGGCACGGTGCGTCGTACCCAGAGCGATCCCATCTGATATTGCACGGCGATCATCCACTGCTGCATCGATGTTGACGCAAACTGATTGGGGTACTCCCCATACAAGGCCAAAGCGCCCCATACCCATCCTTCGGCGTCTAGCAAGGGAATGGTTGCACTGGACCGAATGATCAACCCCAGTTTGAGCGCCCGAGCGTAACTAGCGGGATTATCCGCCGCCCAGCAGTCGACCCGAGCGATCCGGTGCGTGCGCCACGCCGAGGCGGTTGCGCTGTCAGGGCTTCCCCCTTGATCTTCGCCACCATTTGTGGCGACAGCAGCGAAAAAGCTGGCTAACAGATCGGGGTGTTGCGCACTCGCACTTTGCTCCAGCAAAAGCGCATCATCGGTCCGCCCGCGAAACCATCCGGCCCCCGCCATTCCCGGCAACTTTGCCATCGCATCGAGTTGCATCTGCAGCGTGAGTCCCGTTCCGTCTACCGATTTGGCGCGCGGAAATGAAAGCACATCCATGTAAGACTGGGCGATGGCGTCTGCGGCAGCAAAATGTGCCTGAAACGCATCATCCAGGCGGGACTCAACGAGGGAGAGCAAGGGATAGCGGCGTACCAGGGGCCATCCCACAATTTCCAGATGTTGGTCAATCAGCTTTCGATACTGAACTGAAGCCCGTGTCAGCAATGCAGGCGAAACACCGCTCAGACTAAGCGCCATACCGATTTTCAACGCACGGCTGATCAACAAATCGCGAGACACGTCCGGATCGACCAGCATCTCCAGATACGCGCTTTGGTGCTGTTTCAGATGGCCCCTCTGAACAGCGTCCAATCCAGCCAACACTGCTTGTGAACGCGGATCCGCTTTAAGATCAGCGTAGAACACCTCGATAAAGTTCGGATTTGCACGTTCTAAGAGGCCAGAAGCCTCGGCCAATAGGCTCCTTGCACTGCTGCCATAGGAATCTGTCGTCAATGTGTGACTGTCGGCGGCAGCGTTGGGCTGTACGCCCAACTGCCACCAGGAGGCTCTCGTAGTCTTGCGTGCCTTGAGTTGGTACATTGCAGCGTCTGCAGTACGCAACAGCAGGTCCGGCTCCGACCCTTCATGCGGATACCGAGACACCCCCATCGTCATGCTGACAATGGAGGTGTGCTGCGCTGAAACAACTACCGGCTCTGACGTTACCGCCTCCAGACGGTCAAGAACGGCAGACAATTGCTTGATCGCCTGCAGCGGATCGATCTCCTCGATCAAGATGGCAAACTCGTCGCCCCCCAAGCGGGCGATCAATTCGGGTTCCCGCAACGCATTGCGCCAGCGGCGCGAGATTTCGCGTAGTAGTTGATCCCCAGCATCATGGCCATGCGTATCGTTGATCCCTTTGAATCCGTCGAGATCGATGAAGCCCACGGCCACTTCCGTTCCGCGCCTGCGTGCACGGGCGATCGCATCATGCAAACGCAGATGGAAGGCGGAGCGGTTCGGCAGACCTGTCAGTTCATCATGCAGAGACTGTTGCTTAGCTTGGGAATGCAGCAGAGAGAGCTCTCGGAAGGAAGTGTGAATCCGGCGCGCAGCCAATCCAAGAAAGACAAAATAAAGCACGGAGAGAATGCCAATGGCTTGAAGCGTAGCGTCTGACGCCCCGAGCAATTGGACACTCAAACTGACCGCCGGTGGCAGCATGAATAGCAAAGCCGATGACGCGTCGGACGACTGCTGCGCCACACCAGCCCCACACACCGCTGAGATCACCGTGGCTACGAGCAGCTCTTCAAACGGTGTGGTTGGCGAAAGCAAGACCGGAAGCGCGGCCCAGGACAGTCCCAGAACGAACACACCGAGTCGCAGCCGCACAAGCCAATGAGCCGCATGCGCCGCAAAAGCGCGGTCACGTCTCGCACCAATCCAAAGCACTACCCGTATGCCGTGCGCGATAACCATCCAGGCAAACCAGAGCCACAGGCTCGTCGAGCCCGCGCCACCACCCGGGTGGATGAGCCAGACTATGACGCCCGCAGGGACGACCCCGCCGGCGAACCCGACTGGGATGGTTTTGAGTACAGCACGCGCCTGATCTTCGGAAACACTTCGCACCGGATCCAGCCAAGACGAGAAGCCTCCCTCCGTCGGGGGTGGATCTGAAAAGACCGGCGATTGTTTGCTCTGCTTCTCTGGTGTGTTCATGGCTTATATCGTCGACAAGTGGCTTGTCAAAAGCCCAATGCACCCTCATGGCAGCGAATTGGTTCCTCGAACAGGGCTGAGAAAGTCAGGACATCAAAGACTTTCAGTATCGTGGAGAATTGAGAACTTTTCTCGATTATGCAACGAGTGCATCCCGCTACAGCCCTTATTGTTGATGGTGCAAACGCACCTTCTCGACAAGCCAGGCCGTGAGTTTCTTACTGGCTGCCTTTCGCACTTCTTCGTCTTGTGCTTCATGGATGATGGCGTGATAGGACTCAGCCTCTGCTGCCTCAGCACCGAGGCGGCTCAGATAGGCATTGAGGGGGCACGGTTCTGATCGATGCATTTGGTTCGGAAAGGCTCCGTGGGCGTCCATCCAGTGGTAAGCCAATGCGCCCAATGGCGTGGAAAACTGCAATGGTGCGGGATCCGAGCTGTTCGTTCTCCTGTGCATGGCGTGTTGTACCGCCCAGTCCTGCAACTGCTCACTCGGCATGGGGCGTGCGATGCCGTAGCCTTGACCGAATTTGGCGCCCAGCACCGTCACGGCCTCGATGATCCCGTCATTCTCGACGCCCTCGACCACAACTTCCTTCTCAAAATCTCGCCCGATCTGCACCACGGTGCGCACCAAAGTCAGTGCTTTCACCGGGTCGCGCTCGATGTCGAGAATGATGCCCTGATCGACCTTGATGACATCAAATGGAAGGCTGACCAGCCGTTTTAGGCTGCTGAAACCAGATCCAAGGTCATCAATGGCAAACTGAACGCCCAACTGCCCCAGCCTGGATATCGCTTCGTCACGCAAAATCTCATCGACCTCTTGCGATTCCAGCAGTTCCAAGACGAGATGATGCGGCGCGATGGCGTGCTCACGCAAAGATTGCTGGATCCATTGCATACAGTCCGGGTGCAAAAGCGTGGAAGGGGGCAGGTTGATGGACAGATCGATTTCCATACCTTGGGCCCGCCAATGCGCCAGCCGCTCCAAACTCTGAGACAGCCCCATGCGAAACAGCGCGTCCAGGTCGGCATCGCGCAGCGCAGGCAGAAACTGCCCCGGAGCGATGACCTTTCCCTCAGGCGAAACCAGCCGAGCCAGCGCCTCAACCTTGCGCAAACGACCGTCGATCAGATCAACCACGGGTTGCACAAACATCCTCAAACCATCCGCGTAAAGCCATTGGCGGTACTGAGCGGCTTCACGTTGCCCGACAACAGGCGACCGTTTGCGCAGCAGATCGTCAACCAGATTCCAGCGGTTTTGTAGTGCGGCAAGAAAGGTGTGGCCCTGCTGCGTATCGAACTGGTTTGGATAGGCGCCGTAAAGGACCAGTACCGAGTCGGTCTGTCCAGCGCGCATCAACGGAATCGCCGCCATACTGCGAATATTCAAACGCGCTGCATACTCAACCCAGGGCGCCAAGCCCAAGCTGCTTTCGTAGTTTCTGGCCGTCAGGATCGATTCGTTACGCCATGCTTGCGCGGCCAATCCCATACCCGTCTGACTGTTCGCGTCCAACGATGGTTGCAACCTGGGCGTAGAGAGGACGTCGACGATTGAATCGGCAGCCTCTCCTGCACTGCCCTGCACCTGAAACTTCCCCATCGCATCTGGACGCAACAGGGTGCATCCACGCAAACCTGGTAGGGCCCCCAGGGCTTGAAGCTTGCCTTCAATCACGTCAAACCATGCCTGACCCGGGCGGGGCAACGGGCGGGCCAGATAAGCGTTGTAGGCGTTCTGTACGACCAGCATGGCATCGAGCTGGCTCTGCAGGTCGATTTGGATGCGGGCATCAAAGATCCGCTGCAATCGGCCGCGCTCCCGCGCACCTCTGTCGCTGGCGTCCAAGTGCCAATGCAGCAGGTCGCGATAGAGCTGCATCGAAACACTCAACCAAGACGATGCAACGCCAACCAACGCATGGACAGTGCCGAGATGCCTTCCGCGCTCCTGAATCTGCGCAGCCGTCGTCGCTGAGTCCAGCAGGAAACGCAAGTGTGCCGCCTGCCGGGACTTCAGCCGCGCCAACTCTTGGTCGTTCAGCGCGGAAAGAATGGCCGCCGTCTCGGCGCGTTGCGCGAGTTCGACATAGAAAGTCTCCACAAAATCTCGCTCGACCAACTCCAGCAGATCGTGGATCCGGTCAAGCAGCATCTGCGCATCGGAGCCAAAGGGGTCAAATGGCGGCTCCGGCGCTTCATCCAAATGCTCCAGACTCACAAGTCCCCACCACTGGGTGCGCGAGGATTTGCGGGCTTTGATGCGATACATCGCAGTGTCCGCCAGGCGCAGGAGCGAGTCGGCTTCGCCACTGTCTTTTGGCGCCAGGGCCACCCCCATACTCATACCGACACTGGCAGAGCGTTCCTCCCCAAGGTCGAATGGCGTCTCGACGGTTTGATGGAGTCGCCCAAAAATGACGCTCAACTGCATCATGGCGTCTTCAGGATCGATATCTTCGATCACGAGCACAAACTCGTCGCCGCCCAGCCGGGCAATCAAGTCCGAACCTCGCGTGCACGCCAGAAGGCGTTCGCCGAGTTGTTTGAGCAGAACATCCCCCATCTCATGACCATAGCGGTCGTTGACGGCCTTGAAATCATCCAAATCGATCAGGCCGACCGCAACAGCACAGCCCAATCGCGACGCGCGGTCGATCGCGCGATCCAGATGTTGTTCCAGCGCTCGCCGGTTGGGCAAGCCGGTCAGCGGATCTGCGCGACTGAGTTGTTCCAGTTGCCGCACCAGGTGCTGGCGTTCTGTGACATCAACCACCGTCCAAACCACCAGGGTTGAGTCCCCAAGGTCCGATTCAAGTCGCCGACCGGAGATTGCAATGCAAGCCTGCTGACCATCGAGCCGCAAAATATCGAACGCATCCAGGGTGACTTGTCCCTCCTTGAGTGCCACCCTTGTCGCCTGAACCATGCGGTCGTCCAGCAAAGCGGGGGCGACATCCCCCACTTTGCGCCCCAATAGCTCTCGAACACTGGGGGCGCCGAAAATGCGGGCGACGGCCTCGTTCGCCTCGGCAATGATGGCCCCCGGATAACGGACCATCACCACACCCGCGACCGTATTGCCCAGCAGACAGGCGTGTTGCCGCTGCAGCCTGATCTGGCTATCGCGCAGATCAAGTCGATCGAGACCGTTAGACAGATCGTCGGCCAAATCCAGCAAGATCCGCTGCAGATCGGGAGTGACTGCCGCGGAATCCACGAAGTAAAGGTGCAACACCGCCCATACGGTTTTGCTGCGGCGCAAGGGCAGCGCGGCTCCGGCATTCAGGCCGAAGCGTTGCAGGCGTTCACGCCAAGGGCTCAGAGAAGCCGCGTGCTGTGCGTCACTCGTGAAAATCGCCCGATCTTCGCGCCAGGCCACACCCGCACTCCCCTGCCCCTCCGGCACCGAGGCATCGGAGCTGAGAATGAGATCGTTAACGTAATCGACTGCCGCACCGGCCTTGGCCAAAAAAACGAAGCGGCCCTGTGAATCGGGGCGACCAATCCAGGCCAGTGCAATGCCAGCATCGCGTACCGCGAGACGACAGGCTCTTTCCAGCAGATCGGACACATCACTGGCCTGTGCGATTGCTTGATTGATGTGCGCCAATAAGGCGTTGAACCTCGCAAAGCGAGCATTCTTCTCCAAAAGACGCTCTCTGCTGCGCAACAGGCGGCTGATGGCAAACGCCGCAAGAACGAAAAGGCCGAGAACAATAAGGCGCCCAAACAAACGCAACGCCAGCCCTTGGCGATAGAGCTGCCAAACCTTTGCTCTGGGCCAGGCCACCCTCACTGAAAGGGGCAACCCGTTGATGGGTTCCACGACACTGAGATCGCTCGAGTGGGCTGACTGCGGTACAGGCCCTGTCGTCGGACTTTTCATCAGACGACCATCGCGCTGATCCAGCACGCTCATCGTCCAGCCCTGGGGGGACAACCCAGCGAGCAGGGCATCGATGCGATAGGGCGTGCCAATGAAATACAAGGCCTGGCCGTGCGCATCTCGCATGCGATAGCGCATCGACATCACGTCGGCGTGAAAGCGCTTGGCATAGTGGTCTTGTCCTAGAAACTCATCGGGACGGCCAGGCAGTGCCGTGAAATCCTCCGGGCGAAAGATCGGCTTGGTGGATTGCGCGTAACTCGACCAGGCGATACGTTCGCCATCGGGTGTCAGAACATTGATCGCGAGGATCTCAGGGTGATTTGCAACATAGCGTCGGAGCAGAGCCTGCGCCCGGGAGTTCAGTGCTTCGGGCGCTTGTTCGCCCACAATGGCCTTGGCGACAAAGGCCAATTGTTGAAATTGCTGCATCAGCCGCAGTTGGATCACCTGTCCCTCGGCCAAAGCGGCATGCCGGGCTTGCTCGCTCACCACCTCACGCGCTTCCTCGAAATCCAGCCGCTCCTGGTTGATAAACCAGATCACCGTGAAAGCGACGGGCAGCCAGAGCAGCACGCGAACCGCGGTTTTGCGCAAGGACGCCTTCATCGGGGGTTGCTGCGCTTGATCCCCGCGCTGAATGGATGCAGGCCAGTTCGTCGGCCGGAAATGAGAATGCGCTGCATGGATGAAATGAAGGAGCGCCCAGCAGGGGCTACTCAGTTGTATTGACGGGAGGCGCGCCGCAGTTTGTAAAGTCGATCACACAATCCTACACAGGCCCTGATCTTGAAGATGTCGCACTCTTGTGATGAATTTCCGGTTCGGCGCAGACTTTGGGGCGATGCTCCTTGATCCGGCAACCACCGCCATTTCATCTTGGAAGCGCCCGCATGACCAATTCGGCCTGAGCAACCAGGCTGCTAAAGCCCTCAAAACCCTCGGGAGTCAGGGGACGGCCAGAAGGTTTTCGGTCGGCATAAAAAAAGCCAACCGCTTTCTGGTCAATGGAGAACGTCCCTGTGAAACAGTCCAGGGTTTCACTGGCACGGGTCAAAAAATCCGGACTTGGCGTGTTGACGTCATGCCAGATAACCATCTGGGGTTTCAGCCAGGATTCCATCTCAGCCCCCCATTCCCATTGGAAGCGCTGCCGCAGGCTGTCTGTTGCGGGTCCAGTGGCCATCCTGGCTTGAAGTCGGGTCCGATCTGGAGACAAGAGGCAAAACACGCAGCGATCGAGACCGACCGCCCGGTACAACCCTTCCAGACAGGTTTCCAGCAATATGGGAAGGTCCTTTCGCGACGTGGCGACATGGCCCATTTCGGTGAGTACCCGCAACTGTTGGTGGATGACGGGCATGTGGAAATAGCCTTTCTCATCTGGGGCGAGTGTGTCCAGAATCTCCTCGCTGTGCTGTAGCTCTGCAGGAATCACTTGAGCCGCTTGGCGAGCTCCGAGTGCGGTCGCCAACGCGGCGGCTTCCGTCGCATTGGCTTGCAGGAATTCCAGCGTTTCGGCGTCCGGGGTTTTGAGCAGCACAGCGATGTCGCGCGTTGTTTGCCGCGTCGCTGAGATCAACCAGCCCTGAGGAGAAGCCAGGCTGAGTTGGCGTGCCAAAGCGACTTCTGGGGAATCCTGAAGCACCGATGCCAGGCTCCAGTTTTGCAAAAGCTCGCACCCCAATTGCGTCAGGGTGATCCCCAAAACCTTCAATTCGGCTTTGGCCGGTGCTGTGCCTGATTGCAGTTCACGCTCGAGCTGATCGGCCATCTCGTTTCCGAAACACCAGAACGCCATTTCACCAATGCCGCTCAGCAAGGCTTCGACGAACAAACGCTCCACGGCGTCCTTGTTCATCTGCTGGCGTCTGCCCAGGTCGCGTGCCTGCACCGCGGCATGCAGTGATCGGCCCAGCGCCTCTTGAACCCGGTGTCCGTACTGGGTTGCAGCGGAGAGTGTTTCAACCGTCAATGCAGAAATGCAGAGTGAGCGAATCGCATTGACCCCCAGAATGACAACCGCCCGGCTGACCGTGACGACCTTGGCATGGCCGCTATGGCCAAGGTGCGCTGCGTTGGCGGCGCGCAGCACCCGCGAGGTCAATGCCGGATCTCGCAGAATCACTTCGGCCATCTGGTGGCCTGACAAGACATCGCTGTCCGCTGCCGTCAAGACTTCTTGCAAGGTCAAACCAAAAGCAGGAAGATCTTTTTCTGCGATGGATCGGATCAGGCGCTGGCTGGGTAAGGTTGGAGCTGCGGGCATGGATGGCTAACTTGAACCGTAATAGGGATGCCCCCCAGGTTGAATGGCAAACCTGAAAGTGCAATCGATGGATTGAGTCCGTTTCAACTGAAGAACTTGCCGAGCGCAATCGAGACCGAGGTGGCCCCTGTCAGACCGATGGACGGGTTCTGGTTGCAGACTTCGTCGTAAGGCTGCATGCTGCAAGATTGTTAGACACTCCAAGGCTCAACAAAAAGGTCCTACGGCTCAGCACTGAGTTGTCCAAGTTATCCATCTGTCTCTTCCATTTCCTGCAAGCGCAGTGATTCGAAACGACGCGTCTCGTCTTTTGAATATCGGCACGTTGGGTGAAAACTTGAGAAGGTCTGTGCTGACGCCTTCATCAGAAGCTACCGGGCGTACATGGCTGATCTCGCTGCTCGGCGCTGACCATTCAATCTGACGCGGCTTTTCCGCTTGCGCCAGCGCAGCCATTTCCTCTGATGAGAAAACACGTCCTGGATCCAGCAAAGTGACAAAGCCCACTTTGTCCAGTTTGGCCATGCCGAGAATGAAGTCTGAATGCACTGCCGCTCCGAATTTTGGAGAGGGTTCGATTTCCGCTGCCTCGAGTTCCAATACTGCGTTGACGGCATCTACCAGGACACCGATCAATTACGCGTCTTGCTGCCCCTGAGTTTCCATCATCACGATGCAAGTTCGGACATGGAGGTCTGTGGCGGGCCAGCCACATCCTCAGCGCAAAAAGTCTTGGATCTCGGCAAGAAGGGCTTCCGGTGCCTCTTCGGGGATGTAGTGTCCGCTGTCCAACTCGCGGCCCGTGACATCTGTGGCAACTTGTCGCCATTCATGCAGAGGATCGAACAAACGACCGACGATCCCATGTCGCCCCCATAAAACGCGTAAGGGACAGGCAACACTTTGAACGTGTTCCCGGTCGTGCTCCAGATCGATGGTGGACGATGCCCGGTAGTCTTCGCACATGGCATGCACTGCGCCGGGGCTGCGGAGTGCGGATCGGTAGGCTTGTTGTACTTCAGGCGTAAAGGGGGCCATGCCGGCAGAGCGATTTCCCATGACCGCATCAATATCAATATATGCATCGGGATTCGCTCCAATGAGGAGTTCTGGCAAGGGCTCCGGTTGGATCAAGAATAACCAATGAAAGTAGGCCGTGGCGAAAGCACGATTGGTCTGCTCATACATCGCCCGCGTCGGGGCAATGTCGAGGAGGATGGCTTTGCGCACGGCACGCGGGAAGTCCAGACATAGTCTGTGAGTGACACGGGCACCTCGGTCATGGGCACAAATGAAAAATGTCTCGAAGCCGAAGGTACGCATCACAGCCACCTGATCAGCCGCCATGGCCCGCTTGCTATAAGTGCTGTGATCAGCCAGGCCTTGCGGTTTTGACGATACGCCATTGCCGCGCAAATCCGTGGCGACGACGGTGTAACGCTCGGCCAACCTCTATCAGCTAGCTTGTGCCAGATGACATGGGTTTGAGGGTGGCCATGCAGCAATAGCAAGGGAGGGCCGCTTCCTCCGATGCGTCCTGCGATGGTGACGTCACCGACTTGAACCGTGAATGGCTGAAAGGCTTGGAACATGAGCATGTCAGTCTGGGCGTGCAATCCATGGAATCTCTTGCCAAATCTTTGATGTCCCGAAGACAAGAGGGAAAAAGGTGACTGGCGCGGGGGCTGTGTTGGAGGATTACAGCGGCTGATATCTACTCCTGACGCCCCACCTGTCTAGGGCGACAGCTTCTTCACTTCATGCTTCGTGGCTTCGTACCCATGCTTTGCCCCATTGGCGACGTCGCTACCGACAACTTTGCCAGCATGAACGACAGCGTGGCCAGTTTGAGAGCCAACCTGCACGACCTTCTTACCGACGTGGACGGCATCTTTCTTGACGTTGTGGGCGTACTGGCCGACCGTTTCAGCATGGGCGGCTGCGGCCATGGCAAAGAGCACGGCGGTTGCAAAGACGTAGTGGATTTTCATGAAAGTTCTCCGGGTGTGAGGTTGAACGCTCCCCGTGACCGACGCAGTGCCGATGACCTGCGCCTCTTAAAACTTCGTGTGCTGTGTGCAAATTGTGCCAGCACAGCGTAAGCCTCGGGCTCGCCGTCATCATCCCAGATCGCTATCCTTGCCCCCGACACGTTCCCCGTTGCCTCCGTCATGAAAATATCTGCCCGCAGCAAGATGATCAAGCACGTCTATCAACTGCATGTCCAACTGCTCTACGTCGAGCCGAGGATCTGGCGGCGGCTGTGGGTCCCGGACAACCTGACGCTTGCTGGCCTGGACCAGGTCATTCAGACCGCCATGGGCTGGTCGAACAGTCACCTGCACGAATTCGAGATCGACGGTCAGCGTTATGGCATGAGCCTCGACGAGTACCCCATAGAAAAACCTGCCAAGCTCGACAAGGACCACCGGCTTTCAGACGTCTTGGGCAAGAACGTCAAGACCTTCATCTACACCTATGACTTCGGCGATGACTGGCGGCATGTCGTGACCTTCGAACAGATTCTCAAACCCGATCCGGAGCTCAACACCTGGTCGCAGTGCATCGAGGGGCAGAACGCTTGCCCGCCAGAGGATGTCGGTGGAGTTTCAGGCTACATGGACTTTGTGGAAACTGTCCTTGACCCGACCCACGAGGAGCACAAGGCCATGCGGAAATGGTTCGGCGGTCCGTTTGACCCGCAGAGCTTTGACGTCAATGCGGTCAACATTGCGTTGCGGGAAGTGGAGGACTGAGTAGTGGGCTACCAAGATCGAGATTGGTACAAGCAACAGCCTCCTCCGAGTCGGGCACCAGTCCCAGCGAAACGCGGGAAAAGTGTCTTTGCCATGGTCATTGCTTGGCTGGCCATCGGCGGCCTTGTGTACCTCGCAGTTACCCACTTTGTTCCCGGCTTCGCCCCAACAAAGGTCAGGAGCGAAGGTGCCAACGAACTCTTGCTACGTGCTGACTGGTCAGGTGGCTATGGCGTGGCTGGGTCCATCAATGGCGTTCCCGTGAAATTCATGATCGACACAGGGGCTTCAACAGTGTCGATCTCGCAGGCGATGGCGCAGCAGATGGGAATACAGGGCTGCATGGGCGGTGTCTCCTCTACGGCAAACGGCAAGGTTGCGATTTGCATGGCAACGGCCAAGACCCTGGTCTTCGGGCCGTTTGAGGCACAGAACGTCCGCGTCGCTGTCATGCCGCGACTCGAGGGGAGGGCGTTGCTGGGCATGAACGTCCTGAGCGTGTTGCACATTACGCAGATCGACGGGAAGATGGTGATCGCTGCGCCAACACAATGAATGCTGCGAGAAATTTGCCGATTCTCCAGCTAAGAACTTATCCGTAAATAGATAAATGGCACTCCGAGCCGCGAGATGCGCGGCGTCGGAGCAATGCATTGGCCAAGCGAGCGGAGTCGTGGGTCGTGACGGATGCGTTCTGGCAACGGGTGGAGCCTTTGGTTCCACAGCGGGTCGCGCCGGTCGACAAGGTGTATCAGCGCAGGCCCGGGGCGGGGCGACCGCCGAAGCCAGCGCGGCAGGTGTTTGAGGCGATTGTGTACGTGCTGCGCACGGGCTGTCAGTGGAAGGCGTTGCCCAAGGAGCGATTTGGCAGTGCCAGCGCCGTGCACAAGCGCTTCCTGGAGTGGGAAAAGGCAGGTTTCTTCGAGGCGCTGTGGAAGGCCGGCTTGGCCGAGTACGACGACATGCAAGGCATTGCGTGGCGATGGCAGAGCGTGGACGGCGCGATGACGCGTGCGCCGCTGGCACAGCAATCCGTCGGGCCAAACCCGACGGATCGGGGGAAAAAATGGGAGCAAGCGTCACCTGCTGGTGGACGGCCGTGGCGTCCCGTTGTTGCTCATCGTGACCGGGGCGAACGTCAATGACTGCAAGCGCCTGGACGAGGTGCTGAGCGCGATCATGGTCAAGCGCGAGAGCCCACCGTCGCGGCGCCACATGCACCTGTGCGCAGACGCCGGCTATCGCGGTGCCGACAACGCTCGCACCATCGAAAAGCATGACAACATCGCCCACGTCGTCAGCCGCCGCAAAGAGGCAGACATCAAGCGGCGTGACCCGACGAAGAAGGCGCGACGTTGGGTCGTCGAGGTCTGCCATAGCTGGTTCAACCGGTTGCGCAAGCTGCTGGTGCGCTACGAGAAGCTCGAGCGCAGTTTCGTCGCGCTCAACCACCTCGCCGCAGCGATCATTGCGTTCCGGAAGGTGCCGCTCCAGGTCAATATTATTTACGGATAGATTCTATGCGCTCTATGGATTGGATTGACGTAGGGCTAGCCTCTAACCGACTAGCTGTTGCTTCTAACCGGACGAGGATGGCGCCTGATTGCGGTGGGATCGACACGCTGATGTCGGCCTGAGCAATCGGTGGAGTGATTCTCCTGTTGTTGCGTTGTGTGGGTCTTGCTGCAGCCGCGCCGATTACACGGCCGCAATCGCGGGTGTGTCATCGGCGCGGAACTCTCGGTTGTTGGCCAGCAACGCACAGACAATCCGTGCATTCTTGTTGGCCAGTGCGACGGCTGCCACGTTCGGGTTGCGACGCTCCAGCAACTTGTGCAGCCAGCCCCCCATGGCAACCTTCTGCTGGGCCCTGAAGATCACCGATCTCGCGCCGTGGATCAGCAAGGTGCGCAGATAGCTGTCGCCCCGCTTGCTGATGCCCAGCAGGGTGGGTTTGCCACCACTGGAATGTTGCCGGGGAACGAGGCCCAGCCAGGCCGCGAGCTGCCGTGCGTTGTCAAAGCTCTTCGCATCCCCAAGAGTGGCGACCAAGGCGCTTGCCGTGATCGGGTCGATGCCCGGAATCTTCTCGAGCTTGCGACTGTGATCGCTGGCGTGGTGCCAGGCCTTGATCTGCCCCTCCATCTCGGCGACCTGGCGATCGAGTTCCTTCAGATGTTCCATCAGTCGCTGGATCAACAGCCGGAATGCGCATGTCAGCTCGTTTGAAGCCTCTTCAATCAACTCGGGCACCCGCTTGGCGAGGTTCGCAATGCCTTGGGGAATGATCAAACCAAATTCACCGAGGAGGCCGCGGATCTGGTTGGCTTGCGCCGTGCGCGCCTTGACGAAACCTTGGCGCACCCGGTGCAGCGACAGCACCGATTGCTGCTCGATGTTCTTGATCGGCACGAACCGCATATTCGGCCGCGCCACGGCCTCGCAGATCGCCTCCGCATCGGCCGCGTCGTTCTTGTTGGTCTTCACATAGGGTTTGACAAACTGCGGGGCCATGAGTCGCACGGTGTGTCCGAAGCCTCCCAGCTTGCGCGCCCAGTGGTGCGCGCTGCCGCACGCTTCCATGCCGATCAGGCACGGCGGCAGGTTGGCAAAGGACGCAGCGACTTGATCGCGCTTGAGCTGCTTCTTCATGACGGTCTTGCCGCGCTCATCGACCGCGTGAATCTGGAACACGGCTTTTGCCAGGTCAATTCCAACAGTCGTAATTTCCATGACGGACGCTCCCTCTCGGTTCAAGTGGTTGAAGTAGTAACACCTGCACTTTGGCACAAAGATGCCGCTGCGGGTGGGGGCGTCCATCCCATTGCTTAAGATTCAGGTGCGCGGAGGTCATCTCGGCACAGTCTATGCGTCGGTTGGCGTTGCATCGTTTTGGTTGAGTGTTTCGATGCAGATTTATCGCGACCTGCAGCATTGGCACCTGGACACCAGCGACAGAGGCGCGCGAGAGGGAGTTTGCGACTTTGCGCGCGACGCGTATCGCGATGGGGCGCTTCCGGAGGCAAGTTTGCTCGGTGTGCGTTTGCGACTTTATTTGGCAGAAACAATTCTTGGGTGCCGCTTTGTTTTTTGCTTTGTTCACCTCTGCCGTTGAGGCGGCGCCGATGAACAAATGCGTGGTGAATGGCACAGTCACTTTTCAGCAAACGCCCTGCCCATCTGGTCAAGTGCGAAACCCGCCGTCAATCGAAGAACTGAACGCCGCTGAAAAAAAGAAGCGCGCAGCGCAAGCCGCAGCACAAGCCGCGAAGCAAACCACGCAACCATACGCCACATCGCTGTCGGGCTCCCCGGCGGCAACCGTTTCCGGTTTCACCTGCGATGGACGCATCCATTGCTCGCAGATGCGCTCTTGCGCGGAAGCCAAGTACTTTCTCGCCCATTGCCCTGGCGTGAAGATGGACGGCAACAGGGACGGCACTCCCTGCGAGCAGCAGTGGTGCAGCCGCTAACCCGAGCGCTTGTGCTGACCCGGCGTCTCACGATTTTGCCGTCCCGCCCTGCGCTACACGCATCACGCTGAACAAGGCGCCCAGCGCGGCCAGGCCGGTGGCAACCAGCAGGCCTACCTGAGGGGCGTGAGCTCCGGCCACCAGGTGAAACACCAGCGAGCTGGCCACGGCGCCCGCGGTCTGGCCTGAGAGCCGCGCGGTGGCTTGCATGCCGCCGGCCGCCGCGCTGCGTGCGCGGGGGGCGGCGAGCAGCATGTTGCGGTTGTTCGGCACCTGGAAGAATCCGAAACCCAGGCCGCACAACACGGTACTGGCGACGAGGGGCAGCAGACGCTGTTCCTGCGTCATCCAGGCGGCTAACAGCAGGCCTGCAGCCAGACAGACGGCGCCGAAGGTGCAGAGGGCGGCGGTGGATACGCGGTCGGCCAGGCGCCCGGCCCAAGGGGCAGCCACGGCGACCGTCAGGGGCCAGGGGGTCAATGCGAGGCCGGTGACCAGCGCGCTTTCGCCGAGGCGGTTTTGAAAGTCGAAGACCAGGGCGACGATGCCCGCGATCTGCGCCGCGAAGCAGCAGATCGAGGCGAGCACCGACAGCCGGAACGCGGGCACGCGCAGGAGATCGAGCGGAATGAGCGGCGCTTCAACCCGCCATTCGCGTGCGATCAGCGCCGCAAAAGCCGCAACAGCCACCGCCATCAGCACAGCGCCTTGCGCGGGCGAGGCCGCGAGCCGGTCGACGCCGAGCACGAGCGTGGCAAAACCCAGGGCGTTCAGGGCCATACTGGGCAGATCGAGCGGGCGCTGGCCCGGTGCGCTCTGCGGCAGCCTCCGCAGCGCCAGCAAGGTGATCAAGCCAACCGGCAGGTTGACGGCAAACAGCCAGCGCCAGTCGGCCAGCGAAAGAATCACCGCGCCGAGGGTCGGCCCGGCTGCTGAGGACAGGGCCACGGTCAGCGCGCTCCAGCCGATGGCCCGGCCCAGCATGCGCTGCGGCACGATGGCGCGCAGCAAAGCGGCGTTGAGCGCCATGATGCCCGCACCGCCCAGACCCTGAATGAACCGCGCGGCCACCAGCCAGCCGAAGCTCGGCGCCATGACACACAGGGCCGAGGCCAGGGTGAACACCGCAACGCCGCCGACGTAGAGCGTGCGATGCCCGATCTTGTCGCCGATGGCCGCGCAGGGGAACAGCGCCATGACCAGGGCCATCTGGTAGGCCGTGACCACCCAGATCGCCTGCGACGCGCTGACGTGCAATTCGGTGGAAATCGTGGGCAGGGCGACGTTGACGATGGTGCCGTCGAGCACGACCAGCACCGTCGCGAGCAGCACGCCGACCAAGGCCCAGAGCTGCCCGGGTTCGAGGGAGTCGCCAGTCTCGGTCTGCGCATGGGGCGCTGCATCGCGGCGAGACGGTATCGGTTTCACGGGAAAAGGCAGGGCATGGGGGGAATGATGGAACGCGAGCATGGATGCAAAGAACAGCATCGATGGACCGCCGATGGTTGCATTGATTTCTCCATGCGGCTCCTAAATCCGAGGCGGTTCCTGCATCAGCGCGACCTGCTCGCGCAACTCCAGGATGCGGTCCTGCCAGTAACGCACGCTGCCGAACCAGGGAAACGCTGCGGGAAATGCGGGGTCGCTCCAGCGGCTGGCGATCCAGGCGCTGTGATGCAGCAGGCGCAGGGTGCGCAGGGCTTCGACAAGGTGTTTCTCGCGATCATCGAACTCGCGGAACATCTCGTAGCCGCGCAGCAGCGCCGCGAACTGACGTCGCATGTCGGCTTCGTCGCCCGAGAGCAGCATCCACAAATCCTGAATCGCGGGGCCGCTGCGGCTGTCGTCGAAGTCGACGAAATGCGGGCCCTCGTCGGTCCAGAGCAGATTGCCCGGATGGCAATCGCCATGCAGCCGGATCAGCGACACATCCCCGGCCCGCGCATAGGCCTGGCGCACGGCATCGAGCGCCTGATCGACGACGGCGAGCCAAGCGGCGCGCAGGTCTTCAGGCAGCCAGCCGCCGTCGAGCAACAAATCGCGCGACGCCACGCCGAAGGTCTGCACATCCAGCGTGGGACGGGCTTGGTAGGCACGCGCAGCGCCAACGGCATGGAGCCTGCCGAGAGAGCGGCCCAACCATTCCAGCGTCTCGTCCTGTTCGATCTCTGGAGTGCGCCCGCCCTGGCGCGCGAACAGGGCCAGCCGATGCCCGGAGACGGTATGCAGAGTGCGGCCGCCCAAGAGCAGGGGTGGCACGACCGGCACCTCGCGCTCGGCCAGTTCCAGGGTGAAGGCGTGCTCTTCCAGAATGGCCGCGTCGCTCCAGCGGCCGGGGCGGTAGAACTTGGCGATGCGTTGGCTGCCGTCTCCCAGACCCACTTGAAAGACCCGGTTCTCGTAACTGTTGAGCTGCAGCAGCGTGCCGTCGCAGCGCAGGCCCAGGCTGTCGATGGCGTCGAGCACGCCATCGGGACTGAGATCGGCGTAGGTGGGAGGGGTCGGGGCGTTCACGCTGGCGGCCTCGCTCACGCGACAGTCCGCAGCGTTTCAAGTTCGACAGCAATCGTTGCCGCTGCGCTGCTGAGCGACACCGCGCCATCCTGCACCAGACATTGCAACTGCATCGTGCGCTCGGTGAGGCCACCCAGAGCCTGGCTGACCTCAGGCGGCAGACGCAGCACAGTGAGGTTTTTCAGCCGCGCGAGCCTGCCCGCGTTCTGCTTCCACCACACCGGGCAACTGCTGGCATGGCAGACCACGACAACCTGATCCGCGCGCCCGCAGGCTTTGCGCACGCGGCTCTCATCGGGCTGGCCGATGTCGATCCACAGCTTGATCGCGCCGGTGAGGTCTTTCACCCAGATGTCGGGCTCGTCCACGTCGAACAGGCCCTTGGTCAGGGCGATGCCCTCCTGCGCGTACAGCGCGTAGAGCAGCACCCGCACCATCATGCGCTCCTCGGTCTCGGAGGGGTGGCAGGCCAGGGTCAGTGCATGGTCGGCGTAGTAATGCCGGTCCATGTCGGCCACCTGCAGGTCGGCTTTGTAAATCGTTGCTTTCAGCGCCATGGCATGCATCACTCGGGAAGGAAACTCTGCATTGTGCGTTGCCGCGTCACTGTCACCCGCCATTCTGCGGCGCCACATGCCCGCTGACGATGGCGCCGTCGTGCAGCTGCAGGCGGGTAAAGACGGGCAAGGCGAGCAGCGGCAGCGCAGCCAGCAGCAGAAAAGATAGATGAAAGGTCGCCAGCGAGGGCATCAAGTGGTGGGGCGTGAACAGGCCCAGCCACGCAGCGCCCAGTGAAACGCCGAAACTCACGGTGAGTTGCTGCAGCAGCCCGCCCAGGCTGGTGGCGCGACTCAGGCGTTGCGCATCAATGTCGGCATAGGCCAGGGTGTTGGAGGTCATGAACTGGGTGGAGCGCACCAGGCCGTAGAACACGATGGCCGCCGCAATCCACGCCGTTTCGGTGTGCGGCCCGATGAGGGCGAAGGTGCACAGGCTGGTGGTGCAGGCCAGAGCGCTGATCAGCAACAGGGTGCGAAAACCCAGCCGCCGCAGGGCGGTGCCGACGAACACCCGCACCACCGGCGAGGCCACGGCCGACAGAAAGGTGAGCGCGCCCGACTGCACCGGGCTCATGCCCAGCCCGAGTTGCAGCATGAGCGGCAACAGATAAACCGGCCCGTTCATCGCAATGCGGCACAGCCCGCCCGCCAGGGTGGCAATGCCGAAGGCGCGTTCGCGTAGCAGGCCCAGATCGACCGCCGGATGCTTGCGGCCGCGACTGTGGCGCCAAAACAGGCCCAGCAGCGCCAGCGCGCCCAGCAGCAGCACAGCCAGCCAGGCGACCGGCAGATGGTCAGCGCCTTCCAGGCTGACCTGCACCAAGCCCACCGCCAGGCCGAACAACACGAAGCCCCACAGATCGAAGGCTGGCGGCGCAGGGGCATCGACGTCGCGGATGAAGCGCGCGGTCAGCGCCATGCCCAGCAGACCGAAAGGCAGGTTGACATAGAAAATCCAGCGCCACGACAGCGCCGTGGTGAGATAGCCGCCGAGCAGCGGCCCGATCACCGGCCCGATGATGGCGGGCAGCGTCGCATAGGTCATGGCGCGCACCAGCTGCGAACGCGGAAAACTGCGCAGCAGAATGAGGCGCCCGACCGGCGTCATCATCGCCCCGCCCAAACCCTGCAACACCCGCATCGCGACCAGCATGGGAAAACTGTCGGCCAGCCCGCACAGCACCGAGCCGGTGGTGAACAGCCCCAAAGCGGCCACGAACACGCGGCGCCCGCCGAAGCGGTCGGCGCACCAGCCGCTCAGCGGAATGAACACGGCTAGGGTCAGCACATACGCGCTCACCGCCAGACTCATCTGCACCGCGCTGACCTGCAGCGAGCGCGCCATGTCGGGAATGGCAGTGGTGACGATGGTGGCGTCGAGCTGCTCCATCAGAAAGGCGATGGCCACGATGATGGCGACCAGCGGGCGTCCTTGCTGAGCCGAGTCGTCCGTGTTCGGCGACGGCTGTTCAGCGGAAGGGGGGATTTGAGACAACGGGGTGGGCGTCAAAAAAACGAGCAAGGATCAGCGCTGGCGGTGTTGCGTGATTGTCCGCCAGGACACGAATCACCGCTGCGGCAGTCCCACTTGCTTTTGCGCCGCGCCGAAAAGCACAACACCCCGCCGGGGCGGGGTGTTGTGGGGTGCCGTGCAGACGAGGCGTTTACAGCCGCCGGGTTTACTGGCGCTTGAACAGTTCTACCAAGTCGTCGCGCATCGGGGCGGTGGCGGCGACGTTGAGTTTGTAGTCTTTGCCGTCGAAAGTGATCTTGTTGATCATGGCCTCTTTTTTGTTCAGATCCAGCGTGACGGCGCGCAGGGTGGCGGTTTCAAAATATTTGGCGATTTTGGGATTGCGCGCGGCGATCTCTTGCGGCTGCTTTTGCGCCCAAGTCGTGACGTGGAAAATCACACTGCCCTTGTAGTTGTGCTCGGCCAGTTGTTCCAGCGCAACTTCGAGCAGCGCCATGTTTTCTTCCTTCTTCCACTCGCCGCCAAAGGCGAGGTAAATGCCGTCTGAGGGCAGGAGGTGGGCGACGGCGGGGGCGATCTCTGCCTTGTCTTTCACCGACTCAAAGGTCAACCGGGAGTCGGCCTTGTTCACCGTCAAGGTGCCGCCAATACCCCCGGCCAGATCGTTGCAGATCACGGAACGGTTCACCAGAAGGCCCAGATGCGGACGCTGCATGGTCTGGGCCAGGGCGTTGCCCACCACCCCGCCGGCCATGATGCGGATGGTCTGGATTTCGCTGAAGGTCAGCGGCTTTTTGGCTTCTTGCGCAAACGCGGACGACGAAAAGGCCAGTGCGGAGAAGGCGACGGTCAACAGAGCTTTTTTCATGGGCTTCCTTTCAAAAAGAAAGCGTGAGTATCAATTAGTTACATGCGCTCAAGTCGATTCCATCCACCTCCGCTTTGATGCAGATCAAGCAAATGCTCGACTGTTGCGCAGCAGACCCTTTTCGCCACGCTTATGGCGAAAACGTAAAGAGTTGTGTGGAAAAAGTACGCTCCCGTCCGATGATCGCTATTAATTTACAGTGCCTTTCAAGGTCAATCCCTAAACTACGGCAGTTCCGTTGATCTCCAACACGAGACCCCGACACCCCGGGCGACTCGTCCCAGACTGCAGCCCTTGCAATCCGTTTTCGCACCGATGGATCAATCCCACCCTTCCAACAAATTGCGGCGTCCGCAACGGGCCCTGTTGGCGCTGAATCTGGTCGGATACGCTGCGGGCGCCCTCACGATTCTGGGCTACGGACTGATCGGGCTGCTGCCCACTTTCGTGGCCTGGGCCTACTTTCTGACCGGGGCGCTGGGCAACATCGGGCTGTATTTCTGGATACAGGGCCTGAGCGACGAAGCAGTTCGCACCAAAACCTACCCCACCTACGTCTTTCTGCTGCTCAACGTGGGCGTGCAGCTGGGCTTTGCCATCTGGCAACCGCAGATTGCGTTCATCGCCATGCTGATCCTGATTGGCATCGTGCCCATCGAAGTGCTGCACTTTCGCCGTCGCCAGATCGTGTTCATGTACGGCCTGATCGCGGCGATGACCCTGATCGCTCTCTTGTTGAGCGCGGGCCGCTGGAGCATTCCCACCAACGGCTGGACGCAGCAGGCGCTGCTGTGGATTGCGTTCACCGAAGCGCTGGCTTTCAGCATCGCCACGCAGTTGTTCAAAGAGCGCTTCAGCCGCAAGCTGGTGCAGCACAACGAGCAGATCCGCGACGAGTACAAGACCTATCGCACCATCGCCCATCGCGATGATCTCACCGGCTTGGCCAACCGCCGGGCGTTCATGCAGAAACTGAGCGCCACGCTGGTCAAGCATCCGCATCAGGCTCTGGCCGTGGGCATGATCGATCTCGACCGCTTCAAGATCGTCAACGACCGTCTGGGCCATTCGGTGGGAGATCAACTGCTGGTGGCCGTGGGCCAGCGCCTGCGTAGCGTGCTGCGCCAGACCGATGTGCTGGCGCGGCTGGGCGGAGACGAGTTCGTGGTGATGTTCACCGGGTACACCTCGCTCGACCAGCTGCGCGCAGTGGCCGACCGATTGGTCAAAAGCATGGAGCAGGAGTTCACGGTGCAGAGCCACGCCCTGCAGATCGGGCTGTCGCTGGGCATCGTCATTCAGCAGCAAGCGCAGCCGGTGGATGCGCTCACCTTGATGCGCCGCGCCGATCTGGCGATGTACGCCTCCAAGGAAGGCGGCCGTCAGCAGTACCGCTTTTTCGACCAGCATATGGAAGACGCCCTGCAGGACCATGATCGCAAGCTCAACTGGGTGCTCGACGCGCTGCATCATAACCGGCTGGAACTGCACTACCAGCCCATTCTGTCACTCGATGGCGGCACGGCATCGGGCGTGGTTGGCGTCCACAGTGCCGAGGCGCTGCTGCGCCTGCGCGACGCCGACGGCGTGCACACGGCGGGCGCGTTCGAGTCGGTGCTCGATGACGAGCAAATCGGTGTGCCGGTCGGACGTTTCGTACTGTCTGCCGCGCTCGATCAGGCGCAGCGCTGGCATCTGCAGGGCCGTGATATTCAGGTCAGCGTCAACATCAGCCCGCGCCATTTTCTCGATCCGCAATTCCTCTCCGACCTGCGCGCCGCGCTGGAACGCCATCCGCAATGTCCGCCGGAACGGCTCGTGCTCGAAGTCACCGAGCATGGCTCCGAGCTCGACAGCCGCATGGCCAGCTTTGTCGTCAGCCGGTGCCGCCATCTGGGCGTGCGGGTCGCGCTCGACGACTTTGGCACCGGCAGCGCCAGCCTCACCCATCTGCAACAACTCGAGGTCTCGTCGGTCAAGATCGACCGCAGCTTCACCCGCGACCTGTTCACCAGCGGCGCCGGGCTGAGCATCACTTACGGGCTGCTGCGCACCGCCGCGCTGATGGGCCTGGCCGTGGTGGCCGAGGGGGTGAGCACGCCGCAACACGCGCTGGCGCTGGCCTCCATGTCGTGCCGACGTTTTCAGGGCTATGCCATCGCCCGGCCGATGACCGCCGAAGCCATGGATGCCTGGCTCACCACCTGGCGCTCGCAACTGCCTTGGGCGGCCTTGCTGCCCAAGCAGGCGCAAATCTCGCCCGATGCGATTCACGCCCTGGTGCAGCACAACAATACGGCGCTGCATGCCGAGCGCGGCACCATCAGTTCGGAAGAACGCAAGCAGCTCATCGAGCCAGATGCCCAGAACGCCTGCGCCCTGGGCTTGTGGTGCCACGAAAACGGCGCGAGTTACAGCAACCGGCCCGGATTTCTGAGACTGATGCGCGAACATCATGTGTTTCACAACCGGCTGCGCGAAGAACTGGCCGAGGCCCCGCTGAGCCCGGAGTCGGCCAGGATCAAGAGCCTGGGCGAGCAAAGCCGCATCATTCGGCACCAGTTCTGGAATCTGATTCTGCTGGGCGTCGACAAGCCCGTCGGATCTGACCAAGAGGAAGTCAACTCAACCGAATTCAACAGCGTGTTCGAGTCGGCTCCGGCCGAGTCCATCGAAGCGCCCTCCACCCCGCCAGCACTCAAACTCGTTCTGTGAGTATTTTTTGGTGAAATGAGCGGGCGCTGCAAGCCTTGCCGCTTGCATTGCCTCTGCGCCGCATGAACACTCCATCACAACAAGACGCTTTCGCTCGTGCGCAGCATGTCCGGCCTCCGCCACGCGCGGGGTGCCCGCCTGCAGCGTGCCGCGGCCCAGACTGAACATGACGCAGCGCGCCCCTGATCAAAACCCAGACAACCGCCCCGCACCGTCCACCGCCCTGCTGAACCGCACCCTCGCAGGTTATGTGCTCTACGCGGGGCCGCTGCTCGTCTATGCCGCGGCGGGGCTGCTGCCCTGGCTGGCTGCCGTCGCCTACGGCCTGCTCGGGGTGACGGTCAATCTGCTTCTGCTCAACTGGATGCTCTACTTCCCCCAGACGCAGAACAGCGCAGAGGATTTTCCGGTCACGCTGTTCCTGCTGCTCAACGCCGGGCTGCAGTTCCTGTTCTTCGCCTTGTTGCCGTCAGTGGGGGCGCTGTTCGTGCTGCCGCTGTTTGCGCTGATTCCAATCGCCGCGCTGCATGTGCGTCGGCTTCAGATTGCCGCCAGCCTGCTGCTGCTTGCGGCGCTCAGCGCAGTGGCGATAGGGCTCAGTCCTGGCCGAATTCAGTTGCCCATGGCGGACGGGCAGCAGCGCGCACTGGCATGGGCTGCCGTGCTGACCGTGCTCGCCTTCGGCGCCACGCTCATGATGACCGTCGAAGGCTTCAGCCGCGCGCTCATCAAGGACAACCTGCGGCTGACCAAGGCGTTCAAGGCGCTGCGCCGCTTCGCCCTGCGCGACGAGCTGACCGGGCTGGCCAATCGCCGCATCTTTCTCGATCACCTCAACGAGCTGATGCAGCGCCGCCCGAACCAGACGCTGACCATCGGGCTGATGGATCTCGACCGCTTCAAATCCGTCAACGACCGGCTGGGCCACATCATCGGCGATCAGTTGCTGGTCGCCGTGGGGCAACGGCTGCGCGGTGTGCTGCGCGAGGGCGATCTGCTGGCCCGTTTCGGCGGCGATGAATTCGTGGTGCTGCTGCCCGGCTACAGCACCGAACAGCAGCTCAGCTACATCGCCAAACGGCTGGTGAACTGCATCGAAGCGCCGTTCATCATTCAAGGCAACAGCCTGCAGATCGGGCTGTCGCTCGGTCTGGTGGTACAGCAGCCCGATGCGCCCGTCGACGCGCAAACCCTGGTGCGGCGGGCCGACATGGCCATGTATGCGGCGAAGAAAAACGGCCGACAGCAATACCGCATCTTCGATCAGCAGATGGAAGACGCCATGCAGGAGCGGCACCGCAAGCTGCAATGGGTGCAGTCGGCGCTGCGCGACAACCGGCTGGAACTGCAGTATCAGCCGATCCTGTCTCTGCAGGCGGCATCAACCGCCAAAGGGGCGGAACCCCAGGTGCAGATCGACGGCGCCGAAGCCCTGCTACGGCTACGCGACGCGGCGGGCTTGCACCGCGCAGCGACTTTCGAGGCCGTGCTCGACGACGACACCCTGGCCGTGGCGGTGGGCCGTTTTGTGCTGGCCGCGGCCATGCGCCAGGCCGACGCCTGGTTCGGTGCGGGGCGCGCGCTGCAGATCAGCGTCAACATCAGCCCGCGGCATTTTCTCGATCCGCAATTTCTCTCCGACCTGCGCAGCGTGCTGGCCCAGCATCCGCAGTGCCCGCCCGGGCTGCTGGCGCTGGAGCTGACCGAGCACGGCTCCGAGCTCGACGGCGCGATGGCGCGCTTCATGGTCGCGCAATGCCGTCAATTAGGCGTGCAGGTCATCCTCGACGACTTCGGCACTGGCAGCGCCAGCCTGATCCACTTGCAGCAGCTCGAAATCACCTCGGTCAAGATCGACCGCAGCTTCACCCATGACCTGTTCACCAGCGGCGCGGGCCTGAGCATTTCCTGCGGCCTGCTGCGCATCGCCGAGCTCATGGGGCTGGAAGTGATCGGCGAAGGCGTGGGCTCGGCGCAGCATGCGCTGGCGCTGTCGTCCATGGGCTGTCGGCGCTTTCAGGGCTACGCCATTTCGCCGCCGCTGTCGCTGTCCGACTTCGAAGTCTGGCTGGCCAACTGGCCCCAACTCATCCCCTGGACGGCCTCGCTGCGCCACCAGCCGGCCATCTCGGCCGATGCCATCCAGGCCCTGGTGTGGCACAACGCCGTGGCGCTGCGCGCGCAACAAGACACCTTGAGCGAAAGCGAGCGTCAGCAGTTTCTCAAGCCGAACGCCGCGCTGCAAAGCGAGCTGGGTCTTTGGTGCCAGACCCATCAGGCGATGTATGAAGATCGGCCCGCTTTCCTGCGCCTGATTCGCGAGCTGCACATCTTTCACACCCGGCTGCGCGAGCAGCTGGCGACCAGGGCGCCGATCGAGCCGGCGCAGGCCGCGCAGCTCAAGGCGCACAGCCGCGTGGTGCGGCATCAGTTCTGGAATCTGGTGCTGGTGAACATTCCGCCCATGGCGGCGGAATCGGCGTCGCGCCAAGCGGGCCGAGATGCCGACCGAAACGCCGACTCGCGCTCCGGCGGTTTCGACAGCTCGATGCACCCCACCTTGCCGCTATAACGCTCTCAGCTTGACGCCACCACCCGCACCTGCTGCGCGGCGAGCTTGGCGTTGGCGCGCGCGGCGTCGGTCGATTCGGCGCGGGCCAGCGCCACGCCCATGCGGCGTTTCACAAAACTCTCGGGTTTGCCGAACAGCCGCAGATCCGTTCCGGGTATGGCCAGCGCCGCCTCCACCCCTTCAAAGCGCACGCCGCGCGCCTCGACTGCCCCGTAGATCACCGCGCTGGCGCCCGCGGTCTTGAGCGACGGGTCCACCGGCAGGCCGAGTATGGCTCGGGCGTGCAGCTCGAACTCGCTCTGCCACTGGGTGATGAGGGTGACCAGCCCGGTGTCGTGCGGGCGCGGGCTGACCTCGCTGAACCACACCTGCTCGCCCTTGACGAACAGTTCCACGCCAAAAATGCCGCGCCCGCCCAGCGCCTCGGTGATGCGCCGCGCCATGTCGCGGCTGCGCTCCAGCGCCACCGGGTTCATGGGGTGCGGCTGCCAGCTTTCCACATAGTCGCCAGCCACTTGCACATGGCCGATGGGTTCGCAGAAGTCGGTGCGCACGGCGCCGTCGGCGCCCATGCTGCGCACGGTGAGCTGGGTGATTTCATAATCGAAATCGATGAAGCCCTCGACGATCACACGGCTCTGCGCCACGCGCCCGCCCGACATCGCCGCCTCCCAGGCGGGGCGCACGTCGGCCGGGCCGTCGAGCTTGCTCTGCCCCTTACCCGAGGAACTCATCACCGGCTTGACCACGCAGGGATAGCCGATGCCGCCATCGATCGCGGCCTGCAGTTGCTCCAGCGAATCGGCGAAGGCATAGGGCGAGGTAGCCAGCCCCAGCTCTTCGGCGGCCAGTCGGCGGATGCCTTCGCGGTTCATGGTCAGCCGCGCCGCGCGGGCTGTGGGAATGACGGTCACCACACCGGCAGCCTCCAGCTCTTCGAGCACTGGCGTGGCGATGGCCTCGATTTCCGGCACCACCAGATGCGGCTTTTCCTGCAGGATGAGGGCGCGCAAGGCCTCGGGATCGGTCATTTGAATCGTGCGGGCATGGTGCGCCACCTGCTGCCCCGGCGCGTGGTCGTAGCGGTCCACCGCGATGGTTTCCACGCCCAGGCGCTGCAGCGCGATGAGCACTTCCTTGCCCAGTTCGCCCGCGCCGAGCAGCATCACGCGGGTGGCCGTAGGGGAAAGCGGGGTGCCAAGGGTCGTCATGTCAAAGTCCTTCACGATTTAGAAAGCGCCGGCCAGGGCATTGACCGTCAGCGCCAGAATCACCACATTGAAAAAGAACGCCGCCACGCTGTGCAGCAACACCAGATGGCGCACATGCCGCCCGGCGATGTTCACGTCCGAGGTCTGAAAGGTCATGCTCAGCACCACGGAAAAATAGAGATAGTCCCAATAATCGGGCACCTGACTGTTGGGGAACATCAGCGCAGGCGTGCCCGCCGTGCGCGCGGTGTAGTCGCTATGGGCGTATTGCAGGGCGAAGATCACCGAAAAAAACAGCCAGGACAGCACGATGCTGCTTCCGGCCAGCGCCAGCGCGCCGGGGTGACCGCGCACTGCATGCAACTCCACCGACAGCGCAGCGAACACCGCGCCCGACAGCACCAGGCTGAACAGCAGCACCGTCCAGCGTCCTTCGGCCTCCAGCTCGGTGCGGCGCTTGAGCGTTTCGGTCGTGGCGTGCGCCATCATCCAGGCGGTGCTGACAAGAAACAGCAGCGCACTGGCATCAAACGCCCAGAGCAACGCAATAGTGTGCGGCAAAGTGGCACTGAGCACCGCCCATAGCACCACGCCCAGCACAATGGCCGCGCTCAAACGCGGGCGGTGGCTGAGTGTGCGGTAGAGGGTGAGAAGCGGATTGCGCATGGGGCATGAAGTGTAGGGTGAGTTCAGCGCGACATACCCGGCGATGAATCCCTAGAATTGCGCACCGCAACATCGCGCCCGCCTCTCTCCCTTCACGACCAAGGTTCGCCATGACCGCCGACACGTCCACCGACTTCCCCGATCTGTCGCATATCGCCCCCCGCGAAAAAGCCGAAATCCTCGCCCAGGCCCTGCCCTATATCCGCAAATTTCACGGCAAAACTCTGGTCATCAAATACGGCGGCAACGCCATGACCGACCCGGCTCTGCAGCAAGACTTTGCCGAGGACGTGGTGCTGCTCAAGCTGGTGGGCATGAACCCGGTGGTGGTGCATGGCGGCGGCCCGCAGATCGACGAGGCTTTGAGCCGCGTAGGCAAAAAAGGGACTTTCGTGCAAGGCATGCGCGTGACCGACGACGAAACCATGGAAGTGGTGGAATGGGTGCTGGCCGGCCAGGTGCAGCAAGACATCGTCGGCCTGATCAACCACGCCGGCGGCAAGGCAGTGGGACTGACCGGGCGAGACGGCGGCTTGATTCGCGCGCGCAAACTGCGCATGCGCGACCGCGAGAATCCTGAAGCCGAGATCGACGTCGGCCAGGTGGGCGAAGTGGCGGCCATCGACCCTTCGGTGGTCAAGGCGCTGCAGGACGATCAGTTCATTCCGGTCATCTCGCCCATCGGCTTCGGCGAAGACAACGCCTCGTTCAACATCAACGCCGACGTGGTGGCGGGCAAGCTGGCCGAAGTGCTGCGCGCCGAAAAGCTGCTGCTGCTCACCAATATTCCCGGGGTGATGAACAAGAAGGGCGAACTGCTCACCGATCTCACCGCGCATGAAATCGACGACATGTTCGCCGACGGCACCATTTCCGGCGGCATGCTGCCCAAAATCTCGTCCGCGCTGGAAGCCGCCAAATCCGGCGTCAACTCGGTGCACATCGTCGATGGCCGAATTCCGCACGCCATCCTGCTGGAAGTGCTGACCGAACAGGCCTTCGGCACCATGATCCGCTCGCATTGAGTACCCTGGCGCTGGCCTCGTTCAGCGGCGGCAAGGATTCGATGCTCGCCGTGCAGCGCGCCCGCGAAAGCGGGCTGGAAGTGCGCTGGCTGCTGGCCATGCTCGAAGAAACCGGTCAGCGTCTTCGCAGCCACGGCGTGCCGCTGGCGTTAATGCAGGCGCAAGCAGACGCCTTAGGGCTGGAACTGGTAACAGCGGCAGCAAGCTGGGACAACTACCAAGCCAGATTCGTCGCGCAGTTGCAGGCGCTGGCCGCGCGCGGCGCGCAGGTCGCGGTGTTTGGCGACATCGACCTGCAGGCCCACCGCGACTGGGAGGAACAGGTCTGCGCCCAAGCCGGTTTGCAGGCATGCCTGCCGCTGTGGGGGCAGGCGCGGCTGGCGCTGGTGGACGAGTTTCTGGCGCAGGGCTGGCACGCCCGCGTGGTATGCGTGGACAGCCGTTTTCTCGACGACGCGTATTGCGGTCGGGAGTTCGATGCCGAATTCATCGCCAGCCTGCCGGAGGGCATTGACGCCTGCGGCGAGAACGGCGAGTTCCACACCTTCGTGTTCGACGGCCCCGCGTTCTCCCGCCCGGTGGAGCATCGCGTTACCGGGCTGACTCCCTGGACCGCACCCGCACGCTTCGGCGCGGTGCGCTACTGCTTTGCCAATCTGGATTTGCCATATGCCGCGTAATCCAGCTTGCGCAGCAAGTCAGACCGTCTGGCTGCTCGATCTCGACAACACCCTGCACGACGCCTCCTGGCGTGTGTTTCCGCTGATGAATGCGCAGATGACGGCCTTCATCGAACGGCATCTGGGCGTGGAGCGAGTGGAAGCCAACCGCATTCGCGCCCATTTCTGGCAACGCTACGGCGCCACGCTGCTGGGCCTGATGCACGAGCACGGCGTGGACGCCGCGCAATTTCTGCGCGAGACGCACGATTTTCCGCACCTGCCTCGCATGCTGCGCTGCGACGGCAGCGAGCGCGCCGCGCTGGCGCGTCTGCCGGGTCGCAAACTGGTGCTCACCAATGCCCCGCGCAACTATGCCCGCCGCGTGCTGAAAACACTCAAACTCTGGCCGCTGGTCGACGGCCTGATCGCGGTGGAAGACATGTGGATGTTCCACAAACTGCGCCCCAAGCCGGACGCGCGCATGCTGCGCCATGTGCTCGCCCGATACCGGCTCAGGCCGGCGCAATGCGTGCTGGTCGAAGACACGCCCGGGCATTTGCAGGCCGCGCGTCGCATCGGCCTGCGCGGCGCGTGGATGGTGCGCTACGCCCGCCGCGCCGCGCGAGCAAGGCGCGATCTGCCCATGGAACGCACCGGCCTGCACGGACGGCCGGATTTCGTCACCGCGCGCATCCGCAGCCTGAGTGAACTCAGGCAAATCTGAATTCAACCCAGATCATCCAGCGCGTCGCCCAGTTCCTTGGCGCGCTGATCGGCCGCGTGCAAGGCGCGGATGATCGTGGTCTGCATATCGGCCGCATCGAACACGCCCAGCGCCGCTGCGGTGGTGCCGCCTTTGCTGGTGACGTTGGCACGCAAGGTGGCCAAGGGCTCGCTGCTGCCCTGCGCCAACGCGGCTGCCCCGGCCAGCGTGGCTAGAGCCAACTCGCGCGCCTGCGCGCTGTTCAAACCGAGTTCTTCGCCAGCGCGCGTCATGGCTTCGGCCAGGTAAAACGCATACGCCGGGCCCGATCCCGACACTGCGGTGACCGCGTCGAGCAGGTCTTCACGCTGCACCCACACCCGCCGACCCGCCGGGGCCAGCAGGGCATCGGCCAGGGCGCAATCGGCCTCGCTGGCCTGCGCGCTGGCGAACAGCCCGGTGATGCCCTGACCGATGAGCGCCGGGGTGTTGGGCATGGTGCGCACCATGCGCTGCGCGCCGGTCTGCCGCTCGATGGCACGGCAGCGCACCCCGGCCATGATGCTGACGTGCAGCGCGTCGCCCAGATGCGCTCGGCAGTCGGCCGCGGCCTGCGCGAACTGCTGCGGCTTCACCGCCCAAACCACGGCCTGCGCATCGCGCAACGCGGCGTTGGGCGCTTCCAGAATCTGCACACCGGGAAAGCGTTGCTGCAACCGAGCGCGCTGTTCGGCGAAGGGCTCGACCACGCACAGCTTGGCGGGTTGCGCCCCCGAGGTCAGCAGCCCGCCGATCAGGGCGCTGCTCATATTGCCGCCGCCGATGAAGGCGGTGATGGGCAGGGAAACGGAGGAGATCGCAGGAGAAGTCAGGTTCGCATTCATGCCGCACATTATTCCTGCAAGTCGGCGCCTGCAATTCACCGATAATTCTTGCTCCATGCGTGTTCTTGCCCTCGATACCAGCACCGAAGCCCTGAGCGTTGCGCTCAGCGTGGACGGCCACTGCCGCAGCTTCGACGAAGTTGGCGGCCCGCGCGCCTCGCAGCGGCTGCTGCCTTTGTGCGCCGAGTTGCTGCGCACGGCCGGGCTGCAATTCGCCGATCTCGACCTGATCGGCATGGGCGCCGGGCCGGGCGCGTTCACCGGGCTGCGCACGGCCGCGTCGGCGGCGCAGGGGCTGGCCTATGCCCTGCACCTTCCGGTGGCGCGCGTCGACACCCTCATGGCGCAGGCGGAAACCGCCTTTGCGCTGCTACAGAGCGACGGCACGGTGTTGCCCGATCCGGTGCAAGCCGAGCCGGGCACGGTGGTGCTCGTGGCGAACGATGCGCGCATGGGCGAGTTGTATTGGGAGCTGTTTCGCGCCCAGACATCGGGCTGGCAAAGTCTGCACCGGCCGACCGTGCAACGGCCCGAGCACGCGGTGCTGGCCTGGGCCGAGGTGCTGGCCGATCTGCCCGAACATCTGGAGACCGGTGTGCTGCCCCGCTTGCTGGCCTGCGGCAACGCCTGGAGCGAACATGCAGACGCCCTCTCCGCCGCCTTCGCCTCGCACGCCAGCGACAACCCGCGCCTGTTCGCCCTGAACCGCGCGGTGCTGCGCGCCGTGGCCTGCACGCCGTCGGCCGCCGCCGTGGCCCGGCTGTCGCTGCAGCAACACGCCGCCGGACTGACCGTCCCTGCGGCGCTGGCGCAACCTATTTATGTGCGCGACAAAGTGGCCTTGACCACGGCGGAGCGCGAACTGGCTCGCGCTGCCTTATGAACGCCCGGCTGCGTCCGCACGACTCGTCTGACGCCTTTGCCCCGGCTGGGCAGTCGGCGCACGCCCTGCGACCGATGACCCCCGCCGACCTCGACGCCGTGGCGCAGATCGAAAACACGGTGTACGACTTTCCCTGGAGCCGGGGCAACTTCGCCGACTCCCTCACCGCGCAATATCACGCGCAGGTGCTCACCGACGAGACCGACACCGTGCGCGGCTATTTCGTGGCCATGCCCGGCGTGGAAGAAATGCATCTGCTCAATATCTCGGTCGATCCCGCGGTGCAGGGCCAGGGTTTGAGCCTGCTGATGCTCGATGCCGTGGTTTTGCTCAGCCGGGCCGATGGCGCCTACCTGCTCTGGCTGGAAGTGCGTCCGAGCAATGCCCGCGCCGTGCGCATTTACGAGCGCTACGGCTTCTACCCCATTGCCCGCCGACGCGACTATTACCCCTCGGTCGATACACAAGGCCGCGCCAGCCGGGAAGACGCCCTGGTGATGTCCGCGCAGGTGGACGATCTGCTGCAACGCCGCGGCCTGCGTCCGGCCTGACCGCGCCCAGCCCGCATGACTGAGCCCAGCCCTCGCCTCACCCCGCAAACCCTGCAGTGGACGCAGGCGCTCGGCTTGGGGCCGCTGTTCGTGCGGCGCGAAGTTCTGCGCGAGCAGCAAGCTCAGCCCGCTGTCGAAGCCGCAGAAGTCATTGCAACGCCCGCCGCTGCAAGGCCGGTCGCGCAGCCGCCCAAGCCCAACCGCCCCATCCCGCCGCCACGACCTGCGTCCTCCATCCCCATCGCGGATGCCGCGCGGGTTGAGGCCATCGCCCGCATGGACTGGGACGAGCTGCAAGCCGGGGCTCAGGCCTGCCGCGCCTGCAAACTCGGCAGCAGCCGACACCAAGCCGTGTTCGGCAGCGGCTCCACGCAAGCCCGCTGGATGATCATCGGCGAGGCGCCCGGCGCCGAAGAAGACCGCCAAGGTCAGCCCTTTGTCGGCGCCGCGGGGCAATTGCTCGACGCCATGCTGCAGGCCATCGGCCTGGACCGCAGCGCCAACGACCCCGAGCGCGCGGTTTACATCGCCAATGTGCTCAAGTGCCGTCCGCCGGGCAACCGCAACCCCGAGCCCGAAGAAGTGGCCCAATGCGCGCCCTGGCTCGAGCGCCAGGTGGCCCTGCTGCAGCCACAGCTCATTCTCGCTTTGGGCCGATTCGCGGCGCACAGCCTGCTCGGCAGCCAAGCGCCCATCAGCCAGTTGCGCGGGCAGGTGCACGAGTTCGCCGGAATTCCCGTGATCGTGAGCTATCACCCGGCCTATCTGCTGCGCAACCCGGCCGACAAGGCCCGCGTCTGGCGCGACCTGTGTTTCGCACGCGATCTTGCCGACGCCGCAGCAGCAAAAACAGCAGCAACTCAGTCCGAATAAGACTGGCCTGTCTGCGCCATACGCAACACGATTTCTGCGACTTTTTCACGCTTTTTGGCGCCGCGATCACAGCGCATGGGGTTGACCCTGAGCGGCGCCCGCAGGTCAATCCAGAACAATGTAAAGAATCAAACAAAGGGCGCAATGCCGCGTTTTGCACCGCAAAGTCATACCGGGGGTATGACCGGCACCGCCCGCAAACCTGGAGAGAGACATGCAGATCGACACCGCTTTTTTCATCAATGCCATCGGCATTGCCATCATGATCTACGGCCTGGTGGATGTTTTGCTGCTACGCAGCAAGATTCCCGGCGGGCAGGTGGGCAAAGCGTGGAAGGGCCTGACCCTGTTGATCGGGCTGTTTACCGCGGGCTATCTCGTCTCGCCCTTTTTCAGCACTCTGCCCGCAGATTCCATCCGCATCATCGTCTCGCTGATTTTCCTGTTTGGCGCGGTGTACGTGATCCTTACCGTGCGTCTGCTTTACCGCATCATCGCCGAGCTGGCGTCCTGACCGCAATGTGCTTAACAAAAAAGCCCGGTTAGACCGGGCTTTTTCGTAGGTGCAAATGAAGACTTCGCAGACGATTAGTGCATTTCGTCGCGGATGTAGAGATCGCCCTTCAGGCTGGCGATATAGGCCGCGATGTCCTGCAGATCCTGCGTGTTGTACTGCGCCACCATGCCGCTCATGATGGCGTTGTTGCGGCCATACAGCGGGGTCTGGTGCTTGGCCTGGTATTGCTGCAGGGCGTGGAACAGATAGCTCTGGTATTGACCCGCCAGTTTGGGATAGTTGGGGGCGATGGGTTTGTCGAGACCGGCCCCGTGGCAGGCAATGCAGCCGCCTTTGTTCACCAGTTCTTCACCCTTTTTGATGTCGGCGGCGTTGGCCAGTTGGGACATTTGGGCCAGGGCCAAGGCAGTCGCTGCCAGCAGAACAATTTTTTTCATCAAGGATCTCCGCGCTTGTTATTTGATGGGCTGGCCTTTGGCCGTAGCGTAGTAGGCGGCAATATCGGCCATTTGCTGGTCGGTCAGCGACGCGGCGATGGCGCGCATGGTCGGGAAACGGCGGTTACCGTTTTTGTATTCCTTCAGCGCATCGACGATGTATTGCGCGTTTTGCCCGTTGATCATGGGCACGGCAAAAATTTCAGGGAAGGAGGAGCGATAGCCGCCCCCCATGTTGTGGCAGCCCTGGCAGCTAGCCACGAGCTTGGCGCCTTCTGCGGCATTGCCAACGACGTTCTGCGCGTGGGCGGACGCCGCAAGCATCAGGGAAGCGAGAAAGAGGACTTTTTTCATCATTGCAGGCGCGAGAGTCTTGAGAGCCATCAAACAAGCGCCTCATTATAGGGAGGCAGCACGCCTCATCGCGTCATTTTGTCGCAGTCAAGACTTAACGCGTTCCTGAATTGACAAAACGCAGACTCCATGCCTTTGAATCAAGATGTAACCAGTTCCTGACCGGCAAAGCCTTGCCGATAGTCTTCGGGCAGCATGTCGCACAGTTGCTGCCTGACCTTGTCCGCCTGCACTGATCCGGCGATTTCGGCGATGAGTACGAGACATTCCTGCAGCACGGCCTCCGGCTGGTCGGCGGCGCGCAGGTGCGCCCGTGCCGGCCCGCTCTCAGCGCCGAGCAGTCGCTCCAGCATGTCGAACATATACATGCGCGACAAGGCTATGGAGCGCCGGGCGGCGGCGCTACGGCTTGCGCCAGTTGCGACGCCGCCACGCTGGATGGGCTCGGCTCGGATGCCGAAGAAGCCTGAACGGATGCATTCGAGGTCCGCTTCAGCGGCGCCTCCACGGGCTCCGGCGCATTCGCAAGCCCCACGCGCTCGACATAGCCAGCGGCGAGCAGTTCCCGCACGAGTTGCTGTACCTCTTGCCCCATCAAGGCGCACAACTCGCCGATGGCGCGCTGGCCGTCGCACAGAATCAGCACATGCCGCTGCCTTGCACTCAGTGCCTGACTGCGCTGCTGTTGCTCGCGGCGGCCGGCCGAGGTTTTTCGCAACACATCAGCCAAGGTCAAGTTGCTCATTCCACCCCCTTAAAAGAGGGGGTACTGTAAAGATTGCAAATGACCGCGGCGTGACACCGCAAGCGTAAAAAGCGCAACAAAAACAGCGGCCTCTCAAGGAAACGTCGGGCCGCCCCAAGTTTCCTTGACCCCCGCGGGGGGCGGGTCGGCGAGCCGACCCTGGGGGCGCTCAGACGAACCTAAGTCTGCCTCTGTCAGAATCTGCGCCACAAAACCACAACCCCTCACCACGCCATGCACCTCTACCTTCTGGCCATCGCCGCCCTTCAAGGCGTGACCGAGCTGTTTCCCATTTCCAGCCTGGGGCACAGCATTCTGATTCCGGCCCTGTTTCATTGGCCCATCGACCGCACGGCAGACTGGTTTCTGCCCTTCATCGTGGTGCTGCATCTGGGCACGGCCACCGCGCTGCTGATCTATTTCTGGCGCGACTGGGCACGGCTGATCGGTGGCTGGCTGCGCGCTGGCGGCAAGGCGTCCAACCCCGACGCCCGTCTGCTCTGGCTGATCGTGGCGGGCACCATTCCGGCCGGGCTGCTTGGGCTGCTGCTGGCGCACAAGATCAAGGCGCTGTTCGGCGGCTTCACCTTCGCGGCGATCGCGCTGATGCTCAACGGCCTGCTGCTGCTGGGCGGCGATGCACTCAAGCACCGGCGCGGGCTGATCGCCCTGCCGGAACTGGGCTGGCTGCGCGCTTTTCTCATTGGCCTGGCGCAGGCGCTGGCCCTGATTCCGGGGTTTTCGCGCTCCGGGGCCACGCTGGTCGCCGGTCTGGGCCTGGGCTTGAACTATGCCGACTCGGCGCGGTTTTCGTTTTTGCTCGCCACGCCCATCATCGCGGCAGCGGGCATGCTCGAAGTGCCCAAGCTGATGCACGCCGGCGTGCCTCATGAACTGCTGGGCACCATTGCAGCGGCCGGGGTGCTGGCCGGGGTGTTCGCCTGGCTGTCCACCTGGTTTTTGATGCGCTGGTTCACCGACCACGAAATGAAGGCGCTGCGGCCGTTCGGCATTTACTGCCTGCTGCTGGGTGCGGTGGCGTTACTTGTCGGCTGAGCCTGCGTTTTGCCTGAAATTTCGCCTGACAAACACGCCGCCGGGCAGCCCCACGCGTTCTCACCTACTTGGGGGGCTGACGCGCTGCGGCAGGTCTGGAGGCGGTCAACAGTGCCTGCACCGCGGCCACGCGCCGTCGACTGACGGGCAGGGTGTCGGGCACGCCGTGCAGATGCAAAGTCCAGGTGCCGCTATCAGCCTCTGTACTTCCGGTCTCGGGTTCAGGTGCGATGCCCTCCGGCGGACTGATCGGCCGCTCCAGGCTGCGAATGGCGGGCGCCGCGACCAGCGCGCTGCGGTGAATGCGCACGAGATGCTCGGCGTAGCGCTGCTCCAGATCGGTCAATGAAAGGTCCACCAGATACTGCTGCTCGGCGGTGCGCAGGGTGGTGTATTTGGCCTCGGCGCGGCAATACAGAATGTCGGCCAGCGGCACGCGCTTGAGCGCGCCATGATGCTGCACCGTCAGGTACACCGTTTCCACCGCTGCCGGCGCCTGCTGCTCCGCACCCTGGGCACGCAGCCATAGTACGGCCTTGCCCATCGCCTGGGCCAGGCGCTCGCGCCGCACCGGCTTGGTGAGATAGTCGACGGCCGAGACGCCGAAGGCATCGAGCGCATGCTGCTCGTGGGCGGTCACGAACACGATGGCGGGATGATGCAGGCCGGGATCTCCCGTCAGCCGCCGGGCCAGTTCCATACCCGTCTGCCCCGGCATCTGGATATCGAGCAGCAGCACGTCAAAACGCTGCGCACGAAGCAGCACCCAGGCCTCGGCCGCGTCGGCCGCTTCGTCCACTATGGCCTGCGCGGTTTCTGGCAACTCGGCGAGAAGTCGGCGCAGGCGGCTGCGGGCCAGCGGTTCGTCGTCAACGATGAGCACGTTCATAGCGGTAAGCGTAACCGCGCCCGCCAGCGGGCCAGGCCGTCCTCGACGACTTCGCCCTGATCGACCTCGGCCGCAATGTCGTACAGCAGATGCAGGCGCTGGCGAATGTTGCGCAGCGCCGTGCCGGTGCCATGACGGCGCGGTGGGGGCGTGTCGCTCAGCGCGGGCAGATCGTTGCGCACGGTGACTTCGATCTGCCCCAGCCGCCGGGCCACGTCGATGTCGATCTGCACCCTGCGGCTGCTGCGCTCGACGCCATGCCGCACCGCGTTCTCCACCAGCGGCTGCAAAGTCAGCGCTGGAATGCGGATTTGCAGCAGGGTGTCGTCGACCTGCCATTGCACCCGCATGCGCTCGCCGAAACGCACCGACTCGATGTCGAGGTAGCGCCGCGCCAGATCCATTTCCTGCTCCAGCGTGACCAGCGTGCCCGGCTTGCCCACGCTGGCGCGGAACAGTTCGGCCAGATCGTCGAGCACGGTCTCGGCGCGCTCGGGCTGCTCGCGCACCAGGGCGCTGGCGGCGTTGAGGGTGTTGAACAGAAAGTGCGGGCGGATGCGCGACTGCAGTTCGCTCAACCGCGCCTGCATGTCGATCGGCGTGAAGGCCCGTGCGCGCAGTTGCAGATAGTGCACGAAGACCAGCGCCAGCGCCGCCCCCGCCAGCGCCGCCTGCCAGGGCTGCTGCGCAGCGCGCGGCGCAAGCGCGTCGAACAAGGGCTGCACCAGCAGATTCAAACCCAGCGCCGAAAAGGCGCCCAGCGCCATGGCCACGACCAGTACCGCGGCTGCACCCCGCAGCCGCCACAGCCGCTGGGTCATGCACATCAGCGCCAGCCAGAGCAGCGCGGCGGACTCCACCCACGAGAGCAGCAACAAGGCGCCGATACGGCCTTCCCCTTGCGGCCACTGTAGCAACACGAGCAGCGCCAAAAGCAGATTGAGCGCCACCAGCGCGCGCACCAGACTGCCAGCGCCGCAGATGTCGAGGCGCACTGCGGTTTCGGTGGAAGGGGTCGGTTCAGCAGTCATCTGGGGCATCAAGCAGCTTGATCCTGAAGGCTTCTCTAAAATTGGCGGTTTCGACCCAGGCGCCCATGGCGTCACAACGCTCGCTTTGCGAGGCCAATCCATGCACGATCAATTCGAACACAAGCAGCAAGCCTGGTCCGCGCGTTTTTCCGAGCCGGTCAGTGCTCTGGTGCAGCGCTACACCGCCTCGGTGGATTTCGACCAGCGGCTGGCGCTGTTCGACATCGACGGATCGCTGGCGCACGCCACCATGCTGGCCGAACAAGGCATTCTCAGCGCGGACGACCTCGCCGCCATCGAGCGCGGCATGGCGCAGATCCGTACCGAAATCGACTCTGGCGCGTTCGAGTGGAAGCTCGAACTCGAAGACGTCCATCTCAACATCGAGGCCCGCCTGACCCAGCTTGCGGGCGACGCCGGCAAGCGCCTGCACACCGGTCGCAGCCGCAACGATCAGGTGGCCACCGACATCCGCCTATGGCTGCGCGACAGCATCGACCAGAGCATCGCTCAACTCCGTGCGCTGCAGCGTGCGCTGGTGCAACTGGCCGCACAGCATGCCGACACCATCATGCCGGGCTTCACGCATCTGCAGGTGGCGCAGCCGGTGAGTTTTGGCCACCATCTGCTGGCTTATGTGGAAATGTTCGGCCGCGACGCCGAACGCCTGCGCGACTGCCGTGCCCGCGTGAATCACCTACCCTTGGGCGCTGCTGCGCTGGCCGGCACCACTTTCCCGATCAACCGCCCGCGCGTAGCCGAGCTGCTGGGCTTTGACGGCGTGTGCCAGAACTCGCTCGACGCCGTGAGCGACCGCGACTTCGCCATCGAGTACAACGCTGCCTGCGCGCTGATCATGGTGCATATCAGCCGCTTCAGCGAAGAGCTGGTGCTGTGGATGAGCCCGGCCTTCGGCTTCATCGACCTGGCCGATCGCTTCTGCACCGGGTCGAGCATCATGCCGCAGAAAAAAAACCCGGACGTGCCCGAACTCGCCCGCGGCAAGACCGGACGCGTCACCGGCCATTTGATGAGCCTGCTGATGCTGATGAAGGGCCAGCCCCTGGCCTATAACAAAGACAATCAGGAAGACAAGGAGCCGTTGTTCGACACCGCCGATACCGTGATCGACACCCTGCGCATTTTCACCGACATGGTGGGCGGCATCCGCGTCAAGGCCGAGGCGATGGAGCGCACCGCGCTGCAGGGTTACTCCACCGCCACCGACCTGGCCGACTATCTGGTGAAAAAGGGGCTGCCCTTCCGCGACGCGCACGAGGCGGTGGCAAAAGCCGTGCGATTTGCAGTGGAGCGCGGCATCGGCCTGGAAGACATCAGCCTAAGCGATCTGCGCAGTTTCTCGCCCCTCATCGGAGAAGACGCGCCCGAAGCGCTCAAGCTGCAGGGCTCACTCGCCGCGCGCGATCATCTGGGCGGCACCGCGCCGAACCAGGTGCGTGCACAGGTGGCGCGCTGGCAAGCCACGCTCGGCGACGCATAAAACGAAGCGATCAGACGAAGCGCTCAGGCGCGCGGCAAGGTCACGCCGTGCTGCCCTTGGTACTTGCCGCCGCGATCCTTGTAGCTGACTTCGCAGACTTCATCGCTCTCGAAGAACAGCACCTGCGCGCAGCCCTCGCCCGCGTAAATCTTGGCGGGCAGCGGTGTGGTATTAGAGAACTCCAGCGTCACATAACCTTCCCACTCGGGCTCGAACGGTGTGACGTTGACAATGATGCCGCAGCGGGCATAGGTGCTCTTGCCCAGGCAGATGGTGAGCACATTGCGCGGAATGCGGAAGTACTCCATCGTGCGCGCCAGCGCGAAGCTATTGGGCGGGATGATGCACACGTCGCCCCGAAAATCGACAAAGGACTTTTCATCGAAATTCTTCGGATCGACGATGGTGCTGTTGATGTTGGTGAAGATTTTGAATTCGTTGGCGCAACGGATGTCGTAGCCGTAGCTCGACGTGCCATAGCTGATGATGCGGTGTCCATCGACCTCGCGCACCTGCGCGGACTCGAACGGCTCGATCATCGCCGTGTTTTGCGCCATGCGGCGGATCCACTGATCTGATTTGATGCTCATGATGTCGGGGCAGTCTGGCTCAACCGGGCTGCTGTAATAAGGCAGATAGACGCAACCATACCGCACCCGCCAGGTCGTCGGAGTGAAGCCAGCCGGGATAGCGGCTCGAGGTAGGCATGCGGCGTGCGGAAATAAAAAAACCCGGGCGATCAGCCCGGGCTCAATTGCACTGAATGCTCAGGGCTTGCTGGTCGGAAACGGCCAGGCCGCTTGCGGATTCAGCTTGGTTTGCGCGGTCGCTGCTTTTTTGGCGGGAGCAGTTGCGGCCTTCTTCGCCGGCGCCGTTTTTTTCGTAGGCGCAGCCTTCTTCGCCGGTGCTGCTTTCTTCGCAGCAGGTGCGGCTTTCTTAGCCGGTGCGGCCTTCTTTGCAGGAGCAGCCTTCTTCGCCGGAGCGGCTTTCTTCGCCGGTGCGGCTTTCTTCGCCGGCGCGGCCTTCTTCGCCGGCGCGGCCTTCTTCGCAGGAGCCGCCTTCTTAGCCGGTGCGGCCTTCTTCGCAGGAGCAGCCTTCTTCGCCGGTGCGGCTTTCTTCGCCGGAGCCGCCTTTTTCGCGGGTACAGCCTTCTTCGCCGGTGCTACTTTCTTCGCGGGCGTCGCTTTCTTCGCCGGTGCCGCTTTTTTTGCAGTTGCCATGGTGATTCTCCTTGATCAAGTCTTTTGAAGTTGAGCCGGTCGCCAAATCGCGTCCGAGCGCCTCACGGCCCCGCCTCCCGGCGGTTTCCAGTACGGGACATCGGCACGGCGTTCAGCCGGCACCACCTGCGATCGGCTCAGCGCTGATCCGTGCAGGGGATTCACTTCCTTCGGCATCAAAGCCGCTGCGGGAAGGAATGGGGAACGGCGCGCCATGCGCTCACCTCTGGTCATCCAGAGCATGAGGCGCAGACCGGCGCACCAGAATTGATCGGGCAGGGAGGCAGGCATCACCATGGACGCCCCCATGCGTTGCGCGACAAAAAACAGAGGAGGAGACTCCACCCGCCGACTCTGCGCGGCCGGACGTATCGGGGTGGAAGGGACTCGGTCAACAATCACTCTGTTGTGCGTGCTCGCAGGTTATTCAGGCGTCATTCCCAGGACAGCGCGCCGCCGGATTGGTACTCGATCACCCGGGTCTCGAAGAAGTTGCGTTCCTTCTTCAGGTCGATCATTTCACTCATCCAGGGGAAGGGGTTCTCTTCGTTGGGGAAGATGGCGTCGAGACCAATCTGCACCGCACGGCGGTTGGCGATAAAGCGCAGATAGCCTTTGAACATCGATGCGTTCAGACCCAGCACGCCGCGGGGCATGGTGTCTTCGGCATAGCGATACTCAAGCTCGACCGCCTGATGGAACAGGCCGGTGAGCTCGCGCTTGAATTCCGGGGTCCAGAGATGCGGATTCTCCAGCTTGATCTGGTTGACCAGATCGATGCCGAAGTTGGTGTGCATGGACTCGTCGCGCAGGATGTACTGGTATTGCTCGGCCGCACCGGTCATCTTGTTCTGCCGCCCCATCGACAGGATCTGGGTGAAGCCGACATAGAAGAACAACCCTTCCATCAGGCACGCGAACACGATGATGGAACGCAGCAGCTCCTGATCGTTGCGCTCCGAACCCCCGAAAGCCGAAGTACGGAACTCGGGGTTGGTCAGGGTGTCGATGAAGGGAATGAGGAACTCGTCCTTGTCGCGGATGGAGGTGATCTCGTGATAAGAGTTGAAGATCTCGCTTTCATCGAGGCCTATGGATTCGACGATGTACTGATAGGCGTGGGTGTGGATGGCTTCTTCGAAGGCCTGGCGCAGCAGGTACTGGCGGCACTCGGGGTTGGTGATGTGGCGATAGGTTCCCAGCACGATATTGTTGGCGGCGAGCGAATCGGCCGTGGTGAAAAAGCCGAGGTTGCGCTTGATGATGAGACGCTCGTCATCGGTCAGGCCGTTGGGGTCTTTCCACATCGCGATGTCGCGCGACATGTTCACCTCCTGCGGCATCCAGTGATTGGCGCAGGAGGCGAGGTATTTATCCCAGGCCCATTTGTATTTGAACGGGACGAGTTGGTTGACATCGACACTGCAGTTGATGATGCGCTTGTCTTCGGCGCGCACCCGCGCGGTGGAGGCCGCGCGTTGGCTGTAGAGGTCTGCGGCCACCGCCAATGCTGGCGTCGATGCGGCTGCGGATTGAAGCGAAGCCGAGGCACCGCCCATGGATTGAAGTGAACGCTCCGCCAGCGCACCTTGCGCGGGGCTTGCAGAGTTCTGTTGTGGTTCGTCCCAAGTAAGCATGTTCATGACCTTCCGTGAATTATCAAGTGTTCAGCGCAAAGGCTCAACACCGATGCAGTGAGGATGCGTGGTTTGTGCGGCGCATGTTGTGCAGGCGCATCGCAAGTGGCATGCCGCTTGATCACTTGTGATGCGCCGCAACGGTTTGCAGCGCTTACTGACAGGCCTCGCATTCCGGGTTGTCGATGGCACAGTAGCGGATGTCACCCGACTGCACCACGGCCTGTGCCGAAGCCGAAGCTAAAGCCGAAACCGACTCGCTTGGCGACTGCGGCACGGCGTTGAGCTGACCCGCCTTGACCGTGGACTTCTCGGCATGCGTGGCGCCGATAGTGCGCAGGTAGTAGGTGGTCTTGAGGCCACGCAGCCAAGCCAGCTTGTAGGTATCGTCGAGCAGCTTGCCCGATGCATTGGCCATGTAGATGTTGAGCGACTGCGCCTGGTCGATCCATTTCTGGCGGCGCGCCGCAGCCTCGATGATCCACTGGGTATCGGTCTCGAAGGCGGTGGCATACAGGGCTTTGAGATCGGCGGGAATGCGGTCGATGCGCTGGGTGCTGCCATCGAAGTACTTGAGGTCGGCCACCATCACTGCGTCCCACAGGCCACGCGCCTTGAGGTCGCGCACCAGATATTGATTGATGACGGTGAACTCGCCCGACAGATTCGATTTGACGTACAGGTTCTGGAAGGTCGGCTCGATGCAGGCGTCGACGCCGACGATGTTGGAGATGGTGGCCGTGGGCGCGATGGCCACGCAGTTGGAGTTGCGCATGCCGTGCTGCGCAATCTGCGCGCGCAGGGCGTTCCAGTCGAGGGTGCTGGAGGTGTCGGCCTCGACATAGCCGCCGCGCTGCTCGGCCAGCAGCTTCAGACTGTCCATGGGCAGAATGCCTTGATCCCAAAGCGAGCCGCCGTAACTGCTGTAGCGGCCGCGCTCGCGTGCCAGTTCGCTCGACGCCCAGTAAGCCTCGTAGCAAACCGCCTCCATCGACCGATCGGCAAATTCCACGGCTTGTTGCGAACCATAGGGAATGCGCAGCTGATACAGACAGTCCTGAAAGCCCATGATGCCCAGACCCACTGGCCGGTGCTTCATATTGGCGTTGCGCGCCTTGGCCACGGCGTAGTAGTTGATGTCGATCACGTTGTCGAGCATGCGCATCGCAGTCTGGATGGTGCGCTTGAGCTTGGCCTGGTCGATGACTTTGGTGCCGTCTGGCGCGTCTTTCAGATGGGCAACCAGATTGACCGAGCCGAGATTGCACACCGCGATCTCGCTCTCATTGGTGTTGAGCGTGATCTCGGTGCAGAGGTTGCTCGAGTGCACCACGCCTACATGCTGCTGCGGGCTGCGCACATTGCACGCATCCTTGAAAGTGATCCAGGGATGGCCGGTTTCGAACAGCATCGACAGCATCTTGCGCCACAGTTGCACCGCGGGCAGGGTCTTGAACAGCTTGATTTCGCCCAGCGCGGCCTTTTGCTCGTAGCGGGTATAGGCCTGCTCGAAGTCCTTGCCGAACTTGTCGTGCAGATCGGGCACGTCGGCCGGGCTGAACAGCGTCCAGTCGCCCCCTTCCATCACCCGCTTCATGAATAGATCGGGTACCCAGTTGGCGGTGTTCATGTCGTGCGTACGGCGACGATCGTCACCCGTGTTCTTGCGCAGTTCCAGGAACTCTTCGATGTCGAGGTGCCAGGTTTCCAGATAGGCGCAGACCGCGCCCTTGCGCTTGCCGCCCTGGTTCACTGCCACCGCGGTGTCGTTGACCACTTTGAGGAACGGCACGACACCCTGGCTCTTGCCGTTGGTGCCTTTGATATGACTGCCCAGGGCGCGCACGCGCGTCCAGTCGTTACCCAGACCGCCGGCGAACTTGGACAACAGCGCGTTCTCCTTAATGGCCTCGTAGATGCCGTCCAGATCGTCCGCCACGGTGGTGAGGTAGCAGCTCGACAGTTGCGAACGGCGGGTGCCCGCATTGAACAGGGTGGGCGTGCTCGACATGAAATCAAAGCTGGAGAGCAGCTCGTAGAACTCGATGGCGCGCGCCTCGCGGTCGATTTCGTTGAGCGACAAGCCCATGGCCACGCGCATGAAAAAGGCCTGCGGCAGCTCGATGCGACGGCCATCCTTGTTCACCCGCGTATCGGCACGATTGGCGAGGAAATAACGGTCGTACAGCGTTTGCAGACCCAGGTAATCGAACTGCAGGTCGCGCTCGGCCTTGAGCGCGGCACCCAGACGGGCCAGGTCGAACTGCCCGAGCCGCTCGTCGAGCAGTTCGAGCTCGACACCCTCCTTGATGCAGCGCGGAAAATACTCGGCGTAGCGCTGGGTCATCTGCTCCTGCGGAATGTCCTCGTTCAGCGTCTCGCGGCGCATGGTGTGCAACAGCAGGCGCGCGGTGACCTTGGAGTAGTCGGGGTCGCGCTCGATCAGGGTGCGCGAGGCGAGGATGGAGGCCTTGTAAACCTCGAGCATCGGCACGCCGTCGTACAGATTGCGCAGAGTTTCCGCCACGATGGGGGCCGCCTTCACATCCGCACTCAGATTGACGCAGGCGGATTCGATCAGGCTCACCAGAGCGGCCTGATCGAGCGGTTTGCGCAGACCGCCGTCGAGCACATGCAGCACCGGAGCGCTCTCTTGTTGCTCTGCAGCCGCTTTCTGCTTGGCCCGCTCTTGTGTGCGGCGTTCGCGGTACAGCACATAGGCGCGCGCCACCTCGTGCTGGCCAGTGCGCATCAGCGAGAGTTCGACCTGGTCCTGAATGTCTTCAATATGAAAGGTGCCGCCGCTGGGACGGCTACGGAGCAGAGCGCGCACGACGTTTTCGGTCAGCGCATTCACTGTTTCGCGCATGCTGGCCGAGGCCGCACCCTGCCCGCCTTGCACGGCCAGAAAGGCCTTGGTCATCGCCACGGCGATTTTGCTCGGCTCAAACCCGACCACGGCCCCGTTGCGACGGATGATCTTGTAGTCTGAAAAATCACCCAGTGCGACCTGCTGTTGCGTATCCACCTCGGGGTGTGCGAGGTGTTGCGGGACAGCAGTGGATTCGGTGGCGGCGGTGGTCTGGGACATCGGGACTCCTTGAGGGCAGATGGGCCGCGCAGCAAATCTGACTGGCTCACGGCGCTGCGAGCGCACATGAACGCCGCATGAAAGCAGCACGGACAAAGCAATAAAGACGAATGAGGGCAAATCGGGGACGAACCGAGAGAGCGCGTAAGCATTTCCAGCCTTCCGAAGCCGCAGTCTCAGACCGCGATCCGGCATCTCTCTCAAACCGGCAAGACACTATATCTAGCGTCTGACGGAATTTCAACCACTATTCGTAGTGTGGGACAAATTGACAGCCAGCCCACAGCTTATGCACAGGTTCATGCACAAAGTCTGCCCCTGGAGCGGCCTCGGACAAACCCGCAAGGGTGCTCAAAACCGCTGAAATGGAAAGGCCGATGTCGGCAGGGCCAGGCCGTTTTTGATCTGGCGCCATTCGAAGCCGACGCCTGGATCGGTCTTGCGCCCTGGCGCAATGTCGCTATGCCCGACCCATGCGCGCAAGGGATAGCGCGCGAGCAGTTCAGATCCCAGTGCGATCAGGGTGTCGTACTGCTCGGGCTCGAACGGCTCATCGTCGCTCCCTTCGAGTTCGATGCCGATGCTGAAATCGTTGCATCGCTCGCGCCCGGCATAACGCGATGCGCCGGCATGCCAAGCGCGCCGGTCACAGGACACATATTGCGTGAGCACACCATCGCGCTGCACCACAAAATGCGCCGAGACCCTAAGACCTTCGAGCGCGGCAAAAGCCGGGTGCGCCCGCGGATCGAGCCGATTGCAAAACAACTGCTCGATCGCCTCGCCGCCATATTGACGCGGCGGCAGAGCGATGCAATGGATCACCAGCAAATCGATCGGCATGCCCGCGGGCCGCTCATCCTGATTGGGAGACGGCATATGTCGGGCGTGGGGCATCCAGCCTGCGTCCCGACTAGCCGTACTGAAGGGGGGCGACATGATCAGAAAGGATCGTCCGGCGGCGCTTCAGCCGGGTCGCGCACGTCGAGGCGCTCCATGCGGTAGCGGATCTGACGCAGATTCAGCCCCAGCAACTGCGCGGCCGCGGTGCGATTGAAGCGGGTGCGCCGCAGCGCCTCGCAGAGGATGCTGCGTTCAACCTGATCGAGGTAGGCCCCTAAGTCGGGAGGCAGGGGCGATTGCGCTTCGAACCGGGCCATGGGGGGCTGGGGCGACTGAGGCGGCTGAGGCTCCGGGGCATGCTGCGCAACGATTGGGGTGATCGGCGGGTCCGCCGGTCGCTGCATGGACGGCGCCGTCGTGTCGGGCAGGATCGCGGTAATCGGCAAAGCCGTCGCAGAGGTCAGCACTTCGGCGGCGCGGGCGCCACTGCCCTGCAGCTCGATGTCTTCAGGGCCGATCAGATCTTGTGCAGCCAGCGCCGCAGCCCGGTGCAGCAGATTCTCCAACTCGCGCACATTGCCTGAGAAACGATGCTGGCGCAGGTGCTCAAGCGCAGCCGGGCTCAGCCGCAGACCGGGCCGCGCATTGTCGCGGCGGATGTCGCCCAGCAAAGCCTCGACCAATACCGGCAGATCATCCAGCCGGTCGCGCAGCGGCGGCAGAGTGACCGCGATGACGTTGAGGCGGTAGAACAAATCCTGCCGAAACTGGCCCTGCTCCACCATGCGTTCCAGATGTCGGTGGGTGGCGCTGACCAGGCGCACATCCACCGCGATTTCGGCCGTCTCGCCCACCGGGCGCACGCGCCGCTCCTGCACGGCGCGCAGCAGCTTGGCCTGCATCGCCAGAGGCAGTTCGCCGATCTCGTCGAGAAACAGCGTGCCGCCCTGCGCCGCGGCAAAGAAGCCGGCATGATCGGACATCGCCCCGGTGAACGCGCCCTTGCGGTAGCCGAAAAACTCGGCCTCCAGCAATTGCTCGGGAATGGCGCTGCAGTTCACCGGAACGAACGGCCCGCTGGCGCGGGCGCTGCACTCATGCACGGCCTTTGCGGCCAGCTCCTTGCCGGTGCCCGACTCGCCCTGGATGAGCACGGGCGCCATGCTGCGGGCCACGCGCTGCAAGGTCTGTTTAAGGGCGCGCATCACCCCAGACTCACCCACCATGCGTTGCAATGCGCTGCTGGTCGGCGCCTGCACTTCCACATCGACCGCTGCGAGGGCCGCATGCACGGTGCGACGCAGCGCCGCCAGATCGACCGGCTTGCTCAAATAGTCGAACGCTCCGGCCTTGAGCGCCGCCACCGCGTTGCCCGCACTGCCGTAGGCGGTAATGACGATGGACTTCTCAAAGCGGTCGGGCTGGGCTTCCAGCCAGCGCAGCAACTCCAGCCCCTCGCCGTCAGGAAGACGCATATCGGTGAGCATGAGGGAGTAGCGCCTGCGCGCCAACTGCTCGCGCGCCTGCGCCACAGTTTCAGCCACGTCGATCTGCCAGCCTTCATGCACCAGGCTCAGGGTGTAGAGCTCGCGCAGATCGGGTTCGTCGTCGACGATGAGAATACGCACATCCGCTGGATTCATGCCTTAAGAGCCCGGTGCGATTTGAATGACAAAAGAACCGCGCTCCTGCGGCGTGCCCTCGCGCTCGAGGCGGTAGAGCAGGCGCGCGCCGTTGCGCAAGCACAGTTCGTGAGAAATATACAAGCCCAACCCGACGCCCCGGCTGCTCGTGGTGCGAAACGGCTCGAACAGCTGCGCGCGCAGTTCGGCGTCGATCAGCGGCCCATCGTTGGAGACCTGGATTTCCCGCACCTGCCCGGCGCCGAGTTGCCGCATCTCGATCGCCCGCAGCTGGTTGCTCGCATAGCGCCGCGCGTTACTCAGCAGATTGACCAACACCCGTCGCAGATGCAAGGCATCGAAGCGGATCTGCGCTGCGTCGTCCTGAATGAACAGACCGATGCGTCCCTGATCCGGTTGGTCGAATTCGGCATGCAGCTCGCGCATCAACGGCGCGCAAAGCATCAGCCCGATTTCACGCGGTGCGGTGCGGCCCAGCTCCAGCACATCCTCGACGGTGCGGTTGATGCGCTCGACGTTCTGGCCGATGAGATGATGCAGGCGTTCGAGCTGCACCGCATCGCCCGCGAATTCGCGAGCGAGCTGGTTGGCCTGCCCGATCGCCCCCAGCGGATTACGGATCTCATGCGCCACGCTGGCCACCAGACGCCCCATCGCCGCCAGCTTTTCCTGCTGAATGCGGGCATCGATCTCCCGCAGATCCTGCAGCACGATGAGATAGCCCACGCCGCCCGGCAGGTTGTCCAGCGTGGACAGACGCAGCAGCAGCTTGCGACCCGCGGGCGTGCGCACCTTGACCTCCAGCGCCTCCTCGCCGTCGATGGCCATGCGCTCCACCTCTTTGCGCACCACCTCGGCCACCGGCAGATCCCGCAAAGCCTTGCGCCCCCCGAGCCAGCGCGCCGTGACCGCATCGCTCCAGGGCAAATCCAGCAACTGTTGCGCGGCCGGATTGAGCGCTTCGAGCACCATGTGTCGATCGACCACCATGACGCCATCGCGCTGCGCCTCGATCACCCGCTGGTTCAAGGCCATCTGCCGCCGGGCGACGGACTCGCTGGCCGCCGCACGCGCTTCTTGCCGCGCCAGTCGTTGCGACAACTGCCAAGTCAGCACCGCCACGGCAAAATAGGCGATGCCGACAAAGGCCGCATTGAGCAGGCGCTGCTCGGCCTCCGCCGCCCCGCCCAGCATCGCGAACCCGGCGCTGCCCAGCAGAATCATCGTCACCAAGGCAGCCACGAACAAGGTGAGCGACAGCGTGCCGTAAATGCCCGCTGCCAACACGGGCAAGGCGTAGATCAGGGCGAATTCGCGCGCGGGATATCCCGCAGTGAACTGCAAGGTGGTGAAGGCCAGCAGATCGACGGCAATCGCGATCAGCACCTGCCAGGCCAGGCCCTGCGTGCGAACGAAACTCCACCAAAGGCTCACGACCGTCAGCGCCACATACAGCAGCGCCACCCCGTAACCCAGTGTGGCGATGGCGGGTTTTTCGGCATGGGGGGCCGCCTGCATCATGGGCAGCAGCACCAGCCAGCCCAGCAACATCAGCGACATGAGCACGCGCGCCGCAGCCAGCACCCGGTAGGTTCGCAGGCGCTCTCGGCCCAGACGCGAAGAAGGCACGAAGGCCGAACCTGAAGAGGCCGCCGCCGGGGCGAACATGGATCGCGCGAACGCGCTTTCAGCGGCGACCGCAGCGCCCGGCTTACGACCCCAGACGGGCATGCTCGTCGCTGCAGTACGGCTTGCCATCGCGCCAGACGCAGCGGCTGGCGGGCGAGTGCACGCCGCAATGCGCGCACGGCAACATCGCCTCGGGAACCTGCGGCGGTTTATTGGGCGAATGCGGCTGTCGCACGCTGCGGGGTTGCTGCGATTTTTTGATGAGCATCAGCCCGACGATCACCACCACAAACAGAACGAGGTACTTCATCGGTGCAAAATCACCTGCAGCACAAAACGCGAACCGACATAGGTGAGCATCAGCAGCACCGTGCCGCCGAACAGCCAGGCCAGCGCCCGCGTGCCCCGCCAGCCCAGAAACACCCGGCCCACCATCAGCACGGCAAAAATTAGCCAGGCCGCGATACCGAAAACCGCTTGATGATTGAACTCGAACGGCTTGCCAAACAATTCCTCGCTGAACGTCGCCGCAAAAATAAGCGAGGCCGTCAGCAGCACAAAACCCACCGCCGCCAAACGATAGGTCAGCTTTTCCAGGGTGAGCAAAGGCAGGCTGCGCGACACGCCCGACACCGCGCCCTTGCGCCGATGCAGCGAACGCTCGGCCGTCCACAGCAAAATGCCGTGAAGCACGGCCGCGCCGAACAGACCATAGGCGGCGATCCCCATCGCCCAGTGCAGCGCGAAAGTGGGCCCGGCGCCGTAAGGCGGCGTAAAGCCTCCGGGGAAAACCCAGCTCAGCAAAATGGAAATGGCCGCCAGCAGACAGATCCAGCTTCTCAACATCTGCAGGGGGTAATACAGGCTCTCCACCCAATACACTGCCGCCACCAGCCAGAACGTGACCGAAAGCGCCTGGGCAAAGCCGAAATGCGGCTGCAACTCGCCGTGCAGCACCATGGCGAAGGTGATGGTCTGCGCGATCCAGGCCAGCGCCATTACCCAGGTCGACCAGCGCTCGGAACGTTGCGTCGCCCCGCTGGTCTCCCCTTCCGCATGGCCCAGCACCAACGCAGGTTTCGGGCGCGACAACACCGCGGCCAACATATAGAAGGCGAAGGCGAGGCTATTCACTAAAATCGACATAGACCAAGTTTAACCGACCCCCCTGCGGTTTTTCAGTGCCGCGTGCGGTGTATGCCAGACTGGCCGCAAGCTCTGCGATCATTGGCCTGCGCAAACGCCCAAACCTCGCTCCAACCTTCCACGCACCATGCTCAACAACCTCACCCAGCGCCTGTCCCGCGTGGTCAAGACCCTCAAGGGTGAAGCACGCATCACCGAAGCGAATATTCAGGAGATGTTGCGCGAGGTACGCCTCGCGCTTCTCGAAGCCGACGTGGCGCTGCCCGTCGTGCGCGAATTCACCGCCCGCGTCAAAGAAAAGGCGCTTGGCCAGGAAGTGGTGGGTTCGCTCACCCCCGGTCAGGCGCTGGTCGGCGTGGTGCAGCGCGAGCTTGCCGATCTGATGGGCGGCGACGCCGTGCCGATCAACCTCGCCACCCAGCCGCCAGCCATCGTGCTCATGGCCGGTCTGCAGGGCGCGGGCAAAACCACCACCACCGCCAAGCTGGCGCGGCTGCTGACCGAGCGGCAGAAGAAAAAAGTGCTCACCGTGTCGTGCGACGTCTATCGGCCGGCGGCCATTGCGCAGTTGCAGACCGTGACTGCGCAGGCCGGGGCGGAATTCTTTCCCTCCTCGCCCGACGACAAACCGCTGGACATCGCCCGCCGCGCCGTCGAATTCGCCCGCAGTCACCACTTCGACGTGCTGCTCGTCGACACCGCCGGACGACTGTCGGTGGACGAAGCCATGATGCGCGAAATCAAAGCGCTGCACGCCGCGCTCAAGCCCATCGAAACCCTGTTCGTGGTGGACGCCATGCAGGGTCAGGACGCAGTGAACACCGCGCGCGCCTTCCACGACACCCTTCCGCTGACCGGCATTGTGCTCACCAAACTCGACGGCGACGCCCGCGGCGGCGCGGCGCTGTCGGTGCGGCAGGTCACGGGCGCGCCGATCAAGTTCGCTGGGGTGTCGGAAAAGATCGACGGCCTGGAGCCCTTCGACCCGCGCCGCATGGCCGACCGGATTCTGGGCATGGGCGACATCCTCGCCCTGGTGGAGCAGGCGCAGCGTCAGGTCGATGTCGATGCTGCGCAGCAACTGGCCGCCAAGGTCAAGTCGGGCGCCCAGTTCGATCTCAACGACTTTCTGATGCAGTTGCAGCAGATGAACAAAATGGGCGGCCTGCAGGGCATGCTCGACAAACTGCCGGCCGAGATGCAGGCTAAGGCCGGTCAGGCCGATATGTCCCGCGCCGAGCGCGACATGCGCCGCATGCAGGGCATCATCCACAGCATGACCCCGCAGGAGCGCCACAAGCCCGACGTCATCAAGGCGACGCGCAAACGCCGCATCGCCGCAGGCGCCGGGGTGCAGGTGCAGGAAGTCAACCGCCTGCTCAAGCAATACGAGCAGATGCGCGACATGATGAAAAAAATGAAGGGCGGCAAGATGTTCAAAATGATGCAGCGCATGGGCGGCATGATGCCTCGCTGAGTGCTCGGCGGGACGGGCGACTTCAGCCGGAGCCGCCCGCCACCAGCCAGCGCTGGCGCGCGGCGAGCACCGCGTCGGGATAAGCCGCTTTGCCGCGCGAGCCGTTGTAGCGGCCCAAGGCGTAGAACAAGCTGCCGTTTTCGATGTTGAGGTAGTGCCGCAAAATCACGCAGCCGTAACGCAGATTTACCTGCATGTGAAACAGCCCCGTAATGTCGCCATTGCCGATCTGCTGGGTCCAGAACGGCATGACCTGCATATAGCCCATCGCCCCGGCCGATGAAATGGCATACTTCTTGAAGCCACTTTCCACCTGAATCAAGCCCAGGATCAGCGCGGGCTCCAGCCCGGCGCGGTGCGCTTCGTACCAGACGGTTTGCAGAAAATCGCGCCGCACCGAAAAACCCGGAATGCGGGTTTGCAGCCGCGCCGACTCGGTCGCCAGCCACACCCAGTATTGGGCGAAATGATTGGCGTCGCGAAAATGCGGCTGCGGCGGCGGAGCCTCGGCAATCTGCGCGGCAAGCGCGGTGCGCACCGCGTCGCTGAGTTGCTCTTCCTTTTGCGCGCCAGCCCAGGCAGGCGCAGTGGGCAAGCTCCAGCCCGCGCCGATCGCAGCGCCCGCTCCCGCCGCCTGCAACAGCCACCGACGGCGAGACAGGTCAGGCATGCAACAGCCCTCGGACGGAATCAGCGCTGCAACCGGGCCTGCAACTGCGCGCAGGCGTCAGCCAGCGGCAACACCGTCGGCGCACTCTCTCGGCGGTGCTGATACTCCACCGTGCCCGCAGCAAGACCGCGGTCGGAAATCACCATGCGGTGCGGCACGCCTATCAGTTCCCAGTCGCCCAGCATCACGCCCGGACGCTCGCCGCGGTCGTCCAGCGCCACATCCACGCCTGCGGCGATGAGTTCGGCGTAGAGCGCGTCCGCCGCCTGGCGCACGGCTTCGCTGCGGTCATAACCGATGGGGCAGATCACGGCAGTGAACGGGGCGATCGCATCCGGCCAGATCATGCCCTTGGCGTCATGGTTCTGTTCGATGCAGGCCCCGAGGATGCGGGTGATGCCGATGCCGTAGCAGCCCATTTCCAGCGTTTGCGATTTGCCCTTGTCGTCGAGGAATGTCGCGCCCATCGCGGCCGAATATTTGGTGCCCAGATAGAACACATGCCCCACCTCGATGCCGCGGCAGATCGACAACACGCCTTTGCCGTCCGGGCTGGGATCGCCCGCCTGCACATTGCGGATGTCGGCCACTTCGGGCTCAGGCAGATCGCGCCCCCAGTTGACGCCGGTGTAGTGGAAATCCACCGCATTGGCGCCGACGACGAAGTCGCTCATATTCGCCACGGTGCGATCGGCAATCACGCGCACGGGGTGCACGGTACCGATCGGCCCAAGGTAGCCCGGCGGCGTGCCAAACGTGGCCACAATCTCGGCCTCGGTCGCCATGCGGGTGCTGGCCAGACCGGCGAGCTTGCTCACCTTGACCTCGTTAACCGCATGATCGCCGCGCACCAGCAGCAGCACGATGGTTGCGGCCTGTCCGGGCTTGTCGCCATCCACTGCGAGCACGACCGACTTGAGGGTCTGCTGCAAGGGAATGCCCAGCAGCGAGGCGACGTCTTCGCATTTGGCCGCGCCCGGCGTGGGCGTCTTTTGCAGCGTCTGCGTCGGCTCGGCGCGCGCGGCGATCAACGGCAGAGCTTCGGCCTTCTCGATGTTCGCGGCAAAGTCGGAACCCTCGCAGTAAGCAATGGCATCTTCGCCGGTGTCGGCAATGACGTGAAACTCGTGGCTGAGCGAGCCGCCGATGGCCCCCGAATCCGCCGCCACGGCGCGGAACTCGAAGCCGAAACGCTGGAAAATGCGCACATAGGCGTCGAACATGACGCGGTAGCTGATCTGCGCCGCCTCGAAATCGCGATCGAAGGAATACGCATCCTTCATCGTGAATTCACGCGCGCGCATCACACCGAATCGCGGACGACGTTCATCGCGAAACTTGGTCTGGATGTGATAGAAATTGAGCGGCAGTTGACGCCAGCTCCGCACCTCGCTGCGCACCAGATCGGTCACGACTTCCTCGGAAGTGGGCTGGATCACAAAATCGCGGTCATGGCGGTCTTTGATGCGCAACAGTTCGGGACCGAATTGATCCAGCCGCCCCGTCTCCTGCCAAAGCTCGGCCGGCTGCACCACGGGCATGAGCAACTCGATGGCGCCCGCGCGATTCATTTCCTCGCGCACGATGGCCTCCACCTTGCGGATGCTGCGCAAGCCCAGCGGCAGATAGCTGTAGAGCCCCGCTGCATGTTTTTTGATCATGCCCGCGCGCAACATCAGCGCCTGGCTGCGAACGTCGGCATCCGCCGGATCGTCCTTCTGAGTGGATATGAAAAAGCGGGAAATTTTCATGCGTAGCGGCGCGTGGCCGGCATTTGAGGAAAAATAAATTCGAAGATCAGCGTGATCGTCGGGGTCTTAGCCGTGTTGGGCGTTTGCAGGCTCTGCCGCACTCTGAAAACACCCTCTCCCGGCGGCCGCGCTGCCTATAATCAAACGGAGAATTCTAAAAGATCGAGGATCAGGCGATGTTGGATCGCGAAGGCTACCGTCCCAACGTGGGCATCATCCTGCTCAACGCCAGAAATCAGGTGTTCTGGGGCAAGCGCGTGCGAGCGCATTCGTGGCAGTTTCCGCAGGGCGGCATCAACCCGGGCGAAACGCCTGAGCAGGCCATGTACCGCGAGTTGCACGAAGAGGTCGGCCTCAACCCTTGTCATGTCCGCATCATTGCCCGCACCCGCCAATGGCTGCGGTATGACGTGCCCAGCCATTTCGTGCGCCGCGACAGTCGGGGTATCTACAAAGGCCAGAAGCAGATCTGGTATTTGCTGCGCCTGACCGGGCGCGATTGCGATGTTTGTCTGCGCGCCACCGAGCACCCTGAGTTCGACGCCTGGCGCTGGAACGAATACTGGATACCGCTCGACAGTGTGATCGAGTTCAAGCGCGACGTCTATCAAATGGCGCTGACTGAGCTGGCGCGTTTTCTGCCCCGAACCGAACCGCGCACGCGTTTCCTGCGCGCCAATCTGCGGCACCGCCATGAGGACGCCGCCACTGCAGACGAGGCCGTCACGACGGATGCTTCGGCTTCTCCTTTCACCACACCGGATCCAGCATGACCTTTTCTGCTTCAGCACGCCTGCGCGCGACGCTGCTGGTCGGCCTTTTGCTCGGCTTGGGCTCCAGCCCTTTGACTCACGCCCAGTCTGCAGACGAAAGCGGCTTGTTCAGCGCCAAGCAGAGCCCTGCCGAAGCGCCCGTCACCTTTCCCCGCGCCCCGGCGGATCTGTTGCATATGCACATCACCGCGAGCGGCGCGCTGCAGTTTTATGTCGATCGGGGCTCGATCTCGGTCGAACCCGGCCAGACGGTGCGCTACACCTTGGTGGGAAAAACGCCCGACGGACCGAGCAATATCACCTATGAAGGAATCAACTGCGCCACGCGACAGTGGACGCTCTATGGTCTGTGGAACGACGCCAGCCAGAAATGGGTGGCCGCAAGCGGAGGTGACTGGCAGCGCATTCCCGAAAACGGTGCAACGCGGGTGCACGCCACGCTTTACAGCGACGATTTTTGCCACAACCGGGCTGTTCGCGGCACGCCTGCTGACTTGGCTCGTCGCATCGAGATGGGCTTGCATGCGCCCTCGGACAATTCTCTGATGACGAATGAGCGCTGAAGCATCTCTACCGCTGCGTCCTACAGGAAAACCATATTGTCCCGGTGAATCAGCTCGGGCTCCTCGCTGAAACCGAGTATGGCCTCGATGTCGGCAGACGGGTGGCGCATGATGCGCCGGGCCTGTGAAGCCGCGTAATTACTCAGGCCCCGCGCCACTTCCGCTCCGCTTGCATCGCGCACGGCGATGACGTCACCTCGATCGAAGTCGCCCTGTACCTCCACCACGCCAACCGGCAGCAAGCTGGCCCCTTGTGCACGCAAACGCCGGGCTGCGCCTTCGTCCACCCTGACCCAGCCGCGCAGTTGCAGATGATCGGCCATCCACTGTTTGCGCGCGGCTAGCTTGGCGTGACCAGCCAGTAGCTGAGTGCCAACGATCTCGCCGCGCGCCAACCGGAGCAGCACATCGGGCTCGCGTCCGCTGGCAATCACGGTATGCGCGCCACTGCGCGCCGCACGCCGCGCTGCCGTGACCTTGGTCGCCATGCCGCCGGTGCCGATTCCCGTTCCGGCGCCGCCGGCCATGGCCTGCAGCGCGTCGTCCTCGGCGTCGGCTTGGGCGATCAGCGTGGCGTCAGCATGTTTGCGCGGGTCCGCGCTGTACAGGCCCGATTGGTCAGTGAGGATGATCAGCACATCGCCTTCCACCAGATTGGTGACCAGCGCGCCCAGGGTGTCGTTGTCACCAAACTTGATTTCGTCGGTGACCACGGTGTCGTTTTCGTTGATCACCGGCACGACCCCCTGCTCCAACAAGGTCAGCAAGGTCGTGCGGGCGTTGAGATAGCGCTGGCGATCCGCCAGGTCGGCATGGGTCAACAAAACCTGCGCGGCGACCATGCCGCGCTCCCGGAAGGCCGTTTCGTAAGCTTGCGCCAAGCCCATCTGGCCGACGGCCGCAGCCGCCTGCAACTGGTGCATCTCGCGCGGACGTTGCGACCAGCCCAAGCGACGCATCCCTTCGGCGATGGCGCCGCTGGAGACCAGAATGACGTCCTTGCCTGCCGAGCGCAGGCCGGCGATCTGCCCCGCCCAGCGGGACACGGCATCGAGATCGACGCCACGCCCTTCATTGGTGACCAGACTGGAACCGGCCTTGATGATGACGCGCCGCGCCGACTGCACGACAGAGCGGGAAAGCTGCATTTCAGGGGCTGACATCGTCACGGAAATCGTCACGGAAGCGGGGATCGAGTTCGACGGTTTCTACCGGTTTGCTTTGGCCGATGTGTTCGGCAATCGCGTGCAGCAGTGGGTCAAGGCCCTCGCGCGCCAGTGCCGAGATCGGGAATACCGGGCCTTTGTAACGCAGACGGCGAAGCAGGTTTTTCACCGCCGCCTCGCGCTCGTCTTCGGGCAGCAGATCGAGTTTGTTGAGCACCAGCCAACGAGGCTTCGCGGCCAGTTCCGCGTCGTACTTTTTCAGCTCGGCCACAATGGCGCGAACATCCTTGACGGGATCTGCGCCCTCGTCAATCGGCGCCATATCCACGATGTGCAGCAGCAGTTTGGTGCGCTGCAAATGCCGCAGAAACTGATGCCCGAGCCCCTGGCCTTCCGCCGCGCCCTCGATCAGCCCGGGAATGTCGGCAATGACGAAGCTCCGGCCAGGCCCCAGACGCACCACGCCGAGATTGGGATACAGCGTGGTGAACGGATAGTCGGCAATCTTGGGACGGGCATTGGACACGGCGGAAATCAAGGTGCTCTTTCCCGCGTTGGGCATACCCAGCAGCCCCACATCGGCCAGCACCTTGAGTTCGAGACGCAGCTTGCGATGCTCGCCCTCTTGTCCCTTGGTCGATTCGCGCGGTGCGCGATTCACGCTGGATTTGAAGTGCAGATTGCCCAAGCCGCCTTGCCCGCCGCGGGCGATGATGATCTCCTGGCCGTCCTGCACCAGATCGGCGATGAGCTCATCCGTTTCGGCATCAAAGATGAGCGTGCCAACCGGCATGCGCAGCACCTTGTCGTCGCCACCGGCGCCGTACTGATCCGCGCCGCGCCCGTGCTCGCCGTTGCGTCCGCGATGCAGCTTGGAAAACCGAAAGTCCACCAGCGTGTTCAGATTGACATCTGCGCGAGCGATGACATGTCCGCCGCGCCCGCCGTCACCGCCATTCGGCCCGCCAAAGGGAATGAATTTCTCACGGCGAAACGACACGCAGCCGTTGCCGCCGTTTCCGGCGTGCGCCTCGATCACGACTTCATCGACAAATTTCACGGTGGGCTCGCTTCGCTGAAAAAACAGAAAACCCCGGCTGGCGAACCCGGCACACACGCTGTGTGCCTTGTGTCACCACGCCGGGGCGTTGATGGGGCATTGCCCCAACCCGGCCTAACAGCGGCCGAGTCTCACACGTCAGTTGGCTACAACCGTCACGGTCTGCCGATTGAACGCGCTCTTCACTTCAAATTCAACGCGGCCATCGACCAGCGCAAACAAGGTGTGGTCTTTGCCGATGCCGACATTGTGTCCGGGGTGGAACTTGGTGCCACGCTGACGCACGATGATGCCGCCGGCCGAGATGCCTTGGCCGCCATACACCTTCACGCCGAGTCGTTTGGCTTCTGAGTCGCGCCCGTTGCGGGTTGAGCCGCCGCCTTTTTTCTGTGCCATGTCTGAATCTCCTTAGGCCGAGATCGTTTCAATCTGAAGCTCGGTGTAATTCTGCCGATGCCCCTGATGCTTCTGATAGTGCTTGCGGCGACGCATCTTGAAAATGCGCACCTTGTCGTGCCGCCCGTGCGACAGCACCTTGGCCGTCACCTTTGCACCGTCGACCAGGGGAGTGCCGAACTTGGCGTCTTCACCGTTGACCACGGCGAGCACCTCTTCCAACACAATATCCTGACCTACGTCTGCCGGCATCTGTTCTACCTTGATTTTTTCGCCAGCTGCAACACGGTACTGCTTGCCGCCGGTTTTTATGACCGCATACATAAGTTCACCTCTTGGAAATCGTGCACACGGCCTCTTTTATCGGCCCCGCACGGACAACCAGACCACTCCGCAAGCTTCCTCAGAAAATAGGAGGCTTGGCGGTTCGCCCGGAAAAAGCTCGCAATTCTAGCACGGGTCAAGTCTTTCACCAGTTCTGCTCAAACATCGTTGTCCACGCACCATGTCGTCAGTTTCGACCTCCGTCCTTGCCACTGCACCTTCTTAGAATAGCGGCCTGTAGGAGGGTGTTCATGAACCTCTCCTTAAAGCTCAAATATTGTCAACCCGCATCTGATTTTCAACCGACTCCTCCATGTCGCCCTCCTCAACACAAACGCCAGACATGGCGCAAGCACCGACGATTCATTCCGTCTTTGCGCCGATCACCGAAGACATGGAGAGCGTCGACCGGGCCATTCACACCCACCTGGCCTCCGAAGTCGCGCTGATCAACACCATCGGCGGCTACATCGTTGCGGGCGGAGGCAAGCGACTGCGTCCCGCCTTGCTGCTGCTCGTCTCCCAGGCACTGGGGTTTCGCGGGCCGCAACAGCACATCATGGCCGCTGTGGTGGAACTGATCCATACCGCCACCCTCCTTCATGACGACGTGGTGGACGAGTCATCCATGCGACGCGGGCGCGAAACCTCCAACGCCCTCTTCGGCAACTCGGCCAGCGTGCTGGTCGGCGATTTTCTGTACTCACGGGCATTTCAGATGATGGTGTCCGTGGGGAGCATACGCATCCTCGACATCCTGGCCGACGCCACCAATGTCATCGCCGAAGGCGAAGTGTTGCAATTGCTCAACATGCACGACCCGGAAGTCGATGAGCAACGGTATCTCCAAGTCATCCGCTTCAAAACCGCGAAACTTTTCGAGGCCGCAGCCCGAATCGGCGCCGTACTCGCCGATGCCGATACGAACACACAGGAAGAGATGGCCTTGGCGGGGCGCAGCTTCGGCACCGCATTCCAGTTAATTGACGATCTGCTCGATTACAGCGGCAACTCCGCAGAACTGGGCAAGAACATTGGCGACGACCTGCGCGAAGGCAAACCCACCCTGCCGCTGATCATCGCCATGCGACAGGGCACTGCCGCGCAGCGCACTCTGATCGAAAATGCCATCCGCCAAGGCGACACCAGCGCACTCGACGACGTGATGGACATCGTGCACGCTTGCGGCGCCATGCAGGCCGTGCGCAAGGCCGCGCAGGGCGAGATCCGCGTTGCCGAGTGCGCGCTTTCCCCCCTGGCACCTAGCCCTGCCCGGCAGGCTCTGCTAGACTTATGTGCTTACTCTTTAGGACGCACGGTCTGATTTTTCGGACAACAGCACGGGCAACAATGCCTGAGCGGTGAGATGAAGCAAACCGCGCGTACCACTAGAGATCGGGGTGTAGCTTAGCCTGGTAGAGCGCTACGTTCGGGACGTAGAGGCCGGAGGTTCGAATCCTCTCACCCCGACCAGAATTTTCAAGCTGACACGGCCGCCATGATTTCAACATGGCGGCCGTTTTTGTTTTGTAAATCAAGAACTTAGACAGTTCCTGGGCGGGAAGTCGAGGCATCGCACCGAGCGTGTGCAAAATGTGTAAATGTCGTTATTTTGAGAAATAGCGACAGTTTGCTCCATTTTTGCGCCAATTCACCTTGCGTCGCGTTTCGTGTGCCTGCGTAGAGTTCACTAAGACTGCGCTGGAGCGCCGAAGAATCGGCGACCTAAAGTCAAGTGGCAGTGACTGACCTGCCCCCATGCCTGAAAAAGCAGCAGGGTAGGTGGAACACCCGGGTCAATTTTGCGTCAGCATAACCTTCAAAGGTGGGGCAATTTTCGTTCGGGACGAACATCATTTCAGGGCCACATTTGCCCGGCTGTTGCGCTTTCGCCGCAAAGGTGCCGTTCGTACGGTTCCGCCCTTTCCGCCATGCGCCGGGTGACCGCACTGCAATCTCTGCAAAAATCTTCCCGTTGGCCACCCGTCGTGGCTGACTCACGCTCCATTTCCCCTCGCCTCTTATGCCCCGCCGCATTCTCTATCTCTCCGGCACCCGTGCCGACTTCGGGCTGATGCGCCAGACCTTGCACGCGGCCGCGGCGCATCCGGGGCTGGAGGTAGCGGTGGCGGTCACGGGCATGCATCTGCACCCCGACTACGGTCACACGGTGGACGACATCGAGGCCAGCGGGCTGCGCATCGCGGCGCGCATTCCCAGTGATGTGGGCGCGCGCGATGGCGCGGGCATGACGCGGGCGATCAGCCAGACGCTCGCCGGGCTGGCGCCGGTGCTGCAGGCCGAGCAGCCCGACGCACTGCTGCTGCTGGGCGACCGGGGCGAGATGCTCGCGGGGGCGATTGCCGCGCTGCATCTGGGCGTGCCGTCCATCCACCTGCACGGCGGCGAGCGCTCGGGCACGGTGGACGAACCGGTGCGCCATGCCATCAGCAAGCTGGCGGCGCTGCATTTCTGCGCCACGGCGCAGTCGCGCGAGCGCCTCATCGCGATGGGCGAAAACCCGCAGCGCGTGCATGTGGTGGGCGCGCCGGGGCTGGATGATCTGTCGGATGCGCGGCAGCTTCCGCGCGAGGCCGCGCTGCGGGCCTTGCGGGCGGCGCTGGAGCGGCAGGCTCCCCTCCCCAACCCTCCCCACGCGTGGGGAGGGGGCACTGATGTTGCAGTGAGAGGGTTTGCTCCTCCTCCACTTGTGGGGGAGGCCGGGAGGGGGAGCCTGCCAGAGCGCCCTTACGCCCTTGTCCTTTTCCACCCCGTAGTGCAAGAGTCGGACGACGCCGCCGCGCAGACCCAGGCGCTGCTCGACGGTCTGCGGGCCGCCGGGGCCGGGTCGACCTTCAGCGTGGTGTGGCTGGCGCCCAATGCCGACGCGGGTTCGGGCCACATCGAAGCCTTGCTGCGGGCGCAGCAGTGGCCGGGGTTTCACCGCATCACCCATCTGCCGCGCACCGACTATCTGGCCGCGCTGCGCCACGCCGCGGTGCTGGCGGGCAATTCGTCGTCGGGCATCATCGAGGCGGCCAGTCTGGGCACGCGGGTGGTCAACGTCGGCAGTCGCCAGAACCTGCGCGAGCGCAACGCCAACACGGTGGACGTACCGCCGCAGGCCAGCGCCATCGAGGCCGCCGTGCGGCAGGCGCTGGCGCTCGGGCCTTGGCCGCATCCGCAAGACAATGTCTATGGTGACGGCCGGAGTGCCGCACGCATCGCGCATCTGCTGGCCACCCTGCCGCTGTCTGGCGATCTGCTGCACAAGGTCAATCGTTATTGAAACCCCTATGTCCCCATCCTCCGACAAACCTGTGTTGATCGTGTTTGGCGCCGGCGGCCACGGCCGCGTGGCGGCTGACGCGGCGTTGTTGAGCGGCGCGTTTGCGCGCGTGGTCGCCTCTGACCGCAACCCGGCCACCTGGGGCAGCGAACTGCTGCCCGGGGTGCCGGTGCTCTCCATCGAGGACGCCAGCACCCTGCCCGGCCCGCGCGCGGTGCATGTGGCCATCGGCCACAACGCCATACGGCGCGACGAGGCGGCGCGGCTGGCGTCCATCGGGCCGCTGGCCACCATCGTGCATCCCAGCGCCAGCGTGGCGGCTTCGGCGCGCGTGCAGCCGGGCTGCCTGATCACGGCGCAGTGCGTCGTCGCGCCCATGGCCGAGCTGGGCATGGGCGTCATCGTCAATCACGGCGCGGTGGTCGATCACGACTGCCGCATTGCCGCCTGGGCGCATGTGGCCCCCGGCGTGCGCCTGGGCGGCGCGGTGGAGGTGGGCGAAGCCGCCCTCGTGGGCGCGGGCAGCACGGTGCTGCGCAATCTGCGCGTGGGCGTGGGCGCTACGCTGGGCGCGGGCGCGGTGCTGCTGCAAGACCTGCCCGACGGCGAGGCCTGGGCCGGTGTGCCGGCACGCCCCCTTCAAGGAGTTTCGGCATGAATCTCAACACTTTCAACGCCCTTTGTCTGCCCCCCGGCGCCACCTTGCACGAGGCGCTGGCGCGGCTCGATGCCACGGCGCAGGGCATTCTGCTCGTGACCGACGAGGAGGGGCGTCTGCTGCGCACCGTGACTGACGGCGATCTGCGCCGCGCGGCGCTGGCCGGGGTGAGCAACGAGGCGCCCTTGTCCGCCCTGCCTGCGCACCCGCCGCACACGGTCGGCCTGCAGGCCAGCCAGCGCGACGTGCTGGCGCTGATGGACGCGCAACGCATCGACCATGTGCCGGTGGTCGACGCAGCCGGGCGCGCGGTCGATCTGGTGACGCGGCGCGAGCTGTCGCAGCGCGTCTATCTGTCGTCGCCGCATCTGGGCGAAGACGAAGTGGCGCTGGTGCAGGAGGCCTTCACCAGCAACTGGATCGCGCCGCTCGGCCCTCATGTCGATGCCTTCGAGCGCGAGCTGGCGGCGCGCGTGGGCGTGCAACACGCGGCCGCCACGAGTTCGGGTACGGCGGCGCTGCATCTGGGCCTGCGCCTGCTGGGCGTGGGGCCGGGCGATGTGGTGCTGTGTTCCAGCCTGACCTTCGTGGCCAGCGCCAACCCCATCAAACAGCTCGGCGCCACGCCAGTGTTCATCGACTCCGAGCCGCAGAGCTGGAATCTGTCGCCGCAGGCTTTGGCCGTTGCGCTGGCGGCGTTGCAGGCAGAAGGCATCACGCCCAAGGCCGCCGTGGTCGTCAACCTTTACGGCCAGAGCGCCGAGATGGACGACATCGTCCCTTTGCTGGAACGCTATGGCGTGCCCATGCTCGAAGACGCCGCCGAATCGCTCGGCGCGACCTACCACGGACGCCCCAGCGGCAGCTTCGGCAAGCTGGCGGTGTTTTCGTTCAACGGCAACAAAATCATCACCACCTCGGGCGGTGGCATGCTGGTGAGCAACGACGCCGCGCTGATCGAACACGCCCGCAAGCTCTCCACCCAGGCGCGCGAGCCAGCGCGGCATTACGAGCACACTGAAGACGGCTACAACTACCGCCTGAGCAATGTGCTGGCGGGCATCGGTCGCGGTCAGCTGCGGGTGCTTGAGCAGAGGGTACAGAGCCGCCGCGAGGTGTTCGCGCAGTATCGCGACGCGCTCTCTGGCGTGCCCGGTCTGCGCTGGATGGCCGAGCCCGACGGCCACCAATCCACCCGCTGGCTGTCGGCCTTCGTGCTGGCGGGCGGAGATGGAGAGAGACCCCTGGCCCGCCGCGACGCACTGCTCGACTTTCTCGAGCGCCACAACGTCGAAGCCCGGCCGGTGTGGAAACCGATGCATCTGCAGCCGCTTTACGCCGCTTGCCGCTACTTCCCCCACGCACCTGGGCAGGATGTGAGCCGCGCGCTGTTCGAAGGCGGCGTCTGCCTGCCCTCGGGCTCGAACATGAGTGACGCCCAGCGCGCCCGGGTGTGCGAACTGGTGGCGCGCGGCCTGGAGCTGAGCTGGCGGAGCGCCGCATGAGGTTTTCGACCCGAGCGATCTGGCGCCCCGCGGCGGCCGACGCCCTGCTCGTCGCCCTCACCTGGCTGCTCGCCTTCCTCTTTCGCTTCAGCCTGCTGCGCAATGACGCGCCGGTCAACCTGGCGCAGATTCTGTGGATCAGCACGCCGCTGGCCGCCGTGGTGTGGGTGGCGGCGCTGGCGGGGCTGGGCGTTTACCGCACGCCGTGGCGGCACACCAGCGTGCCCGAGTTCAAGCGGCTGGCCTCGGCCATGATCGTGGCGGCGCTGGCGCTGGCGGCTGTGCTGCTGCTCTTGCGCCTGCCCAATTTCCCGCGCTCCATCGTGCTGCTGCACCCGCTGTTCGCGGGCGCCGCGCTGCTCGGCCTGCGGCTGGGCGCGCGCATTCTGGCCGAAGGACGGCTGACCCGCTCGACCGCGCAAGGCAAGCCGCTGCTGGTGCTGGGCACGCTGGACGAGGCCGCGCGCGCGCTGCAAAGCCTGCGATCGAGCAAAGGCTGGCAGGTGGCCGCCCTCATCAGCCCGAATCGCGGCGAAGTGGGCCGCAGCGTGCAGGGCGTGCGGGTGGCCGGCAGTGTGGACGATCTGGCCCGGGTGGCGCAGGCGCAGGGCGCCAGCCACGCGCTGATCGCCAGCGAGCCCGGCAGCCCAGCGCGCCGCGAGCTACTGCTGCAGGCCAGCGATGCGCACCTCGCCCTGCTCACCTTGCCGCGCGCCGACGACTGGCTGCAAAGCGGCAGCAGCGCAGGCGGTGGTCAGGCGCCGCGCCAGGTCGAGCTGGCCGACCTGCTCGGGCGCCCCGCGGTGCAGCTCGACGTGCGCGGCCTCTCCAGCCTGCTCGCCGGGCAGGTGGCGCTGGTCACGGGCGCGGGGGGCAGCATCGGCTCGGAGCTGTGCCGCCAGATCGCGCGCTTCGGCGTGCGGCAACTGGTGTGCATCGACTCCTCTGAAATCGCCATTTATGCGCTGGAGCAGGAGTTCAAGGCGCGCTTTCCCGAGCTGGCCGTGCGCTATTACACCGCCAATGTGCGCGAACCCGAACGGCTGTTCGACCTGTTCAAGCGGCACCGCCCCGCCGTGGTGCTGCACGCCGCGGCCTACAAGCATGTGCCGCTGATGGAAGACGACAACGCCATCGAGGCGCTGCGCACCAATGTGCTGGGTACGCTGGGCGCGGCACGCGCGGCCACGGCCAGCGGCGCGCAGCGCTTCGTGCTCATCTCCACCGACAAGGCGGTGAACCCGACCAATGTGATGGGCGCGAGCAAACGGCTGGCCGAGCTGGCGCTGCAGGCGCACGCCGCGCAGCACCCCGACACGCATTGCTGCGCGGTGCGCTTCGGCAATGTGCTGGGATCGAGCGGCAGCGTGGTGCCGCGCTTTGCGGCGCAGATCGCCGCCGGCGGGCCAGTCACCGTGACCCACCCGGAGATCGTGCGCTACTTCATGACCATTCCCGAAGCCGCGCAGCTCGTGCTGCAGGCGGGGCTGATGGGAGAAAGCGGCAACATCTTCGTGCTCGACATGGGCGAGCCGGTGAAGATCGTCGATCTGGCGCGGCTGATGATCCGCCTCTCCAACAAAACCGAGGAAGAAATTCCCATTCACTTCACCGGCTTACGCCCCGGCGAAAAGCTATTTGAGGAATTACTGGCCGACGACGAAACCACTCTGCCCACGCCCCACCCCAAACTTCGCGTCGCCCGTCAAGCCGAGCTGGACCCGCTCGACCTGCCAGCGTTGCAGGCCTGGATTGCCGCCAGCGGCGCAGACTCACCCGCGCAGATCAAGGCCGCGCTGCACGCGCTGGTGCCGGAGTACACCCCGCAGTAGCCGCACGCTGCGTCGCGAGTATCCCTACAATCGCATTGGTTTTCGCTCGGAGGGTCGCAACGACTCCCCTCATCCGCCGCCTTGCTGCGGCGTGTCGAGCGATGATTCCCCTGCGGTTCTGCAGGGTGGTTTCCCTAGCTGCTTCGCTGCAGTGCCACGCAGGATCGCCTTGATCAAGCAGGCCATGCCGTTGCCGCACAACGACAACAAAGGTGTCCCTGATGATGCAAACCTTCCGACAGGACTGGCTGTCCAACATTCGCAACGATCTGCTCTCGGGCGTCGTGGTGGCGCTTGCGCTGATCCCCGAAGCCATTGCCTTTTCCATCATTGCCGGGGTCGATCCCAAGGTGGGGCTGTACGCCGCCTTCAGCATGGCCACGGTCATCGCCTTCGCCGGAGGGCGCCCCGGCATGGTCTCTGCCGCCACCGGCGCCATGGCGCTGGTGATGGTGTCTCTGGTGAAAGAACACGGGCTGCAATACATGCTGGCCGCCACGCTGCTGACGGGCGTGTTGCAGATGATCATCGGCTGGGCGGGCTTTGACAGGCTCATGCGCTTTGTCTCGCGCTCGGTGATCACGGGCTTTGCCAACGCGCTGGCGATTCTCATTTTCCTGGCGCAAGTGCCCGAGCTGATCCGCGTGCCCTGGGCCGTGTATCCTCTGGTGGCGGCCGGGCTGGCCATCATCTATCTGTTGCCCAGAATCACCCGCGTGGTGCCTTCGCCGCTGGTGGCCATCGTGGTGCTGACCATCGTGACGGCGGCTTTCGGCATCCATGTGCCCACCGTGGGCGACAAGGGTCAGCTCCCGGACAGCCTGCCCATGTTTCTCATGCCTGATGTGCCGCTGAATTTCGAGACCCTGCGCATCATCTTTCCGGTGTCGCTGGCCATGGCCGTGGTCGGGCTGCTGGAATCGATGATGACCGCCACGCTGATCGACGATTTCACCGACACCTCCAGCAACAAGCGCCGTGAATGCGTGGGCCAGGGCGTGGCCAATATCGCCACCGGCTTTCTCGGCGGCATGGCGGGTTGCGCCATGATCGGCCAGTCGGTCATCAACGTGAAGTCGGGCGGCCGCGGGCGACTTTCCACGCTGACGGCGGGCGTCGTGCTGCTGGTCATGGTGGTGTTCCTCGGCGATTGGGTGGCGCGCATTCCCATGGCGGCGCTGGTCGCGGTGATGATCATGGTGTCCATCGGCACCTTCAACTGGGGCTCGATCCGCAATCTGCGCGAGCATCCCAAGAGTTCGAGCGTGGTCATGCTGGCCACCGTGGCCGTGGTCGTCGCCACCGACAATCTGGCGCTGGGCGTGCTGACCGGCGTGCTGCTGTCGGGCTTCTTTTTCGCCCACAAGGTCGGCAGCATCCTGCGTGTGAGCTCGCGCGCCGATGCCGAAGGCCGCAGCCGCACCTACACAGTGACCGGGCAGGTGTTCTTCGCCTCGGCAGACGCCTTCATCTCCCGCTTCGACTTCAAGGAGGTGATCGACAAGGTTCACATTGACGTCAGCCGCGCGCATTTCTGGGACATCACGGCCATCAGCGCGCTGGACAAGGTGATCCTCAAATTCCGTCGCGAAGCCACCGAGGTCGAGGTCACGGGGCTCAACGAAGCCAGCGCCACGCTGGTGGACAAGTTCGCGGTCCACGACAAAGACGGCGCCGAAGACCTGTTGATGAGCCATTGAGGAGCCGACCATGCCAGACCACAACAAAGTCACGGCCTGCGTGGATCATTCCCGCTTCGCCGACTACGTCACCGATTACGGCGCCTGGGCGGCGCAACGCATGGGCACGCTGCTCGACCTGCTTCATGTGCTGGATCGCCATCCCGAAACCGCAGCCTCCAGCAGCGACCACAGCGGCGCCATCGGCCTGGGCGCGCAGGACGATCTGCTGCAGGAACTGGCCGAAAGCGAACGCCAGACGCTGTTGAGCGCACGCGAGCGCGGCCGCACACTGCTCGCCCGGCTGCGCCAGCGCGCGCTCGATGCGGGAGCCACCGAGGTGGACATTCGCCAGCGCCTGGGCGAGCTCACTCAGACGCTGGTTGAGCAGGCGCCCGCCATCGGCCTGCTGGTTCTGGGGCGGCGCGGCGCATCGGCAGAACGGTCGGGGCGCGACATCGGCCGTCACGTCGAAGCCATCGTGCGCGCCCTGCACATCCCCATCCTGACCGTGACCGATGCGTTCACCCCGCCGCAGCGCGTGCTCATTGCCTACGACGGCGGCAGCATGACCCGCCGTGCGGTGGAATGGGTCGGAGCGCAACCTTTGCTCGCCGGGCTGGACATCACCGTGTGCATGGCCAGCACCCCTTCAGCGCAGACCGAAAAAGCGCTCGACTGGGCGCGGCAAACCCTGCAATCGCGCGGAATGACGGCGCAGGTGCTGGCCCGGGCGGGCGACCCCGAAAGCGTGATTTCCGCCGTGCTCAAAGAGCAGAACATCGATTTGCTCATCATGGGCGCCTATTCCCATTCACCGGTGCGCAAACTGCTGCTGGGCAGCAAGACCGCCGACCTGCTGCGCGCCTCGACCATACCCACTCTGTTGCTGCGCTGACCCACCGCACGCGGGCCTGTGGTGCAATGCACGGCTTTAGGAGTCTGTCGGACTTGAGATCGCGGGCTGCAAAATGGCGCTGCGGCGCCCTGCGCCAGCGGCTTTTTGCTCCATAGCGTCGGCTATGGAGCGGCAAATCCGCCGCCACAGAGCATCCCCATCGCCATTTTTCGCCATCCGCGCCCCAAGCCCGACAGACTCCTAGGTTCAAACCCCGTTGCCCATGTCCACCCCCCCCATCCTGCTGGCTGAACACCTGCGCAAGCGCTACACCGAAGGGCCGCAGGCCGTCGATGTGCTCAAGGACGTGAACCTGCGCCTGGACGGCGGCCAGACCCTGGCCATCATCGGCGCCTCGGGTTCGGGCAAGAGCACGCTCATGCACCTGCTGGGCGGGCTCGACCGGGCCGATGGCGGCCGTGTGCAGGTCTGCGGGAGCGACTGGGCGCAGATGAACCCCAAGGCGCAGGGCGCTTGGCGCAACCAGCATGTCGGCTTCGTGTACCAGTTTCACCACCTGCTGATGGAATTCAGCGCGCTCGACAACGTGGCCATGCCGCTGCGCATTCGCCGCACAACGGCTGAAGCTGCGCATGCCGTCGCCGCGCAAATGTTGCAGAGCATGGGCCTGGGCGCGCGGCTGCAGCACCGCCCTGGCGAGCTCTCAGGCGGCGAACGCCAGCGCGTGGCCATTGCCCGCGCGCTGGTCACGCAGCCGCAGCTCGTGCTTGCCGACGAGCCCACGGGCAATCTCGACAGCGAAGCCTCGGCGGTGGCGCTGAACCTGCTTCTCGACGTGGCGCTGGCGCAGGGCGACGCCGTCATCATCGTCACCCACGACGCCACGGTGGCCGCGCGCTGCCAGCGCCAGCTTCGGCTGGTGAACGGTGCGCTGCAAGAAGCCTGAGAAGGTTCGAGCGCGCACCTGCGGCCGCCCGCACCGATCCACTACGATTGCTGGATTCGTTTTTTCCTCACACCCGCAGTCGTCCTGTTTGTCCATGTCCCGTTCCAAAGCCACCTTGTTTGAACTTCGCAGCGGCGCCATCGACGCCGTGCATCTGGTGGTGAAAACGCCCGACTTCGCCGCGCTGGCCGAAGCGCTGCAGCAGCGCTTCGACGCCGCACCCGAGTTTTTCTCGGGCGAGGCCGTAGCCATCGATCTGCGCCGCCTGGCCGACGACGCCACCCTGCCGCTGGACGAACTCGCCGCCCTGCTTCGCCGCTTCAAAATGCGCCCCTTCGGCGTGGTGGCGCAAGCCGCGCAACAAACCTGGGCCGGGGCCAGCGATCTGCCCCTGCTCGACAGCCGCGACGTCGCCCGAGACCCGCGCAAACCGGCCGAGAGCGCCGAAGCCATCGAAGCCGCCACTGCACCCGCAACGACACCCGCCGCTGCGGCGCCCGGCGCCGAACCCCAAGCCGCGGCGCAGCCTTCCGTCCCTGCCGCAACACCCGCCGCCCAAGAACCCGCCCCAGCAACGCTGCCCACGGTGCTCATTGACCGCCCGCTGCGCTCGGGTCAGCGCATCTATTCCCCCGGCGATCTCATCGTGCAGGGCGTGGTCAGCCACGGCGCCGAAGTCATGGCCGAAGGGCATGTGCATATCTACGGCGCGCTGCGCGGCCGGGCGCTGGCCGGGGCGCGCGGCAACACCGCGGCGCGGATTTTCTGCACCAGCTTCGAGCCGGAGCTGGTCGCCATTGCCGGCATCTACCGCACCGCCGAACAAGACTTTCCCGCCGAAGTGCGCGGCAAGCCCACCACTGTGCGGCTGCAGGGCGAACAATTGCTGATCGAACCGTTGGCACTCAAATAATTCAGAAGGACAGAACTCATGGCGAAAATCATTGTGGTGACTTCGGGCAAAGGCGGCGTGGGCAAGACCACCACCAGCGCCAGCTTCGCCTCCGGCCTGGCCCTGCGCGGCCACAAAACCGCCGTCATCGACTTCGACGTCGGCCTGCGCAACCTCGACCTGATCATGGGCTGCGAGCGCCGCGTGGTGTACGACCTCATCAACGTCATCCAGGGCGAAGCCAAGCTCACCCAGGCGCTGATCAAGGACAAGCAGTGCGACAACCTGTTCATCCTCCCCGCCTCGCAAACCCGCGACAAAGACGCGCTCACCATGGAGGGCGTGGAAAACGTGCTCAAGGAGCTCGACGACATGGGCTTTACCTACATCGTCTGCGACTCGCCGGCCGGGATTGAGAGCGGGGCGCTCATGGCCATGCACTTCGCCGACGAAGCCCTCATCGTCACCAACCCGGAAGTCTCTTCGGTGCGCGACTCCGACCGTATTCTGGGCATGCTGTCGAGCAAAACCAAACGTGCCATCGAAGGCGGCGAGCCGATCCGCGAGCATCTGCTCATCACCCGCTACAACCCCAAGCGCGTCAGCGACGGCGAGATGCTCTCGCTCACCGACATCCAGGACATTTTGCGCATCCAGCTCATCGGCGTGATTCCCGAGAGCGAATCGGTGCTGCAGGCCTCCAACCAGGGCACGCCGGCCATTCACCTCACCGGCAGCGACGTGGCCGAGGCCTATCAGGACGTGGTGGCGCGCTTTCTCGGCGAAGACAAGCCGATGCGCTTCACCGATTATCAGAAGCCGGGCCTGTTCAAGCGCCTGTTCGGCGGTTGAGGAGGGCACGCAACATGTCATTCCTCTCTTTCTTTCTGGGCGAAAAAAAGAAAACCGCCACCGTCGCCAAAGAACGGCTGCAAATCATCCTCGCGCACGAACGCGGCGGCAACGGCGCCCCCGCCGACTGGCTGCCCGCACTGCAGCGCGAACTGGTCGACGTGATCTCGAAATACGTCAAGATCGACAGCAACGACATCCAGGTCAAGCTCGAACGCCAGGACACGCTGGACGTGCTGGAAGTGAAAATCGAAATCCCGCCGCGGGGTTGACGGATAGCGGGGGCCGAACGCAGTAAAGGTACAGCCGTCCTGCCCCGTTCCTCAACCGCAGCTGCCGATATATCCGCAGTTCTCGCAGCGGTCGCAGCCGTCCACTCGCCGTAGAAACGGCCCGCCGCATTCGGGGCAGATGCGGCCGCCGGGCAGCAGCTCAGGCGATGCGTCGGCCGATTCGAGGTCGATGCGCAGGGCTTCGGGCACGTGAGCGCGCTGCGCCAGCGAGAGCAGCGATTGTTCGCGGCCGGAGGCGTCGAGATAGCCGCGGCGGCGCAGCAGTTCCTGCAGGGCGTAGGCGATGGCGGCGACTTCGGACTGGTGGAAGCGCGGCGCGCGGCTACCGTCGGGCTTGATGACTTCGCCGCAGCGCACCGGGCCTTTGTCCCACACGACTTCGCGCATGTTCTGCAGACTCTTGGCGATGGAGCCGCCCGAACGTGCGACGAGGGAAAGCAGCCGCATATTGGAGGCGATCCATTGCTGGCCTTCATCGCGCTGGCCCGCGGGCATGAAGAACTCGATGGGCCGCTCGATGCGCACCGCCTCGCCGTTCACCCGGCCCTCCACTTCGGCGAAGGAGACGGAGAGATAGACGGTCTTCTGTCCTTCCGAGGTCATGTAGCTGATCTTGCTGGTGACGGCCTGCAAGTCGCCCGAGGGGCGGCCTTCGATGCGGCGGGTCAGCGGATCGATGTCGTCAGCAGTCCGGGCAGATGCGGCAGCAGGCGCGGCCGCCGTGGACGTGGCTTGCAGCACCGCGCCAAGCACAGCGTTTGGACGGTAAGTGGCCAGCCCCTTGAGCCCGGCTTTCCAGGCCTGCAGGTAGAGGTCTTTGAAGTCGTCGTAGGGGTAGTCGGCCGGGACGTTGACGGTTTTGCTGATGCTGGTGTCGATGAAGGGCTGCACGACCTGCAGCATTTTCATGTGGTCGGCGGCGGACATCTCCAGCGCGGTGACGAAGGCCGGCGGCAGGGCGCTCATGTCGCGGCCCATGCTGCGGTACAGGCGCCAGGCGTGGTCGGCGACTTCGTACTCGCGGGTGGTGTTGTCGGCCATGCGCTTCTTGCGGGTATAGACCCACGAGAACGCAGGTTCGATGCCGTTGCTGGCGTTGTCGGCAAACGCCAGACTGATGGTGCCGGTAGGCGCCACGGCGAGCAGGTGCGAGTTGCGGATGCCATGCGCGGCGATGTCGGCGCGAAGGGCTTCGGGCAGACGCTTGGCGAAGCCGCTGTCGAGGTATTTTTTGGCGTCGAACAGCGGGAACGCGCCTTTCTCCTTGGCAAGATCGACCGAGGCGGCATAGGCCGCGTCGCGCAGGGTGCGGGCCATGTCGGCCGCGAAGCGCCGGGCGTCGTCGCTGTCGTAGCGCAGGCCGAGCATCACGCAGGCGTCGCCCAAGCCGAGAAAGCCCAGGCCGATGCGGCGCTTGTTCTGCGCCTCGTTGTGCTGCTCGACCAGCGGCCAGTAGGTCACGTCGAGCACGTTGTCGAGCATGCGCACCGCAACGCGGGTGACGGCCTGAAAACCCTCGGCATCGAAGCGCACCTGCGGCGTGAACGGATCGCGCACAAAACGGGTGAGATTGATCGAGCCCAGGCAGCAGCAGCCGTAGTCGGGCAGAAACTCCTCGGCGCAAGGGTTGGTCGCCTCGAAGGTTTCGCAGTAATAGAGGTTATTGTCGGCGTTGGCGGTGTCGAGAAACAGAATGCCCGGCTCGGCGTGGTCGTAGGTGGACTGCATGATCTGGTCCCACAGATCGCGGGCCCGCACGCTGCGGTACACCCACTCGCCGTCGGCGCGTTGATGCGCGCCTGCAGCGAGCTGATCGTCGCCCGGCCTGGCCTTGTGCACCAGATCGATCTGCGCGTCGTTTTCGACCGCCTGCATGAACGCGGCGCTCACGCCGACCGACAGATTGAAGTTCTTGAACGCCCCTTGGTCTTTGGCATGGATGAAGGCTTCGATGTCGGGGTGGTCGGCTCTCAATACGCCCATTTGCGCCCCCCGGCGGCTGCCAGCGGATTCCACCGTCTCACACGAGGCGTCGAACACCCGCATGAACGACAGCGGGCCGCTGGCGCGGCTGTGGGTGCCGCCGACATGCGCACCCGCCGGGCGGATGCGCGAAAAGTCGTAGCCCACGCCGCCGCCGCGCCGCATGGTCTCAGCCGCCTGCGCCAGCGCCTTGTAGATGCTGGGCTTGCCGTCCTTGTCGTCGGACACCGAATCGCCCACGGGCTGGACGAAGCAGTTGATCAGCGTGGCCTGAATGTCGGTACCTGCCGCTGACATGATGCGTCCGGCAGGCACGAAGCCGTCGGCCAGCGCCTGCCGGAACAGGGCTTCGCTGCGGGCCGGGTCAGCCTCTTCGACCGCCAGGGCGCGGGCGACGCGGGTGTGAATGTCTGCGATGGTGCGCTCATCGCCCTTGGCGTATTTCTCCGCCAGAACGTCGAGACTGATGTCTTGTGCTTGCATGATGGGAGCCTAAAAACGCAAAGGCCGCACGGCGGAATGCCTGCGGCGCGAAAAATCGATGCTGGGAGTCTGTCGGGCTTGGGGCGCGGATGGCGAAAAAAGGGTGTGGGGATGGCCTGCGGCGGCGGATTTGCCGCCCCATAGCCGAAGCTATGGGGCAAAAAGCCGTTGCCGAAGGACGCCGCACAGCCTTTTTGCAGCCCGCGATCCTCAAGTCCGACAGACTCCAAGGTTTATACCGCGTCTTCGTGATCGTCGGGTTCGACCTCGGTCAAACCCAGCAGGGTTTGCGTCTGATCTGCGGGCAGCGCTTCCACCTGCTTGAGCTGGCGCGTCATGGCGCGGGTACGGGTTTCCGCCTGGCCGATGGTATTGCTCGCTTCGTCGAGCTTCTTGCGCGTTTTTGCAAGAACGTCGCCGAATTTGGTGAATTCTGTTTTCACCGCACCGAGCACTTTCCACACCTCGGTGGAGCGTTGCTCCAGCGCCAGGGTGCGAAAACCCATGTGCAGGCTGTTGAGCAGGGCCAGCAGGGTGGTCGGCCCGGCGAGCATCACGCGGTACTCGCGCTGCAGCGCCTCGACCAGACCCGGACGACGCAGCGCCTCGGCATACAGACCCTCGGTGGGCAGGAACAGAATGCCGAAATCGCTGGTGTGCGGCGCGGCAATGTATTTGCTCTGGATGGTCTTGGCTTCCTCGCGCAGACGTAGTTCAAGCGCCTTAGAAGCGGCCTCGGCGGCGGGTTTGTCAGCCTGCTCCTGCGCGTCGAGCAAGCGCTCATAGTCTTCGCGGGGGAACTTGGCGTCGATCGGCAGCCAGACCGGGCCTTCTCCCTTGCCCGGCAGGCGAATGGCGTATTCCACCCGGGCGTTGCTGCCGGGTACGGTTTCCACGTTGACGCCGTATTGCTCGGGGGTGAACACCTGCTCGATCAGACCGGCCAGTTGAATTTCGCCGAACACCCCGCGCGATTTCACATTGGTGAACACCCGCTGCAGATCGCCCACGCCTTGCGCCAGGGTCTGCATTTCGCCCAGGCCACGGTGCACCAGTTCCAGCCGCTCGGCGACTTGCTTGAAGCTCTCGCCCAGCCGCTGCTCCAGTGTGGCGTGGAGTTTTTCGTCCACGGTGGCGCGCATCTGTTCGAGTTTTTTCTCATTGTCGGCCTGCAATTCGCGCAGGCGCAGTTCCACCGTGCCGCGCATTTCGTTCAGGTTCTTATCGGTGGACTGGCGCAGCTCGGTGAGGCGCAACTCGGTGGACTCGCGCATGGCGGTCTGGCCCTGCTCGGCGCTCTGGCGCGCTTCGATCAAGCGCTGGTCGGTGGCCTTGCGCAAGGCGTCGAGGCGCTCGATGAGTTGGGCCTGCAACGATTGCAGGCTCTGGGTGTTGGTCTGGGTGAGATGGCCGACTTGCTGCACCAGGGTGTCGCCCACTGCTTTTTGCAGGCTTTGCAGTTGCAGGTTGACGGCGTCGAGCTGGGCGTTTTGCGTGCGCGTGCTCTCGCCCTGCTGGTTGAGCAGCATTTGCTGGAACTGCGCCAGTTGCCCGGCCTGCTCGGTGCGCAGGCTCTGGCCACTGGTCTGCACCGCGCCGCGCAGTTCGCGCTCCAGACGCTCCATCTGCGGGGCCAGTTCCGCGCAGATTTCGCGGCGTAGTTCGGCCAGACCGCGCAGACGCGACAACAGCGTCCAGGCCATGCCCAGCAGCATGAGCAACAACAGCGCAACGAGGAGGAGCAACACCAGTTCAAGAGACATGCAGGTTCAACCCGTAACGGGCGTGATGGGCGGCTGGCCTTGCAGCACCGCGACAAGGTTGTCCACCGCGAGTTGCGCCATCGCGCGGCGGGTGGGAATGCTGCTGCTGGCGATATGCGGCGTGAGCACCAGCCGCGGCGCAGCCAGCAGCGCGGGGTTGACGGCGGGCTCGCCCTCGAACACATCCAGCCCGGCGGCGCCCAGATGGCCGCTGTGCAGGGCGTGGGCGAGCGCGGTTTCGTCCACTACGCCGCCGCGGGCGATGTTGACCAGCGTGGCGCCGGGCTGCATCTGCGCCAGCTCAGTCGCACCGATGAGGTGATAGGCGGCGGGGCTGTAGGGCAGCGCCAGCAACACATGCCGACTTTCGCGCAGCAACTCGGGCAACTCGCGATAACTGGCGCGCAGATCGTCTTCGAGGTGCGCCGCCAGCCGTTTGCGGTTGTGATAGAGCACGCGCATATTGAAACCATGCGCTGCACGCCGCGCAATGGCCTGGCCGATGCGTCCCATGCCGACGATGCCCAGCGTGGCGCCATGCACATCCGCGCCGGCGAACAGATCCACGCTCCACTTTTTCCACTGCCCCACGCGCAGATAGCGCTCGGCCTCGCCCACCTGCCGGGCCGCGGCCAGCAGCAGGGCGAAGCCGAAATCAGCGGTGGTCTCGGTGAGCACGTCGGGCGCGTGGGTGACGATGACACCGCGCTCGGCGCAGGCGGCCAGATCGATGTGATCGACGCCCACGGTCATGGTGCTCACGACCAAGAGCTGCGGGCAGGCATCGAGCAAGGCCGCATCGATGCGCTCACTGCCGGTGATGAAAGCGCCGTGCTTGTCGGCCAGGCGCTGGCGCAGCGCCTCGGGCGTGGCGATGGCGTCATCGGGCGTGGTTTCGACTTCGGCCACGGCACGCAGCGGCTCGATGACGTCGGGAAACACGGCACGCGCCACCAGCACGCGCAGCGGGCCGTCTGCAACAAGATTGCTCATCGGAAAAACGCCACGGTCAGGAGAAGAAAGCACGGCATCAGAATGGCCAGCGACCAACCTATATAGCCAAAGAACGAGGGCATGCGCACGCCGCGATGCTCGGCGATGGCTTTGACCATGAAGTTGGGCGCGTTGCCGATATAGGTGACCGCGCCCATGAACACCGCCCCGGCCGAAATCGCCATGAGGGTGGTGGCGTGGGCCATGAGCTGCGCCGCGTCGCCCCCCGCCAGATTAAAAAACACCAGATAGGTCGGGGCGTTGTCGAGAAAGGACGACAGCGCCCCGGTGAGCCAGAAGTACGCGGCCGCGATGGGCTGACCCTGCGCATCGGAAGTAAGCGAGACCAGCCCGGCCAGCGCTCCGCCGCTGCCCGCCCGCAGGATGGCGATGACCGGAATGATGGTGAGAAAAATGCCGAGAAACAGCTTGCCCACCTCGATCATCGGCCCCCAGGTGAACTGGTTTTCATGCCGTGCCTGCCATGGCGTGGTGGCCAGCGACAACAGCTCCACGAGGACGAGCGCTGCGTCGCGCGTGAGGTTCTGCAGATCGAGACTCTGGCCGAGTATCGTCACGGTGATACCCGGTTTCCAAAGGCCGCTGTGCAGCACCGCGATGACGATGACCACCAGCCACAGCACATTCCACGCGCCAATGATGCCCAGCGGGCTGTCCGGCGTGGGGTCGATGGCCGGGCGCTCGGCCTCCTGGCTCCAGAACCAGCGGTCGAGCGCATAAAACACGGCCAGCAGCAAGGCGCAGAGCAAAGCCGTGGGCGCCAGCAGGTGTTTGAGCGTCCAGAAAAAATCCACGCCTTTGAGAAAGCCGAGAAACAGCGGCGGATCGCCCAGCGGGGTGAGCGCGCCGCCGGCATTGGCCACCAGAAAGATGAAAAACACCAGCACATGCTCGTTGTGCCTGCGGCCATCGTTGGCGCGAATGACCGGACGCACCATCAGCATCGCCGCCCCGGTGGTGCCCATGATGCTGGCCAGCACAGTGCCGATGGCCAGCAGCAGGGTGTTCTGCGCTGGGCTGCCGTGCAGATTGCCGCGCACCGCGATGCCGCCGCTCACCGTGTAGAGCGCGGTGAGCAGAATGACAAAAGGCAGGTACTCGTGCAGCAGGGTGTGCAGCGCAGCGCTCCAAGTGGCCTGCACGCCGAAACTGATGGCAAAGGGGATGAGAAACAGCGCAGCCCAGCCCGCCGCGATCTTGCCCTGATGGTGATGCCACACCTTCGCGGCAAACAAGGGCATGAGCGCGATGGACAACAACATGGCCGCGAAGGGCAGCCCCCACCAAAGGCTGAGCGTCGCCGGGTCGGGGACGGTCTGGACGGTGGCGGCCGATGCCAGACCTGGCAGCAGGCTCAGCAGCACCGTGGCCGCAGCACGGGTCTCACGCCGCATCGACGATCACCACATGCACGCGGTACGGCCCATGCGCACCGAGCACGATGGTTTGCTCGATATCGCCCGTGCGCGACGGCCCGGACACGGTGGACAGCGCCCGCGGCAATTCGCCCAGTTCGGCCCTGAGCAGCGCGTAGGCATCTTCCAGCGCAGCCACGATGCGGCTGGCCGGCACGATGGCGATATGCGTTTGCGGCAGCAGATGGGTGGACGATGGCGTGGCGGGCGAACTCGCCAGCACCAGCGAACCCGTCTCGGCCACCGCGCAGAAGCAGCCGGTGATGCCGAGCTTGTCTTCATCGCGCGGCGGACGGAACTCCAGGGTCACGCCCGCGTCGACCCAGGGCAGATCGGCCAGAGTTTCCCAGGCCACGCCCTGCATACCCATGGCCTGCTCGCGCAGATAAGCCGCCACCGCGGGCGGCACGTCCTGCGCGCTGGTCACGCGGGCCACGCTGGTCTGCAGCGCCAGCGCCTGCGTGGTGAAACCCGCTATGCGGTCGGCAATCGTCGGCTGCGGCCCACGCACATGGCGGCCGATATCGACCTCGGCATCGGCCGCCTCGATGTCATGCAGCGCGGCCGGTCGCCCCTGACGGGCACGAATCTGCGCCAGGATCGCGGCGCGGGCGGTGTCGGTATTCATGCGGGAGATTCTAGGAGGCCAACCCCGCGCTTGCCCCTGTCGTTAACTCCAACAGACAGTTTGTTACCAATACTGACCGACTGTCATGTGACGGGTTTCTATGCTCAGCGTCGCCTATCACAAAAAAATCGTCTCGGAGACACTATGCATACCCCACACCAACAAGGCTCACGATTACAGCGCAATGCGCTGGGTCTGCCGCAAATCGTGGCATCCACGCTGGCCAATATCGCGCCAGCCATGAGTTTCTATTTCGGATTCGGCACCATTGTTCAGGGTGCAGGCGTGGCGGCGCCGCTAACCATCATCGCCGCAATGGTGGTCGTGCTCTTCCTCACAAATACGCTGGCCGAGTTCTCGAAGTACCGGCCCAGCGCCGGGTCGTTTGTCACTTTTATCGGCATGGGCTTCGGTCCCGTTGCGGGTGCTGCGGCGTCGGTTTTTGTCGTGTTCGGTTATGTCATCGGGGCATCTGCCGTTGTTGTGATTTCCGGCGGTTGGGCGCATGACACCTTGCAGACTTTTCTCGGCATCAATGTGCCCTGGCAAATTCTGAGCGTCGCATCAGCGCTCATCGTTGGGTTCCTAGTGTCCAGAGGTATCGGTTTATCGACGAGGTGGGCGGCGGGTTTCTTCTATTTTGAGCTTGTCTTGCTGCTGATTGGCGCCGTCATCATGCTGGTTAAAAACGCGCAGTGGATCAACCTGTCGCCGTTTTCATGGTCGCAACTTGCCGGCGGCTTCAAGGGCCTCAGCCTGGGTTTCCCTTTGGCCATCTATCTATTCATCGGCTGGGAAAACTCGGCCATGCTGGCCGAGGAAACAAAAGATCCCCGGAGCAATGTTCCGCGAGCATTGCGCTCTGCCACTTTGGCCATCGGAGCACTCTATGCATTTCTGGCCTATGCCACCGAGATCGGCTTTCATCACAACGTAAAAGCCATCAGTGCGTCATCAATCCCCTTTGTCGATGCGCTCAAAGCCTCTGCCGCTGCACTGCTCATCGTGGCCTATCTCGCGGGCATCAGCAGCATCTTTTCATCTTTGATCGGGCTGACCAACTCTCAAGCGCGCATTCTGTTCAATTCGGGGCGCGAAGGCTTGCTGCCCAAATTTTTCGGGCGCGTCCACCAAAAACACCAAACGCCCCATATCGCCATGTGGACCTTCATCGCCATTGCCGTGTTGATTGTTGCGGTCTACGGCAGGCACATCAAACCCGTGGATCTGTTCGGCTATGCCGCCACACTGGGGACGATTCCCATCATCCTCACTTACCTGATTACCAACCTCGCCTTGCCGGTCTACATGCGAAAACACCACCGCGCGGAATTCCAGTTGACCAAACATCTCATTCTGCCGATTCTGGGAACCTTGCTGATGCTGATGCCCTTGTGGGGACTGGTGGAGCCCGGACAGCCGGAACCATTCAACCTCTTCCCCTACGTCGCCCTCGCTGTCTTGGCGCTGTCGGTGATCTACGGATTGATTCTGACCAAGAGTAATCCGCACCTTGCGCAGACCATCGGCAGCTTTATCGCAGACGAATAAAACACCGCACCCAAGCGAAGTCTTTAACTGGAGTCACCCGTCTTCCCCATCATGCTCGACCAGTTGGTCGGCGGGGATCTGGAAGACTTCACGTAGATAGGCCAGATACGCCGGGTCGTCGCACATATTCTTGCCCGGCGCGTCGCTGACCTTGGCGACGGGCTGGCCATTGCAGCGGGTCATTTTGAGCACCATCTGCGGCGCTTCAAAGCCGAGGTCGTGCATGAGGTTGGTGCCGATGCCGAAGGCCAGGCCGACGCGCTGGTGAAACTGCCGGTAAAGCGCGATGACCTTGGGAATGGTGAGCATGTCGCTGAACACCAGGGTCTTGGTGCGGGGATCGACGCGGTGCTTGGCATAGTGCGCAATCATCTGTTCGCCCCAGGAGAAGGGATCGCCCGAGTCGTGCCGGGCGCCGTCGAACAGCTTGCAGAAATACAGATCGAAGTCGCGCAGGAAGGCTTGCAGACCATACACATCGGCCAGGGCGATGCCCAGGTCGCCGCGGTATTCCTTGGCCCACGTCTCGAAGGCGAACACCTGGGTGTCGCGCAGGCGCGGGCCCAGCGCCTGGCAGGCCTGCAGGTATTCGTGCGCCATGGTGCCCAGCGGGGTAAGGCCCATATCTTTGGCGAGCAGCACATTGCTGGTTCCTGCAAGCTGGGGGCCGAGGCCGCTATGCAGCCGCCCGAGCACCTGGGCCTGCCAGCGCCGCGAGTAGCGGCGGCGGGTGCCGTAGTCGGCGATGCGGCAGTCTTGCAGCTCCGGGGTATGGAGCAAGGCAATCTTGTCGGCAAGACGCGCCAGGCCCGCGTGCTGGTCGGCATCGGCATGGGCGTGGCGGGCGTACACCTCGCTGACGATGGCGAGCACCGGCACTTCGAACAGAATGGTGTGCAGCCAGGGGCCTTGAATGGCGATGTCGATCTCGCCGCGTTCGCGTGCAGCCGGGTCGGCAGCGGGCGTGGCGCGGATGCGCTGGCGGTTAAGGCGGAACAGCGCAAGGAAATCGACAAAATCGCTCTTGATGAAACGCAGGCTGCGCAGGTAGTCGAGTTCGTCGGGTTTGAATTGCAGGGTGCAGAGGGCGTCGAGTTCGGCGTTGATCTCGCCCAGCCGCGACACCAGATCGACCCCGGGCGTGCGGCATTTGAAGCGGTACTCCACCTGCGCGCCGGGAAAGTGATGCAGCACCACCTGCATCATGGTGAACTTGTAGAGGTCGGTGTCGAGCAGGGATTCGATGATCATGGGTTGGACGAGTTGCGGCGCTGGCGTGACAGCGCCTTGGCCCAAAGCAGGCGCAGCACGGCGCGTTCGCGCTGGTCTTGCGTGGCATCGGTGCGCACGCGGCGCGCCCGGTCGAGCAGTTCGAGTCCGAGGCGTGCCTGGGCTTCGAGCGCGCCGTCGCGCACGGTGAGATCGAGCGGGCGTCCGGCGCCGGGCAGGTTGTCGAGCTTGCCCTCCTGCACGGCTTGGGCAATGCGGGTTTCGCCGATGAAGGCCAGCGCGTTCATGCGTCGTGGAACCGGGTGAATTCAGCCACCGGCGCGCGCTCGGTGACCAGGGTGTTTTCGATGGCCGCAGGATCGGCCCAGCCCAGCGACATGCCGCAGACGACTTGCTGCGTTGCGGCGTCGAGCTTCAATTCGTCTTCGATGAGGCGGTGAAACTGGGTGAACGCGGCCTGCGGGCAGGTGTCGAGACCGCGGCCGCGCGCCGCCACCATGATGTTCTGCAAAAACATGCCGTAGTCGAGCCAGCTGCCCTGCTCCATCACCCGGTCGATGGTGAAAATCAGCCCGACCGGCGCGTCGAAAAACCGGTAGTTGCGACCATGCTGGGCGTGCATGGCGGGCTTGTCGCCCTTGGCGATGCCCAGCAGACCGTACAAGTCCCAGCCGACCTTGCGGCGGCGATCGATGTAGGGCGAACGCCATTCGCGCGGATAGTAGGCGTATTCCTCGGTGTGCTGCGCGGCCTGTGCCGGATCGTCATACGCCGCCAGGATGCGAGCGGACAGCCGCGCGAGCGCCGCGCCCGTGAGCACATGCACTTGCCAGGGCTGGGTGTTGGTGCCCGACGGCGCGCGCGCGGCCACTTGCAGGATGGCCTCGATCGTTTCGCGCGGCACCGGCGTGGGCAGAAAGCGGCGGATGGAACGGCGCGAAGTAATCGCGCCATCCACTGCGGACTGCGTCTCTGGCGCGGGGGGCTTTTGTTCTGCCGAGGCGATGGGAAGGCGATGGGTCATGGCTGATGCGAATGCGGTCATTCAGCGCCAGTCTATCCCCCCGAATCGAAGCCCTGCGCGACACCGGGTTTGGGGGTGGGCAAGCCGCACGGGTCGCCCCATCATTCGCAAAGTCCAAACGTGAAAAAACGTAACACCTCTGCGGATTCCTCACATGAAACGCATCGCCCTGTTCGCCGACGGCACCTGGAGCAAGCCCGACCAGAACGACGGTAACGCGCCCACGCCGACCAATGTGGTCAAGCTCTCGGTCGCCGTCGCGCCGCAAGACAGTCATGGCATCGATCAGGTGGTGTTCTACCAAAAAGGTCTGGGCGAACAGGGCGGCCTGTGGGACAAGATCACCGGGGGCGCGTTTGGCCTGGGGATCTCGGCCAATATCCGCGAGCTTTACCTGTTTCTGGTGCAGAACTATCACCCAGGCGACCAGATCTTTCTGTTCGGTTACAGCCGCGGCGCGTACACGGTGCGCAGCGTGGGCGGGCTGATTCGCAATTGCGGCATTCTGCGTCCGCAGCATGTCGGCCGCGTGGGCGAGGCCTACGCACTCTATCGCGACCGTTCGCCCGACAGCCACCCCAACTCGCCGCAATCCGTCGCCTTTCGCGAGGCCTACGCCTGGCCGGACGCGCCCATCGAACTCATCGGCGTCTGGGATACGGTAGGCGCCCTGGGCATACCCGTCACCCCGCTGCGCTTCTGGACCAAACCTCTGTACGAGTTTCACGACGTGGCGCTGAGCAGCCATGTGCGTTACGGCTATCAAGCACTGGCGCTGGACGAGCGCCGCAAGCCTTTCGTGCCGACGCTTTGGCAGAAGCAAAGCCACGCCACCGATCAGGTGGTGGAGCAGGCCTGGTTTCCGGGCGTGCATGGCGATGTGGGCGGAGGGCAAACGCTCACCGGCCTTTCTGACGGTGCGCTGCTATGGATGGCCGACCGGGCGCAACGCTGCGGTCTGGCGCTCGACCCGGCCCTGCTTCCTCCACATGGCGACCCCGCCGCGCAAATGGGCGACACCCTGACGCTGTTCTACCGCCTGCTGGGCCAGCGCGAACGCCAGCCGGGACAGGCCAACCCCGCCGGTCACGAGGGCGTGCATACCTCCACCCTCAGCCGACACTCCACCCTGCCCGACTATCGCCCCCCCGCGCTGGAGCGTTTTCTCGCCATGCGGCCAGTGACTTACTTGCCCTGAGCGGCCGCGGCAGAAGCAGCAGACGCAGCAGCGGGCGCTTGCGGTGCCGTTGTTGGCGATGTGGTCGGCGCAGCGGTCGACACTCCGGCTGGTGCGCTTGCAGTGGCCTGACCTGAAGCCAGGCCGAGCGTAAGCACCACGTCCTTTTCCTGATCTTTCTCGTAGCCCTTGTCGGCCATCTTGCCCGCCGTCTCTTCTGCGGCCTTGATCGCAGTCCCCGTCTGCACCCGCGCCGCAGGCAAGGCCTTGGGGCCGGTGGTCAGCGCCGTGACCACGGCCTTGGCCCGCGCCTGCGCCAGCGCGTCGAGAGCCGATTGGGGAATCACTACCGCCTTGGCCAATTGCGCCAGCATGGCGTGCAGCAAAGCCTGCTCCGGCTGATCGGTTTTGGGCAGCGATTTTTTCAGCGCGTCGAGCGCGCTAATCGGGTGCTGGTCGAGGTAGAGCGCGGTGATGGCATTGCGGGTGCGGGCATTGCCCAGATCGAGCGGGCCCGGGCTGACATCGGGCGGCACGGTCACGCCCAGCTTGAGCAGCACCTGACGGCGCACCGCGGCCTGCTGCAGCGCGGCGGTATCGCGCGCGACATCGAGCGTGGGCGGCACCTGCAATTCCAGCCGCGGCCGCTTGCGCAGCGCCTCGGCGATATGCAGCAGCTTTGCACGCTCGGGCGGCGCCAGCACTGCGCTGCCGGGGGCGAAAGCCACGTTCTGCGGCGTTTGCTCGCCCCCGCCGCCGAACAATGCGCCCAGCGCGCGGAACGGCGCGGTGACGATCTTGGTCAGCACGTTGACGATGGCCTGCCAGATGATGCCGCCGTAGCTGAACTTGGGGTTGTTCAGATCGCCGTGCACCGGCAGATCGATGTCGATCACGCCGTCGCTGTTCTCCAGCACGGCGATGGCCAGATCGAGCGGCAGGTTCATCGCGCCGGGGCTGTCGACATGCGGGCCCAGCTTGAGCCGTGTGATGGTGAACTGGTTGTTGCCCTGCATCTGCGCCTTGACGATCTTGTACTGCAGCTTGGCATCGAGCCGCCCCGATTCGATGGTGCGCCCGGCAAACTTGCCCGAGTAGGGAGAAACCGAGGCCATGTTCAGGTTGCGGAAATCCAGCGTGACGTCGGTGTTCTGGGTGGCGCGAAAGGGCTGCAACTGCCCCCGCACCTTGGCCGAGCCGTAGTCGTTGACCTGACCGTCGAGTTCGATCTGGGCGCTGCTATCGGGCGCGTCTGACAGACCGTTGATCACCCCGGAGAGCTTTTGCATACGCACCCGGAAGTCGGGTTTGATGGACTGATCGGTGAAGTCGACATCGGCATTTTCGATCGCGGTGCGGTCGATGCGCAGCACCAGCGGCAAGGGCTTTTCCGCACTCTTACCCGCAGCGGCAGGCGGAGGGCTCTGGGCAGGTTTGCGCGTGAGCAGGATGGCCTGCACATTGAGCGTGCGGTCGGGGTTGATGACGATGCGACCATAGGGCTCCACCGCCTGCAGCGCGTTGATGCTGACCGACAGCGGCGCGCTATCGACACTCAGCCCGGTGGCCGCCAGCTTGCGCCAGCCCAGAAACGGCGTGCGCCCTTCGGGCTCGACCAGCGCGAGGTTGTCGATCTGCGCACGGCCGTCATAGCTCACCTTCGGCACGCTGCCCTGGCCCTTGCTCAGCTTCACCGTGCCGTCGGCCGAGGCGGTTCCGCTGGTGAGCAGCAGCCGCACATAAGGCGCCAGCAGACTGCCGTAGGGGGTGAGCGCAAGCTGCTGAAGTTGCACCTGCAGCGTACCGGCCAGCGGCTGCGGGGCCACTTGACCGCGGGCGCTGAACTGCCCGCCCTGCTTGAGCGCGAAGCGCACTTGCAGCGCTACGGGTTTGCGCAAATCCAAACTGAGGTTGCGGGCGCTGGCCTGACCCTGCACCACATCCAGACGGAGGGGCGCGGAAGTCTGGCGATCTTCGACCTGAGCCGAGAAGTCGCGCAGAGCAAGGCTTTTGAGTTGCAGATCGGGCAGCTTGGCAGCCGGGTTTGGTGCGGCAGGCTTGGCGGGTGGAGGCGCTGCGGAAGCGGGAGTAGCGGACGCGGGCGCAAAGGCCTGCGCCCAGTTCAGGCCGTTCTGCGCCAGAGTCACCTCGGTATTGAAGCCGTCCACTTGCAGGGCTCCGGCGCGAATATGGGCCACGCCGGAGGAGGGCAGACTGATTTCGCTGGAGCCGAGTTGCAGGCTTTTCCACCGCGCCAGCGCTTGGCGGGCGCTGTCGAGCTGCATCGCGCCGAGTTGCAGTTGCAGGTCTTTGGCCTGAACCTGCGCCGGGCTGCCCGCAGGCAGCACCACCTTGGCCGCGGAGTTCATGTTGAGGTCGCTGAGCTGCAGTTGCAGCGGCGCCTTGAAGCTCTGGTCGGTGTAATCCAGCGCCCGCACCCGGGTGGCGACGCGCTGCACTTCCAGAGTCCAGGCGGAGGCGGGCTGAACAGCGGGCTGAGCTGCTAATGCAGGCACTGAAGTGGGAGCTGAAGCGGGCGGGCGGGTCGGCTTCGACGCCTTGGAGGCGCCTAAGGCCTGCAACAAATCGATCTGCCCGTTCGCCAGACGTTTGAGTTGAACACGCGCCGCGTCGAGCTGGACGGCGCCGAGTTGCACGCGGTGCTGGGCCAGATCGGCCTGCACCGCATCGACCTGCAGCAAGGGCAGCGACAGCCAGGGGGTTGCCTGCGCAGCCTCTGCGCGCAACTGGCTGTCCTGCAGGGTGATTTGCGGCAGTTGCAGGGTGCGCTGGGCCAGATCGACCGTGCCCGGCTGCGTCTGCAGGCTACCCGCCTGCAGTGCGGCCTGGCCGATCTGCCCGCTGATGTCTTGCACTCGCAGCGGCCCGAAACCTGCGTGTTGCCGACCCCAGTCGAGCTGTGCACCTTGCAGTTGCGCGGTGTGGAACTGCAGCTGATCGCGGCCTGAGGCGGCGCTCAATCCGTCCAGCGACAAAGACTGCATCGACACGGTGCGTTTGGCGCCGTCGATTTTTGCCCGATCCAGTTTCAGGTTTTGCCACTGCACGGCGGCGGCGCCCGCCCGCGCGGCCAAGGTCTGAATTTGCGCGCCGAGGTCATTGATCGCCCACAGCCAGCCTTGCTGCCCCTGCACCGCGCTGTAGGCCGCATGAATCGACGCTGTGCCCGAGGTGATCTGCAAGGTGCTCGATAGATTCGGCACGGCCCGCGCCGCGGCTGCCAGGTCGAGCCCGGTGAGTTCCGCCTGCCCGCCGGACACCAGCGGATTGACGCCCACATAGCCCTTCCAGCGCAGCGTGGCCTTCTGCTCGGGCAGCACCAGACTGATGGCGTATTGCCCGCGCGCCTTGGGCAGAGTGGACAGATCGTTGATCTGCACGTTCAAAGGCGTCAACTGCGTGGCATAGAGATGGGGGCGGTTGGCATCGGCGTAGCGCAGCATGCCACCTGCGATCTGTAACTGCTCGATCACCACGCGCGGGAGGGTGTCGGAAGGTTTGGCCGGTTTGGGGCCGCGCTGCAGGGCGCGCACCAGAGCGTCCCAGTTCATCGCGCCGCCTTGCGCAATGGCCACATTCACCTGCGGCTGATCGATGCGGATTTGATGAAACGTCCACGCCCAGCGGAACAGGCTGACCGGGGCGAAATCGACGAACAGCTTGCCAAACCCCGCCAGCGGCACCCCTTGCGGCGTGCTCAGTTGCAGCTGGTCCACCGTGAGATTCAGGTGCAGGGGGTCGAACGCCACCTTGCCCACCGTGGCCCGGCTGTCGAGCTGCGACTGCGCCAGCTTGGGGATGTAATGCTCGGCCAGCGGTCCGACCGCAAGGTAGCCAAAAGCCACGTAAAACACGAACAGGCCCGCCACAATGAGCACCGGCAGGCTGAGCAGCACGCGGCGCAGTCGCCTCCAGACGGACGAAGCAGTGGCAGACATCAAAACCTCGCGAAAGATTGGATGCACTGCATTATGGCTCCACCCCGCGGCGCGCCGCCGCTTCGGCCGATACCATCAGGGTCTGTTGCGCTTGCCGCCAATCCACCCGAACCCATGACCGACTCGACCCCCGCTTATGTTCAGTACGTAGGCGCCGCCCTGTTTGCCATTGCGGTGATCCATACCTTTTCCACCAAATTCTTCGAGGGCCTGGCGCACCGCCAGCCCGCGCACGCCGGGCTGTGGCATCTGCTCGGCGAGGTCGAGGTGGTGTTTGGGTTTTGGGCCATGGTGCTCATGGTGTTTTTGTTCGCCACGCTGGGGCAGCATGAAGCGGTGGGCTACATCGACTCGCGCGATTTCACCGAGCCGCTGTTCGTCTTCGCCATCATGGTGGTCGCAGGCACCCGGCCCATTCTTCAGGCTGCGGGCGACATCGTCAACGGGCTGGAACGCGCCCTTCCCCTGCCGGGCGCGATCATTTTTTACCTGCTTCTGCTGGTGCTCGTGCCGCTGCTGGGTTCGTTCATCACCGAACCCGCAGCCATGACCCTGGCCGCCCTTTTGCTGCGCGACCGCATTTTTCGCGCCGAAGTGTCGCTGCGGCTCAAATACCTCACCCTGGGGGTGCTGTTCGTCAACGTATCCATCGGCGGCACGCTCACCCATTTCGCCGCGCCGCCGGTACTCATGGTGGCCTCGACCTGGCAGTGGGATCTGGGCTTCATGTTCACCCATTTCGGCTGGAAAGCCGCCATCGCGGTGGCCATCAACGCCGTGGGCGCCACCCTGATGTTCCGCCGCGAACTGGCCGGTCTGGCGCGACCGGCTGCGGTGGATACGCCCGACCCCACACAGCAACGCGCGCCGCTGAGCGTCATCGGCATCCACCTGTTGTTTCTGGTGGCCGTCGTGGTGTTCGCCCATCACCCGGCGGTGTTCATTCCCCTGCTGCTGTTTTTCGTCGGTTTTGCCACCGCCTACGCGCGCTATCAAGACGCCCTGATGCTCAAGGAAGGCATGCTGGTGGGCTTCTTTCTGGGCGGGCTGGTGGTGCTGGGCGGCCTGCAGCAATGGTGGCTGCAACCGCTGCTCACCCGCATGGATGCGACGGCGGTGTTTTTCGGCGCCACGGCGCTGACGGCCATCACCGACAACGCGGCGCTGACCTACCTCGGCTCGCTGGTGCAGGGACTGAGCCCCGAATTCAAATACGCGCTGGTGGCGGGGGCAGTCAGCGGCGGCGGCCTCACGGTCATCGCCAACGCCCCCAATCCGGCCGGCATCGCCCTGCTGCGCAGCTGTTTTGACGAAGGAGCGGTGCAGCCGCTGGGCCTGTTGGCCGCCGCCCTGCTGCCCACCGCAGTGGCGATGGGCTGCTTCTGGCTGCTGTGATCCTTTTTTCCAACCACTTTTCTACCCTATGAGCACTCCCACCCTCGCTGATTCTGCAACTCACACCGTCGCCTTCCTCGGCCTGGGCGTCATGGGCGACCCGATGGCCGGGCATCTGGCCCGCGTCGGGCACCGCGTGACTGTTTACAACCGCACCGCGAGCAAAGCGCACGACTGGGTGCGCCGCAACGGCGGTCATTCAGCGGCGACACCGCGCGAAGCCGCGGCGGGGGCCGACTTCGTGTTCTCCTGCGTCGGCAACGATGACGACCTGCGCGCCGTGGCCCTCGGCCCGGACGGCGCTTTCGCCGGCATGCAGCCCGGCGCGGTGTTCATCGACCACACCACGACCTCGGCCGATGTCGCGCGCGAGCTGGGCCTTGCGGCACGCGAACGCGGCCTGTTTTTTCTCGACGCCCCCGTCTCGGGCGGGCAGGCCGGTGCGCAGAACGGCACACTCACCGTGATGTGCGGTGGCGAGGCCCAAGCGTTCGAGCGGGCGCAGCCGGTGATTGCCGCGTTCGCCCGCGCGGTCACCCGTCTGGGCGACAACGGCGCCGGGCAGCTTTGCAAGATGGTCAACCAGATCGCCATCGCCGGTGTGGTGCAAAGCCTGGCCGAGGCCATCGCCTTTGGCGAGCACGCCGGGCTGGATCTGTCCACGGTGCTGCAGGTGATCGGCAAAGGCGCGGCGCAGAGCTGGCAGATGGACAACCGCGGCCCGACCATGATCGAAGGCCGCTACGACTTCGGCTTTGCCGTCGATCTGATGCGCAAAGACTTCGGTCTGTGTCTGCAAGAGGCCCGCCACAACGGCGCGCGGCTGCCGGTCCTTGCCTTGGTCGATCAGTTCTATGCCGATGTGCAGGCGGCAGGCGGCGGGCGGCTCGACACCTCGTCGCTGCTCAAGCGGCTGCGTGATAAAAGCAACTGAAACTGCGGCGCCACAAAAGACAAAGACGACAAAGGCCACCCGAGAGCGGCCTTTGTTTTTACCGACAACGATTATTTGGCCGTGTAGCGCGCGGCGCTGGCGGTGATTTCGGCGCGCGCGGCATCAATCCCGGCCCAGCCTTCGGTCTTCACCCACTTGCCCGCTTCGAGGTCTTTGTAGTGGTTGAAAAAATGTTCGATCTGCTTGAGCAGTTCGGGCGGCAGGTCTTCGGGTTTCTGGATGTGGCGGTACTGTGGCAGCAGTTTTTCCACCGGCACGGCGATGAGCTTGGCGTCCACCCCGGCTTCGTCGGTCATTTTCAGCATGCCGATGGGGCGGCAACGCACCACGCAGCCATGCACCAGCGGAATGGTGGTGACCACGAGCACGTCCACCGGGTCGCCGTCTTCCGACAGGGTCTGCGGAATGTAGCCATAGTTGCACGGGTAGTGCATCGCGGTGGACATGAAGCGATCGACGAACAGCGTCCCGCTGGCCTTGTCCACCTCGTACTTCACCGGCGGCGCGTGCGCTGGAATCTCGATCACTACGTTGAAATCGTCAGGCAGGCTTTTGCCAGCAGGCACGTCGCGCAAACTCATAATCAGTCCTTGGGTTAAGAGAGAGGTAGAAAAAATTTAGGCAGGATTATTGCCGCGTGGCTCGGGCGGCGGTGCGTTTTCCTTTTGCGGGTTGCGCATGTCCTGCAACTGCTGCTCGCTGATGATGTTGAACATGGTCACGACCTTCGACACGCCCGTGGTGTCGCGTGCGATCTGCACGGCGCGGTCGGCCTCGCGCTGGGTGACGATGCCCATGAGATAGACCACGCTATTGGACGTAGTCACCTTGAACGCATTGCCGAAAATATCGCGGGCGTCGATCAGGCGGGCGCGCACCTTGGTGGTGATGAGGGTGTCGGTGGCGCTGCGGTTGAGGTCGGCCACGGGCCCGATGTCGATTTCGTTGAGCACGGCCTTGACATTGGGCACGCCCTTGACGACTTGTTCGGCCTTCTGTTTATCGGCCTCGCTTGGCACCTGACCGACCAGCAGCACCTGCTGGTTGTAGCTCACGGCGCGCACATTGACACCGGCGCCCAGGGCGGAAGAAATGCGGTTGTCCGCCTTGAGCTCAATGGTGTTGTCTTCGAGGATGGAGCCTGCCGTGCGTCGGTCGGTTGCCACATAGGCGGTGGTGCCCACCGCGCCCAAACCCAGCACGAAGCAGCCCTGCAACTGCGTGGCCGCGAGCACGACGGTCAGCAGACTGGCCGCGCGCCACAAACCGCGCGAACGACGCACGCCGCTCGCCGCAGAAGCCGATTTAGAACAAATATCCACGTTCATCTGTGTCATGCTAGAGACTCCGGTTCACCCATCAGCACCCAGTCTAAGCCATCGCAAAGGCAATGCAATGTCAACAGATGCACCTCCTGGATGCGGGCGGTACGGTCGTTGGGCACGGCGATATGCACATCCGCTTCGCGCAGCAGGCCGGCCACCCGGCCGCCGGTGCGCCCGGTCAGCGCCAGCACGCTCATCTCTCTGGCCTGCGCGGCCCGCACGGCTTCGACGATGCTCGACGAATTGCCGCTGGTGCTGAACGCCACCAGCACATCGCCGGGCAGACCCAGCGCCCGCACCTGCTTGGCGAACACATGGTCGAAACCGTAATCGTTCGCCACGGCGGTGAGGGTGGAGGTGTCGGTGGTAAGGGCGATGGCGGCCAGTTCGGGGCGCTCGCGCTCGAAGCGGCCGACCAGTTCAGCGGCCAGATGCTGACTGTCGGCGGCCGATCCGCCGTTGCCGCAGATCAGAATCTTGTGCCCATTCGACACCGCCGTCGCCAGCACATCCACGGCGCGCGCGATCGGTCCGGTCAGCGCCTCGGCCGCCTGGTACTTCAGATCGGCGCTGTCGAAAAAATGCTGCTGGATACGCTGCTCTAGCATGATGTGACTGAGAGACAAAAGGGCGATGTTAGTCGGGGTCGAGTGCCTGTGCGGCCCGCGTGTTGTCCTGCCTGCGTCGTCATTCTTCCGCCGAAAACGCGCCGGGCAGCCATTCCAGCTTGCCCGCTTCCAGCGCAACCACATCGAAACGGCATGTCGGCTCCTCGACCAGACGCGCCAGATAGTGGCGCGCGGCCAGCACAATACGGCGGCGTTTGCGCGCATCGACACTGCCCGCCGCCCCGCCATACGCCGCCGCGTTGCTGCGGGCGCGCACCTCGACAAAGACCAGCGTGCCGTCGGCCGCGCGCATGATCAGGTCGATCTCGCCGCCCCGCACCCGATAATTACGCTCGACCAGCCGCAAGCCGCGGGCCTGCAGCTCGGCACAGGCCCTCGCTTCTGCCGACTGCCCCAGACGGCGCGCCGCGCGCTGCTTCCACATTTGCAACATGCCCGCCATGTCCACTCCCCTCCAAACCGCACTGGAATTCTGCGCCCAGCAGGATTTTCCGCCCGCGCTCTACATGGTGGCCGCGCCCATCGGCAACCTGGCCGACATCAGCCTGCGCGCCCTGGCCGCGCTGCACCATGCCGACCGCATCGCGGCCGAAGACACCCGGGTGGCGCAGCGTCTGCTCGAAGCCTACGGTCTGCGCAAACCCACGCTGCGCTGCGACCAGCACCGCGAGGCGCAGGCCGCGCAGCACATCGTCGCCGCGGTGGCCGCGGGCGAGCGCGTGGCTTTTGTCAGCGACGCGGGCACGCCGGGCATCAGCGATCCGGGCAGCCGAATCGCCGCGGCCGCTCATGCCGCCGGGCTGCGGGTGATGCCCCTGCCGGGCGCCAGCGCGGTGACGACGGCGCTCAGCGCCAGCGGCCTCGATCTGCACTCGGGTTATTGCTTCGCGGGCTTCGCGCCCGAAAAGGCCGTGGCACTGCGCGCCTTTCTGCAGGCTGCGCTACAGGCTTCGCGGGTGACGGTGTTTTTCGAAGCCCCGCACCGGCTGCGCGACTGCCTGCTCGCCTTGCTGGAGCTGGACGCGCATGCGCAACTCGTCCTCGCCAAGGAGTTGAGCAAACAGTTCGAGACTCTACTGCCCTGCACGCCGCAAGCCGCGCTCGACTGGCTCGATGCCGATCCCCGGCGGGCGCAGGGCGAATTCGTGCTGCTGCTGCAGCCGCGCGCGGCCGTGGCAGAACTCGACACCCGAGCCATCGCCTTGCTGCAGCGGCTGGCGCAGGAGTTGCCCGCCTCACGCGCGGCGGCGGTGGCGGCCGACCTCACCGGGCTGAAACGCGATGCGCTCTACCGCTGGCTACTCGATCAAAAACAGGGCTGATAAACGGGCTGATCGGGCGCCCCGCCTCACACCGGCGCCGGGGCTTCACCCGTCCAGATTTCCACCCGGTTGCGTCCGGCTTGTTTGGCGCGGTAGAGCGCCTGGTCGGCGCGGTCGAGCAATTCGTCAGCGTCCATCAGGGTGGACGTGGGCAGGAACTCGGCAATGCCGATGCTGGTGGTCAGCGTCAAGCCATCAGGCGTGCTCGAGGGCAGGCAGCTGGCTTCCTGGATGGACAGCCGCAGGCGCTGCGCCACATCGAACGCGACCTGCCGCGTGGTCTGCGGCAGCAGAATGGCGAACTCATCGCCCCCCAGCCGTCCACAAAGATCGGGCCCGCGCAACTGCTGCATGCAGGTTTGCGCAAAACAGCGAATGACAGCGTCGCCCACCTGATGGCCGAAGCGGTCGTTGATCTGTTTGAAACGGTCGATGTCCAGCGCCAGCACCACGAACGGGCTGCCCTCACGCTGCGCGCGGCGCAGCTCCAGTGCGGCGCGGGCCAGAAAGTAGCGGCGGTTCGGAATGCCGGTGAGCGTGTCGGTGTAGGCCAGGTTGCGCAATTCGCTTTCGCGCGCCTTGGCCTCGGTGATGTCCTTGAAGGCGAAGATCAGCGCGTCGTCGTCGCGGTAACGCCCCCGGGTGACCGACAGCAGCAGCCAGACCTCGGTGCCGTCGAACCGGCGGAATTGGGCCTCCACGCCGCGCACGATGCCGCCTTCGCGTTGCAGCCGAGCCAGCAGTTGATCGCGATCGACCGAGTCGCCCCAAAGAGGCCGCATCGACTGCCCGGCGTGCTCCGCATACGAGCCGCGGAACAGGCTGTCGGCGGCCTTGTTGGAAAACAGCAGCGCCGCGTCGCTGGTGCGGGTGATGACCAGCGGCACCGGCGACTCTTCCGCGAGGAAGCGAAAGCGCTGCTCGTCTTCGCTGAGTTGCTGCTGCAACTGCTTGATGGCGGTGATGTCCTGCATGCTGGTGACCACGCCCACGATCTGGCGGCTGACCGCGTCGCGCACCAGCGCCTTGTTCAAAATCCAAACCGTGGGCTCATGATCGGGATGCAGATAAGGCGCTTCGCGCGTGACCTGCAGGCTGCCGGAGAGCAACTCGCTGTCCATGTCTTCCCAGATGCGGCCCAACGTCGTGCCGAGAATCTGCGTCCCGGTGCGGCCGTGAATTTCCGGGCCGCTGAGCCCGACGAGCAGGTTGAAGGCGACGTTCACCCGGGTGAACCGCCCCTGCGGATCGCTGAACGCCACCGGGTTGGGCAGCGCGTTGAGCAGCGATTCCTGAAACCGCAACTGCGCCTGTGTGGTGGCCTGGCTGATCTGCAGCGCGGCGGTGCGACGGTTGACCTTTTTTTCCAGCGTGGCATTGATGTCGCGCACCTGTTTGAGTGCCACGGTGCGCTCGTTGGCCAGCAATCCGGCGAGCAGCATGGCGCTGGCGAACGCCAGCAGAATGATCTGCATGGACATGAAGCGATCGCTGCCCAGCATGCTGTACATCGGGCCATGCTGCAGCACGGTCGCCGTCACGATCAGCAGGCTGATGACCGCGCTCAAGGCGGCGGAAACCGCCAGCGGCAAGCGCATCGCTGACCACAGCAGCGGCAACATGACTAGGCTCGCCAGCCCGATGGGCAGCGCGCTCTGGCCGACTGGCATGAGATAGACCAGCAGAGTGCCGATCACCGCGAGCGCCGGCAGCCACACCATTTCCCCGTTGAACGCCGCCCGCAAGGTCTGCAGCGACGCCCGGCGCAGCAGTTCGGCGGCGGGGGTGAGCACCACGATGCTGGCCATATCGGTCACCCACCATTGCACGCCCAGATCAGGCGAAACGGGGGTCTGGCCAAAACCGAAGGTGGCCGCAGCAGCGGCCCCCACGGTCGCCGAGACCCCCGCGCCGATTACGCCCATGGCGCCGATGAACCAGAGACCGTCGGCCGTCGTCTCGAAACCCTGCCAGCGCGCGCGTCGCCGCAGCAGCCACAGACCGAGCAGCGGCCCGAGGACGTCGCCCGCCGCGATCAAGGCACTGGCCTGCAGTCCCCAACCCAACAGCATGTAGTCGCTCACCCAGGACGCGAGCGCGATGGCCGGCACCATCGACGGCCCGCGCGCTATCAGGCCGAAGGCCGCCACGGCCGCTGAAGGCCACAGAATGAGCTCGCTCGACCGCACCCCGAGCACCAGCCACGCCACCAGGATGTAACACGCAGCGAGGCCCACTGACCAGAGCAGCCAGCGAATCACGGAGCGGGTGGAAACGGAGCACATGAGGGCGTTGCAGCAGGGTCAGTGAGTCAAAGTTTCAGCGCAGAAAACGACATTTCATGAAGAGAAAAACATCCCAAAAAATCGGTCGATGATTGTCAGCAAAGAACCAAACTTGTTGACAATCCAGACAAACTGGAGAAATCAACGAAAGATAAGCATTATTCCTGCACCAGATTCGCTAACGGCTCTGGCTTGATTGGATTCTCTGGAAGTTGCGCCGCCCTGTCCGTGAAATCCGTCACGTTGTCGGCCCGTAGCCTCTCACGCAGCGCTAAGAATTGTTGAAAATTGCGCACTGCTTCACGAACTCAGCACCGTAAGCGCGGCGTTTCTCTGGCTGTTTCTCTTACTGAACCCTCTCCCATGCCCCCACTGCCCGACCCCGAACCGTCCTTCTCGTCGCCTGCGATGCAGCGTCGTTTACTGCTGAGGGCCGCGGCAGGTACGCTTTTGTTCAGCCCGTGGCTGAAAGCCGCCCAGGCGCGAGCCGCAGTCAATCTGGCCGCGACGCCCATCGGCCGCCTGGATCTGCCTTGGTGGCGCAAGCGCTTTGAAGCGTCGCTGCAACAGGTGCGCCGCAGCCAGCCAGAACTCGTCTGGCTGGGCGACTCCATCACCCAGAACTGGGAGCGCAGCAGCCCGCAGCCCTGGGCCGACTACCAGACCATCTGGCAACGCAAATACGGACGCTACCAGCCGCTCAATCTCGGCTTCATCGGCGATACCACCTCCAGTGTGTTGTGGCGACTCGATCACGGGCAGGTGCAGGGGCTGTCTCCGAAGGTCTGCATCCTGCTGATCGGCGCCAACAATCTGGGACGGCCGCACTGGGGCGCCCACCTGACCGTGCCGGGCATCGAGGCGGTGGTGGACAAGCTGCACCAGTTGCTGCCGCACACCGCGGTGCTGCTGCTCGGCGTGCTGCCCAGCAAGCGCTCGGCCTGGATCAGCGCCGAAACCCTCAAGATCAACGCCGCGCTGGCACAGCGTTATGCCCACAGCCCCTTTGTGACCTTCCTGAATGTCGGCCATGTACTGCTCGACGCCCAAGGCCAGCCCGATCCCGCGCTCTATCTCGAAGGGCACGAGGCGCATCAAACCGTGCTGCTCCACCCGGATGCGCAAGGCATGGAACGTATCGCCCAGGCGATCGCGCCCACGCTGGACAAACTCATGACAGACGCGCCGGACCGTCCCAAGAGTCCATAGTGCCCAGAACAGAGAACCGAGCGAAGCGAAGGGTTTCGGGGTGGGCTGATGGCTCGCTGAACCGGCCTTCCTGCCCGCAGGCAAAGCGGCTTTTGCTGTGCCATACTGCGCCACGCACACTGCCTGCCCATCCCCAAAAAAATTCTGCAGGAGACAACATGAAAGCTTCCCTTCGTTTGCCCGCGGCGCTCGGTCTGTGCGCCTTGCTGTCCGCACCCGCCTTCGCGGCCGAGCCGCTTACCGTCACGGTCCACCGACTTACCCTTGAGACCGCCGAGCGCATCGCGCAGGGCGCCATCAAGACCTGCCGCGCCAAGGGCTTGCAGGTCAGCGTGACCGTGGTCGATCGCAACGGCATCGTGCAGGCCACGCTGCGCGACACCCTGGCCCCGCCGGTCTCGCTGGCCATCAGCCGACAAAAGGCCTATACCGCCGCCATGTTCGGCATCAAAGGCACCGCCATGGGGCCGCAAGCCGCCTCGCCCCTGGCGCTGCTCGGCGACGGCCTGGCTTTCACCGCGGGTTCCGTGCCGATCGAAGCCGGGGGCCGGATGTACGGCGCCGTGGGCGTGAGCGGCGCGCCGGACGGCAAGGTCGACGAGGAATGCGCCCAGGCCGGACTCGAAGCGGTCTTGCCCGATCTGGAAATGCAATAAAGGCCTGCGCGTGCCCTCGCGTTTCCCGTTGCTCTTCCCTGGTTTTCCCTACTCGCGCCCCTGCCTACAATCCTCACTCAGTTCTGCGCGACCTCGCGCCGCGCAGAACTGACCGACACAACGGCCTGCCTTTTTTTTGGGCAGCCCGATCAACCCGCATGAATTCAGGGCTTTCCGCCCATCCGGTGCGACATTTTCCCCAGCCGCTGGGGATAACTGGGCACCGGTGGCACCCCTGTGGATAATTTTCCGATCCTCCATGGCCAGTCGCCGACCTCCCGCCTATTCCGAATCGTCCATCCGCGTGCTCAAGGGCCTGGAGCCCGTGCGCCAGCGGCCGGGCATGTACACCCGCACCGACAACCCGCTGCACATCGTGCAGGAAGTCATCGACAACAGCGCTGACGAAGCCCTGGGCGGGTACTGCCAGCACATCGCCGTCACCCTGCACACCGACGGCAGCATCAGCGTGGAAGACGACGGCCGCGGCATCCCCTTCGGTCTGCACCCGGAAGAGAACGCGCCGGTGGTCGAGCTGGTGTTCACCCGGCTGCATGCCGGGGGCAAGTTCGACAAGCTGCAGGGCGGCGCGTACAGCTTTTCGGGCGGGCTGCACGGCGTGGGCGTTTCGGTCACGAATGCGCTGGCGGCAAGGCTGGAGGTCACCGTCTGGCGCGACGGTCAGGTGGCGCATCTGGTGTTTGCAGGTGGCGACGTTATCGAACCCCTGGCGGTGCGCAAGGCCGCACGCGATGAGCGCAGAAGCGGCACCCGTGTGCGCGTCTGGCCCGATGCCAAATACTTCGACAGCCCGCATCTTCCGCTGGCCGAGCTCACCCATCTGCTGCGCAGCAAGGCAGTGCTGCTGCCCGGGGTCAAGGTCGATCTGATCCAGGAGAAAACCGGCGACACCACGCACTGGGAATATGCCCGCGGACTGCGCGACTATCTGCTCAGCAGTCTGCCCGCCGAGCCCTACATCGACCTGTTCGAGGGCGAGCACTACGCCAGCGCTTCAGAGCAGGAGAGTTTCGCCGAAGGCGAGGGCGCGGCCTGGTGCGTGGCCTTCACCGAGGAGGGTGCGGTGCTGCGCGAGTCTTACGTCAACCTCATTCCCACCCCGGCCGGCGGCACGCACGAAGCCGGCTTGCGCGAGGGGCTGTTCCAGGCGGTGAAAGGCTTCATCGAACTGCACAACCTGCAGCCCAAGGGGGTGAAGCTGTTGCCCGAAGACCTGTTCGCGCGGGCTTCTTTCGTGCTTTCTGCGCGGGTGCTCGATCCGCAGTTCCAGGGCCAGATCAAGGAAAAGCTCAACAGCCGCGATGCCTTGCGCTTGGTCGGTCAGGCGGTGCGACCCACGCTTGAACTCTGGCTGCACGAGCGCGTCGATCAGGGCAAGAAGCTCGCTGAACTGGTCATCCGCCAGGCGCAGAGCCGCCTGCGCGCGGCGCAGAAGGTAGAGAAGAAAAAAGGCTCGGGCGTGGCCGTGCTGCCGGGCAAACTGACCGACTGCGAAAGCCGCGATACCGAACGCACCGAACTGTTTCTGGTGGAGGGAGATTCCGCCGGCGGCTCGGCCAAAATGGGCCGCGACAAGGAGTTCCAGGCCGTGCTGCCATTGCGCGGCAAGGTGCTCAATTCCTGGGAAATCGAACGCGACCGGCTGTTCGCCAACACCGAGATCCACGACATCGCCGTGGCCATCGGCGTCGATCCGCACGGCAAGGACGACGTGCCGGATCTGTGCAACCTGCGTTACGGCAAAATCTGCATTCTGAGCGACGCCGACGTGGACGGCTCGCACATCCAGGTGCTGCTGCTCACCCTGTTCTTCCGCCACTTTCCCAAGCTCATCGAGCGCGGTCATGTCTGCGTGGCCCGCCCCCCGCTCTACCGCCTCGACGCGCCCGCGCGCGGCAAGAAACCCGCGCAGAAGATCTACGTGCTCGACGACGCCGAACTGCAGGCCGCACAAGACAAACTGCGCAAGGACGGCCTGAAGGACGGCGCCTGGCAGATTTCGCGCTTCAAGGGCCTGGGCGAAATGAGCGCCGAGCAACTCTGGGACACTACGCTGAACCCCGACACCCGCCGTCTATACCGCGTGCGGCCCGACGACGCAGAAGCTCTGTTCCATCAGCTCATGGGCAAAGGTGAAGCCCAGGCGCGCCGCGGGCTGATGGAGGAATACGGCGACCAGATCGAAGTGGACATCTGATATGAGCGAACAAGCCACCCTCGAATTCGACAACCGGCCTGAAGACGACACCGACTCGCTGGCGCTGGGCGACTATGCCCGCCGCGCCTATCTCGACTACGCCATTTCCGTGGTCAAGGGCCGCGCCCTGCCCGATGTGAGCGACGGTCTGAAGCCGGTGCAGCGGCGCATTCTCTACGCCATGTGGCGCATGGGGTTGGCGTTCGATGCCAAGCCGGTTAAGTCGGCGCGGGTGGTGGGCGACGTGCTCGGCCGCTTTCACCCGCATGGCGACCAGGCCGCCTACGACGCCCTGGTGCGGCTGTCGCAAGACTTCGCGCAGCGCTATCCCCTGATCGACGGTCAGGGCAACTTCGGCTCGCGCGACGGCGACGGCGCTGCCGCCATGCGCTACACCGAAGCGCGGCTCTCGCCCATCGCCCGGCTGCTGCTGGGCGAAATCGACGCGGGCACCGCCGACTTCATTCCCAACTACGACGGCTCGACCACCGAGCCCCGGCTGCTGCCCGCGCGACTGCCTTTCGTGCTGCTCAACGGCGCCAGCGGCATCGCCGTGGGCATGGCCACCGAGATTCCGGCCCACAACCTGCGCGAGGTGGCCAGCGCCTGCGTCGCCCTGCTCAAAAATCCCCGCCTCGGGCTCGCCGACGTCCTGGCGCTGATGCCCGGGCCCGACTTCGCTACCGGGGGTCAGCTCATCTCCAGCCCGCAGGACATCGCCGCGGCCTATGCCGTCGGCCGCGGCAGCCTGAAGGTGCGCGCCCGCTGGACGGTGGAAGAACTCGCGCGCGGCCAATGGCAACTGGTGATCAACGAACTACCGCACGGCACCAGCACGCAAATGGTGCTCGAAGAAATCGAGGAGCTCAGCAACCCCAAAATCCGCCCTGGCAAGAAGGCGCTCGCGCCCGAGCAGATCGCACTGAAAACCACCCTGCTGAACCTGCTCGACACGGTGCGCGACGAGTCGGGCCGCGAAGCCGCGGTGCGGCTGGTGTTCGAGCCGCGCAGCTCGCGCATCGATCAGGCCGAGTTCGTCAACACCCTGCTCGCGCGCACCAGCCTAGAGACCAGCGTGCCGATCAACCTGGTGATGATCGGCACCGACGGCAAGCCGCGCCAGAAGGGGCTGATGGACATCCTGCGCGAGTGGATCGCCTACCGCCGCGACACGGTGCAGCGTCGTTCAAAACATCGTCTGGAACAGGTGGACGCGCGCATCCACATCCTCGAAGGTCGGCAGCAGGTGCTGCTCAATCTCGACGAGGTGATCGACACCATCCGCAACAGCGACGACCCCAGGCCGGCGCTGATGGCGCGCTTCGATCTCACCGAGTTGCAGGCCGACGACATTCTCGACATGCGGCTGCGCCAGCTCGCACGGCTGGAAGCCATCCGCATCGACAAGGAACTCGCCGCCCAGCGCACTGAAGCCGCCGAGCTGCAAAAACTGCTCGGCGACGAAAAAGCCATGACCCGGCGGATCATCAGCGAGATCGAGGCCGACGCCAAACAGTTCGGCGATGACCGCCGCACCCTCATCCAGGCCGAGCAACGCGCCGTGGCCGAGGTCAAGGTGGTCGATGAACCCGTCACCGTCATCGTGTCGCAAAAAGGCTGGCTGCGCACGCAGAAAGGCCAAGGCCTGGTGCTGTCCGCCCTCACCTTCAAGCCGGGCGATGCGCTCTACGCCACGTTCGAATGCCGCAGCGTCGATCCCCTCGTCGTGCTCGGCAGCGACGGCAGGGTTTATTCCATCGAGGTCGCCGACCTGCCCGGCGGGCGCGGCGACGGCCAGCCCGTCACCTCTTTCATCGAACTCGCACCGGGCACGCAGGCCCTGCATTACCTCGCGGGCGCCCGCACCACGGCGCTGCTGTTGTGGACGGCGCAGGGCTTCGGCTTTGTCACCCACATCAGCGATGCCCTGAGCCGCCAACGCGCGGGCAAGACCTTCGTCACCCTCGAAGACGGCGACGCCCTGCAGCGCCCGCTGGTGCTCGACACCGACGCCGACGGCAGCCCTGTCGGGCGTCTGGCCACGCTCAGCGCAGACGGCCGCCTACTGCTCTACCCGGCGGCAGAAGTCAAAACTCTGGCTCGCGGCGGAAGGGGGATCACCCTGATGGCGCTCGACGCCAAGGAAGCCCTGCAAAGCGTGGCGCAGTTGGCCGCCGAGCGCGACGCCCTGCTCGTCAGCGGCAAAGGTCGTGGCGGCACGGAACGCAGCGCCACACTCAGCGCCGCACAGCAAACCGCTTATGTCGGCAAACGCGCCCGGCGCGGTCGCAAGCTCGAGGTGACGTTCAAGCCGGACCGCCTGAGCCGCGCGTAAAACAGAACGCCTGCATAGAAGCCGGGCTTGCGCTGCGACACTCAGTCCGGCACGCGCAGCTCGAACAGGTGCTGCACCTTGGTCTGGGCAAAACCCAGACGCAAATAGAACTGATGGGTGCGCAGGCGCTCGGCGCGGCTGCGGACTTGCAGCACGGCCAGTCCCTGCGAACGCGTCCAGTCGATGGCGCGGCGCACCAGCTCCGCTCCCAGGCCTTCGCCGCGGTGCGCCTCGTCCACCACCAGCCCGGCAATTTCGGCGCAGAGCCCGGACTCCAGATGCAGCACCTTGAGCACATGCGTCCAGGCCACCACTCGCCCTTGCACTTCGGCAACAAACACCGCGTGATCGGCTGATGGCAAGATGAGTGCAAGCCGCTCGCGCATGAGGACCGCGGTGGCGGGATAGCCCAGTTGACCCGACAGTGCGGCGAGCGCCTCGGCGTCGCCCAGCTGGGCCTTGCGAATCACCTCACACCTCGGCGATCAGTTCGATTTCCACCGCGGCGCCCATCGGCAGCTGCGCCACGCCAAAAGCGCTGCGGGCATGCGCGCCGCGTTCGCCGAACACCTGGGCGATGAGCTCCGACGCGCCGTTGATCACCAGATGATGTTCGGTGTAATTGGGCGCGGAGTTCACCAGACCGAGCAGTTTCACCACGCGCTTGACCCGCTCCAGATCGCCCACCGCGGCCTGCAGCGTGCCCAGCAGGTCGATGGCGATGGCGCGCGCCGCATCCTTGGCGGTCGCGGTGTCCATGTCCGTGCCAAGCTGCCCGACCCACACCTTGCCCTCTTTTTTCGCAATATGGCCTGAGAGAAACACCAGATTGCCGGTCTGCACGTACGGCACATAGGCAGCGGCGGGGGTGGAAACGGGGGGCAGGCTGATGCCCAGATTCTTGAGGTTTTGTGCGATCGACATGGTGTACTCCTTCGGGAAAACCCGAGTGTAGAACACACCCGCAGCCAGACCGCGCATAAAAAAGCGGGGCCAGCGGCCCCGCGAAACACTGCTTGGAGGAAAGGAAGTTGAGGAAAGATTTCAGCCGACCTGTACCGGCACGAAGATGCGGTTGCTGCCGCGCTGAATCAGCAAGGCCACCGATTTGCCCGCACTCTTCAGGATGCCACGCACCTGATCGATGCTGCTGACCGACTTGCCGTCGACCGCAATCAGAATGTCGCCAGGCTGGATGCCGGCCTGTTCCGCCGGGCCGCTGACGCCCTCGACCAACAGCCCATGCGACACGCCGGCCTGCTGCTCTTCATTGGCGTTGAGCGGGCGCACCACCAGACCCAGCCCGCCGTGATCGCCCTGCGCGCCCGGGCTGGCCGAAGCGAGCGTCACGTTGTCGCTGAAGTTGCCCAGAACGGCGGTGATGGTCTGCTGCTTGTGATCGTGCCACACGCCCAGGGTCACTTTGCTGCCGGGCTCGGACAGGCCGATCATCATCGGCAGATCGGCCGAATCGTTCACCGGCTGGCCGTTCACGCTGAGAATGATGTCGCCCGGCTGGAGACCGGCCTTGGATGCCGGGCTGTCTTTCTCGACCTGCGCGACCAGCGCGCCGCGAGGCGTTTGCAAACCAAAAGAGGTCGCCAGGTTTTGCGTCACCGTCTGCACCGCAATACCCAGCCGTGCGTGCTGCACCTTGCCATGCTCGATGATCTGCTTGGCCACGCGCTCGGCCACATTGATCGGGATGGCGAACGACAGTCCTTCAAACGCGCCGGTCTGCGTGAAGATCTGCGAGTTGATGCCGACCACTTCACCCTTGGTGTTGAACAGCGGCCCGCCCGAGTTGCCGGGGTTCACCGCCACGTCGGTCTGAATGAAGGGCACCATGCTGTCGTCGGGCAACGAGCGGCTCTTGGCACTCACAATGCCCGCGGTCACCGTGTTGTAGAAACCGTAGGGCGAACCGATGGCCAGCACCCAGTCACCCGGTTCCAGATTGGACGGGTTGCCCAGCCGCACCGTGGGCAGATTGGTCGCCGGAATCTTGATCACCGCGATGTCGGTCTTGGTGTCGTAGCCCAGCACCTTGGCCTTGTAGGTGCGATGGTCGGTGAGAGTCACACGCACCGAGCTGGCGCCCTTGACGACGTGCGCGTTAGTCAGAATCAGCCCGTCCGAGCTGATGATGAAGCCCGAGCCCAGGCCTTCGGTCGGCACTTCCTGCTGGCCGTTATTGAATTGCTGGAAGAAGCGGAAAAACGGATCGTTCTGGAACTGCTTGGGAATCTGCTGCTGCACCGTTTCCTTGGTTTCGCCTTTCACATTGATGTGCACCACCGCCGAGCCGTAGGCCTTGACGATGGAAGCGAAGTTCGGCGCGTTCACCGCCACATTGGTCGCTGGTGCGGCCGGCGGATTGTTGAACAGCGGCACGATCTTGTGGTTCATTTCAACCTGCGGCGCCGTTTCGGCATAGCTGAACTGATAGGCCATGGTGCCGGCTCCGGCGATGATGCCCGCTGCCGCCAGTGCGGCCCAGAGTTTTGACGAAACCTTCGATTTTTTGCTTTGCATGACTGCCTCCGAAACGATTCAAACGAGTTGCGATGGTGGAATGTTCGCTGCCTTGCCTTAGACTCGGCTTAAGGGTCTGCGTCTGGGGTCTACGTCTGTCGCGTCCGATCTTTGTCTGCGAGAAAAACCATGTCATCACGTCCTGTTTCGCGTCCAGCTTCACCCGTCGCCGGTCTATGGCTCGCCAGCCTTCTGTTCTGCTCTGCCGCGCAGGCGCAGTCCCTTGCGCAGCCCACCCCGGGGATGGTCGCGGGGGTGGTGGATCTGCAGGCCACGGCGCAGGTCGAAGTGGTGCCCGACCTCGCGGTGATGACTCTGGCCGTGGAACGCAGCGGGGCTGACCCGGCCAGCCTCACCGCGCAAGTCAGCAAGTCGCTAGAAGCGGCCTTGAAGCAGGCCCGCACCGTGCCCGACATCGAGGCCAGCAGTGGGGCGTTCACCACCCAGCCACGCTGGAAATCGGTGAACAATCAGTCGCAACGCGACGGCTGGACGGTGCGCGCCGGACTGGTGCTCAAGTCGCACGACTTTGCCGCTTTGGGCAAGATGGCCGGGCAACTGGCGCCGCAGGGCTTCATGATCGAATCCAACGGCTTCGAACTCTCCAAGGCCCTGCGCGACCGCGAGGAAACCGCGCTGATCGACTCGGCCATTGCGCGCTTCAAGTCCAAGGCCGCCACGGCGGCGCGCGCGCTGGGCTACGGCAGCTACACCCTGCGCACCCTGAGCATCGAACCCACGCAGGGACAACTGCCGCAGCCCCGCCCCATGATGATGCGCGCCGCCGCGCCCATGGCCGCAGAGCAAGCACCCGCCGTACCCCTGGCCACGGGGCGTACCCCGCTGCAGCTCACGGTGCAGGGGTCGGTGCAGCTCACACGCTGATACGCCGCCTCTATTTCCGCCTCTAGTTCTCTCTTCGCTTCCGGGCCCCTAAAATCGCGGGCTTGCCCTTCTTCCCTGCCGTCCCGCACGGCCCGGTATGCCTCACACCCCGCCAGAATTCGTTCTCACCCTCTCGTGCCCGGACGCGCCAGGCATCGTGCATTCGGTCTCCGGCCTGCTCTATCAGGCGGGTTGCAACATCATGGATTCGCAGCAATACGGTGATGCCGACACCGGGCTGTTTTTCATGCGGGTGCACTTCTCCGCCCCGGAGCATCTGCAAGACGCCGCCCAGCTCGCGCTGTTGTTCGGCGATGTGCGCAAGCGCTTCGACATGCAGGCTCAGTTTCACGATCTGCGCATTCGCCCCAAGGTCGTCATCGCCGTCAGTCAGTACGGCCACTGCCTCAACGATCTGCTCTACCGCTGGAAGGCCGGGCAACTGGCGATGGACATCGCCGCCGTCGTCTCCAATCACACCACTTTCGCCGATCTGACGCGCAGCTACGGCATCGAGTTTCACCATCTTCCGCTGAAGGCCGGAGAAGCCGCCGAAACCAAGCGGGCGCAGGAACAGGCCCTCTTCGGCGTGATGCAACAAAGCGGCGCGGCGCTGCTGGTGCTCGCGCGCTATATGCAGATTTTGAGCGCCGAGTTCTGCGCCCAGCTCGAAGGCCGAGCCATCAACATCCACCACTCTTTCCTGCCCAGCTTCAAGGGCGCGCGCCCCTACGCGCAGGCCTATGCGCGCGGGGTCAAGCTCATCGGCGCCACGGCGCATTACGTCACCGCCGAGCTCGACGAAGGCCCCATCATCGAGCAGGACGTCGAACGCGTCGACCACACCATGAGTGCGGCCGATCTCACCGCCGTCGGCCAGGATGTGGAGAGCGTCGTGCTCGCGCGCGCCGTGCGCTGGCAGGTGGAGCATCGCATTCTGCGCAACGGCCACAAAACCGTGGTGTTCCGCTGACCCGACACAACGACCGAGACCCACCATGCCGCGCCGCAAGCTCCCGCCCCAAACCCCCTGGACCAACTCGCCCGATGATGTCGAAGCCGCGTTCTACGAGGCTCTTTCCAGCGGCAATCTCGACGCGCTGATGGCCCTGTGGTCGGAAGAAGACGAGATCTGCTGCATTCATCCCGGCGGCCAGCGGCTGGACGGTCAGGCAGCGATACGCGAGGGCTTCGCGCAACTGTTTGTCAACGGCGGTTTGCAGATCAATGCCGAGGTACAGCACCGTTGGCACAGCATGACCAGCGCCGCGCACAGCGTGGTCGAGCGCGTGCCGCTCGATGTGGACGGCCAGCCGCAATGGGGCTTCGTGCTCGCCACCAATCTGTTCGTGCAGACCGCCGCCGGGTGGCGCATCGTGTTGCACCACGCCAGCCCCGGCGCGCCGCAGGCGCCGCTGGCCGCCATGGCGCCGACCGACGTCCTGCACTGAGAGGGTGTCGACGAATAGCGTCCCGCTCGGCCTCCTTACCCGCACCGTGTCTTCGACCAAGGCCGCAACTCCCTACACCGCACCGCTTTGGCTGCCCGGCGGGCAGTTGCAGACCGTGGTGCCTGCACTGATCTCACGTCCCGGCGCGCGCCTCCCCGCGCTGCACCGCGAACGCTGGACGGCGCCCGACGGCGACTTCATCGACGTGGACTGGCTGGACGCCCCGTTCGACCCTTCCACACCCCTCCTGGTGCTGTTCCACGGGCTTGAAGGTTCGTCGCAGAGCCACTATGCACAGGCGATTCTCGCCGCCTGCGCCCAGGTCGGCTGGCAATGCGCCGTGCCGCACTTCCGGGGCTGCTCGGGCGAAGACAACCGCGCGCCACGCGCCTATCACTCCGGCGATTTCACCGAGATCGACTGGATACTCCAGAGATTCGCCAAGGCCCGCCCGCGCGCGCCCTTATACGCCGCAGGCGTGTCGCTGGGCGGCAATGCGCTATTGCGCTGGGCGCAAGTGCAGGGCGCGGCGGCCAGCCAGCGGGTACGCGCCGTGGCGGCCGTCAGCGCCCCGCTCGATCTGGCCGCCGGAGGCCGCGCTATCGCCACCGGCATGAGTTACCAGATCTACACCCGGCTTTTTCTGCGCACCCTCAAGCCCAAGGCCCTGCGCATGATCGCGCGTCACCCCGGGCTCGCCGATCCGCAGCGCGTGCGGCGTGCGCGCAATCTAGGCGAGTTCGACGATGCCTTCACCGCCCCTATCCACGGATTCCGCGACGCGGCCGATTATTGGGAGCGCGCTTCCAGCAAACCGCATCTGCGCGAGCTTCGCGTCCCCACCCTTATTCTCAACGCGCGCAACGACCCCTTCCAGCCCGCCGCCGTGCTTCCCGTCGCCAGCGCCGTCTCAGATTGGGTGCGGCTTGAGCAGCCCGCCCACGGCGGCCACGTCGGTTTTGCTCAAGGCAGCCTGCCCGGGCATCTCGACTGGCTGCCGCAGCGTCTGCTGCACTTCTTCCAACACGGAAACTAAGCGATGGACAGCGCCGTACTCCAAGCCATGTCACGCTGGCCCAGCGTGCCACGCTGCACCGGCTGGCTGGCCCTCGACCAGCGCGGCCAATGGTGGATGCGCAATCACGCTGGCCCCACCACCTGGCCTCGCGATGCACAGGGACGACTGGACAAAACCGACGCCGGCCCCGTCCTGCACGCGGGCCTGGCCGCCTTCATCGGCCGTAACTACGCCGTCGATACAGTCGGCGCGTGGTACTTCCAGAACGGCCCGCAGCGGGTCGATGTCAGCTTGGAAGCCGCGCCGTGGATCATCCGCCTGCATCACGGCGCCCAAGCGGGCGAACCGTGGAGCACGCATACCGACCAGGCTTGCAAGGTCGAATCCCTCTGGCTGGATGATCGGGGTCAGGTGTGGCTGCGCACCGACCTCGGCCCCGGTCTGCTGCACAGCGCCGACATGGCCCTGCTGGCCGACCATCTCGATGCCCCGGGCACACAACTCTGCCTGCCCAACGCCGCCCCCCTGACCATCGGCCACTTCACCGAGTCGCCTGCTGAGTTCTTCGGTTTCCGGCCCGATCCCCCCTGAAGTTTGCGACAAAAAAGCCCGCAGATCGCGGGCTTTTTTGTCGCAACGAAGGCGGGGAGACCCCCCCTTCGACACTTACTTCGACTGAGCCACCATATAGTCCACAGCGGCCTTCACGTCATCATCGCTCGCCGAAGAACCGCCCTTGGGCGGCATCACGCCGAGCTTGCCCGTATAACCATGAATCGCACGGTCATACAGCACCGCGTCGCCCTGTGCAATGATCGGCGCCCAGGCTGCCTTGTCGCCCACCTTGGGTGCGCCCGCCACACCCGCACCGTGGCAAGCGATACAGGTGGATTCGTACAAGCCCTTGCCGTCCACCTTGGTCACCGCAACCGGCACCGCGGCACCGCTGCTTGAGCCCGCCGGCGTTGTCGCTGCAGCAGAAGCCGCAGGCGCCGCAGCGGCTGTGGTCATCGAGGCCGCATTCTGCTGTGCCGCAGCCTGACTGCTGGCCGCGACTGCGGCAGAGCCCACCGGAGCAACCCGCGCATCCACCTCAGCCGTCGCCAGCGCCTCCGAACCCGCCGGTGGCTGGCTGCTGCTGCCGATGTAAAACGCAATCAACAGCAACAAGACGATAGGAACAATGAAGCCGACGCCCATCACCAACAGAATCTTGCGCAGAGTCGGCGCAAAAGGCAGATCAGACACATCGTCGGAACTGGAAGAAGCGGAATGGGAATTCGAGTGCGGTGCGCTCATAGCGGTCGAGTGTAAAAAGTGGAAATCTGAAAAATTGCAGACGACATGATATGCGTTGCTCACGATCCCTCGACGGGGTCAACCCCAACACCGCCCGCCAGAGATCCTGAATTTGATTCGCATCATATTCAGAAACATTCTGTAGTGCGACATACCGTCGCCCCCCTGTCGACCGAACCTCAAGTCAAATTCAAGTCAAATCTGCAGGCAGCCAAAGCAGAAGCCCTCCTGACATTACGTCCGCGACAGCCCCCGATCAGGTTAAGATGTTGCGTTGCACGGAAGTCACAACGCACCTTCCGCCTGCGCCCGTAGCTCAGTGGATAGAGTATTGGCCTCCGAAGCCAAGGGTCGCTGGTTCGATCCCAGCCGGGCGCACCAAGAAAACAAAAGAAAAACAGGAATTTATAGAACAGGCCCACACGAACGCCGTGGGCTTTTTTGTGCCAAAAACGCCCGTTTGTGGGAACGCATTCCCACTCAATTCCCAGTGAGCTTGCCCGCCTCATCGCTGCGCCGGTATCTGGGCTCCTCCAGCACCAGCGTCTTGAGCCACTTGCGCACCGTGGTGCGCGACAAACTCGTCAGCCGCACGATCTCCCGAACAGACTTCTTCTCGCGAAAATACATCCGCTTGACTTTGCCAAGCATGGCCATGGTGATCACTCCTTCTCCCCTGCTCAAAAAAAAGGCAGGGTAGGTTGAACACCCGGGTCAAATTTGGATCGGCACTATCACTGTAGGTGGGTCAATTTTCGGTCGGCGTCAACACAGCCAATTGCCCATCGAGCACTGGCATGCCTGGATCGGTTACGTCACCATCGCCGACGCTATCCTCGACCGTTTCATGCAGCAGCATCACCGCTTCACCCTGACCGGCGACTCGTTGCGCCAGGCTCCGAAACCGCCCAAAATGGAGAAAAAAGCCGACTAATCGTGACCGATCAACCTAAACTGTGAGCGCGCAACACCTCATGCTGCATGACCGGTCACGTTCGACCGAAATCGTCGGTCACGTTCGCCGAAATACGCACTCTGCGTCGCCCAGTCGGTTGAAGACCATCACACGGATCGCGTGCTCGACTTGCTTGCCTAGTTCCTTCGTTACTGTTTGATGCGGCCGCAAGAGGAGGATCATCTTGAATTCGGGGTTGGACGATGCATGGGCGCGCAGCCCGATTAGACGTTCAAGCGGTCCTGTCGTGGTGCGGCTCCAGTTGCGAACAGTCCAGTCGTGTTCGCTTTTCCGGATCGAACTGACGCAGAACCCTGAGGATTGAGGGCGCACCACCCGGCAGGCAGTGCATCGGCGGCACCACTCACGACTGGTTAAGGAACAAAGACGCCGCCGTGGGGATCCATCGTCAAGCTGATATGGCCTGCTGCGTCCAGATCGTTGACGCGGGTGTTGGCCGCCCTCCCAATGAGTCTGTGGGTCGCACCGCGGATTCCGCGACCCAGTCTCACAGATTCCAAAGTGTCCTGCCCTCGGCGAAGCCCGGACGGGGTTGGCGGAGTTGAAGGGTTGCAGTACAAACTTTTCATGCGATGCTGATACGAAAGAACGAATCCTGAACCCCATGCAACAAGACAACCCGAACCTGATCGGCAAAACTTGGGCCGAAATCCAAGCAATTGAAGCGCAGTCCAGCCGCGATGACTACGACCCACGGACCGACTGGGACTCACTCGTTCAGGCTGCCAAGGTGCGGCAGGCCCAGTCGGACGCACAGTTCGCGGCGAATCCGTCGCAGACCCTCCCCGCATCCGACGGCTTGGCCGTCGTCATCGCCCGCCTCGAAGTACTGACGCGTCAGGCGAACGCACACTAATGTGCGCGAACTGCGTTGGGATTACGAGTCGATAGACTGCCGCAGAGCGGCAGTTCGACGCCTCTAATGCCGTTCCGCAGACTGATTTGCCGCGGGTGCGGCATATCTTTTGTAGAACCAGCGCTTGCCCAATTCCACCAGAGACAGATAGACCGCGAGCAACACGGCCAGAAGGCCGAAGAACTCCAGCGGCAGCGGCACGAATCCCAGGCCGCTGGCGACCGGCGAGAACGGAAGCAGCATCGCCAATGCGACCACGCCGAGCGACAGCCAAGTGAGCCAGGGGTGCGGATGGCTGCGCAGCGGATTGCGGCGGGTGCGGATGACGAAGATCACCAGTACCTGGGTGGCGATGGACTCGACGAACCAGCCGGTGTGGAACAGGGTCTCGTCGGCCTTGAGCAATGTCATCAGCAAGTAAAAAGTCAGCAAGTCGAACAGCGAGCTGATGGGGCCAATGGTCAGCATGAAGTTGCGGATGAAGGTCATGTCCCAGCGCCGCGGATGCACCAGATCCTCTTCGTCCACGTTGTCCAGCGGCAGCGGCAGTTCTGAAAAGTCGTAGAGCAGGTTGTTGAGCAGAATCTGCAGCGGCAGCATGGGAAGAAAAGGCAGGATGAGCGCCGCTGCCGCCATGCTGAACATATTGCCGAAGTTGGAGCTAGTGGCCATCATGATGTACTTCATCACATTGCCGAAGGTGCGACGACCTTCGAGAATGCCGGCATGCAAGACGCCGAGGTCGTTTTCCAGCAGGATCATGGCAGCGGCCTGCTTGGCCACGTCTACCGCACTGTCCACCGAGATCCCGATATCGGCCGTATGCAGCGAGGGCGCATCGTTGATGCCATCGCCCAAATAGCCGACGACGTGGCCGCGCGCCTTCAATGCCAGCAGGATGCGGTTTTTCTGTGCCGGATTGGCGCGGCAGAAGAGATTGACGTCGGCCACACGCGCGCGCAGCGCGTCGTCATTCATGGCCGCGATCTCCTTGCCGGTCAGCACGCCGTGGATGGGCAAGCCCAATTGCATACAGATATGGCGCGTGACCCGTTCGTTGTCACCGGTGACGATTTTCACGGCGACGCCGCTGGCCGCCATCGCGGCCAGCGCCTCCCCGGCGCTCGCCTTTGGCGGATCGAGAAACGTCGCAAAACCTGCGAAGATGAGCGCCGACTCGTCCGTGACCACCGCATGCGGATGGTCAGGCGGCATGTCGCGCCAGGCGATGGCCAGCACTCGCAATCCCTCCTCGCCCAGGCTGTCGAAAAGCGCGGTGATGCACGCGCGGGCTGCTCCGTCAAGCGGCGCTGCCGCGCCGTCTTCCTGCTCGTATCGGGTGCACAGGCCGAGAATGTCTTCCGGTGCGCCTTTCACCACCAGAAGACGTCTGCCCTGTCTTTCCACCAGGACGGAAACGCGCCGCCGTTCGAAATCGAACGGCACTTCGTCGAGCTTGTTCCAGCCGGAGGCGTCGATCTCGTCGTGCTGCAGGATGGCGTCGTCGAGCGGGCTTTTCAGGCCGCTCTCGAAATGGCTGTTGAGATAGGCCAGTTCCAGCACGTGCGCGCTGTCGCGGCTCTGCGCATCGATGTGGCGCTCCAGGCGGATTTTCGCCTCGGTCAGGGTGCCGGTCTTGTCGGTGCACAGCACGTCCATCGACCCCATGTCCTGCATAGCCGACAGGCGCTTGACGATCACCTTCTTGTCCGCCATGCGCAAAGCGCCGCGCGCCAGCGTCACCGACACGATCATGGGCAGGAGTTCGGGGGTGAGTCCCACCGCCAGGGCCACGGCGAACAGGAAGGATTCCAGCAGCGGACGATGCAGGGCGATGTTGACCAGCAGCACGAACAGCACCATTCCAAAGGTCAGGCGCATGATCAGCAGGCCGAACTGGCGCGTGCCCCGCTCGAACGCGGTTGCCGGCGGCTGTTTTTCCAGGGACGTGGCAATCTGTCCCAGTGCGGTCAGCGGCCCGGTGCGCAGGATGAGCAGGTGCGCCGAGCCGCTCACCACGGAACTGCCCATGAACACGGCGTTGGGCGCATCGGCGTCCCAGGTGTGTGCTTCGAGCGTCGGGCCCAGGCGCTTTTCCACCGGATAGGGCTCGCCGGTGAGTTGGGCCTGGTTGACGAAGAAGTCATCGGCCTCCAGCGCCATGCCGTCCGCCGGCACCAGTCTGCCCGCAGAAAGAAGGACGACATCTCCGGGAACCAGCCGGCTCAGCGCAACCTCGCACGGCGTGCCGTCACGCAGCACGGTGGCGACGACCTCGACCTGTGCGGCCAGACGCTGCGCCGCCTGTCCGGCGCGATGTTCCTGGAAAAAATCGAGCGTCACGCTCGCCAGCACAATGAGTCCGATGACACTGGCCCCGGTGGCATCGCCGGTCACCGCGGAAATACCGCTGGCCGCCAGCAGAATCAGGACGAGCGGGTTGCGCAAACGCGCCAGGAATTCCAGAATGACCAGGCGCTGCCGCTTCGGCTGGATCTGGTTCGGCCCGAACTGATTGAGCCGGGCGGCCGCCTCAGCGCTGCTCAATCCCTGGCCCAAGGAGGCTTGATCGGTCGAGGTCATGTCGAATGGCTTGTGCTGTTTTGCCCAATAGGCGTGCAGCATGCCAGACCATGATGACATTGCAGTCGATCCCGTCGCATGGCGCCGTTGCGCGTCGATAATGGGATGACGTTTCCCATGCCGAGAGCCGCAATGAGTCAGCACAACCCCCTTCCGATGCTGGGCCATGTTTGCACCAGCCAGCGGCTCGTCGGCTGCTGGGCGCGCGGCGTGGTCATGCGGGGCAAGACCGATGGTTTGGATCGCGCTTGGGCCGCCGAGCCGCAGGCCCAGCGCGGGTCGCTTGGCAGAGAAGGCGAATCAACGCACCATGTCCGTGCCGCCTAGCCCAGCCGCCGCGCTGATCGACGGCCTGCAGCAAATGTTGCAGACAGCCACCGGCCGACCGGTACGGCGCGTCGAGACGCATATCTCCTGGGTGCTGCTCGATGGCGTGTTTGCCTGGAAAGTCAAGAAACCCGTTCGTCTCGGTTTTCTCGACTTCAGCGCGCTCGAGGCGCGGCGCCATGGCTGCGAGGAAGAACTGCGGCTAAACCGCCGGCTCGCGCCCGCGATCTACCTGGACGTAGTGCCGATCTATGGCAGTGCGACGGCTCCACGCCTGGGCGGCGACGGCAAGCCCATCGAATACGCGCTGCGCATGAAGCAGTTCGCCGCGGGTGTGCTCTTGAGCGAGAGGCTGGCGGCCGGGAGTCTCGCCACCACCGCTATTGATCGGCTGGCGGCGCGGCTGGCCGCATTTCACGCCACTGCGCCCGCAGCCACAGGCGAGACGCCCTACGGCGCTCCGGCGGCGATTCTTGCCGCCACGTCGAAAGTCCTGGGGGGGCTGCAAGCGCAGGTCGGCGCCCGCACGGTGGCCGACCTGCACGACTGGTGCGCGGCGCAGGGTCGGCGTCTTCGAGCACGCTTCGTGGCCCGCAAGCGCCGGGGCTGGGTGCGCGAAGGCCATGGCGATCTGCACCTGGACAACCTGGTCACCCTCGGCGATGAGGTCACGGCGTTCGACTGCGTCGAGTTCGACCCCGGCCTGCGCTGGATCGACGTGCAGAGCGACATCGCCTTCCTGACCATGGACCTGACCGCGCACGGGCGCAGCGACCTGGCGTGGCGCTTTCTCGACCGCTGGCTCGAAGCCACCGGCGACCATGCCGGCGTGGCTGTGCTGCGCTACTACGCCGTCTATCGGGCGCTGGTGCGGGCGCTGGTGACGGGGTTGCGCCGCGCCGAGGGTCTGGCCAGCGCCGGGCCGGATTATGTCGGCACGGCGCGGCGGCTGGCCGCGGCGGGTGATGCGCGCCTGCTCATCACCCACGGCCTGTCGGGATCGGGCAAAAGCCATGTGGCGCAGCGACTGCTGGAGATTGCGGGAGCGATTCGCCTGCGTTCGGACGTCGAGCGCAAGCGGCTTTTCGGCCTGCACCCGCTCGACGCGTCTGCGCCGGTGGCGCATGACATCTATGCCCCGGCAGCGACGCGGCGCACCTATGCGCGCCTGCGTGAATCGGCCGCGGCCGTGCTCGATGCCGGCTACCCGGTGATCGTCGATGCCGCGTTCCTGCGGGCGCGCGAGCGCGACGCGTTTTGCCGCCTGGCAGACCGCAAAGGCGTGCCGTTCACGATCCTGCACTGTCATGCCGACCCCGCCGTGCTGCGCCAGCGCGTGCAGGCTCGCAGCACCCGCCGCGACGATGCCTCGGAAGCCGATCTCGCCGTGCTCGAACGGCAACTCCGCGACCACGATGCACTGAGCCCGGACGAAGATCTTGTCTGCATCACGGTCGACACCAACGCGCCTCTGGACGTCGATGCCATCGCGCGACGCTGGAAGGCTGCGCGATGAGCCGGGAGCACGGCCGCCCGAAGCCGGGCGCCCTCCTCCCGGAGGGGCAGCTACGCAGCGCGTAGGGGGCTTGGAGTCACAGCGCTCGGCTCTCTGCAGCGGCTCGATGGAGGCAACGGCGATTCCAGCCTTGTTGGAATCTTCGGTCCGTCCCCCGGTACCGTCTTGGGCGAATTGCTGCTACATGACTGGGCGAAAACCAAACCCCCTTCCGTCGGCACCTGGCCTCAACACGGGGAGCAAGAGGGATGCCCTGCACGCTCACGGTGCAGTGCAGGGCAATTTTTCTCAATCGCCTATGCGGCGATGAATCGCCCCTCACCCGCTGCATCAGCCCCATCTGCCTCAAGGGCGTGCTTTTCGGCGCTGCGGTATTCCGCCATGGCAGACGATCAGGCCGTTTTTCGAGCGATCTGATCGCGTCCGTCTTCGGTCTGCAGGCTAGGCCCTTGTAGGCATCCGATCACGAAACCCAGATCATGGGAGTTCTGGCCGATCAAACTGAAGCTGGCACAGTACACCCGTTTGCCCAAGGGGGCAGGTCACAGCAACTCCAGCTTTCATTCGCCTTCTTTCCCGAATTGATCGACATAGCGAAGTCAGGCGGTGGAGGGTTGCGCTTCTGCCGCCACCTTGCAGAGATTCAGTCCCTGATGCCAATGGATGGCGCGCCGTTGTGCCTCGCTCAAATAGTCACACGCCAGTCGGTAGTGGCTGTAAACCAAACGGGCGCTTTGCCGAGGGCTCAGCCCGCACACAAGATAGGGACGATAAACCTTCTCGTAAAGGCGAGGAGGTGCCCGCAAGATGTCGTGCTGCACACCCGTTGACTGCATGAACCTCTTCACTTCAGCCAAATTCCTGCCATATAGCAGGGCACGCACGCGCCACTTTGTACGGCGCAGCTGCATGGATACGCTAGTACCGCGATGGATGTGGTGCTTGATCGAGCAAACAACGCCTCGCCGGGCGGGGTGTTGTGCGACGCCGGGTCCATGCAGTCTTCAAACGCGCGGCGCGCGCACATAGGCGCCGCGGCCGGCGTAATGGGCCGCACTGCCCAGCTCTTGCTCGATACGCATGAGCTGGTTGTATTTTTCCACTCGCTCGCCGCGCGCGGGGGCGCCGGTCTTGAGATGGCCGGTATCGAGCGCCACGGTGAGATCCGCAATGAAACTGTCCACGGTCTCGCCTGAGCGATGCGAAACAAAAGCGCCCCAGCCGTGATCGCGCGCCAGACGGTTGGCAGCGATGGTTTCGGTGAGCGTACCGATCTGGTTGAGCTTGATGAGCACCGAGTTGGCGATGTTCTCTGCGATGCCGCGGGCGATGATGGCCGGGTTGGTGCAGAAAATATCGTCGCCGACCAGTTCGGTAGTGTCGCCCAGCGCGTGGTTGAGCGCCTTCCATCCGGCCCAGTCGTCTTCGGCCATGCCGTCTTCGAGCAGAACGATGGGGTGGACCTTCACGAGCCGGGCGTAATACTCGACCATTTCCGGTGCCTCCAGGCGACGCTTTTCGGTACGCAGGTTGTAATACCGGCCGTCTTCGAAGAATTCACTGGACGCCGGGTCGATGGCAATCGCTACGTCGGCGCCGGGCCGCAATCCAGCCTTTTCGATGGCCTGTGCGATGAGCTCCAACGGTTGTTCGTTGGACTGAACCTGCGGGGCAAAACCGCCTTCATCGCCCACGCCGACCGACAGCCCCTTGGCTTGCAGAATCGACTGCAGCGCGTGATAGACCTCCGAGCCCCAGCGCACCGCCTCGCGCACGCTGGTTGCGCCCAGCGGCGCGATCATGAATTCCTGAAAATCGGCGCCCTGCCAATGCGCATGCACTCCGCCGTTGAGAATGTTCATGTGCGGCACCGGCAGACGCGTAGCGCCCGGGCCGCCGAGGTACTGATAGAGCGGCAGGTCGCAGGCGGCGGCAGCGGCACGGGCGACCGCCAGTGAAACGCCCAACAGGGCGTTGGCGCCGAGCTTGGCCTTGTTGTCGGTACCGTCCAGCGCCATCATGGCGGCGTCGATCGCCGCCTGCTCGCGGGCGTTGCGGCCAAGGAGTTGCGGCGCAAGCACTTCGTTGACATGGCCAACGGCCTTGAGCACGCCCTTGCCGCCAAAGCGCCTGGCGTCGCCGTCACGCAGTTCCACCGCCTCGCGCGAGCCGGTGGACGCGCCCGAAGGCACGGCAGCGCGCGCCTTGATGCCGCTGGCCAGGGTGCAATCGACTTCGACGGTGGGGTTGCCGCGCGAATCGAGAATTTCACGGGCGGTCAGTGCGGTGATGGTGGCGTTCATGGGCAGGGCTCCAGGGCGTGAGTCGGGTCAGGTTAAGACGGTGTTGTGACAGTCTGAGAAAGCTGCGAGGTTCAGCGGGCCATCCAGGCAGCGGCAGTCAGCTTCCGTGCAGAATGCGCAGCGCATCGTCCAGGCTCGCACCGTCGCAGTCGAGGGCGGTGATCGCGTTGCATAGCCGCACCGCCTCGGCGAGCGGTCGTTGGTGAATATTGCGCCCGGTGGCGCTGCCCGCTGCGCCGCCTTCGGTCAGTTGCGCATGCAAGCCCCTGAGAAACGCCTCGGCGCCGCGCTCGCCGCCTCCGGCGCAGACCACGCCGGTTCGACCCGCAGCCCGCACTGCTTCGCGCAGTGACTGCGGCCCGGCGCTGGGCGCGTTGACCTTGACAAAGTCGGCGCCCAGACAGGCAGCCAATCCGGCAACGCCGGCGATCAGATGAGCGTCGTGTTCGTCGGTGATGTGCTGCCCCCGGGGGTAGGCCCAGAGGATCGCCAGTAGGCCCTGTTGATGCGCCTCGAACACCGCCTTGGCCGCCTCGGCGAGCATCTCGGCTTCGAATGCGCTGCCGGGGTAGAGGGTATAGCCGATGCCGACGATCTGCAGACCGGCGGTGTCGCGCAGTCTCACCACCTGCTCGATGGTGTGCCACTGGCGACTAAGCGGGTCTGCGCTGCGGGCAGGAACCAGGTGGGTCTTGGCGTTGAGCTTGACCACATAAGGCACATCCCGATAATCGGGCGCATAGCGCGAGATGAGTCCGAGTTGTGTGGCGAATGCGCCGATGCGCGCCCGTGAGGCAATACGGAACAGATGCTCGGGATCGGCATCATCCACGGCCACATGATCGCCGACGAAGTCGTCGTTGAGATGCTCGACCTTTTGATCGCCCGCCATGAGCATGAGCCGCCCGCTGCCCTGGGTGACGCGGTGCAGATTGGCGAGAAAGCGGGCCCGCTCGGATTCGGGAACATCTGCGGGGACGGCACGGGGTAGGGACATGAAAATCTCCGGATGGGGTTGGGCAGAACAGTGACTCCGCCCGGAAAATTCAATCCCTTTCGAGCAACGCCAGCAGCGTGCGGCAGATGCCGCGCACCGCATGGCGTGTACTGCGGTGTGAGACAGGCAACAGCCGACGACATACTCCATACTCGCGTGCAAGCAATATCAGCACGCGAGTATGGAGAAGCCCATCATTCAGAGCTTTGCGGTTCCGAATGATGCGAGGGTTGAGAATTGCGTCAATTCTGAACTTGCTTACTTTTTCCTTGCTGCGGCCTTAGGTTCGCTTCGGGCGTGTGCAGAGGCTTCGGCTGCAGATTGCGCCCTTTTCGCGGAGCTGTGCTTGGGCTCCTGGGCGCCCCGCAGCAGGGTTTCAATCTCCACCTCCGCCTGCAGCCAGTCCTCCACCGGATCGCCTTGAAAACCTTGGCGCTCCGCCCGATAAAAAGCGGCTTCGGCAATCATGTGTTGAAGCTGCTCCGCCGAAACGGAAGAACTCTTCTGAGTTTCCATCAAACGGTCTCCTTACAAAATTTCGTCTCTAAAAATGAAACAAAATGTTTGCAATTTATGCAAACGCGCCTCTTTATCCACCGAAAATCCACCTCTCAATGGCAATACATCGGCAAAGCGCAAGATAAGTCTGTCCAGACGAGATGTCTTGATCTGCATCAGCACGGAGGCTAACGCGCGACAAGACCAAGGGTCAGATCAAAAAGCCCTGCAAAGAAATGGGCTCAAAATTCATGGGATGAGAAAACTTGGGGCGGCCCTGCGTTCGTTTTCTAATGAGCATCTCAAATCTTGCGCTGCACAACAGATCTCGGGCATCCTCCCAAAAACTCATTCATCATCGTCCTCATCCATTTCTCCAACACAGAGGGCGCGCAGCATTTTTTGGGTCACCAGTACCACGCCGTTGCTCGTGCGCCCGCCAGCACCAAGGCGATGGTGCGGCGCACGAGCATGTGCGGCTGCATCTGTCGATCTTGCATGTTCATCGGGCTCAAGGGGCTGTTCTGATTCATGGCAGGTCTCCTGATGCCGAAGCGTTCGCGCGGTAGCGCCGGATCAGCATGTTGGTCGAGCTGTCGTGCGCCATCGCCGCGCCATCGCCTGCGGCCATTTCGGCGGCGATGCGTGTGGCTAGCACCTTGCCTAGTTCGACACCCCATTGGTCGAAGGAATCGATGTTCCACAACACGCCCTGGGTGAACACGCTGTGCTCATACAGCGCGATCAATGCGCCCAAGGTGAAAGGGGAGAGTTCGTCTGCCAGCACGGTATTGCTCGGGCGGTTGCCTTCGCATACTCGCTGCGCGATTTGCTCGGAGGGCACGCCTTCATCGCGCAACGCCTGCCCGGATTTGCCAAAGGCCAGCGCCTCGGATTGGGCGAACAGATTGGCCATGAGCAGGTCATGCTGTGCAGCCTGCCCAGTAGTGGTGCGGCAAAAGCCGATGAAATCGCACGGCACCAGTCGGGTGCCCTGGTGCAGCAATTGAAAAAACGAGTGTTGACCGTTGGTTCCGGGTTCGCCCCAGACGATGGGCGAAGTCGGGCGCGGCACCTGCTGCCCGGATGCGGTGACGTGCTTGCCGTTGCTCTCCATCACCAACTGCTGCAGATAGGCGGGCAGACGCCGCAGCGCGTGGCTGTAGGGCAGGACGGCCTGAGTTTCGGCGCCGAGAAAATTGTTGTTCCACACCGCGATCAAACCGTGCAGCACCGGCATGTTGTGATGCAGAAGCGCAGTCTGGAAATGCACGTCCATCGCTCGAAACCCGGCGAGCAGGCGATGGAAGTTGTCGGGGCCGATGGCAATCATGGTGCTCAGACCGATGGCCGAATCCATCGAGTAGCGTCCGCCTACCCAGTCCCACAGGCCAAACAGGTGACGGGTGTCGATGCCGAACTCAGCGACCGCCTGCGCCTGGCTCGACACCGCCACGAAGTGGTTGGCCACGGCGCGTTCGTCGCCGAGTTGGGCCACGCACCATTGCCGCGCCGCGCGCGCGTTGGTCAGGGTGTCAAAGGTGCGAAAGCTCTTGGAGCAAACGATGAACAGCGTTTCTTCGGCATGCAGGCCGCGGGTGGCTTCGTGCAGATCCGCAGGGTCGATGTTGGACACAAACCGCATTTGCAGTCCCGCGTGGCTGTCGTGTCGCAGCGCCTCGCAGGCCATGGCCGGGCCGAGGTCGGAGCCGCCGATGCCGATATTGATCACGTTTCGGATGGGCTTGCCGGTATAGCCGCGCCACTGGCCGTTGCGCACCTGCCGGGCAAAGTCGGCCATGCGGTCGAGCAAAGCATGCACTTCGGGCACGACGTCCACGCCGTCCGCCACAACCTTCACTCCCTTTGGCGCACGCAAAGCCGTGTGCAGGGCGGCACGCTTTTCGGTGGCATTGACCGGATCGCCGCGGAACATGGCGTCGCGCCGCTCGGGCAAACCACACTGACGGGCCAGATCGCACAGCAGCGCCAGCGTGGCGTCGGTCAGGCGGTTCTTGGAGTAATCGAAATACAGCCCCGCCGCTTCGACATGCATACGCTCGCCGCGTTGCGGGTCTTGCTCGAACAGTTCGCGCAGATGCAGGCTGGCGATCTGGCGATGGTGCGCGGCGAGCGAGTCCCAAGCGGGTACAGGCGCAGCGCCCGACGGCGTGGCTTGCGTTTCGGTACTCATGCCATCAACCCATCGACGGCGCGCACCTGCTCGTCGAGCGTGGCGAGAAAGCGCGCGGCGTCGGCCCCGGCAACGACGCGGTGGTCACAGGTGAGCGTGAGCCGGGTCAGGCCGTCGCGCGCTGGCGCCGCCACGGCAAGAATGGCCGCGGCACCCAGAGGGACGATGGCGTCGAACTGCTCGACCCCGGCGAACATGCCGAGGTTGGAGAGATAGAAGGTGGCGCCGGAGTAGTCGGCCGGAACCAGACGGCGGCGCGCCACCTTCTCGCGCAGCTCTCGCCAGTCTTCGTTCAGCTCGGGCAAGGGGCGGACGGCGTTGTGCAACACCGGGGTGATGAGGCCGTCTGCGGTATCGACGGCAATGGCGATGTCGATGGCCTCGCGCCGCGCCAGTCCGCCGGGCGTCCAGCAGGCGTTGAAATCCGGGTGTTTCTGCACGGTCAGCGCGCAGGCGCGCGCCAGCAGCAGGCTGATGGATTGATGCGCCTGCTGCGCGGCGGCATGCAGGGGTTGCAGATCGACCGCCGCGGTGACATGGAAGGTGGGCGTGTGCACGGTGCGCTGCATGTTCTCGGCCATTGCCGCCTTCAGGCTGCTTGGCCGCTCGATGCGATGCACCGGGCCGAGTTGCAGATGGGGCAGTTGCGGCCCTATGGCCGCAGCAAGCACCTGCACGGCAGTGATGCGGCCTTGAGCGTCGGGCTGGAGCAAGGCAGGGTCGATATCCAGCTCGGCAGCCAGTCCGCGGGCGAATGGCGAGACGCCGCCCGCAGAGCGCGCGGCCAGCGCTGCATCGAGCACCGGGCTGGCCGGGGCGGAAGCGGCGTGGGGTTCGGGCTGGGGGGCGGGGGTGGCGGGCTCAGAGGTTGGCGCAGGGGACGGAGCCTCGGGCTGCGGCGCGGCGCGCGGTGGGGTTTGTTGCATCAAAGAGGCCCCGGTCTTCGCCGCTTGCGCAGCGGGTTGTGCAGGACTTTTTGGCGCTGGCGCCGACGCCGCATCGGTGATCCAGGCGATGGTCGATTTCACCGGGATATCGCTATCTACCGGCGCCAGCGGCCCGGACAGCACGCCGTCGGCATAGGCTTCGACATCCATGATGGCTTTGTCCGACTCGACTTCAGCCAGCACATCGCCGCTCTTGACGGGATCGCCCGGTTGCTTGAGCCAGCGCGCGATGCGTCCAGTCTGCATGGTGTCGGACAGGACGGGCATGGTGACGGCGGTCTGGGTCATATGGCGTTCTCCTTGGCGGCCAGACCCAGAAGTTTGCGGGCGGCTGCGGCGATATCTGCGGGTTGAGGAATGGATTGCTCTTCCAGGCGCTTGTTGTAGGGGGTGGGCAGGTCAAGTGCGGCCACACGCATTGGCGCAGCGCGCAGGCTGTCGAAACACCGTTCGGTAAGCGTGGCGGCGATCTCGGCCCCCGCCCCGGCAAAGCGGCTGTCTTCTTCAGCGATGAGCACATGGCCTGTCTGGCGCACCGAAGCGGCACAGGTGGCCCAGTCGATCGGGCTGAGCGAGCGCAGATCGATGACCTCGGCCTCGATGCCTTCTGCCGCGAGCCGCTCGGCTGCGGCCAGCGCCTGATTGGCCATGCGCGAATAGCTGATGAGGGTGAGATCGCGTCCAGGGCGCCGCACGATCGCGCGGTGCGGCGGCGGGGCCGGTGCGTCTTCACTCACTAGGCCCTGGTCGAAATTAAGCAGCTCGTGTTCGAGCACGATCACGCAGTCGTCAGCGCGGATGGCTTGACGCAGTTGCCAGTAAGCATCTTGCGGCGTGGCCGGGACGACGATGCGCAGTCCGGCGACATTCATTAGCGTGTGTTCCAGCCGCTGCGAATGCTGCGCCGCGAGTTGCCGCGCCACGCCGCCGGGCATGCGGATCGTCAACGGCATGCGAAACTGCCCGCCGGACATGAACGGAATCTTGGCCGCCATGTTGACGATGGCATCGAGCGCCAGCAGCGCGAAGTTGACGGTCATGATCTCGACTACCGGGCGCATCCCGACCAGGGCCGCCCCCACCCCCAGGCCGGTAAAGCTGTTCTCGGAAATCGGGGTGTCAAGCACACGGCGTTCGCCATATTTAGCCTGCAGCCCTTCGGTGACGCGATAGGTGCCGCCGTACAGGCCGACGTCTTCTCCCAAAGTAAATACCGCGTCGTCTGCGGCCATTTCGGCATCGAGCGCGCGATTGAGCGCCTGCCAGTAAGTGAGTGTCTGGGTGGGCATATCAGGCTCCTCAGATCAGAGAGGCGGCGTCAACGCCGCACTGCAGCGCGCGGCGGGCGTCGTCGAATGTGGGCTCGGCAGAGGCGATGGCAAACGCCACCGCATCGTCGATCTCAGCGCGAATTTCGGCCTCGAGTTTGTCCAGCCCAGCCGTGTCGAGATGTCCGCTGCGCACATAACGGTCGCCAAGCGCGGCGCAACTGTCAAGCCCGAGGCTTTGCAGCAGGGCATCGTCGGGGCAGTGGGCCTTGAGTTCGCGCAGTTCGGCGCCAATGGGGTCTTGCGCGGTGTAGGCAGCCACCTCGACGGCGGGGCGGTAGCTGCCCGGATCGGCCATCGAATGCCCCCGATAGCGATAGGTTTCAAGTTCCAGCAACTGCGGCCCCTGCCCGGCGCGAATCTGCGCGAGCATGGCGCTGGCGTGGCCATGCACCCCTTCTGCTTCCATGCCGTTGGCGCGCAACGCCGGAATGCCGTAGGCGCAGGCGCGCTTGTACACCTCGGTGATAGCCGAGTGGCGATGGATTTCGGTGCCGATCTGGTAATGGTTGTTCTCACAGACAAACAGCACCGGCAGCTTCCACAGCGCGGCCATGTTGAGCGACTCGTGAAATGTGCCCTGGTTGACCGCACCATCCCCGAAAAAGCAGATCACCGCCTCGGGCAAACCGCGCAGTTGCACGGCATAAGCCGCGCCGATGGCGATCGGATAGGTCTCGCCCACAATGGCATAGCCCCCAAGAAAGCGGCGCTGGGCATCGGACAGATGCATCGATCCGCCCAAACCGCCCGAGCAGCCCGTGCGCCGCCCGAACAGCTCGGCGACGATGGCGCGCATGGGCACGCCGCGCGCCAGCGCATGCACATGCTCGCGATAAGTGCTCACCACATAATCACCCGGCTCGGCGGCGGTGAGCACCCCGACCGCCACCGCCTCCTCACCGGGGTAAAGATGCAGAAAACCGCCGATATTGCCCTTCGCATATTCTTGCGCCAAGCGTTCTTCAAGGCGACGGGCCCGCAGCATATCGCGCAGAAAGTGCAGATGCAGATCTCGATTCATGGTGAAACCTTTCGCAATGACAGCGGCGGCATTCAGACGGCAGGCCGCGCCGCGCCGCCCCAGGGCACAACAAATTCGTCCAGCGCCTGCCGGATCGGCGTGAGGTACATCAGCGCCGGGCCGCCATGCATCAGCACGGCCATGAAACCTGCCGACATCACCTCGTCACGGCTCGCGCCAGCCTCCAGCGCCACATTGATGAGATCCTTCATCCGCTTGTCCAGGGCGGGCCCGCCCTCCGCCTTTTGCATGAAATTGGAAAAGGCGCGGGTTTCGGTCGGATAGTCCTTGTTGAGATAAGTCATCAAGGAGGTGATTTCTTCGAGTTTCTGATGAGTGGTCATGGCAGTTTTCAAGTCGAGGTAAAGCGGGGTCAGAGATCGATCACATCGCCTTGTTTCGGGCGTTGTACCCGGGTGTTTTTGAGCAGCGCGGCAAACGCGTCCATGCTGTCCGGATCGCCGTGAACCAGGATGGTCTGCTCGGGTTTGAGTGCTTGC